>Ga0114931_10005634_pt1 | contig 15478 bp, 12 predicted proteins | sample 2SBtaG_FD_89579 | JGI IMG/M metagenome (GOLD analysis project Ga0114931, IMG submission 89579) | Deep subsurface microbial communities from Kolumbo volcano to uncover new lineages of life (NeLLi) - 2SBTROV14_V59a metaG | ecosystem: Environmental > Aquatic > Marine > Volcanic | place: Kolumbo...
CGTCGTCATTTGTACAATGTCGGCGCCCTTGTTGGTGTTTCCCGGATCGACGGTCCAGATATCGGTATTGTAGTTGTGATCAGGATCGGCCGACCGGTTGCTTACAAAGGCGATCTTCGAACCATCCGGATTCCACACCGGGTCACTATCGTTGTATGGACCGGACGTGATTTGTCGCAGAGAGTCGTTGTTCACATCAAAAACATAGATGTGATTGCGAAGGGTGTCGAGATAACCGACATAATCCCTCTTAAATTGCAGCCTCGTTATAAGTTTTGGAAGTGGACCATGATCTTTTGTGGCCTTTGCATTTGGATTCGGATCCGTGATGATCAAAGCCATCTGTTTGCTATCCGGCGACCAGACGAAGTTATCTACCCCTTGCTTTACATGTGTTAACGGTTCACTGTCTCCGCCTTTCAGGTTGAGCGTGTAGACTTGTGTCTTGCCGTCTTTTTTTGAAGCCATGAAAGCGAGGGTTTGTCCGTCGGGACTAAACCGCGGATGACTTGCCGAATAATCTTTGGATGTCATTGGGATCGGTTCTGATCCGTCTGCGGGGGCCATCCAGATACGGGTTATCGTTTTATCACTATCCGGATACGCCGTGGAAACGGTATAGGCCACCCACTTCCCATCGGGACTAATCTGTGGGTCACCGACATCTTTTATTTTGAAATAGTCATCAACAGTCAGATGACGTTTCGAACCGGCTGTTTGCGCAGTTGCAGGTTTGAGAGAAATGGAGAATATGAGCGTACAAAAAAGTAGAAGAGCTGATAAACGGAATTGTGACACTGACCGCATATAAAAAAAGTTATGTTAATCCCTTAGTGACTGTCGCCATAATAATGTTTTATTTTTAAATAATAGGTAGATATAAAAATTTTTTACAATTGTGGGGATGAGATTCGGTCACAACCAACGGCTTTTTCCCTCCTTTGTACTTCTGTTTTCTCTATCATGTGGAGCGGAGTACCTGGGCCGCTGTTGCGCAGCAGAGCGGCGCAACGAGGAGACGAGGAGATGCACCAAGTTTTACATAAGGATGTCATCCTGATTTTATCCCGCAAGCGGGATTAAGTAGGATCTCGTGGAATAAGGCAGTGATCCTGGTACCTGGGAGAGGCGTTACCAGATGCTATAGGCACTTGCATCAGTAGCCACCATACCCCTCATTTTTTCGCTTTAAAGTTGGAGATGAACTCGCGTGTAAATTCAGACAATACCAGCTGTCCGCTTATTTCGGCACGTTCTTCAAGCAGTTGTTCCCAGTGTTCGGTGCCTTCCCATAAAACCTGTTTCAATGCCGTCATGGCGTCCGGACTGCTCTTTGACAGCTCGTTTGCAAGCTTTTCAACCGCATGATCCAATTCCGAAATAGAATCGTAGATATCCATATATAATCCATTTTTGCGTGCCCATTTTGCACTGCGCCAATTGCGGGCGTTGATGGCGAGCGTGCTGAATGCGGATGTGCCGATCTTGCGTTCAACAGCTGGTCCCACTACAAAAGGGCCAATACCCAGGGCCAACTCACTCAGTTTGACGGATGCATTCTTTGTGGCAAGAGTGTAATCGGCGGATGATGCAAGTCCCACGCCGCCGCCGACAACTTTACCCTGGACCCGGGCGATGATTAGCTTAGGACAACGTCGCATGGCATTAATTACGCGGGCAAATCCCATAAAGAATTCTTTGCCCTCGCTGTAATCCTTAATCTCAATCAACTCATCAAATGATGCGCCGGCACAAAAAGCACCCTCGCCGCGGCTGCGTAGTATAACAACGTTAGTACCTGGCACCTGACCAGCTTCATCAAATACCTCCGCCAATCTTTTCAATTGGCTCGATGGAAAGGAGTTACCCTTCGGATGATAGAATTCAATCGTGGAGATGTTGTTTTCGTTGGTGAGGGTTATTTCGGGGGATGACATGATTGTATGTTTTTATTTTTTTAAGGCACTAAGGCACTAAGGCACTAAGGCACTAAGGCACTAAGGCACTAAGGCACTAAGCTCGTATTTTTGAAACAAGACTGGATAACATTCGTTCTATTTCTCTGGTTTTTTCAAATACATCATAATAGGCATTTGGAGGGATGTAACTGAGTTGATGTATAATTTCGATCTGTGTTTGTAATTCATACAAAGAACCAATGGCTATATTTAAGAAACGTACATAATCGGCTGTCGACCGTCGACCATAACCTTCAGCAATATTTGAAGGAATCGAAACGGATGATCTTCTCATTTGTGATGATAATCCAAATTTTTCTTCTTCCGGTAATTTTCTGCTAAGTAGATATATCTTTTTTACCAGCAAGATTGATTTTTGCCAAACGATTAGATCACGATAAGTTTTCATGTTTAGAGATATAAGCGCCTAATTATCAATGCCTAATAAAGAGACGCACAAAATAGGAGAACCTTACAAACTTTGTGCCTCAGTGTCTCTATATCTTTGTGCCTGTTTAACTTTCCTCCTTCCTCCTCACCAAGGTCAAAATATCATACATTGCCACAAGCTCATCGCGCTGGTTGGTGACTTCGACGTTCCAGACGACGACACCGGTTGCGTAATCTTCATCCGGACGTTTCTGTTTACGGATTTTTCGTTTTACGGTGATGCGGGCGCGGATGGTATCTCCAATTTTAACCGGTTCGACGAAGCGGAGACGATCGATGCCATAGTTGGCAAGGACAGGCCCGGGAGCGGGATCGACAAATAGCCCGGCAGCAGCTGAAAGCACGAAGTAGCCGTGTGCAACTCTTTCTTTGAAGAGAGAGTCTCGTGCGGCGATGTCATCGAAATGAGCATAGAAGTGATCACCACTTACACTGCCAAAATTGACGATATCGGCCTCAGTTACTGTTCTGCGGTACGTAAGGTACGAGTAGCCGATTTCCAGTTCCTCAAAAAACAGGCGAAATGGGTGTTTGGGCGGTTCTCTTGTTTCTCCTCCTTTGAGATACGTGTTACATATACGCGATAACGTTGTTGGGGATCCTTGCAGAGCCACTCGTTGCATGTAGTGAAGAATCCCTCGTATTCCACCCATCTCTTCACCACCGCCCGCTCTTCCCGGTCCGCCGTGGGTAAGATGAGGCATCGGAGATCCGTGTCCGGTCGATTCTTTGGCACAATCCTTATTGACGACAAGTATGCGCCCATGATATGGGGCTATGCCAAGTGTTATGGCTTTCGCGATGTCGTTGTTGGCCGTGAACAACGATCCCACAAGACTTCCACCACCTCGTTTTGCGAGTTTGATAGCCTCATCGATATCGGTATAGGGCATGACGGTACATACCGGTCCGAATGCCTCCACGTTGTGCGGAGCATCGGCATTCAACGGATGTTGACACACCAGGAGAACAGGTTCGCTAAAGGCGCCATCCATAAGTGAATGGCCGGGATCTCCAAACACGCGTTCGCTTTCCGTTTCTAGTTCGCGCACGTGCTTCCGTAACCGATCCAGTTGTTCATTACTGGCCAGTGCTCCCATTCGGGTTCCCTTAGAATCAGGTTTACCGATTGTGACATTTGACAATCGTTCTTTAAGACTTGCAATTACCGGTTCTGTAAGATGATTAGGCACCACTGCGCGCCGAATGGCCGTACATTTTTGTCCTGCTTTGGCCGTCATTTCGTTCGCCACCTCACGGATAAACAGGCTGAATTCTTCCATATCCGGGGTGACATCCGGACCGAGGATTGAGCAGTTCAGCGAGTCGGTTTCCAGGTTTAGCCGCACATTTTGACGGATGATGTTGGGATGCGATCGTATTTTTTCGCCTGTTGAAGCCGAACCCGTAAAAGCGATGACATCCTGGCTGTTGAGATGCTCCAGAAGATCCCCCGGCTTGTCCACGGCCATAAATTGAATACTTTCCTCTGGAAAAATCCCCGACTCGATGATCGCTTCGAAAACAACATAAGCGAGATACGAACCGATAGGCGATGGTTTGATAATAGCCGGCATGCCTGCGATGAGTGTTGGACCCAGTTTTTCGAGCATGCCCCAAACCGGGAAATTGAATGCGTTGATGTGCAGCGCTACTCCTTCACGCGGCACGTAAATATGCTGACCTATGAATGTGCCTTCTTTTGAAAGCGCTTCCTGTGGCCCGTCGACAAAAAAATGCTCATCCTGCATTTCACGACGTGCCTTGCCGGACATGATAAACAGCGTTCCGATACCGCCGTCAATATCGATCCATGAGTCGGCTTTTGTGGCACCGGTATGATAGGAAAGTTTATAGAACTCCTTTTTTTTCTCATTTAAATAAAGAGCGAGTTCTTTCAGTTTATAGGCACGCTCGTGTATCGTGTATTTACGCAGAGCCGGACCACCTGCATTTCGAGCATATTCGACGGAAGCGTGATAATCAATGTCACCTTTCGGCAGTTCGGCGACAGCTTCTCCGCTTACGGTATCAAATAGTGGTATTCCGTTTTCACTGGGATTGATCCATTCTCCCCCAACAAAATTCCTGATGACGATCATAAACCTGATGATTTGAAATAGTGAATATTACGTATCGAATTTAGGAGTTCTATTACACCGCTCAAAATACCAGGATGGATCAGGTACTTTTTAAAACGGTCTTAAGATGAAACAGGAGATTAAATCACATTTGTGGGAATGATCTTGCAGTAATAAGCATTAATCAATCGATTGTGATCTGAAAGAAAAGGGTAATTTTTACAGCAGAGTTTTTTTATGGACGCATGTACATATGTGATTTTTGGATCTACAGGTAATCTCACCAGGGAAAAATTAATGCCGGCACTATATCGTCTCGAGGCGGACGGACGACTTGAAAAAGAGACGGTTATTATTGCAAGTGGACGAAGGCCATGGGACCGCGAACGGTGGATCGAAGAAGCCCGGGGAATGCTGGATGAGAACCTCGACAATGAACTTAACGAAGAAACATGGTCACGTTTTAAAGAACGTCTGTATTTCTGCGAGGGAGATCTCCGGAATGAAGAGATGTATCCGCAGTTATATAAATTTCTGCAGGATCATGAATCATTTCCGGACAATATCGCCTTCTACATGGCCATCCTGCCGAGTGATTACGGTCCGGTGATATCACATCTTCACAAGAATAACCTTTTGGATGAAAGTAACGGCTGGAAGCGCGTCGTGATCGAAAAACCGTTTGGCTACGATCTGGAAAGTGCGCAGGGACTCCATGTTCAAATCAGCAAGCATTTGCGTGAAGACCAGGTATTCAGGATTGATCACTACCTCGGCAAAAGCACCGTTCAGAATGTGCTGGTTTTCCGGTTTGCGAATGTGTTAATGGAACCACTCTGGAATAGAAACTACATCGATCATGTGCAAATCCTTCACTCCGAGGATATTGGTGTTGGGAGCCGTGCCGGTTTTTACGACAGAACCGGTGCATTGCGGGATATGATCCAAAGTCACCTGTTGCAAGTCCTGACACTGGTAGCCATGGAACCACCCGTTTCCATGGATTCGGAAGATCTTCGCAACGAGAAGGTGAAAGTACTTAAATCGATACGGCCCATTGCTCCGAGTGCGGTACATGCTCATTCATTCCGTGCTCAGTACACATCTGGAAATGTGAATGGCAAGGGAGTACAGGGATACCTTGACGAGGAGAATATACCGGGCGATAGTACTACAGAAACTTATGCAGCACTGAAATTATATATCGATAATTGGCGCTGGCGGGGTGTTCCCTTCTATCTGAGGACGGGCAAACGACTGGCAGAAAAACGGTTTATGGTGTCGATCTGCTTCAAAGAACCGCCCAAACAATTTTTCCGTAACGGTCACATGAAAGAAATGCTTCCCAACTGGCTGTTAATGAGTATACAACCGGATGAGCTGCTGCGACTCGAAATGAGTGTTAAAGAGCCCGGCCTGGAAATGAAAACCCAGCAAACAAGTCTGGATGCATGTATCGTCGGCAGAGACGATCAGCCGAATGATGCATATGCTGAGTTACTGCTTGATGTGATGAAGGATGATCGTTCGTTGTTTTTACGCTACGACGAAGTGGAATATGCGTGGAAAATTGTTGATCCGGTTCTGCGGGTTTGGGCAACGGAGCGCGAGTTCGTCCCTACATATCAGGCTGGAACCTGGGGACCAAAAGGATCGAGAAGAATCTTTGACAGGGATGGACTCATGTGGAGACATTCACTGGAGCCCGTTCAATAGACACCAGGTTTCAGAGTCGGAGTGATCTTTAAAAAAAGTGCCATCCAGAGACCGTAATTTAGTCTCTGGATGGCTGCGTCTCTCTCACTAACTTATCGTTAACCAAACATCAGCTTACAAAGCAGTGAGATATAGAGAATCTTTATAATTACGGGGATAAATTAAGCCTATCTCCGTTTAAGCCAATAATATAAAAGCCTTATAACGATATTAGGTTAGTGAATAAGGGGAAAAACGTATTGTAAAAATGTAACCTGGCTTATGCCTGTATATAAAAATCAGAGACGGAAAGATTCTGGTCGGTAACAGAGGTAGGAGAATGCCCCATGATAGATGTAAACTCTTTAATCATGTGAGCCTGATCGTAAAAGCCAGAATTGAAAAGAATATCCTGCCAGGTACTTTGAGGTTGGGTTTTGATAAGATTTAGGAGATGATGAAATCTTAAAAGTCGTCCGAATACTTTTGGACTTAATCCTAATGACTTATTAAATAGACGATATAAATGCTGCCTGCTGATCTGGAATTGCTTGCTGAGGTCCTGAATCGACGACAATCCCCTCTGATCATACATCGTAAATAAAATGTGTGAAATTAAATTGTCATTAATCTGTTGATAGTCCAGGAAGGTCAGTAGATAGGAATCAATTATCTTGATTTTATTTGAGACGATTGTCTCTTCCACAAGACTCTCGTACACATACCATACGGAGTTTCCCAGGATATCCCGAGCATCAAAAGCCCGATTGGTCAATGAGTCCATGGGAATATTCAGCAATTCTTTCATGCCTTGAGGCCGGAAAAATATCCCGATGGTTATCATGCCCGGTGAGGGTACAAGCTTTGTTGATTCCGTTTGAAAACCGCTGATTATTGTTTTGGGAACCGGCAAAAAATGATCTCTTAAGTCGCTGATTTTAAAATTTGTACCTATACTAAAATGCAGCAACGGATGATTGAGTGGTACAAGTGTCTGCGGCAGTTCGGCACTCAGGTCGCCAGGAACATGAAATATGTAATAATAATCGATGTATGGTCGCAGGGCAGGATGGGGCAAGTATCGACGGAAACTAAAGGTATCCTGATCGTTTTTAACACTATTCGACGTGGCATTTGGGATAGTAACAGTGTGCATAGTTCCTAATCTGGCCCTGAATCAAGTACGTTTAAAATGAAATATTAATTTATAATCAGCAACTTTTAGCTACATTTAAATCTCATTTTATCAGGAATTAATGATTTTTTAAAGTCATGTGAATCATTATCAGTGATCGTCAGATCTGAATTTAATAGTGAGTGACTATCCGGAATTGGTACTCTTTCATCGACTGCCACGGTAGCACGGAAATACAAAGAAGAAATATTCCGTGATCATCCGTGTTTCCGTGGCTTTTTTTAATGATCCGAGTCATATTATAGGAAGTTGTATTGATACCGGATAGTCATTTAATAGTGTATTATTCTTTCTCTTTTTCACTTTTTTGTTCGCCCCATGTCTTGTAAAAGTGATCGGGCAATTTATGTTCATCGGTGGGAGATCGAAGTGGATCACAAGTCATGAGCGTCTCATGAAGTTGTTTGGGAAGGTCCTGGTAGATTTTTGTCCCTTCAGTTTTCCAGGCGAGCATCTTGTCCGTAACATCTTTGACTATGCGTGCCGGATTTCCGACCACCACTTTTCGTTCTGGTATCTCCATGCCTTCGGGAACAAAGGCGAGTGAGCCTATAATGCTGTTGGCCCCGATTATGACTCGGTCCATGATTACCGCATTCATTCCAATCATCACATTAACACCGATATGAGAACCGTGAACAATAGATCCATGCCCCATATGTGTACCTTCTTCTAAGATCACAGTTGCTCCGGGGAACAGGTGGATGGTGCAATTTTCCTGTACGTTGCAGCCATCCTTTATGATGATCTGTCCCCAGTCGCCGCGCACAGCAGCACCCGGACCGATATATGCATTCTTGCCAATGATAACATTACCCGTCACCGCCGCCTGTGGGTGTACAAACGAACCCTCATGAATAACCGGCTGGATTCCGTTGAAAGAGTAGATAGACATCGTTGTTTAGTTACTGAGTTATTAGGTTATTAAGTTATTCACTCAATGCTTTTTTCAGATAAGCAATATATCCGTTTAGGATTTTGAGGTTTCTCAAGATATCATTTCTGAACTTAGTCAAAGTCGGTTTATCGATATAGTTTGAATCAAATGCACAGATAAGATGATCCAACGTTTCAAACAGTGAACCTCTGGCTTGCCTGCAAAACTGAATGTTTTCTCGATAGTGAAGACGACCAAATCCTTCCGCAATATTCGCAGTAACAGACCGTGAAGATCTAATCATCTGATCTGTAAGTCTATATTGTTCGGTTTTAGGAAACGTTTGGACAAGTTCTGAAATCTCGTTTCGTAAAACCCTTGCAGATTTCCATACCTCCAATTCCTCAAACGTTTTCATTTAAAAACTATCCTCCGTTACATGTAAGGTTTAATAACTTAGTAACTCCATCTATATAGACCCTCCAGCCGCTAACACCTTTCAAGAACCACGGCCATGCCCTGGCCAACACCAACACATAGGGTACACAGTGCATACCGTTTATTTTGTTCGTGGAGTTCATACATCGCCGTTGTGAGAAGACGCGCACCGGTCATGCCGAGCGGGTGTCCAAGTGCGATGGCTCCACCATTTGGGTTCACACGGAGATCTTCATCATCGATGCCCAGTTCCCTTAGGACCGCAAGACTTTGTCCTGCAAATGCTTCATTAAGTTCTATGATATCTATGTCATCAAGATGCAAGCCGGTTCGTTCCAGTACTTTTTGCGTCGCACCAACCGGACCAATACCCATGATTCGTGGTTCGACACCAACGACAGCCGATGCTACAATTCTTGCTTTCGGTGTCAATTGATAATCATCCAATGCCTGATTTGATGCAATGAGAAGGGCACAGGCGCCGTCGTTGAGTCCGGATGAATTACCTGCTGTAACGGACCCATTTCCATCAGTTCTGAACACAGGGTGCAACCCGGCAAGTACCTGTTCGGTGGTGTCTGAACGTATAAATTCGTCATGCTCGAAAATCAGGGGCTCCTCCTTGCGGCGAGGGATTTCAACGGGTACGATCTCTTTGGCAAAACGGCCGTTGTCGCGTGCTTCGGTGGCTTTCATCTGAGATAGATATGCAAAGCGGTCCTGATCCTTCCTGTTGATCTTGTACATTTCCACCAGGTTTTCTGCAGTACATCCCATACTCTCTGTTCCATACTGTTTATCCATCTTCGGATTGATGAATCTCCAACCGAAAGTACTGTCATGCATTTCGTCAGTGCCACCATATGGTTTTGCCGATTTTGATAGTACAATAGGACCCCTCGTCATATGCTCCATGCCGCCTGCGATGAACAAATCCCCTTCATTAACTGTGATGGCGTGGTATGCCATCACAGCTGCGCTCATCCCGGAGGCACACAGCCGATTTACAGTCTGCCCGGGCACCGATGGCGGGAGACCTGCAAGAAGTGATGCCATGCGCGCAACATTCCTGTTATCTTCGCCGGCCTGGTTAGCGCAACCCATGATCACATCTTCAATCGCTTCATGAGGAACGGCCGGATTTCGTTTCAGTAACTCCTTTATGGGAATGGCAGCCAGGTCATCTGCTCGTATCGGTGATAATGCTCCGCGCAGCCTGCCAATAGGTGTTCGTATGCCGTCGACTAAATATGCTTCACTCATTATTAATCGGAATTAGATATGAAATGTGTTACTTTTCTTTTGTAAACCGTACCTCTGAACGTAGCGACAATATCATCTTTTCGTTTTATGGTAACTGTGCAAACCCCTGTGTTTCTGGTTTTACTTAACTCTTCAGTCACCGCTCGTATTCGGTCGCCTGATTCGACTTTTCGCAGAAATGAGATGTTATCTTCAACAGCCAGGGCGACCCGTCCATGTGTGTTTGAGGCAAAAGCCAGCGCGCTGTCGGCCAATGAAAAAAGAATGCCGCCATGACATACGCCAAAACCGTTAAGCATATCGTCTCGCACCGTCATCTCAAGGACACAATGCCCCTCGGCTACATTGATTATCTCAATGCCCATCCACCGGCTAAACGGATCGTCAGCGAGCATCCGGTCAACTATTTCTCTGTATTTATTCATATTAAAAATGTCAATTATCTTATTGCCGCGGATTTTCGCGGATCTCATTTTTAGTGAATGCCATTCGCTTGAATTCTGGTTTGTCACCAAAATTGAGCAGTAAGCCTACCTTGATATCTGTAGCTTTTAAATAGTTAATTAATTGTGCAATGTGTTCTTTCTTAATATGGTTTACTGCTTTTAATTCTAATATAATTCGTTGATTAACAAGGAGATCCGCTCTAAAATCGCCAACAATAACATTACGAAAGTGAACTGGAATAGCTTTTTGCTGTTCCACATTCATTCCTTCAGCTATAAGTACCATTTTTAAAGCGTTCTCATATACTGATTCCAGAAATCCCGATCCAAGTTCATTGTAGACCTCATAAAAGCATTTGATGATTTTCTTCGTTAATCCTCTGTAGAGTAAATTCGATTGCATTTTATATCACATGAAAAATTTATATGATCCGCGAAAATCCGCGGCAAATTTTAATCCGTGTTTATCTGTGCAGATCTGTGGTCGAAAAAAGAATCGTTTGAATCTACCAATCGCCTGAGCAGCGGGTTGGGACGGTATCGATCCTCTCCGTATTCATCCTGCAAGCCTTCCAGGATGCCAAGGATCACAGATAGCCCGATCTCTTCCGCCCATTTTAAGAGTCCTTTTGGATAATTGACCCCTTTCGTCATAGCGAGATCAACATCCTGGGGAGTGGCAATGTTCATAAAAACGGCATCGGCCGCTTCGTTAATGAGCATGCACAGGATACGATAGAAGATCGTGTCCCAGAGTTCATCATCACGGGTCGGTTCCGGGTCTGATATTTGATCACTGTAATGATAGAACCCCCGGCCTGTTTTCCGGCCCAGATATCCCGCCTCAACTAAGCGTTTTTGGGTAAAAGAGGGACGAAAACGCGGATCATAATAAAAAGCCTCGAACACCGATTCTGTGACGGCATAATTGATATCGTTTCCGATAAGGTCCATGAGTTCGAAGGGTCCCATCTTAAAACCACCCAGCTCCTTCATCGCGAGATCGATCGTTGGTGCATCGGCAATGCCTTCTTCCAGGATGCGCAATGCCTCGCCATAAAACGGCCGCGCCACACGGTTGACGATGAAACCGGGTGTATCTTTGGCCAGGACCGTCGTTTTTCCCCATTCGTCAATCAGTTTTCGAATCGTTTTTACAGTATCCGGAGATGTTGGGATACCCGGGACAATTTCGACTAATGACATAAGCGGCGCCGGATTGAAAAAATGTGTTCCCAAAAACCGCTCCGGTTTCTTCAGGGCTGAAGAAAGGGCTGCAATGGACAGAGATGAAGTATTCGTGGCAAGTATCGCGTCATCAGTAAGTATGGATTCGGCATCTTTAAGAATACTCTTCTTGGCATCGAGTTGTTCAATAATTGCTTCGATTACCAATCCGGATCCACTGAGGTCGCCGAGTTTCCCGGAGTGCGTAATACGTCCAAGGATAGCGTCCACTTCATCTTGCTTCATCCTGTTTTTCTCGACCTGCCGGTTCAGGATATAGGTAAGGTGTTCACCGGACTTTTGAAGTGCTTCATCTTGCGTGTCGTAAATGACAACGCTGTGACCGTAAGTGGCGGCAATCTGTGCAATACCGGTGCCCATCGTTCCGGCACCAAGAATACCGACTTTCGAAGTTTTGTCTAATGATGTACTCATTTCCCGGTAAAATTTGGTTTCCGTTTTTCAATGAATGCCTGTAATCCTTCCCGGTAATCTTTTGTCTTGCCGGCCTCCGTCTGAAGGGTGGCCTCGGTCTCGAGTTGAATAGTCAGGTCATTCGACAAGGACTGGTTAAGGGCCCGCTTCATAAGAGCGAGTCCTTTTGTAGGCATATTGGCAAGCTTTGATGCGACCTTTCGTGTCTCATCCATTAGGTCATTCGCAGGAAACATTTTGTAGATCAGCCCCATTGACTCCGCTTCCTTAGTCGATATCTTGTCGCCAAGCATCATCATACCGGCAGCGCGCTGTAACCCCACAAGACGCGGCAGGAGGTAGGTTCCGCCGCTGTCCGGGATGAGTCCAAGGTGACAGAAAGATTGTATGAGAGAGGCTTCGTCCGACGCAAACACAAGGTCGCAGGCAAGAGCGATATTAGCCCCGGCTCCGGCGGCTGTTCCATTAACTGCAGCGATGACCGGTTTCGCAAGTTCACGAATCCCCCTGATGATGGGATTATAGCTGATGCTTACCGTATCTCCCAGGGGTTCATTATGTCTGTCAAGGATTTCACGCAGATCCTGTCCGGCTGAAAAGGCACGTCCGCTGCCGGTCAGTAATACACATCGAACAGAAACATCATCTGCCGACTGACCAAGGGCATTCTGCAGCTCTTTGGCCATATCCCGGTGGAAACTGTTTAGCTTATCTGGACGATTGAGGGTGATCTCGGCTACGTGATTCGTTACTTGGTATAAAATGTAAGAATAGGCCATTTGATTGATCTCGTAAATTCGTGTTTGAAAAAGCGCTTTTTTTGAGAATATGAAAAATAAAATGCAACTACGTGAAGAGCGAATTTTTATTACTCAATCCTAAGAGTCAATAATGTTGAATTTTAAAAGAAACTGTTAACCCACCTATTTAACGTTAGATCTTTGAGTTAGATCCATGATTGAGTAACAAGCTGCGGGAGAAAATTTCCCCCCTTGGCGAAGGGGGCGAGGGGGATTTGTCTGCGTATAATATGGAATAAGCTCATTCTTCATGTCCGGGTCGGTTTAATCCCCCAAACCCCCTTTTCTAAGGGGGGAAGACAATGCAGATCTTCTTTTAGACGTATTAAAGCAGGTATAGGTCTATAAAGCCATTACATTCCCAAAAGCAACCTATCTGCCAATTTCACAATACCAGGGATAAATTCCATTACTTTTTTTGGTAAATGACCCGCAACATCAATAATAGCAAAGGTAAATTTCCAATCCCTCCGTTTCCGGGCAGGTTAGATTCTTCGACAAGCGCAGAATGACAGTTAATGAAACAATTGATTTCTTTAATCAGGGGTATTACGTTGTCTTCATTCTTGATTAGGATAAGTTGGATGTTATCAGTGTCGTAAACCGGTGTACAAATGGTTCTTATCGTTTTCCTGCTCATCATTATTCTGATTGTCGTTGCGACGGTCAGATTCAAAATGCATCCCTTTCTGACTCTGTTAGTTGCGGCTATTGCTGTGGGCTTTGCCGGCGGATTGACGGGGTCAACGATCGTCTCGCACATCGGACAGGGATTTGGCGGCACGCTTAAGAGCATCGGTATAGTCATTGCCTGTGGGTCGATCATCGGTACGTTCCTGGAACGCAGTGGTGGGGCACAGACGATGGCTTCCACTATTCTGAAAGTTGTTGGTGAAAAACGCTCGGCATTGGCGATGAATATTACCGGTTTCATCGTCTCAATCCCCGTTTTTTGTGATTCCGGATTTGTCATCCTTTCTATTTTAAATAAAGCCCTGAGCAAGCGCACAGGTATATCCACCTCTGTTCTGGCAATAGCACTGGCAACGGGATTGTATACGACACACGTATTCGTTCCACCAACGCCCGGTCCGTTGGCAGCCGCGGCGACTCTTGGTGCGAACATCGGATTGGTAGTTATGCTGGGTTTGCTGGTGGCGATCCCCACATCTATTGCAGGATTATTTTGGGCAGGGTTTATTGGCCGACATCTCGAGACAAAAGATTTTGAAGAGGATGAGTCGAAACCTGAATCAAATATTCAGCCTGGAGTAACTAAATCATTTCTGCCGATTTTATTGCCGATTGTCCTCATTGCTCTCAAATCGATAGCTGATTATCCAACACAGCCGTTTGGTGCAGAATTGATTATGCGATTTTTTGATATCGTCGGTGATCCCATCATCGCGCTGATCATTGGTGTCTTCGTGGCATTTGGCCTGAGGAAAAAGGGGGATGACGCGTTTGAATGGGTTTCAAGAGGGTTGGCGAATGCAGGTGCCATCATCCTGATAACAGGTGCGGGCGGGGCATTTGGAGATATTTTGCGCACAACCTCCATCGGTAAGACGGTCGGTTCGACAATGGCCCAGTGGCATCTTGGAATTTTCCTTCCCTTCCTGCTGGCGGCTTTTTTGAAAACGGCTCAGGGATCATCAACCGTGGCCATTATCACGGCTTCGGCGCTCATGTCACCGCTCCTGGCACCTTTGGGATTGGCAGCACCTGTTGCAAAGGCATTGGTCGTTCTGGCTATCGGCGCCGGAGCAATGACTGTCTCCCATATTAACGACAGCTATTTTTGGGTCGTCGCACAATTCTCGAATATGGATACTGGTACTGCACTTCGGGGATTGACCGTAGCTACACTCGTGCAAGGAGTTACTGCGATACTGACAATTGCCCTGTTGAGTGTCGTTTTATTATGAGTGTTGTTCTGAAAGTTCGAATTCCGGGACTTTGTAATGATAATCTACCGAATAGTTTTTCTGTATCCGTTTTAAGAGTCTGTTCCAGTAAAACAGGTTTACCGTGCTGATCATTTTAGGATGCGACAGGAAGTGGATATAATCGTGTTGTTTGATGAAGCACTTATACACCGAATACGTTGTCTGAGAGAGATTTTCGATCCCAAGGTAGTGATAGTTGTTTGCATCCGGATCAGCAAGTCCCAGCGGTTCTGGTTGTACGCCACGGCCATTTCCCATGCTGCGGTATCCCAGTTTCCAGTTTACTTTCCGCCAGAATCGGTCTAAAGAAGTCTTAGATCCCGATAAATAAAAGGTACTCACCGGGTGTTCAAGAAAGGGACCATCTGTTGTCTCGTCGGTGACCTTTTCATCAAAAGTGTACCATCCATCCCCGGTCACAGATCTATAGTCATAATCCTGTGCAGTCGTATGAGAGACAGAGTTGCTGATAGCACTGAAATCATAATAGATGTTATACTTCTCAAAATAGGGTTTGAAATCAGAAAAGGGCATCAGTGACCAGCCTCCGGCTCGGTAACCGTTAATTGGATGATGTACGCCAGCTTGATCTTGGACCTGGTTCAATATGCGAATGGAGTTTTCGAAGATCTCGGATTTTTGAGGATCAGGAAGATTATGAAAC
>Ga0114931_10005635_pt1 | contig 15478 bp, 12 predicted proteins | sample 2SBtaG_FD_89579 | JGI IMG/M metagenome (GOLD analysis project Ga0114931, IMG submission 89579) | Deep subsurface microbial communities from Kolumbo volcano to uncover new lineages of life (NeLLi) - 2SBTROV14_V59a metaG | ecosystem: Environmental > Aquatic > Marine > Volcanic | place: Kolumbo...
GCATCGCCGGCGGGGGATGGCCCCGGTGGCACCATTGTCGCCCCTGGTCCCCATACGCTCACCATGGATATCGTCCGTCTGGCCAGCACGATACAAGTGGCAACCTATGTGGACGGAGTAGAATTGTTGCGTGACGACATCAAGCCTACCGATACAGGAGCCTCGATCCTGCAGCCGGCGCCGGAAAGCTTCGACTACATCGCGTTTCGAAATTCCTCGGGCGACGTCGATTTTGTGTTTGACAACTTTTCAATTCGCAATCTCGTTCCGGAGCCAGCCTCCGGGTTGCTATTGATTTTAGGTAGCTTGTTGACTTACGGAAGGAAACGACGCATCTAGCAGGGAAGGCGGCATACAGACGACGGGCAGAAGCACAAGCTTCTGACAGCTCGAGAACGGGCGGCGGCGTCGCAGCACGCCGCCGCCCTCTCTGTGCAGCGGCAAGGGATGGTGTTCCTTCGCAGGCCGACTCTGCTGTTAGGGTTCAAAAGTTAAAATTGCATGATCGTGTATTTATAGTAGTTCCAAGAAAGGCCGTTTAAGCCATTTGGATCGCCCGTTAACAGCGCATGGGTTGGTCCCGGGCGACTTGTTGCCATGAGGCCGCGCAGGGCTGCCTGGCAATTTGGAAGTAATGAGTTCCTGTAACTTTCGGATTAGGGATATTGATGATGACTGGTGAAACATTTTCAGGTAAGCGGATCGCGCGTTCCAATGGAGGTTTCACCCTCGTCGAACTTTTGGTGGTCATTGCCATTATCGGCATATTAGTTGCTCTGTTGTTGCCCGCCGTTCAAGCGGCGCGTGAGGCGGCGCGGCGGATGTCTTGCCAGAACAATCTAAAAAACATTGGTCTTGCGGACCAGAATTATCACGATACCAATGGCAATTTTGTCCCCGCCAGGCTGGGGCCCGATTCAACGGCTTCCCGGGAAATGCGGCCCTTGAGAACCGCCGTGGAACGCTCTGGAGCGAGCGGATTAGTTTTGTTGCTGCCCTTTATTGAACAAGAACCGTTGTATAAGATCTTGAATATTTTTCAAAATCAAAGCATTTGGCCGGCGGGTGCGTATTCAACACCTTCCTGGCATACAGATTTTCCCGAGCGCGAACAAGCGATTGGTACCCGGATCAACCTTTATGTATGCCCTTCCAGCGGCGATGAACCAAAGACGACTATTAGTGGCTATCAGAATTGGACGGTGGTCCCAGCAACAGGAAACTATGCATTTTGTGCCGGCCATCGCGGTCTCATTTTTGGCGGTTTTGGTGTCAATGCCTGCATGCTAAAACATCACAATACAGGAATTCATCTATACAAAACCACCGTTTCAATCCGCCAGATTGAAGATGGCACGAGCAATACCATTTCCATAGGGGAAGTCATCGACAGTCATCTTCCTGAGAACTCCAATATTTGGAGTTATACCCTGCGATATCTGGATAATTTTCGCATGACGGATGTCGCAATGAATACCCCGCCAAGCATCGTTGGACAGCCCGCCAACGGTGGACCAGACGTCAATGGTGCTTTTTCAAGCCGGCATCCAGGTGGATCGCATTTTTTATTTGCTGATGGACATGTGGACTTTGTTGAGGAATCGATTGACTTCGATGTCTATCAGAATCTTTCAACCATTGCAGGTGATCCTAGCGTACTTGATAAGCAGGACAAGAGTGGTGTTTGTTATCGCGACTGACACCTTGACTTTACTTCCTGGGTTTGGCCCTATCAGCTTCAGGATAGAAATTATGCGTTTGCTAGCGGTAGCGATACTAGGTTCAATAACTTTTTGGATTGGCGGTTGTTCTAAAAACCCCCAGCATGTGCCAATTGCTGGAAAGGTTCTGATCGACGGTAAACCTTTGACGAAAGGCACCATCCAGTTTGTACCTGAAAATGGCAGACCCGTTGCCAGTAAAATTTTGACCGATGGCTCATTTCGATTGAGAGAGGTGTCTGTTACAGGACGTTCGCCTCTCATTGGCATACGGCCAGGAAAATATCGAATCAGCGTTTCCGCTTCTGATGTTCTAGACGAAGATGCCAATAAAGTGCACTGGTATGTTCCTGCTCACTATGCGGATTTTCGAACTTCAAATCTTGAAATGGAAGTTCAAGGTGCTGATGAAGGGCTGACCATAGAGCTTACCTGGGAGGGCGCGAAGGAAGACGAACAGCTAAGCAATGATGAGAAAGACGTCGAAAATCCAAGTGAGGAAAATGGACAGGGTAATGATCAGACGGATCTGAACGCATTGGAAAAGGACACGCCTGTTAAAAACGAAGCCTTGTCAGCAAAGGAGATGAAAGATCCTAACAAGACAGGGGCAATTCAAAAAGAATGAATACCAGGGCTCTAAATTTGATCAGACGAATATTCCGGCAATGTTTTTGCCAGCAGCGTTCGCCAAATCATTTGTCCATCGTCTTGACTTTGGCCATAATGACGGTGCTTGCAGGCTGTGGCGATGGTCGTCCAGCGCGAGTAGCCGTATCGGGAAGAGTGTTAATCGATGGTAAGCCGCTGACCAAGGGGATTGTGCAGTTTGTTCCTATAGGAGCTCGCCCGTCGGCGAGTAAAGTTGATCATGATGGGCATTTCAAACTGACTTGCTATGACGGCGGCGACGGTATCGTGCCCGGGACGCACCGGGTGATGGTTGCCGCCAAGGAAATACTAGGAGAGAGCAAAGTCAAGTGGCTCGCGCCGCCAAAGTACGCCGACTTTCGGACTTCCGGGCTTAGCTTTGAAATCACCCACCCTGTTGACGACCTGACCATCGAATTGACTTGGGACGGTGGTAAGCCATTTGTCCAATAGAAATCATAATACTCGCAAGTGGCTACCCGGTCATGCGAGACCCATTCGACAAGGCGTTGCGGGAACCGGCCTTTGACTGTTTGTACATTGGCCTGATCAGATTCATCGGCACCCTTCAAACCGCTGGCTTTAATGCGCAGGAAAGATCAATCCTCCCATGAAGAGGTGTTCAGGTCAATTTGATGTCGATTTGCTGCGGCTGGTTGTATTGATATGCGCAATGCTGATTGGGCAGTCTACTGCTTATGCCACGGAAATTCTCGTTTCTACCGCGTCTGAGATCACTGCCGCCATGCTAACCGCCAAGCCGGGCGATTCGCTGATCATGACCGACGGGACCTGGACGAATCAGCAGATCCAATTCGCTGGTTTTGGAGGGATGGACAAGCCTATTACACTGAGGGCCCAAACGCCGGGGCAAGTTCTCCTCAATGGAAATTCGACGATCAACATATCGGGCGACTGGCTCGTGGTCGATGGATTGAAATTTGAGGGGGGCGCGTTGGGCACCAGTGATCACATTGTTGAGTTCCGCGGCTCTAACGGCGAAGCTACAAACTCACGTTTTACCAATTCGGCAATTATCAACTACAATCCAGCCGACATCAACACGAGGTATTTCTGGGTTTCGATGTATGGCCATAACAACCGGGTCGATCACAATCGTTTTGAGGGGCAAAACCATTCAGGGGTGACGGTCACCGTATGGCGGAACGATCCTGGCGCCGACAACCATCTGATTGATGCGAATCATTTTATCGATCGACCTGAAGGTAATGGCAACGGCTTCGAAACGATCCGTGTCGGCACAAGCACAGAATCACTGAGCAACTCTTTCACCACCGTTCAGAACAATCTATTCGAACGGACCGATGGTGAGATCGAGATCATTTCCAATAAATCGGGCGGTAATATCTATCGCTACAATACGTTTCGTGAATCGGCTGGCACCTTAACCCTCCGCCATGGCAATGATACACGCGTGGAAGGGAATTTCTTTCTTGGAGAGAACAAACAAGAATCAGGAGCCATTCGTGTCATTGGCGAAAGGCAAACGATTGTCAATAACTATATTGCCGATGTTGACAATCGTGCTGGTGGTGCGATATCCATCTCGGCCGGAGTGCCAAACTCGGCCGTCAATGAGTATTTTCAAGTCAAGGACGCAATGATTGCCCACAATACGCTGGTGCATACATTAGGTGCCATGATAACGTTCGACGACGGCCTCGGAAGTAGTGGCCGGACCCTGTTGGCGGAGAATGTGACCGTGGCCAATAACCTTTTGAAAAGTTCGGGACCGTCGATCTTCGAAGGGAACGAGGGGGCTGGCTGGAATTGGTCCGGGAACATCGCCTATGGAGGCAATCTGGGACCCAAGGCCGGCGAAACAGGTATTTCCATAAACGATCCAGAGCTGCAAATGGGTGGTGACGGATTATGGCGGCCCGGTGCAACGAGCCCTGCCATCGATGGCGGCCAAGGAGATTATACTGGACTCATTTCAGACGACATGGACGGCCAGCCGCGCTTAGGTTTGTTCGACGTCGGTGCGGATGAGTATTCGTTAGCAACCATTGTGAGAAAACCTCTCGAAGCAGGCGATGTCGGGCCGGCCTGGCTCAAGGCGCCTGTCGACCCGCCAAGTGGTGGTGGCTGTTTCGCAAATGGGTGTGCCATTCAGGCGGAGGATTACAGTGAGTTGCTCGACCCCAACGGTGACGGCTTCTTGTGGAAAAAATTGACCGTCTCCGAGTCTTTGGGAGGTGAAGTTTTGGCGGCTCCCAATGGTGATCGTATTAACCTGCCCGCCGATCTTCAAGATACAATAGCCGTATACGACCTGACCTTCGAACAGCCAGGAACTTATCGGGCCTACTATCGGGCTCGCGGTTTTAACGGGAGTACCGACAGTATCTATGTGCCGGACGATTTCGCCATAGATCCTGATAATGCAGAGACACTATCCTCGGACGGCAAGTTTCGTTGGGAAGTGGGTGATACGTTTACGATCAATTCTGGAAACGTGGATGTTCCCCTGGAGTTCCGTATTGGCCGGCGCGAACAAATGGCCCAGCTGGATGCTGTGGTTTTGGATCTGGACCTCTCCCTGACAGCGGAGGAACTCGACGCGCTTTTCGAGGTCTACGATTTGGCTGATTTTAATGAAGACAGCAGTGTCGACGGTTTGGATCTGGCAAGTTGGCGGTCTGGATTCGGTATCCTGGAGGCTGCTGTTCATGCGGATGGAGATGCCGACGAGGACGGTGATGTCGATGGGAAAGATTTTCTTAGTTGGTAACATCAGTATAAAAATGGTGCCTTCACAGGCGTGGTGCAAGTTCCCGAACCAACGAGTGGCTTTTTATTATGGGCTTGTTTGATGACCGGTGTGCTGGCAACGTGCCGGTCAAACTGTCGCTGGAGGTTCCTCGGGACTTCAATTGGTTACTCAGCCCGACAAGTTCCTGAATAGGAAGCTGCCTGGAGCAGGCATTTTGCAACGAATCGTGGCGAGGTCCACAAACGTAGGTAAAAGAGTTCAAAGAAGGAGCCAAATCAATCATGACAATAAAAAAAACACAAAAGGCGGGAACGATAAACCGGCGGCTGTTCCTTAAACGCTCGGCAATTGCTACGGCCATGGCAACACCTTATTATGTTCCCGCGTCGGTGTTTGGCGCAGGTGCTCCAAGCAACCGCATCACGATGGGCTGCATCGGCATCGGCAATCAAGGTTTCCCAGTGATGAAACGGTTTTTACAACATGATGATTGTCAAATTCTAGCAGTATGCGATGTGAATCGTGGCAGTTACGGCTACAAAGAGCCTACTCATTTCTACGGCCGAGAGCCCGCCCAGAAAGCCGTTGAAGGACATTATGCAAAATCGAACGGGTCCGGTTCCTACAGGGGATGTGCAGCGTACAACGATTTTCGCGAAGTCCTGGTCCGCGACGACATCGATACGGTGGTCATTGTCGTGCCCGATCACTGGCACGCAATCATGACCATTCAGGCTGCGGAAGCGGGCAAGGACATCTACTGCGAAAAGCCTCTGGGCTTGACCATTGGCGATGGGCAAGCGATGGTCAAGGCCGTACGAAAATATGGCCGCATCCTGCAAACAGGCAGTCATGAGCGTTCCAATCCCAACGTGCGCCGGGCATGTGAGTTGGCCAAAAATGGGTCGATTGGCAAGGTGAAACGCGTTATTGCCCATGTAGGCAGGCATAACAGAATAGGTCCAGGTCCGGGCTGGAAGCCAATGCCCGTTCCCGATGGATTCGACTATGATCGGTGGCTTGGTCCCGCACCCCAGGCGCCCTACCATAAGGACCGATGTCTCTATAACTTCAGGTTCAACTATGATTATGCAGGCGGGCAAATTACAAATTTTGGTGCGCATTCGCTTGATATGGCCCAATGGGGACTCGGTATGGATGGCACCGGACCCGTCAAAATAGAGCATGTCTATGCCGATTATTTACCCGCAGGCAGTCTGTTCAATGCCGCCACTTACACCGATTTTCGTTGCACGTATGCGAATGGGGTAATTCTGGAGTGTCGCACCGCGGTACCATCGGTACGTTGTATTTTTGAAGGTACCGAAGGCGTTGTGCGGGTCGACAACAAGGGCCAGAACTTCCTTACATTCCCTGAGGAAATCAAACGGTCATCGGCCACTACGAAAGACCCAAAGGTTTACGCAAGCAATGACGACCATCAACGCAATTTCCTCGATTGCGTGAAGTCCCGCAGCGAACCCGCAGCACCGGTGGAAGTTGGACACCGAAGCGCGAGCATTTGCCATTTAGGCAATATTGCCATCAAGCTAAGGACCAAGCTTAAATGGAATCCGGCCACCGAGCAGTTTGTCGGCAATGACGAGGCGAACCAATTGATTCACCGTCCTGTGCGGGGTTCGTGGCAGATCTGATATTTCCGCACATTCAATATGAAAGTCAACTGAATTGATTCCACAACAATTACAATCGCTCCAGAACACTGGGGCGACCAGGATGCAGAGTACGGATGCCCGTTGCAAGAGTGCCGAACTGTACTTTTTGCCGGTTCACACACGTGTTCCACTAAAATTTGGCACTGAAACACTCACTTCGGTGATCTGTGCGCGGGTGCGCGTTGTGGTAGAGGACAGCCGTGGCCGTCTTGCCGAAGGATGGGGTGAAACGCCTTTGAGTGTTCAGTGGGTATGGCCCAGCGATGTCAGCTACTCTTTACGCTGTGAATCGCTGCAGAGTTTCTGCTGCCAACTTGTGGAAGCCTGGTCTCAATTTGATAAATTCGGGCACCCGTTGGAAATCGGATATGAATTTCAGAAATCGGTATTGCCGGAATTGCTATCTAACTACAACCGACAAAAACCACAGCTCGAAGAGATCCCCATGCTGGCGGCGCTGGTATGTTGTTCACCGTTCGATCTGGCCTTGCACGACGCATACGGCATGTTGCATGGTGTCTACATCTACGAAACCTATAATCAGCACTATATGAATTGCGACTTGTCGCAATTTTTAGTACCGGCGGACGATGTCGAGATTAGCTTTGCTGGTAAGTATCCGGAGGATTATCTGACCCTGCCGCGAATCAATCGTCTGCCTGTGTGGCATCTGGTAGGTGGCTTAGACCCACTTAACGAAATAGATCTGGTAGGTAACGAACCAGAAGACAGCGACCCTGTGCTGTTAGGAGACTGGATCGATCGCGATGGCATTGCGTGCTTGAAAGTCAAGCTTCGTGGCAACAACAGTCGCTGGGACTACGACCGTTTGGTGGAAGTAAGCAAAATTGCCAGGCCCCATGGACCGTTTTGGTTATCTGCGGATTTTAACTGCACTGTGACCGATCCCAATTACGTCAATTCGATTTTGGATCAATTGGAGAAACAAGAGCCAGCGGTTTACGATGCCATATTATATGTAGAGCAACCCTTTCCCTATGATTTGGAATCCAACCGAATTGATGTCCACAGTGTGTCATTGCGCAAGCCGCTGTTGATGGATGAAAGTGCCCACAGTTGGGAGCAGGTTAGATTGGGCCGTTCACTTGGCTGGACTGGTGTGGCGTTGAAAACTTGTAAAACTCAAACTGGTGCCTTGCTTGCTTTGTGTTGGGCAAAAGCCCATGGCATGCAGGTGATGGTCCAGGATCTGACCAATCCGATGCTTGCCCAAATCCCTCATGTCCTGCTAGCCGCGCATGCGGACACTTTGATGGGAGTGGAATCCAATGCCATGCAATTCTATCCAAGCGCTTCAGCTCCCGAAGCGTTTGTCCATCCAGGTGTCTATCATCGCCAGCATGGTCAGCTCGATTTAAGCACGATTCAAGGACCCGGTTTTGGATATCGACTCGATGAGATGGATCGTCAACTGGGTAAGCCAGTGAAAACTCAGATGTGAGTAAATAGGATTTGCGAACAAATCCCAGTTGGCTTCCGGTTGCCGATAGAGAGCCGGACCAATGTTTACCTGGCAGCTCTGCAAGGTCCCTTCAGGTATGCGTGTCCATTGAAAAAGTACTTTTGCTACAGTTTGACACGAGAAATAAAATGATACGTACCATAATCGGCTTTGTTTGGATATTCCCGATGCTGCTGCTGTGGCCGGTCAGGGTACAAGTGTCTGCGGCATCTCCACCAGTTACCATCTATTGGGAATCAGCCCATCTCGCTTTGACCAAAGTGCGCATGACTGCGCCAAATGAGCCAATGCAGGAATCTTTAGCCTTGTTGCGCCGCAATGCGGACGAGGCATTGGCACGAGGCCCCTACTCCGTCATGAAAAAAAAGGATATTCCGCCCAGCGGTAACAAGCATGACTACATGAGTTTTAGCCGTTACTGGTGGCCTAATCCGAACACTTCCGATGGGTTGCCCTATGTCCGACACGATGGGAGAACCAATTCAACAGTGCGCGCACGTGGCGATCGTGACCAGGTAGGCATGCTCATTGATGATGTTGAGACTTTGGCACTCGCATATTACTATTTTGAGGATGAACGCTATGCCAAACATGCCAGTGCATTGATTCGTACCTGGTTTCTCGACTCCAGGACTCGGATGAATCCTCATTTGAATTATGGGCAGGCGGTGCCGGGTCGAACAGTGGGGCGTGGAGTTGGGATCATCGATACCCGCGGATTCATCCTGGTCCTGGATGCGACTGCCCTACTGAGCAAATCCGAGCATTTTACCGGCCAGGACCTGCAAGGACTCAAACAGTGGTTTGAGAAATATCTGGTATGGCTTCGGACCAGCAAACTTGGGGTTGAAGAAAGTCGGGCTGCCAACAACCATGGATCCTGGTATGCGGCTCAGGTTGCACGTATTGCCATGTTTGTAGGCCACAGAAAGGTAGCCCTTCAAGTTGTTGACCAGGTGCGCGCACATCGTATACCTCACCAATTTCGCCAAGACGGCAGCCAGCCCGAGGAATTGAGCCGCACTCGCTCACTTCACTATAGCATTTTCAATCTCGCCGCGCTCAGTGTGGTCGCTCGAGTGGGAGAAATGCTGGGAATTGATCTCTGGCATGTGGAAACAGATAGCAGTGGCGGAATGAAAGCCGGGCTCGAATTCATCATGCACCATATTCGTTCGCAACAGAATTGGTCCCATCCGCAAATGGAGCCGTATCAATTGTCAGCGCGCGCGATCCAGTTGTTTCGAATGGCATCGGTTCGATACGCACAGCCAGCCTTTCTGGCTGTCATGGAACAGGTGGGAGAACGCCATCCCAATCGCAACTTCGCGGCGCTGCAGTTCCGGGCGGATGCGGTGGAGAAATATACAGCCCACACGTTGAGCGTTAAGGTTGTCCAGGATTCCTCGCGTGAGCCTTCCAGAGAAGAACTACCGGATATATCCGCCGCCACGGTCCAGGCAATTCGAGGTAAAATCCCAACCAAACTGTTCGGAATGGCAAAGGTTGGGCTAACCACGGGGGAACCGATCCTCACGGAAGCTTTTCGCGGTGAACGCCGTCAGGATTTCGCCCAACGTCAAGGCACCACGGCTACGAAAGTTATAATAATCCAGCACGGTGCGGTCTCACTTTCGCAGCTTGTCCAGCAGGTGAAAAAACCGCATGTTGCGACGGAGGATGGTGAAGGAATCGTAACGCTTCGCCTACCTGTCTTGATACAGCCAGACGCAACATTGGTCGTCGATGGCAAGCAGACTCCAGTGCTGCGCCTTTCGACAGAACGTGGTGCCTTTATTGCAAACGCGGGAGCGATCTTTGTGTTGGATGCGGAAGTTACCTCCTGGAGTGAAGTGCAAAAGGCGCCTACGCCTTTTTGTACGAAATCCGCGTTTCGCCCGTTTATTGCCTCCTACATTCGATCCCGTACGTTCTTGGCTGGGAGTAAGTTTTGCAACTTGGGATGCCATGCTGCGACCTCCTACGGAGTGAGTCTCACGAGCCAACCGGAACGACGTCTCCATTCAAGCGATAGCAAGGATCTGCCCACGGGGATAATCGTAGGCAACGAGTTTCGCGGCTTGTATTACGGATTCTATTCTTACGAAGCCCGTGATGTGGTTCTGGTGAACAACATATACGCTAACAATATCCTCTATGGCATCGACCCTCACGATCGTTCCACCCGGCTGATCATTGCGCGCAACCGAGTCTATGGTACCCGCGATCGGCACGGAATCATTGGATCACGAGGAATTTCCGACAGCTACATCTTCGAGAACCGAACCCACGAAAACCGTGGAACCGGTATCATGCTCGACCGGGATTGCACCGACAATGTTGTTCAGGCCAATGTTTGCTACAAAAACGGCCAGGGAATTGCGATTTACGAAAGCCCACGAAATCTCGTTGTCGAAAATCTTGTCGTGAGTAACGCTGCAACGGGGATCAAAGTGCGCAATAGCACCAATGTTGATCTGCGTGAGAATACGATAGTAGGCAATGGTGGTTACGCATTCGATGTGTATGCCAAACGACTCGACGACCACAACAAGCGCGTTGCCCGTGGAGATTTCTACGATGCCTACGTAGGTATTCGCCTGGCTGACAACACGGCAACGGGCAATGACGGGGGGCTCTTGAAGGCAGCCAACCTGGGCACTCTGCGCTTGTCAATGTTTAAATTCCAATCAGACATGGAGAGTATTGGCAATAACATTTTCAACCAAGTATTGCATTTTGATACGAAAAAAGATCGAAAGTTCGGCAGCGATTTGGAACGATATGCCGATGTTCTCAACGCAGTCTTTCAGTTGAACCATCCTGTGGTAGAAGTAAGCGGCAGGTAAGGAAGGGGGCTTAGGGCGGATAATTCATAAGCCTCCTGCTATGCGACCATTTCGAAGTGTTGAAGTATCCAACTTCTGGTTCATTGCCCGCAGTTGTCTGTTCGATTCGGACCATGACCACTCGAAATGGCTTCTTTCCAGGTATCGAGGTAGTTTATCTGAGCATGGGTGGATCGGTTCTACCGATTTTCATCGCTATTGGACGAAGGCTCACACAACTCGGTCAGGACACCAAAGGTGCTCTTGGGATGGACGAAGGCGATTCGCATGTGGTGCGCGCCGCCGCGGGGAGCGTCGTCGATCATACGCACGCCCGATTCCTTCAGCTCGGCGATGCGGGCCGGGAGGTCTTCGACGGCAAAGGCCAGGTGATGGAGGCCCTCGCCCCGTTTCTCCAGGAATTTCGCCACCGGACTCGACGGATCGGTCGGTTCCAGGAGTTCCAGTCGCACGTCACCCACCCGAAAGAAACCGACCCGCACTTTCTGGCTGGGCACCTCTTCGAGGCCTTCAAATGCGGCTCCCAGAGCGCCCTCGTAAAAACTTTTCTGGGCGTCGATGGAGCGGACCGCGATACCGACATGGTTCAAGGATTGGACACGGCTCATGAGGGTTTCCTTTTGCTGTTGGAGTAAAGCAGGTCACCGAGTTGCCCCCACCAAAACCGGGTGGCGGTCGCGGGGCTGGCGAGCATCCAGCCCGTCAGGTCGGCATTGGACAAACGGGTGGCAAAGCGGCGGGAATTTGGCAGCGCGAACCATCGTTTCGGCCATTCCATTGCGAAGTGTTTCAAAAATTCTCGGCATAGAACTTTGTCGAATACCGCCGGTTCCGCACCGATCGCCGTGACGACCCCCTCCAGGGTGTGCAACATTTTACGGAACAGCATCAGCTCACTCGAAACTCGCAGGCGGGCTGTCAAGACGGCTTCGTCGAGCATGCCAATCAGCCAGCGGAGGCCGGGAAAGTGGCCTTGCCGGAGCCGCCGCAGCCAGGAGTCGACGACGATTTTCAGGGCGCTCCGATCGACTTCCTGTCGCTCGGACAATCCCTCCAGGATGGCAACGACGCCTTGGCAGTCGAGCGTCAATGCGGCAAGCATGATTTGGACGATCGCGGTGCGCTGGGCCTGGTCCAGAGAACTGGCCAGGCTCCAGTCGAGGATGGCCAGCCGCCGGTCGGATGTGTAGAACAGATTCCCGGCGTGTGGATCGCTGTGAAACAGGGCATGGTCTTGTAACGAAAAAATGGGCCTGACCACCAACGCTTCGACCACCAACTCCGCCAACCGATTCTGCTCCCGGGGATTCTGGAGTCCGTGTTTGGTAATCTTCACGCCATCGATCCGCTCCATGGCGGTAACCCGCGGCGTACAGTGTTCCAACACTTCGGGAATCACGACCCGGGGCATGTTTGCATATTCCCTCCGCGCTTGTGCCAAGGTGCGCTGCTCCTGGTCGAGTCGGATTTCGTCGCCCAGTTTTTGCCGGACCTGCTCGAACGACTCCTGGTAATGGAGATGGGGGATTCCCAGTTTTTCGCAGCGCTCGTCCAAGTGTGTGCCTACCTGGCCCAGCAAGTCCAGTTCCAGTGCCAGCCGCTGCTCAATTTCCGGCTTGAGAAGTTTGAATACGCCTTGCTGTGGGACTTCTTGTTGCGGGCCATCTTGTTGTGGGCCCCCATGTCGTTGAACTCCTGGTTGTTGAGCCCCTTGTTTTTGATTAGTGGAGGAGTCGCCCTGGCTTGAAAACTTATCCGTGGGGAGAGAAACTTTCCTGGTTCCAACGCCGGATCGATAACCCACCACCACCGCGACACTCGCTTCGGCCAGGGCCGGCTGTTGGAGCTGGATTCCCAGGCGGTCCAGGGGCCCCAGTTCCTGGCTCAGGGACTCTTCGATCGTCGCCCAGGGAACGCTGGGCGGGAGCGATTCAAGTTGACGCAAATATTGGCGGAAATCGGCGGAAAGGCGCTGATCCCGGGCCAGGATTTGGCCCAGTTTGTGTAGCACCGGACAGCGCTTGGCCAGCATGCCAAGCCGCTGGGCAATCGGTGCGGAAAGGCCGAGCGATGCCTGGTCGGCCAGGATCGTGGCTTGATGCCTGGCAGGAAGTCCGGCCAGGAAAACAGCCAACCCCTCGCTCACGGGTTTGGCAAATCGTGCTTGCTCACCAGGAAGCAGCGACGCCAACGCTCGTTCATCGATCAAGGAGTCCCATTTTGGCATGGTCAGATCCGCACGTCTCCACTAACAACCGAGTGAATTTTGCCTTGGGGATCTTGTAACCTTAATGCCCCTTGAGGTGCCAAGCCGAGCGCCGTACCGACCAATTCCTGGTTGCCACTGCGGACGGCGATTTGTTGGCCGATCCAGGGGGCAAATCGTTGCCAGCTGGAAATCAGCCAGTCTGTCCGCCGGTCCGCCAGATGGTCCATCCAGATCTCCAAGCGGCCGAGCAGGGTTGCCAACACTTCGGCCCGATCCCACGGTTTGCCTGTCGCCAAGCGCAATGAAACCGCCCGGCTGGTAATTTCGGCGGGAAACTCAACTTGGTTTACGTTCAAGCCGATGCCCAGGGCCACATGCAATACCTGCTCGCAGTCCACCGACGACTCCACCAGAATGCCGGCCAACTTGCGGCCTTGCCAGAGAATGTCGTTGGGCCATTTAACTTCCGGCGCTTCGGGCAGCAGCAGTTCTACCGCCTCCGCCAAAGCAATCCCCACGGCCAGGCTAACCGGTGGTACCTCGCCAACCAGCCATTCGGGCCGGAGTAAAACTGAGAAGGTCAGATTCGCTCCAGCCGGTGAATGCCAACTGCGGTCCAGACGCCCACGGCCCTTGGTTTGATATTCGGCAGCCAACACAGTCCCATGCGTGCCGCCGCTCAGCGCCAAGGCAGTAATGCGGGTATTGGTCGAGTCGACTTCTGTTTCGTGGTAATAGGGGCTGCCCAACCAGGTGGTCGTCAGCCGCGGCAATACGTGGTTCGGCACCAGGTCGCTGGGCATCGTTTTTAATCAGTCCCGGTCCGCCAGCCACTGGTCCATGTAGGGCCAGGTTGTTTTTTCAGCGCCGCGGCCCGCCATGATGCCGATGTGGCCGCCGGGCACGCGATGCAAGTCTTTGTCGGAACTACCGATTCGGTCCATCACGCCCTCCGATTGGCACGATGGCGTGATATGGTCCGACTCGGCGATCACGTTCAATACGTTAGCTTTCAAATTGGCCAGGTCGACCCGCTCGCCCAGCAGCTTCAAGGTTCCTTCCATCAGCTGATTGTTCTTGTAATAATTATTGATCAACTGGCGATAGGCCTCGCCACTCATGGGGATGAGCTCGCGCACCCAGGTGTTCATGGCATGCCATGATTCGACCACCTTGGGATTGTCAAGCCGGTCCCAGAGGGCCATGTAATTGCTGATATAATTTTCGACCGGTTTGAGCATCTTGGCACCGGTATCGATCATTTCGCCTGGTACATTGCCGAAGGTGTCGACCAACTGATCGGCATCAAACGCCGGATCGCTGACCCAGCGGCTGAATCCCCCGGCGTCTTTGTTGGTGAAATCCAGCGGGGCGGTCAGCAGGATCAGGTTCTTCAGGCCATCGTCGGGACGCAGCGATGCATAAAGCGTGCTGATCAGCGCGCCTAAGCACCAGCCCAGCATGCTGAACTCCACGGCGCCCGAATGGGTTTTGAACTTGCGTATGGCGCGTGGCAGGTATTCCAGCGTGTAATCGTCAATGCCAATGTCCTTGTCTTCTGGCCCGGGGTCGCCCCAGTCCAGCAGGTAAACGTCGTACCCTTTGTGGATCATGTATTCCACAAAACTGTGACCAGGCCGTAAATCGAGCACATAGGGCCGGTTCATGATCGCAAACACCAGCAGCAGCGGTATGCGGTGCCGCTCCTCTTCCGGCAGCACGGGCACGTAGTGGTACAGCTTGGTCTTGTTAAGCGTCCAGATCAATTTCTTGGGTGTCTGGGCAACTTTTGCATCCGTGGTGAGGAGCCGGTTAAAAGTTTCCACTTTCTCAACTGTCTTATTCACCGCTGCCATCATATCCAGAGGGTTGGGCATGCAGGTCGGTGAGTGATCGGTTTCGGTGGACATCAGGAATCCTCCCCTTGGTTTGTCTTGGCGGGCCCATGCTTGGACCCGGTCGGCCGGTTGCCGGCAGCGCCCAAGTGAGACATGCAGGCATCCAGTTTTGCATCGAGGTCATCCAGCTTCATTTCGATGTTGGTCAGCCGATGGGCCAGGCGGGTGACTTCATCTCGGTTGGGTAAATTCAGGGTTGTCAGCGTCTGGGTCATCGCCTTCTCCATGGCCTCGCGGAAGGGGGCCGAACTCGA
>Ga0114931_10005636_pt1 | contig 15477 bp, 12 predicted proteins | sample 2SBtaG_FD_89579 | JGI IMG/M metagenome (GOLD analysis project Ga0114931, IMG submission 89579) | Deep subsurface microbial communities from Kolumbo volcano to uncover new lineages of life (NeLLi) - 2SBTROV14_V59a metaG | ecosystem: Environmental > Aquatic > Marine > Volcanic | place: Kolumbo...
GCGGCGGAGAGAAAGGCGCTGGTGCAGGGGCAGACCACCATGGCGCGCGGTGCGCCGGAGCCGCTGGCCACGGGCGAGCCCCACTGGTCTTTGCCCCAGACGTGCAGCTGTCCGTCGGCGGCATTATAGAGTGTGCTTAACTGCTTTTGCATCTCCTGCGGTGTGTTGCCGATCTTGGTATCGGTCTCCATGGCAATGACCATCTGCGCTGGTTTGGAGATCATCAGGTGTATCTGCTCGCCCGCCTTGACCAGACACTCCAGCAGGCGCAGGCCGTAGGCGGCGCCGGAGGCGCCTGTCATGGCCAGTGCGATGCTGTTTCTTGTGTCTGTTTTGCTCATGCCAGCGCCTCAATAATTTTTTGATGTATACCGCCAAAGCCGCCATTGCTCATTACCAGCACATGATCACCGGGGCGCGCTTCGGCGGCCACGTGTTTGACAATTTCGGCGATGTCGTCGAACAGTATGGCGGAATCACCCAGCGCCTTCACTACCTTGCCCGCATCCCAGCCGAGATCGGGCGGGTTGTAGAGCAGCACTTCGTCGGCGGCCTCCAGCGACGGTGCCAGGGTATCGGCGTGCACGCCCATGCGCATGGTGTTGGAGCGCGGCTCGAGGATGGCGATGATCCTGGCCTCGCCCACTTTGTGGCGCAGCCCTTCGAGCGTTAGGTTGATGGCGGTGGGATGGTGGGCGAAGTCGTCATAGACGGTGATGCCGTTGACTGTGCCGCGCACTTCCATGCGCCGCTTCACACTCTTAAATTCGTTGAGTGCAGCCACGGCCTCGTGGGCGATGACGCCGGCGTGGCGGGCGGCGGCGACTGAGGCCAGGGCGTTGTGCACGTTGTGCATGCCGATCAGGTTCCAGTTCACGTCGCCCACGTGTTCGTCGCCCCAGTAGACGGCGAAGGCGCTGCCATCGTCCTTGATGTCGCGTGCGTTCCAGAGTTTGGTTTCCGGATTTTCGACGCCGGCGGTGTCGAAATATTCCAGCGGTGTCCAGCTGCCCATGTTGAGCACGTCGGCCAGGTTGGGGTCGTCCACCGGCGGGATGATGAGGCCGTTGCCGGGCACGATGCGTACCAGGTGGTGGAACTGTTTCTTGATGGCATCCAGGTTTTCGAAGATGTCGGCGTGATCGAACTCCAGGTTGTTGAGGATCAGGGTGCGCGGTTTGTAGTGGACGAACTTGGAGCGTTTGTCGAAAAAGGCAGTGTCGTATTCGTCGGCCTCGACGACGAAGAAAGGTACATTGCCGAGGCGCGCCGAGATGCCGAAGTTGGCCGGCACACCGCCGATGAGAAACCCGGGCGTGAGCTTGGCGTATTCCAGTATCCAGGCCAGCATGCTGGAGGTGGTGGTCTTGCCGTGGGTACCGGCCACCGCCAGCACCCAGCGGTCTTTCAAAATATGGTCCGACAGGAACTGGGGGCCGGAGATATAGTGCAGGCCGCGTTCGAGCACGTATTCCACCGAGGGATTGCCGCGCGACATGGCGTTGCCCACCACTACCAGGTCGGGGGCCAGGTCGAGCGGTGCGGGATCATAGCCCTGGTGCAGGGTAATGCCCTGCTCTTCCAGCTGGCTGCTCATGGGCGGATAGACGTTGGCATCGGAACCGGTGACGGTGTATCCCATCTCCCGCGCCAGGATGGCGATGCCGCCCATGAAGGTGCCACAGATGCCGAGAATGTGTATGTGCATGTCTTCGCGGCTACCCTGAGGTTACAAACAGGGAACGCATTACGCTCACCGAAACGTACATGTAGGCCACCGCCAGCAGTACGCCGACAAAAAATGGCGCCGAGATGGCATGGCGCAGGATGTGGCCAACGATGGCGAGGTTCCAGATGGTCAATGCAATGATGAATACAGATGGCAGAAAGGCGGACTGCTCACCCAGCTGCATCTGGATAATCAACAGCGGCAAGGCAACAAGACCGAGGATGGCGCCGGTGCCCATCAGCGCGGTGAAGGTCTGCATGAAGCGCCCGCCCATCTCCTTGATCCACAGCAGCAACTGGGTCATGGCCGCGACCAGCGCTACATCGAGAATGCCGGACAACACGGCCGAGACCGGCTTCAGGTCCATCAGCCCCACCAGCACACTCATGACGATATAGGCGAGCATGCTCACCAGCATCAGGAAGCTGGAGGCCGGCAAATCCTGCGGTCCGATCTTGAAACGGCAGATATTCCAGAAGGCTTCGATGATTTTCCCCATGGGCCTAAATTAGCATATCTGCCGCCGGCTGGGTGGCACTGTCTGGCTGCGGCCGGGGATTCATGCTTAAATCATATTCACCCTATGGCCAAGCCCGACACCAACCGTTATCAATTCCCCTGGCGCGGCGGCAACCGCTTCCGGCTGCATGTGGATGGCAGCGACTTTTTTCCCGCCATGGTCGACGCCATCGGCCAGGCAGAGCACTTCATCGCCCTGGAGATGTATCTGGTGGAATCGGGGATGCTGCTGGACGAGTTCATCGAGGCACTGCTGGCCGCTGCCCGGCGCGAGGTGAAGGTGTTGCTGCTGCTGGATGATTTCGGTGCCAGCGGCATGAGCACCCGGGACCGGCAAAGGCTGCAGCATGCCAATATCTCACTCTGTTTTTACAACCCCATGCGCTACGGCCGGCTGCGGCGCATCCTGTTTCGTGACCATCGCAAGTTGCTGCTAGTGGATGGTGAAGTCGCCTTCATCGGCGGCGCCGGCCTCACCGACAGCTTTGATTCACGTTCTATCCAGGGGCACGCCTGGCACGATGCCATGGTGGCGGTGCGCGGCCCCTGCGTGGCGGACTGGGCGCGGCTGTTTGCCGACAACTGGTCGAGGGAAGCAAGCGAGCCGGACTTTCTTAACCTCGACGCCGGCATGGAAAGCGGGGCAGACGAGGGCCAGCTGGGACGGGTGACCCTGACCCGGATGTCCCATCGCCAGGAGATCAAGCGCTCGCTGCTCAAGCAACTCAAGTCGGCCGAGCACTGGGTCTGGATCGCCACCGCCTATTTCGTGCCGTCGTGGAAAATCCGCCGCGCCCTGCGCAAGGCGGCGCGGCGCGGGGTGGATGTACGCCTGCTATTGCCCGGGCCGCTCACTGACCACCCTGCGGTGCGTCACGCCGGACGCCGTTTCTACTACAACCTGCTCAGGCACGGGGTACGCATCTTCGAATACCAGCCGCGCTTCATTCACACCAAGGCCTCGGTCTGCGACCAGTGGTGCTCCATCGGTTCGAGCAACCTGGATCGCTGGAATCTGATCTGGAACCTGGAGGCCAACCAGGAGATCGACGACAAGGATTTCGCCGCGCAGTTAAAACAGATGTTCGAAACCGATTTCGCCGATTGTATGGAGATTCATTACCACACCTGGCTGCGGCGCCCGTGGTACTGCCGCCTGCAGGAACGGTTCTGGGGCCGGGTCGATATCTGGTTGAACCGTGTAACCGCAGGCTGGCGCAGGTACCGCGACTAGCCCGCATTTCTCACCATCCTTCTACTACGACGGCCCAATGGCACGCCCTGTTTGAACCGTCTCGCTACGAACGGTGGTGAGAAATGCGGGCTAGCCTTTTTCGTCGTCGTCCTTGACCTGTTCGCTGTAACCACACTCTTTCTGAGGGCAGACCTTTTCTGTGCCATGTCGTTTGGTGGTCTTGAGCGTCAGCATGGGCCAGTCACAGTTGGGGCAGGGTTCGTCGATAGGTTCGTTCCAGACGGCATATTTGCAGTCCGGGTAGCGTGAACAGGAGTAGAACAGTTTGCCGTAGCGTGACTTGCGCGACACCATGGTGCCCTGGTGGCATTCCGGGCACTCCACGCCGGTATCCTTGGGTTTTTCCAACGGTTCGATGTGCTTGCACTCGGGGTAGGCCGAACAGCCGATGAACTTGCCATAGCGTCCGGTGCGGATGATCAGGTCCGAGCCGCACTTGGGGCATTTGCGTCCTTCCACCACTTCCGGTTCCGCCGCCGATTCCGCATCTTCGTCCAGGCTGCGAGTGTAATCACAATCGGGAAAGCCGGTGCAGCCGATGAAGCGGCCGCGCCTCCCCAGCCGGATGGAAAGCGGCTTGCCGCATTTGGGACAGGTCTCATCCAGGGCTTCGTGGGTCACGTCCTGGCGAGTGACATTGGCCTCGGTATCGTCGATGCGGTGTTTGAAGGGCGTCCAGAACGAGGCCAGCAGCGGTAGCCAGTCTTCCTCGCCGCGCGAGATGGCATCCAGCTCATCCTCCAGCTTGGCAGTGAACTCATAGTCCACGTACTGAAAGAAATATTCGGTCAGGAACTTGTTGACGATGCGGCCCACGTCGGTAGGACGAAAGCGTTTTTTCTCCAGGGTGACATATTCGCGCGCCTGCAGTGTGGAGATGATGGAGGCATAGGTGGAAGGGCGGCCGATGCCGTGTTCCTCCAGCGCCTTGACCAGGCTGGACTCGCTGTAACGCGGCGGCGGTTCGGTAAAGTGCTGTTCGGTGCGGATGCCGAGCAATTTTATTTTGTCGCCTTTTTCCAGCGGCGGCAGCATCTTTTCGTCGTCACTGGCCTTGGCATCGTCCACATCCTCCTGATAGACGGCCATGAAGCCGGGGGTGTGAATGGAGGAACCGTTGGCGCGGAACAGGTTCTCATCGCTGCCGGCAGCCAGGTCCACCGCCATGGTGTTGATGGTGGCATGGACCATCTGGCAGGCCAGGGTGCGTTTCCAGATCAGTTCATAAAGCCTGAACTGATCTTTGGTCAGGTGTTCCTTGATCGCCGCCGGTTCGGTGGCGATGGAGGTGGGGCGGATCGCCTCATGCGCCTCCTGGGCGTTTTTCGATTTGGTCTTATAGACGTTGGGCGAGTCCGGCAGGTTTTCCTTGCCATAGCGCTGCTCGATGAAACCGCGCATCTCGTCCAGCGCCTCCTGGGCCAGGTTGACCGAGTCGGTACGCATGTAGGTAATCAGGCCGATGGCGCCGCTGCCGGTATCGATGCCTTCGTAGAGCTGCTGGGCGGTGCGCATGGTGCGCTGGGCGGTGAAGCCGAGCTTGCGCGAGGCCTCCTGCTGCAGGGTGGAGGTGATAAACGGCGGCGCCGGGTTGCGTTTGCGCTTGCGTTTGTCGACCTTGATTACCTTGAGCTCGCCGTTGGCGGCCTGGCTCAGTGTCTGTTCGGTGGTGCGGGCCTGCTTTTCATTGTTGACGCTGAACTGGGTCAGCTTTTCGCCCTGGAAATGGGTCAGCTTGCCAAGGAACTGGGCGCTGCGGCCTTTTTTCAGGTCGGCCTCGATGGTCCAGTATTCCTGCGGCTGGAATTTCTCGATCTCCAGCTCGCGCTCCACGATCATGCGCAGGGCGGGACTCTGCACGCGACCGGCGGACAGGCCACGGCGGATCTTCTTCCACAGCAGTGGCGACAGGTTGAAGCCCACCAGGTAGTCCAGGGCGCGGCGCGCCTGCTGGGCGTTGACCAGGTCCTCGGCCAGTTCACGGGGGTGCTCCATGGCCTCCAGGATGGCGCGCTTGGTGATCTCGTGGAAGACTACCCGGTGTACATCCTTGTCCTTGAGCAGCTTTTTCTGTTTCAGGTATTCGCAGATATGCCAGGAGATGGCCTCGCCCTCGCGATCCGGGTCAGTGGCCAGGTAGAGGGTGTCAGCCTTTTTCATCGCCTTGGCGATGGCATCGATGTGCTTCTGGTTTTTCTCGATGGTCTGGTACTTCATGGCAAAGCCATTGTCCGGATCGACGGCGCCTTCCTTGGGCAGCAGGTCGCGTACGTGGCCGTATGACGCCACCACCTCGTATCCCTTGCCGAGGTATTTCTTGATGGTTTTGGCCTTGGCCGGGGATTCTACAATGACTAGATTTGTGCTCATGAATACAGGTAGTTTGTTTGGCAGCTTGTTTCTGGGGTAGCGGTCGGAATAACACAGAGTTTAGGTCTGCCACGCTAAAAGTCGAGACAGGCTGTGAGAGTTCGACGACTTAATATTTAGTAAATCAGTGGAGATGGTCGGTGATTTCGTCGAAGATCAGATCCTCCATCCAGGCAAAGGCCGCTTCATGGCCGGGCTGGTTGAACAGGACCATCAGGATGACCCACTTCAACTGCGGCAGGTCGATATCTTCGGTCTCCAGGGCCATAGCACGGTCGATCACCAGTTCCCGTGACACGGGATCGAGGACACCGGTCTGTTCCAGAAAGATGAGAAAGCCGCGGCATTCCGCATCCATCTTGGCAATTTCCTGACTACAGAAGATCCGGGTGGCGCGGCCCGTCATGGGGTTGCTGAAACTGCTTTCCCGGGCGGCGCTAAGATCCTCCAGCCAGTTGAAGGCCTTTTCCACGTCATGATTGTGAAAGCCGGCGCTGTCGAGATGGTCGCGCAGGGCCTTTTCATCCGGCATGGCGCCGCTCTCGCTGTCGAGGCAGTGTTCGAACAGGTACATCAGGATGTCGAGTACGTTTTCTTTCATGGGTGTTCCGTTGCCCTTATATAGAGTCCACCTGCGGGGCAGGATACCATTCCCTGTATTTCCAATACCAGCAGAATCGAGGCCAGCGTCTCGGCGGCCAGGCCGCTACGCGCCACCAGGGTGTCGATGCTGACCGGTTCGTGCCCCATTAATGACAGTAATTTCAATGAATTGGCATCGAGATCCGGGGCCTTGCCGGAATTAGACTGCGCCGGTGCGGCCGGGTTCGCCGCGATCCCCAGCTCTGTGACGATGTCGTCCATGGTCTCCACCAGCTTGGCGCCCTGGCGGATCAGGTTGTGGCAGCCGCGCGCCAGCGGATTGTGGATGGAACCGGGGATGGCGAATACCTCGCGACCCTGTTCATTGGCGAAGCGGGCGGTGATCAGGGAGCCGCTGCGCGGGGCCGCCTCCACCACCAGCACGCCCAGGCTGAGGCCGCTGATGATGCGGTTGCGGCGCGGGAAGTGGTCGGCCAGGGGCGGTGTGCCGGTAGGAAACTCCGAAATCAGCGCCCCCTGTTCGGCGATGCGATGGGCCAGATCGCGATGGCGGGCCGGGTAGACCCGGTCCAGCCCGGTGCCGGTGACGGCGATAGTTTGGCCACTGCCGGCCAGGGCGCCCTCGTGGGCGGCGGCGTCGATGCCCAGGGCCATGCCGCTGGTGATGGTCAGTCCGGCCCGGGAGAGGCTTTGGGCGAAGCTGAAGGCGTTCTCACGCCCGCCGGCGCTGGGGTTGCGGCTGCCCACCATGCCCAGCTGGAGCGTCTTCAGCAGCTCGGGCCGGCCGGTAACAAACAACAGCGGCGGGGCGTCGTCGACCTGTTTCAACCGTTCCGGATAACGGGGATCATCCAGGGTGAGGATGTGGTGGGCGGGGCTTTGCCGCAGCCAGTCCAGATCCTCCTCCACCTTGTCCCGGTCCGGCTGTTTGAGCCATTCCTTGCTCTCTTGCGGCAGCTCCAGACGGTTGATTTCGCCGGGGCCGGCATCCAGCAGATGGCGCGGTTCCTGGTAGTAATCCAGTAGCACCCGGAAGCGGCGCGGGCCGATGCCGGGGCAACGCAACAGGGCCAGCCAGCCGGCGAGTGATGTTTCCGTGGCGGAATGATTCTGGGCGGTGGTGTCGGATTTATCGGCACTGATGGCGTCCATGCCATCAGCGTACCACTTTCACTAGGAGCCTGTCGCTTTCAATCCCCCCAAACCCGACAGGCTAGGATTAGGGCTTGGTAACGGGGTCGCCGATGCGAATATCCTTGACGGCGCTCATTACCAGGGCGTAGCTGACCCGGTCAAAGACATTGACCACCATCAGCAGGCCGGAACGTTCGTCCGGAAGCTGGATGTCGGGCTTGAATAACTTGTCCGACTGTTCGTCAGTAATATCCTTGCCCTTCTTGCGTACCGCCAGCACATGGCCCAGTTCCAGGCCGTCCATCTTGCCCAGGTTGAGCACCACGGTCTGGTACTGACCGGCGCGCGACATGCCGTCGAGTATGGAGATGATGCGGCCGTTGGTCAGGTTGCCCGGCGCATGGGGGGTGAAGCTGTTGTCGATGGGTTTTTCATCGGAGGCCATCACCTTGTCGCCCAGCAGTGTTTCGCGATAACTCTGCACGATGCGCATGGTGGCGGGTTCGCCCTTGAGGATCAGTTGTGCATCAGAGACGTGAATCGCCTCGTAGCCGAGGATGTCGTCCTCGTCATCCGGGTTGCGATAGACATTGCCGATGCGATAGATGCTGTAGTCCTTGGTGTCATCCTGCTGCAGGTCGGCGACATAGATCTTGGTGCCCTCGCCACTGATCAGGTGATCATCTTCGGCATAACTGACATAGCCGGCGTTTTTGATTTCGTCCTCGGTAAGGATGCGCGGCCGTTTCAGGAACTGGGCCACGGCGTTGGCCGGAATGGTGGTGATGGCGCTTTCCAGCCGGCTGGTACGGGCGGTGGGCGAGAGCTTGATGGTGGGCCGGCCGCGGGTCATCTGCAGCACTGGCTTGCCGTCACGAAACACCAGGGTGATGACGTCACCGGGATAGATCAGGTGCGGGTTGTGGATTTCGGGATTGATATGCCAGATCTCGGGCCAGCGCCACGGGTCGCGCAGGAACTTGGATGAGATATCCCACAGGGTGTCGCCCTTGACCACCACATAGCGCTGCGGATGGTCGGGATTGAGTGCCAGTGTGTCGGCAAACGCTGCGGTGCTCAGACAGAGACAGGCGGCAAGGGCGAGCAGTGCATTCCTGATTGGCATAGGGGTGTCCTTAAAAAAATAACGTATTCCAAATTCAGATCGAGTGTAGCGAATAGGACATGTTAACTCTATACCAAGCCGTGGCCTGAGGTGAAGTTAACAGAGTCTTAGAACCAAACCGGCAAGAAGTGGTCTCCTGTTGACGGTGATATCTCATCAGTTCAGCAGTATAATCGGCAGTTCGAGTAAATATTTAATCATTTGTTATGTCAATCAGACCCATATTGCACTTTCCGGATAAGCGCCTGAGAAATCCGTCACAACCCGTGGCTGAGGTAAATGACGAAATCCGCCAGCTGGTGGACGACATGTTTGACACCATGTACGAGGCCCCCGGCATCGGCCTGGCCGCTCCCCAGGTGAATGTTTTTCAGCGGGTCATCGTGATCGACATCTCGGAAGACAAGAGCGTCCCCCAGGCCTTTATCAACCCCGAGCTGCTGGAGACGCGCGGCGTCGAGCAGATGGAGGAGGGCTGTCTTTCGGTGCCGGGTATCTATGAAATGGTGGAGCGGGCCGACTGGATCCGGGTCCGCGCCCTGGATCGCAACGGTGAGATGTTCGAAAAAGAAGCGGAGGGCCTGTTGGCGGTCTGCATCCAGCACGAGATCGACCATCTGGACGGCAAGTTGTTCGTCGACTACCTTTCCAATCTCAAGCGCCAGCGTATTCGCAAGAAGCTGGAAAAACAACGTCGCCAGACGCTTTAACCCCCAGACTCAGCCATCTCATGACTTCACCACTGAAAGTGATCTTTGCCGGTACGCCTGAATTTGCCGTCACGGCCCTGCAGGCGTTGCTGGCCTCAGGGCATGATGTGATCGCCGTCTACACCCAGCCCGACCGCCGCGCCGGGCGGGGGCGCAAGCTTACCCCCAGCCCGGTCAAGCAGCTGGCGCTGGAACACGGTATCGAGGTGTATCAGCCGCTGACCCTGAAAGACCTGCAGGCCCAGCAGCAGCTGGCTGCGTTCAACGCCGATGTGATGGTGGTGGTGGCCTACGGCCTGCTGTTGCCGGCGGCGGTGATCGAGGCGCCGCGGCTGGGCTGCATAAACATCCACGCCTCATTGCTGCCGCGCTGGCGCGGTGCAGCGCCGATCCAGCGCGCCATCCTGGCCGGTGACGAGGAGACCGGCGTCACCATCATGCAGATGGACGAGGGGCTGGATACCGGCGCCATGCTGCTCAAGCGCCATTGTCCCATTGAGCCTGATGACACCGCCCAGACCTTGCATGACAGGCTGGCCGGCATCGGTGCCGAAGCGGTGGTCGATGTGCTGGCGCAAATGAGTGCCGGCCCGGTGATGGGGGAACCCCAGGATGACGATCTGTCCTGTTACGCCGCCAAGCTTTCCAAGGCCGAGGCGCTGATCGACTGGCAGCAGCCGGCGGCGGAGATCGAGCGCCAGGTGCGCGCCTTCAATCCCTGGCCGGTAGCCGAGACCCGGCTGGGTGGGGAGGTGCTGCGCATCTGGCAGGCGGAAGTGGTAGCGGGAGCCGGCGCCACAGGTGAATCGGGTACGGTCATCCGCGCCGACAAGCGGGGCATCGAGGTGGCCACGGGGGATGGCGTACTGCGCATCCTCTCCGCCCAGTTGCCGGGCAAGCGACCCCAGGCCCCGGCGGAGCTGCTCAATACACGTCAGGAACTGAAGCAGCCGGGCCTCCGGCTGGGTTCGGTTTAAACCTCCCGGCGCATGGAGGTCCGGGTCGCCGCTGCCGGAGTGCTGGATGAAATCATCCGTCAGGGGCGTTCACTGAGCACGGTGATGCCGCACTGGCAGGAAAAGGTGGTGGCCCGCGACCGCGCCCTGCTGCAGGAGCTTTGCTACGGCGTGCTGCGCTGGTACTGGCGCCTCGATGCCATCGCCAACCAGCTGCTGCGCAAACCCTTCAAGGCCAAGGATACCGATGTCCATGCACTGGTCCTGTTGGGTCTATATCAATTGGAATATCTGCGGGTTCCCGATCATGCCGCAGTGGCCGAGACCGTGGCGGCCACGCGCGCGCTCAAAAAACCCTGGGCCCGCGGATTGGTGAACGCCGTGTTGCGTAATTTTCAACGCGGTCGGGACAAGCTACTGGATCAGTTGCAGCAGGAGCCGGTGGCTGTGTATGCCCATCCCGACTGGTTCATCAAGCGGCTGCAGGCCGCCTATTCTGACCACTGGCAGGCCGTGCTGGAGGCCAACAACCAGCATCCCCCTATGACCTTGCGCGTCAACGCACGCCAGTCGGGTCGCGATGAGTATCTCGCTGTGTTGACCGAGGCGGGGATTTCCGCCCGGTCCTTTCCCTATACAGATGAAGGGGTAGTGCTGGATGCTGCCGCCGACGTGACCGCCCTGCCCGGTTTTGCAGACGGTCACGTAGCGGTTCAGGATGGTGCGGCACAACTGGCAGCCGGCCTGCTGGATGCCCGGCCGGGCGAGCGCATCCTGGATGCCTGTGCTGCACCGGGCGGCAAGGCCGCCCATGTGCTGGAGCGCCAGCCTGAGCTGGCCGAGCTGGTGGCGCTGGATCACGACGCCGAGCGTCTCGAACGGGTGGAACAGAATCTGGAACGGCTAGGGCTGTCCGCCGCAGTGGTCTGCGGTGATGGTGCGCGGCCGGATGACTGGTGGGACGGCCGGCCCTTCGACCGCATCATGCTCGATGCGCCCTGTTCGGCCAGTGGCGTAATCCGCCGCCATCCCGACATCAAACTGTTGCGCCGCGACAGCGACATCGCCGCATTGGTGGAGCTGCAGGGACGCATCCTGCGCGCCCTGTGGCCCTTGTTAAGGCCAGGCGGTATGCTGTTGTACGTTACCTGTTCGGTGTTGCCACAGGAGAATGTGCAACAGCTGCAGCGCTTTTGCTGCGAGCAGGGCGATGCAGAACATGTTCCCATTGCCGCGCAGTGGGGCACAGAGCAGGCGTATGGACGCCAGATTCTGCCGGGACATGAAGGGATGGACGGCTTTTATTATGCATGTCTGCGTAAACGCGCGATCACGGGATAACCATTGATGGAGCGGCTGCTCACGTTCAGGCACTGGTTGGCGGGGCTGCTGCTGTGCCTGGCCGCCGCCCCGGTGGTGGCCGATGATGCGCCTGTCACCGAGCCCGGCTTCACGGTGGTCTCGGCCAAGTCCTGGGTGGAGAACCAGGTGGTGCGCCTGAATGCCCGTTTCGATCTGCGCTTCAGTGATGATCTGAATGAGGCGCTGCAAAACGGCGTCTCGCTCGATCTGGTCATCGCCATCGATGTGATCAAGGAGCGCGACTATATCTGGTCGACCACGGTGGCCAGTCTGCAGCAACGCTATGAGATCTCCTATCATCCCCTGACCAAACATTATGTGCTGCACAATCTCAATAATGATGTGGAGTTCCAGTTTCCCAATCTCGAGTCGCTGGTGGGGGTGATTTCAGTATTAAGTGATTTTCCCCTCATCGACGCCAGCCTGCTGGAGCCGGATGCGCACTATCGTGGTGAGATCCAGGTTGCGGTGGATCGTGACAGTTTTCCCGTACCGTTGCGGTTGATGTCCTACGTCACCGGTGACTGGTACCTTTCCAGCGAGTGGTTCGCATGGCCGTTGCTGCCCTGAGGCGCTTTTTCTCCGGTCAGGTGCCGGTGATCCTGCTGGTGGTGATGCTGCTCGGCTCACTCTATATGATGAGCAGCGCGACGCAGAACTCGGAACAGTTCAGCCGTCTCTATATCCCGCTGCTGGCAATCAATGTGCTGGAGCTGGTGATTCTGGCCGGCCTGATCGCGGTCAACCTGGGGCGGCTGATCCGCCAGTACCGCAACCATGCCACCGGCTCGCGCCTGACGGTGAGGCTGGTGGTGCTGTTCGTGGTGCTGGCGGTGGGTCCGGTCTCGGTGTTGTACTACTTTTCCCTCGGCTTCGTGCGCCACGGCATAGACAGCTGGTTCGACATGCGTGTGGACCAGGCCCTCAACGATGCTCTCAACCTGAGTCGCACCGCGCTGGACTGGCGCATGCGCGACATGATGCGTCAGGCCGAATACGTGGCCGACAGCGTCAGTGACGTACCGGCGGAGGAGCTGATCCTGTCGCTCAATAAGATGCGCCACCAGATCGGTGCCATGGAGGTGGCGCTGTTCACCATGGACGGAAAAGCTCTCGCCTTCAGCAGTGACGATGCCAGCAAGCTGGCGCCGGTACCGGTGGACAAGGTCATCCTGTCGCAACTGGAGGGCGGGTTGGCCTATGTCGGCATCGATCCCACCCAGGCGGGACTCTTCGCCCGCCTGGTGGTGAATGTGCCGTCCAGCAAAGTGGACCTGGAGCCGCGCGCGCTGCAGGCACTGTATCCGGTACCCAAAGGCATCAACACCCTGGTGGACAGTGTCCAGGCGGCCTATGCCAAGCACGAGCGGCTGGCCTTTTTGAGCGGGCCGCTGAAATTCAGTTTCACCCTGACCCTCTCCATTATCCTGTTGTTCAGCATCTTCACTGCGGTGTGGGCGGCCTTCTTCCTGGCGCGGCGGCTGGTCGCACCCATCCGGGTGCTGGCCATCGGCACGCGTGCCGTGGCCCAGGGGGATTATCATCGTCGCCTGCCGTTGTCGTCCACGCCCGGCGACGAACTCGGGTTTCTGGTCAAGTCGTTCAATACCATGATGGGGCGCATCGCCCGGGCCCAGGAGGACGCCAAGATCAGCCAGCAGAACCTGGAGAACCAGAAACTCTATCTGGAGACCGTGCTGGACAATCTTTCCTCCGGGGTCATGACCTTCAACCAGGACGGGGTGCTGCGCACCGCCAATGCCACCGCCGAGCAGATCCTGGGCAGCGATATCGCACCCTGCCTCGGTATGGAGCTGGCGGGCATAGGCGAACGTTATCCCCATATGGGCGAGTTCGTCGCCGTGCTCGACGGTCACATGGCGCAGCAAAACGGTAGCTGGCAGGAGCAGGTCACGGTCTTCGGGGCCGAGGGGCGTCAGCTGCTGATGTGCCGCGGCGCCCCCCTGCCCGGGCACGATGCCGGCCATGTGGTGGTGTTCGACGATGTCACCGCCCTGATCCAGGCGCAGCGTGACGCCGCCTGGGGCGAGGTGGCGCGGCGTCTGGCGCATGAGATCAAGAACCCCCTTACCCCCATTCAGTTGTCGGCGGAACGACTGCGCCACAAGTATCTTGCCATGATGCCCGAGGAGGAGAGCAGGCTGCTGGATCGCTCCACCCACACCATTATCCAGCAGGTGGAGACCATGAAGCGGATGGTACGGGCCTTCTCCGATTATGCCCGCTCGCCGCAGTTACACTTGGCCCGGATCGACATCAATGAACTGATCAACGAGGTGCTGGAGCTGTACCAGAATGACAAACAACCGCTGCACTTCCAGATCGCCTTCGACGACCGTATCGGCCGGGTCGATCTGGACAGTGGCCGCATCCGGCAATTGCTGCATAACCTGATCAAAAACGCCATCGAGGCGCAGGCCGATCAAAACCAAGTCTGGATCCGGGTCGAAACCCGACTGGTGGACGGTTCGGGCGGGCAATCAGTGGAATTGAGCGTCGAGGATCATGGCGTCGGCATCCCGGATGATATGATGGCCTCACTGTTCGAGCCCTATATCAGCTCCAAGGTCAAGGGCAGCGGGCTGGGGCTGGCGATCATGAAAAAGATTGTCGAGGAGCACAATGGCGTGATCCGGGCCGGAAACCGCACTGCGGGCGGGGCCCACTTCACCATTCGTTTGCCGTTAAAATCTACCCTCGGGCAGGGTGGCGAGCCTGGCAGTCAATCTGACACAAGCGAGGAAGATGCATGAGTGTCTCTCACATACTGGTCGTGGATGACGAACCGGATATCCGTGAACTGGTCAAGGAGATCCTGGAAGACGAGCATTATCAGGTGTCGGTGGCCGCCAACGGCGACGAGGCGCGCCGGGCGCGCAAGGAGCGCCGTCCCGATCTGATCCTGCTGGATATCTGGATGCCAGACATCGACGGCATCAGCCTGCTCAAGGAGTGGCGGCAAAGCGACGAGCCGGCGCCGCCGGTAGTAGTGATGTCCGGCCATGGCACCGTGGAGACCGCCGTCGAGGCCACCCGTCTCGGTGCCTATGATTTCCTGGAAAAACCCCTCTCCATGGCCAAGTTGCTGCTCACCATCCGCCACGCCCTGGACGACTACAACCTGCGCCGTGAAAACCTGGGGCTCCGTCGCCACCTGCGGCCACTCAGCCGGCCGCTGGGCAAGAGCCAGGTCATGGAAATCTTGCGCGATCAGGCCGACAAGGTGGCCCAGACCGATGCCTGGGTACTGCTGAACGGTGAGGCCGGCGTCGGCAAACGGCTGTTGGCGCGGCTGATCCATAACCTCAGCAGTCGCAAGGAAGCCGATTTTATTGAGGTGGGGGTGGCCACCATCGTGCCCGCCAATGCCGTGATGGAGCTGTTCGGCGAGGAGCGCGGCGACCAGGTGCGCTACGGCCTGCTGGAGCAGGCCAACGGCGGCACCCTGTTTTTGAACGAGGTGGCCGACATGGATCTCGACCTGCAGGCGAGGCTGGCCAGCGCCCTGCAGGGGCAGTCCTTCGTGCGTCTTGGCGGCGCCCGGGCGGTGGAGATCGACATCCGGGTGATCGCCTCCAGCCACAAGGAGCTGCTCGATGAAGTGCGCAACGGCCGATTTCGCGAGGACCTCTATTACCTGCTCAACATAGTGCCCGTCACCATCCCGCCGCTGCGCCAGCATCGTGAAGATA
>Ga0114931_10005637_pt1 | contig 15477 bp, 9 predicted proteins | sample 2SBtaG_FD_89579 | JGI IMG/M metagenome (GOLD analysis project Ga0114931, IMG submission 89579) | Deep subsurface microbial communities from Kolumbo volcano to uncover new lineages of life (NeLLi) - 2SBTROV14_V59a metaG | ecosystem: Environmental > Aquatic > Marine > Volcanic | place: Kolumbo...
CAGGCACCACCACCTGATGTCATGGAAAGAGCGACGAACAGTCCGGTGATGATCACACCCAGCAGCATGGCCCCCACAGAAGCCAAAGCCTGTGCCTTGGAACCGGAAATGCCCAGCATACCAAAATAGAGCGCGATGGGTGCCAGCACAGGCAGCAAGGAGGGCACGATCATTTCCTTGATGGCGGCAACGGTGAGCATATCAACCGCTGCAGCATAATCCGGCTTGTCTTTGCCTTTGAGGATGCCTGGCTTGGCCTTGAACTGGCGGCGCACCTCTTCAACGATGGCTCCAGCAGCACGTCCCACAGCCGTCATGCCCATGGCGGCGAACTGGAAGGGCAGCAAACCGCCAAAGAACAGTCCGGCCACCACATAGGGGTTTTTCAATGAGAAGTCGATTTCACCGATCCCGGAAAAATAGGGATACATTGACGGGTTCGCGGCAAAATAATCAATATCCTGCGTGAAAGCCGCGAACAGCACCAGCGCACCAAGACCGGCTGAACCAATGGCGTAACCTTTGGTGACGGCCTTTGTGGTATTGCCCACGGCATCCAGCGCGTCTGTCGTTTTGCGCACTTCTTCCGGCATTTCGGCCATTTCGGCGATACCACCAGCATTATCGGTGACAGGACCAAAAGCATCCAGCGCCACCACGAAACCGGCCAGTGCCAGCATGGTTGTGGTGGTGATGGCTGTGCCGAACAGACCGGCGACCATATAGGTGGAGATGATACCGGCAATAATGATGATTGCCGGAATGGTTGTCGCCTCCATGGAGATGGCCAGACCCTGAATGACATTGGTGCCATGTCCGGTTTTGGAAGCTTCGGCGATGGAGCGCACCGGGCGATAATTGGTGCCGGTATAATATTCGGTGATGACGATGATCAGCGTTGTGACGATGAGACCGATGACACCGCAGATAAACAGGCTCATGCCGGTGAAGGAAAGCCCCTGCGCCACCAGTGTTGTGTCCATGCCGATCATCTTGTCGGTGACCCAGTAAACGGCTGGAACGGACAAAAGGCCAGCTGCTATAAAGCCCTTATACAAAGCACCCATGATCGAATTGTTGGCGCCAAGGCGCACAAAAAATGTGCCAATGATTGAGGTCACCACACAAACGGCACCAATGGCCATCGGATAGAGCATGATATCGTCAATATTGCCTGCAGTGGCGAAAAAGATCGAGGCCAGAACCATGGTGGCAACGATGGTCACCACATAGGTTTCGAACAAGTCAGCAGCCATACCGGCGCAATCGCCAACATTATCACCCACATTATCGGCGATGGTTGCCGGGTTGCGGGGATCATCTTCAGGGATACCCGCTTCGATTTTGCCAACAAGATCGCCGCCAACATCGGCACCCTTGGTGAAGATACCGCCACCAAGACGCGCGAAGATAGAGATCAGCGAAGCGCCAAAGCCCAGCGAGACCAGCGCATTAATGACTGTGCGAGATGTAGGAGAATATCCCAAAACATTTGTCAGTACATAATAGTAAACCGCAACGCCAAGCAGAGCGAGACCCGCCACCAGCATGCCGGTTACAGCGCCGGAGCGAAAGGCGATTTCAAGGCCAGCGCCCAGCGAACGGCTCGAAGCCTGACAAGTCCGCACATTAGCACGCACAGAAACCAGCATGCCAACGAAACCGGCACCACCTGAAAGGATCGCACCAATGGCAAATCCAACGGCTTGCAGACCGCCAAGCAAAAGAGCGAGAATGACAAAAATGACGGCACCAACAATGGCAATAGTCGTATATTGGCGGGTCAGATAAGCGGTTGCGCCTTCCTGAATAGCGCTGGCTATTTCCTGCATGCGCTTATTGCCCGGATCGGCGGCCAATACGGCACGACTGGCCCAGACACCATAAAGGACGGATAAAACCCCGCCCCCCATGATCAAAAAAATAATATTGTCAGTCATTCAATGCCCCTCTGTTTTGCATTAGATTTAAGACTTGTCATAGGGCAATCCAAACCCCCTGCGTTTCGAACTGCCCCAAAATGGCTACTCCATATCAGCTAACTTCGATCTGATATTTATCAATTCTGCGCTTTATATCAGTCCTGAGGGTAAATTCAACTGCTCTTTGGAGGTACTCCCCGATGTCTTGCCAGATTCAGCTCGTCGTGAGACCACTGATTTTTTTGTCTCGCACATATAACCAGACGACAAGGGCGATGGAAGCCAGAACAAAGGGGATCAGGGTGATATTAATACCGCTCCAGCCGGAATATTTGATGATGGGACCGGCCATCAAGGCGGCCAGCGCAACAAAGCCAAACACCACAAGCTCGTTAAAGCCTTGCACCATTCCGCGTTCCGAAGGCCGGTAGCACTGCGTTAGCAAGGTGGTTGCGCCGACAAAAGACAGGTTCCAGCCCAGTCCCAAAACCCCCATGGCAACGGCAAAACGTGACAGCTCAATGCCAAAACTGGCTATGCTTCCCGCAATCACCAGCAAAACAAGGCCGCTCAGCATGATACGCTCAACGCCAAAGCGATTAATCAGATTGCCGGTAAAAAAACCCGGCAGATACATGGCCAGCAAATGGATCTGGATGACCCCGGCGACGGCCCAAGCGAATGGTTACAGGCCATCATGGCGATGGGGGCGGCGGTCATGCCGAACATCATGACACCGTGTGAAATGGTGCCGGTGAGAATGGCAATACGGATCTTTTTCTGGCGCAGGATCTCACGCAAGGGGCGCGGCGTTTCACCATCCAGGTTGTCATAGCGATGCACCGGTGAATGAGGCACATCAACAAAATACAACACGATCATTGAGGCGATGGCCAGAACGGAAGAGGCTAGAAAGGCCCCGGCATAAAAGACTGGTGCCAGTAAATCCTTCGTCTGAATGACGAATTGCGCTCCCAGAATGGCGGAGGCCAACCCACCGAGCATAACCCAGGAAACCGCTTTGGCACGGATGCCAGGGCGGCCTGTATCGGCGGCAGCAAAACGGTAAAAATTGGCAAAAGCCTGATAGAAACCGGTGAAGGCGGCGCTCACACAAAATAGCGTGAAACTTTGTTGATAAATGGCATAGACGCCGATCAGCGCCCCTATAAAACCCAACTCAGCCCCAGCCAGAAATCCAACACGGCGACCAAATTTCTGCATGAACATCGAGGCAGGATAAAGCATCAGTAGTGAGCCGATGGAATAGGTCGCAATGGGCAAGGTCGCCAGATCATCACGACTCGATAAAATCTGGCCGATAATACCGCCAAGCGTCATCAGCACAAAAGCGCCAAGCCCGTTAAGCCCACTGGCAATGGCCAGTACCAGCGCATTGCGCCGTGCGCGGTTGTCGTCAAGCTCAATGATCACTTCGCCATTTTCAAGCGAACTTTGCAGCGCATCGCCACAAGCTCCATTGCAGAACATATCTTCACTCCTCTGAACCCTTCTTATCAGAAAAATGATCAAAAGCGCCATGAGACAAATCAAGGGGCTTGTCCTGATCATCTCGCACACTCACTCCCTCCTCAAGAGCGACAATCTCACCGATCCGTGTCACGCCCTTCGCTTTGCCCTCGAACTCATCGGCTTTCACGTCAGGCACGCAACAGAGCACCTGATAATCATCACCGCCAGAAAGGATCGTTTTCAAAAGTTGTGGGTTTTGAGCAAGGGCGCTCTTTGTTGCATCGGACAAAGGCACGAGGCTGGATTTTATCTGCCCCCCGACACCAGAAGCCTCGCACAGTTTTTCAAAATCACCTGCCAAACCATCCGAAACATCCATGGCGGCACTCGCATATTTGACAATCAGCGGGGCCAGTTCAAGACGAGGTTGGGGGCTTAAATAGTGGTCCAGAAGAAACATTGACTGCTTGCTCGTCAAATTGACACCGCGTTGTTTCAACTCAATATTCCGCACCATAAGACCCAGTGCGCCATCCCCAATGGGACCACAAACAAAAACCAGATCGCCAACGCCCGCCCCCTTGCGCCGCACCATTTTATCTCGGGCAATCTTCCCGGCAAGCGTTATGGTGACCATCAATGGTCCCTGCGTTGAAACCGTATCCCCACCCACCAGCTGGCAGCCAAAATGCTTTTGGGCCCTTTCCAAAGCTTTGGAAAAAACCAGCAACCAGGTTTCATTTACGGACGCCGGCAGGGCAAGATTCAAAAGATAGCTTTCGGGTTCCCCGCCCTTTGCGATAATATCCGAAACACTGACAGCCAAAGACTTTGCAGCAATACTTGCTGGTGAGTCATCTGGAAAAAAGTGCACGCTGGCAACAAGCGTATCTGTTGTGATCAGCAAATCATCACCGCTTCTGTCGACCAGTAAAGCCGTATCATCGCGCAAGCCAAAGGCCGGAGCCTCATCAGGGCCTGAACATAGCGGTGCGAAATAGCGGTTGATCAGATCATGTTCTTTGGTCATTTACGCTCTCACCCCTCCCGATCAAAACAATCAGGAAATCCCAGACAATCCAAAAATCCGGCGCTATCCGACGTACTTATTTGTGTGGCTGTCCTAAAAACAAAAATATCAATGAACAGAACCCGTATTGCGTGGGTTTTCGTCGCGACTATTTGCCAGATTTAATCTAAGCTTTTTAATGTCGAACCATTTGCCTTCTGGTAAAAGGCGGGTTCGCAAATAGGCCCAGTTATCAGATGATTTGACCAGTGCAACGAAATTGTCAGTTGGAGGTGCTGCATAGAGCATGCCGACCAACACCAGGGCCATCAGTCCAGCTGAAGCAGGCTTTTTATAGTCAAACAGCTTCATCGCGGTGCCAAAAGAGCGCTTTACCCGGTTACCCGCAAAATCGATACTGTAGAGTTCATCAAGCAACAGATGGGTCAGCGCACCAATAAATATAATAGCCCCCCCCATCCATGATACCGTGTCTGATTTTTCAAGGAAGTTGTAGAAGATCGTTGCCCCGACCACGCCAAAAAAAGCATTGGCCAGAAAGGAATGAAACAGTCCGCGATGCACGGTGAATTCATTAAACAGTCGCCAAATGAAATGGCGAATAAAAATATAAATCGCCAGCCATAACAAACTTAATTCTGCAATAGACAAAAACTGCGAATAGTGGAAAAGAGCGATAAAGGCAAAGAAAATACCAAAGGCACCAAAAACTGTGCGGGACTGTTTGGAGCTTTCAAGGTCGATATCAGGTAAAATGCTGCCCACAGTACCAGCAATGGTCAGAAACATGGCCTCATTTGGGGTAACAATAGCTGCTGCCATGGCCGCTGTTGATATCACACCACTGGTCAGAACACCTGCCGTGATATGTGTCTGGAAATTCGCCATCTGTCTGCTCCCCATGAATAATACGGACTAGATGTAGACGGTGTCCCCCTAAAAAAGTCTTAACAATCTCTAAATATAGGCGAGTGAAATAAGACATGCGTTCAATACACACCCTCCCCACGACCAAATCTTAGGACAGCCACACAAAAAGACAAGCTAAACGATTCACTTATTTGTGCGGCTGTCCTTAGCTTCTTACTGAAAGACTTGGTTCCGGTTTGGATTTCTCCTGCGTTTTTTTTGTCGTCTTCCAGAATGCTTCTGGAAGCCTCTTGTTTTCACGCTATTATTAAAATCAAATATTTGTCTAAAAACACCTGGAGCCAAAATTGACACCGGATTAACAATCACAGTTGGTTTGGATGTCGGACCTTCAATGGCAAAAGTAACTCCAAAAACGCCCTCGCCTTTTCGTCCAACAAACAGGCTACTGAGGACCGGGATTTCTCCAATTGCCGAATTCACATCATAAAGAGGAACATAAGTTCCCCCAAGAGTCATCCATTCGGAACGAAAATCAATCCTGCCACGTAGCGTTGCCCCAATGACCGGTCCATTGACATAGGAATGATGCAAAATAAACTGCCCGTTCCCAAATGAAAACGGGGCCTTCAACTGGCTGAACTCCATTCTCGTTTGCATCACGCGCGTGCGATTGCGCGATCTGCGCCGTTTGATCTTGGTGATCAGGTCATTACTAAACACTTCTCCTGAATTCATTTGGGTTTTGATCTTTTTTGAAGTGATCACGTCAAAATTCTTCACCCATAATGTGCCAGTTTTACCTTTCCTTCCCTCGGCATCCATATCGATAATCAAGGAGAGTTTGCCACCCCTGACATTTGGGTACAAACCGATCATATTGAATGTTGAACCAGCATCGGCACTCTCTACTTTTAAAACGCGTTTGCCAGAAGCATCTTTATCAAGTCGCCCCCCGACAAAGGATTGCCCATTCAATTTCCCCTTAAAATCCAGCTGGGTCAGCTTGCCTTTTCGCTTTTTCATATCAAGATGGGAATGACTGATAAAGGCTCCCTTGCCTCCTGTGATCAGTTCAATTTTTGCCTCAAGATCGAAATCCTGGCTATTCTTCGCTTTGGACAATGTTCGGGCTTTTGGGATGGTTTTGAAAAACTTGTCTCGCAACAATTTTATACCCTCCAGCTCCTTGACCCGGGCACCAACTCTCAAAACACCATTGCCTTTTATTTTACCAACCAGAGCCATGTGGTGGATTTTCTTGTAAGACACATTTGGAAATGAAAACGAGTCCATACTACCAGTGCGCCGGTTAAGGCGAAGGGTCCCCTCAAGTGCAAGCTCATGACCAACCAGATTGAAATTTTTCAAATCAACATAATGAGCTTTGTTTTTAGCGATATCAAACTGTAGCACAGCTGCCATTCCAGGTGGTTTTGACCAACCAATCGGGGTGTTTGAGATGCGGGCATTGGTTAGGTCTGCGCGTACCTGCACCGTTTTGGCTTTTGAATCTCCTGCAATAATGGTGGCAATCACAGGAATATCGCCTTTGATATAATCATTGGCTTTCGACAAGCCTATCTTTTTGCGGCTCCTTTTGCCCAGGACCGCGCTCAAACGCATAGGGGGTTGCTGTCGGCTCTTTTTACCAAATATATGCTGCCAGTTCAGTTTTACAGGAATGCCCTTTATCACCACCCCTCCCCTGGCTCCGATGGCTTTTTCCGTCAGCTTGATATTGATTGTTCCCGCTTCAACAAAGAGCTCACCATAAAGTTTTTTGCTTCCCATATTTTCAAGACGCAGATCACCATTCAAAGAAAGGTCAGCAAACAAAACTTTCTTTTTCAGTGGGATATGCATGCTGACAACACCCTTTAGATCGACCTTTATTCTATTAGACAAATCACCAGAGGGTTGACCAATTTCAAGAGTGGGTTGACGTACAAAACTGATCAAATCACGCGCACGTCCAGCCAGTCGAAAATTGAGATCGGAATCAGGATTCTCCTTACGCAAATCTGCGATTGCAAAACTGCCATGGGAGATCCGCAACCGAGCATTTCCAGGTAATTTTATGCGTCCCTTGGGGAGATCAACACTTAATTGTCGCCCGGTAATCCTGACCACAGCATCAGCAATTTCAAGGGGAGCAGCGTCGGCTATATAACTGACCAAAAGATCACCAAGCTTGAATTTGGCCTGAACCATTTCTGGCGTAATATCTGTATTCTTGGGCAATTTATCGATAACACCAGGCGGGATGGCAATCTTGAACTCCCCCCCCACAACATGCCCTTCCAGAACGTTATCACCAACCCATTTGCGTGCCCCAACTGCCAGAATGCTAGGCCACAACCGTTTTAGAACAGGAACAGAAATGCCAGACAGCTTACCTTCAAGATAAACCCCTGGCGAAGATTGTAAATTGGTTATGTGCCCCTTGATATTGATCACAGCGTTGCCAGCGCGAAGAAAGAAACCAGCGATTTGAAGAGAGTTCTGATCCGGCACCATCACGCCGGTTATCCACCATTCATCTATAATCATCGGTTTCAGACCAAACTCGCTGGCCGTCAAGCGCGTATCACTTCCCCGCAGTGCAAATCGCCACCTTTTGGATGGACTATTTGACTTTTCCAGCTGTAGGGCTCCAGAAATAACGGTTTCATTTTCTCCCCATTTCAAAGGAGATGGCAAGATATGTAGTTTTTTATTTTTGCTGGAATAGGCCATCTTCAATTCACCAGAATTGAATTCCAGACCATCAATGCCATCTGCTTCCATATTCAGCCACGGCGTTCTGATTTTTCCCTTGGACAACAAAATATTGACAAAGGCTCCCTTTAACTCACCGCCAGCATTCAGCTTGGCGTTGATCTTTCCTTCAAAGGGCAGAGAAAAATTCCGTAACTGTAAAAGCTCAGGAAATATCTGCATCAATGAGGCTGGCGTAATATCCTTGAAGCCAAAATCGATCTGAAGGTCTTTACTTTGATCGAATTGCTGGGTTTGAAAGCGTAATTTCCAAGGGGCAATCGTTTGATCACCATCCCCCATGCCCAATTTGCCAAACCCCCGAATAATGCTGCCTTTATCATTATGCTTCAGATCCATAATAAAGTCGGGCATATTCCAGGAATAGCGTTTGCTGCCATGTGAAAAATTCACTGTCGCATCCTGCACGCCAAACTGGGTGAGATAAGAGCTGGTGTTGCGATGGCTTCTGGCTTCTTCAAATGCTGCGGTCACAGCATTCATAATTTCAATTTTTCTAATGGCCGGCAAGACGCCCGAATCCGCTGTTTTGGCTCTGCCCTTTTTGCCAAGAAGATCAGCAATGACATCTTCAGCCCCCTGCGTGCGCGCATAAGAGAGCGACAGGCCATTATCTTCATTATAGGCGATGTTGAGGGTCGGCTGGATAAAAATCACCTGGCTGGGAGCAATGCGTCCCCACATCAAGGCCGTGGCATTGAGATCGACTGCGGCCAGCGGGGCCGTCGCGATGGGATCGCCAAGCTTATTATACAGGACAATTTTACGAAGGCGAAAATGCACGCCACCACTATGAAGATTTTTACCAACAAAGGCGCTGTCAATTTTAACGGAGAGTCCTGTCAGCTCCTGGTTAATCGCCTTTTCTATAGAGGGTACCACAAAATTAAGATCAAAGGCGCCTTTTTCAAGGCTGTAATACAAAGCCCCGATCCCCAGGGCCGCAAGAAAAAACAAGCCAACCAGCACTTCACTCAACAGCTTGGAAAAACGTCGGGCAGGCGTTGGTGGACAATCCTGCTTATTGGCACTTGGCAAATTATTGACATTGGGGAAAAAACGCGCAAGAGCATCACGTATTTTTCCAACGCTCTCTGTTTTTCCAACAGTCCCAGGCTGCTGCCCTGTCTTTGGTTGATTTACGATTCTTTGAATCATCAATTTCCAGCTTAAAAAAATCTGAATCACGCGAACAAATCCGCGCCTGTCATAGCTCGCTTAAAATGACCATCCAGAACTTTGTTCCAAATTTTCGAACAACCAGCCCCCTCTGGCAACAAAAGCATGCCACTGGACCTTACACCCCAACAGCCCTATTGCGTCCATCCCCCTCCCTTGTTTGACAAGTTTATGATATACATTTATCGGACGAAACCATAAATAAAACAACAAGGTCTGAATACCTGTGTTACCTGTGCCTATTTGGACCTGTCAATCAAGACAAAAACATGACGGGAGAACAGTATGTTGAACGAAGGAGAAATTGCCCCCCTGTTCACTTTGCCAACAGAGGATGGCGCGCAACTTGAATTGAGCCAATTACAAGGTGCTCCGGTGGTTATTTATTTCTACCCCAGAGATGACACCAGCGGTTGCACCACCGAGGCCAAGGACTTCACAGAAAAGATCGCCGAGTTCGAAAAAATGGGTGCCAGGATCATTGGAATATCTCCTGATTCAATCAAAAAACATATAAACTTCAAAAACAAGTATGACCTGGCGGTAACCCTCGCGGCTGATGAAGAAAAAACAGTCGCAATGGCCTATGGCGTCTGGGCCGAAAAGAAAATGTATGGACGCACCTATATGGGTATCGTCCGTTCAACGTTTTTAATCGACAAAACCGGCCACATCGCAAAAATATGGCACAAGGTTAAAGTCAAAGGCCATGTCCTGGCCGTTCTTGAAGCGACCAGGGATCTCTAACATGCAGCCCCCCTCTTCTTCAAGTCCAGACCAACCCTGCCCATCGCTTCAGCACTATGCGATCGCCATAGTTAAAACCCGCTGCCCCCAACAAAAAGTCATTTTGGCCCATGAAGCTGCCAAGGCCTGGCACGCTGGTGACTTGCTCGCATCGCTTTCTTCTGTAGAACCACACCTTCCTGTGCAGCCCGGTCGCCCTGACAAGCCTCTATTGCTGAGCCCAAGAGAAATGCCAAAGCGAAAAGCTGGCAGTCAGACCGGACTGGTGGCACTTATTCATGCTCTGGTGCATATTGAGCTTAATGCCATTGATATGGCTTTTGATCTCATCGCAAGATGGAGTGATAGCTCTCTACCAGTTGAATTTCTCGATGAGGCACTCAAAATTGGCGTTGAAGAAGCACAGCATTTTGAGATGATAAATGCGCACCTTGAAGAACTTGGTGTTTGCTATGGCGATTTGCCTGCCCATGGAAATTTGTGGGATGCCGTTATCCAAACCAGCCATGACCTTTTAGCGCGCCTGGCGATTGTACCTCTTGTCCTTGAGGCCAGAGGGCTTGATGTCAGTCCAAGAATGATTGCTCAGGTCAGAGCACAGGGTGAACTGAAAATCGCCTCGACGATGGACATTATTTATCGCGATGAAATCACTCATGTCGCCTTTGGTGTCAAATGGTTCAAATTCATCTGCGGTCAGAAAAATATTGAGGCCGCGGATGTTTTTCATTTTCTTGTAAAAAAACATTTCAAAGGTCACCTCAAACCGCCCTTCAATGAAAAAGCGCGTCAGATGGCGGGTTTGGAACCAGAATTTTATGAAGCTTGGTCATTTTCCCGGAAAATAAGCAGAGATTCATACAAAAAACTCTAGACTGTGACATAATTGCGCTTCAATTCTCAGGCTTTTTCTGGGCTGTCACCACTTGTTAGTGACAGATGGGGAATTACAACTTAATATGGCTGCGTAAGGGTGTGAATTTACCAGTATAGTTCTTGTGGACAAACACCTTGGTATCTGAATAGCGGAAGGTGATTGCCTTGATGCGAAACACCAAAAACCGCTATGATGATGATAGCTTTTTTTCTATAAACGAACGCAAGCAGTTCGCAGCCATAATCCAGTTTGGAGGGATTTATCAACTATGTTCACAAAGAAAACAGAAAAAGGCGCCGGGAGTACAACAATGGCCAATCCAGCAGCATCACCAGCACCCTTGAAACCAGCCGCTCCTGCTGGAGCACCTGCTCCTGCTCCTGCTGGGGCAGCCAAACCAGTCGCGGCTGTGAGAAGTGGCGCATCTGTTCCTTCTATTTTTGCTGGTGATATCAGTATTACAGGCAATATTGTTTCTGCTGGAGAAATCCAGATAGACGGCAAGGTCGAAGGCGACATTAAATGCACCTCACTGATCATTGGCGAAAATGCGGATGTATCGGGCGGTGTCGTTGCTGAAGATGTTGTTGTCCGCGGTAAGGTCAATGGTTCAATTCGGGGTATGCGCGTTACTCTGGAAGCCACTTCTGAAGTCGAAGGTGATGTTTATCATAAAACATTGGCCATCGAACAAGGGGCATTTTTCGAAGGCAAATCTCGCCGTCAGGAAGATCCCATCAGCAGTGCACCAAACACGACAGGCAAGCCCGCAGCTGCCGCCACACCTAGTCCAAAGACCAGCTAGCTTCATATGCTCTAAACAAGTCCAAAACATATATAGGTCAAAGAAAATCCCCTGCATATATAAGATGCAGGGGATTTTTGTCTGGAACTCATTATTTTCTTGCGGCTGATATGATCAAGCTATTCCAGATCACTGACAACGGAATCAGATCCATTGACCCGTTGCGCCAGTGCCGCAGATATGAAGGGATCAAGATCACCATCCAGAACGGCTGGCGGATTGGTACTTTCGACGCCCGTCCGCAGATCCTTGACCATCTGATAGGGTTGCAGAACATAAGAGCGGATCTGATGCCCCCAGCCAATCTCGGTTTTTTGTGCTGCTTGAGCCTGTGAAGCTTCTTCGCGTTTTTTAAGCTCATCTTCGTAGAGTCGGGCACGCAGCATGGACCAGGCTGTATCCTTGTTTTTGTGCTGAGAGCGCTGAGATTGGCACTGCACAACGATTTTCGTAGGAATATGAGTAATGCGCACCGCACTGTCCGTTGTATTGACATGCTGGCCGCCTGCTCCGCTGGCGCGATAGGTATCAATCCGGCAATCGCTTTCATTGACCTCTATCTCGATATTATCATCCACAACCGGATAGACCCAGACACTGGCAAAACTTGTGTGACGACGCGCGTTGGAATCAAAAGGCGAAATACGTACCAGACGATGCACACCCGACTCGGTTTTCATCCAGCCATAAGCATCTTCTCCTTTGACCAACAGGGTTGCGGATTTGATCCCGGCCTCTTCGCCAGAACTGGTCTCGATTATCTGCACCTTGTATCCATGATGCTCGGCCCAACGGATATACATGCGCATCATCATTTCAGCCCAGTCCTGGGCCTCTGTACCGCCCGCACCGGCATTGATTTCAATAAAGGTATCATTGCCGTCAGCTTCGCCAGATAACAAAGCTTCGGTTTCGCAACGTAGCGTTTCCTTGTGAAGTTTGGACAGAGCCTCCTCTGCCTCACCGATGATGCCTTCATCATCTTCAAGTTCGGCAAGCTCAATCATTTCACAATTATCATCAAGTTCGCGTTCCAGACGTTCAAATGCCTGAATGGCACTCTCCAGCCTTTGGCGTTCGCGCATCACCTTGCGGGCCTTGTTGCTATCCCCCCACAAGGAAGGGTCCTCAGCTTTTTCGTTTAAATTCTGCAAGCGGTCTTTGGCTGTATCCCAGTCAAAGATGCCTCCTCAGGAGTGTCAAAGACCCCTTGATTTCATCCACCAATGTCTGTATTTCGGCGCGCATGTAAAGCCTCCGCACTATTCCATATTCTCTGTAAAAAACTGTTATGGATCGGTTGCAAATTGATTTCAAGCTAATAGAGCCCGCGTCCAGCCGGAGAAACGTATCCCTGCCCATTGCCACTTGTCCCCCAACCATCAAAATTGGAGCGATCTGGTGGAGAAGTGCCCGGTTTAAAGGCTTCAATGATCGCATATTTATCATCGCGCGAAGTCCGCTGGCCAGTCTTGCGATTAATACGAATCAGCCTGATCCCGGGGGGAATTCTAAAGGGGATGGCTTTTTTGCCCTTCAGGGCCATTTTCATGAAATCCCGAAATATGGGGCCAGCAACTCCACCGCCAGTTTCTCCTCTGCCCATGGGGGTCGGGTTGTCATAGCCGACGAATACCCCAACAACGAGATCTGGCGAAAAGCCCATGAACCAGGCATCACGCTCATCATTCGTGGTGCCGGTTTTTCCGGCTAGAGGAATGCCCGGCAAAGCCCGTCCGATCCGCACACCAGTCCCACGCTTGACAACCCCTTCCATCATCGAAGTGATCTGGTAGGCGGTATGAGGATCAACGATCTGCTTCCTTTTATCAATGAGTTCAGGCTCATCCTGATTGTCCCAGGCCGCACTATTACAATCGGTGCACTGGCGTTCATCATGTCGATAAATGGTTTTGCCATAGCGATCCTGAATGCGATCAATCAATGTAGCCTTGACCTGATAACCGCCATTGTCGAGCATGCAATAGCCCGTTGCCATACGAATGAGCGTTGTTTCACCCGCACCAAGTGACATGGACAATACGGGGAGCAGCTTGTCATAGACACCAAAACGCCGGGCATATTCGGCAATCACCGGCATCCCCATATCCTGAGCCAGACGTACCGTCATCAGATTGCGTGAACGTTCAATGCCAACACGCAGAGTCGAAGGACCATAAAACTTCTTACCGTAATTTTGCGGACGCCAGATCCCCTGCCCGCCGCCTTGCTCAATGGCAATAGGCGCATCAAGAATGACGGTTGCCGGGGAATATCCATTGTCAAGAGCTGTTGCATAGACAAACGGTTTGAAGGCTGAGCCGGGCTGGCGTTTGGCTTGTGTGGCCCGATTGAAATTACTTGCGGCATAGCTAAATCCACCGACCAACGCAAGAACGCGTCCTGTATGAGGGTCCATCGCAATAATGCCCCCCCCCACTTTGGGAACCTGCATCAAGCGCCATTGACCCAAGACATCCTCAGCGCTCAAGGCTTTTCGCCTGCCTTTTTTGGTACGACTCCGCCTTGGCGCAACAAAAATGACATCACCGACTTTGAGAACGTCAGAAACCGTTTTGGGCCTTCTGCCTTTCGATTCGATTCTTTTGCCTTTTTTAGTTATTTTCACCTTGAGCAGTTTGCGGGCCCACCTCATTTCAGAAAGGGGAATGGTGCCGGTTTCACGCTTGTCTTCCATTCGACCTGACTTCAAAACATTTGGGCGCAAGCCAATTCGTGCCTTCTTGTCCTCAATACCAAGCACAAGTGCCTGACGCCAGGGTTGGATATCCGAATAGGGCTTTTCTATTTTCTTGAACAAAGCCCCCCAATCATCTCCGGTAAGAGCAACATTGGTAGCCACGCCACGCCAGCCATGACGATGGTCATAAGCCACCAAACCATCGACCAGTGCCTTTTTAGCCATACGCTGCATGCGCGGGTTCAAAGTCGTGCGCACGGACAAACCGCCTTCAAGAAGCTTTTTCTCACCATACCGGCTCGAAATCTTGCGACGAACCTCTTCAGCAAAATATTCAGCAGCAAAAATACGAGCCCCAAACGGACGAGGATTGACATCAAGCGGGCGTTTCTTGGCCGCCTCAGCCTCTTCTTTGGTTATATAACCATTGATCCTCATCCGACCTATAATCCAGTTACGTCTGACAATGGCTTTTTTTGTGTGCCTGAACGGATGATAATTGTTCGGCCCCTTGGGCAAGGTCGCCAGATAGGCCATTTGATGCAGCTCAAGCTCATTCAAGGACTTGCCGAAATAATTAAGCGAAGCCGCCGCCACACCATAGGCGCGCAATCCAAAAAAGATTTCGTTGAGATAAAGTTCAAGAATCTGGTCTTTTGAAAAGGTTCGCTCGATACGGATGGCCAAAATGGCCTCCTTGATCTTGCGAATATAGGTTTTTTCATTGGTCAGCAAAAAGTTTTTGGCGACCTGCTGGGTGATGGTCGAGGCCCCTCGCTTGCGGCCTCCCATACCAAGTTTCCTTTTGATTTCAGTAAGAATCGCCGCTGCCAGGGCCTTGGGGTCAATGCCGTTATGGGTGTAAAAATTCTTGTCTTCCGCTGATATGAAAGCGTGAATCAATTGTTTTGGCACGGAATTGATTGGCACATAAATACGGCGTTCACGCGCATATTCCGCCAGCAAACGTCCATCATTTGCATGTATGCGAGTCATCACCGGAGGTTCATATTCCGCCAGCTTCTCGTAATTGGGCAGGTCTTCGGATATATTCCACAAGAAATAGGCGGCAATGCCCGCGCCAACAATCGA
>Ga0114931_10005638_pt1 | contig 15476 bp, 14 predicted proteins | sample 2SBtaG_FD_89579 | JGI IMG/M metagenome (GOLD analysis project Ga0114931, IMG submission 89579) | Deep subsurface microbial communities from Kolumbo volcano to uncover new lineages of life (NeLLi) - 2SBTROV14_V59a metaG | ecosystem: Environmental > Aquatic > Marine > Volcanic | place: Kolumbo...
CGCTCCAACCGCTGGTTCGAACCGCCCCCCGCAACAAGCCCGTCCGCAAGGCTCAACTGTCCCCTCATCCGATGCGCCATGAAAACCTCCCTGCAAATCAAGAACAAATTGAATCACAAAAAAACCTCTATGCAAAGGTCCCCCAAGGGGCAGAGGGTTGGGGTGAGGGGGATTAAGGGTGGCAGGGGGCGTTTTCGTGAGAAACTATTCTGGGTCGATCCACAGATATTGCGTAGGATTGACCCCCCGCTCAGTGTCGACCCAGCCATGCACGCGCGGGCTTACAAGATAGCGGCGCACATAAAAATAGATGGGGATCATGGGGTAATCCTTCATGAGGAGACGTTCGGCATTTTCAAACAGCGCCTTGCGCGCCACCGGGTCACGCGTGACTCTTGATTGCTTTAGCAAAACATCGTATTCAGGGTTTGAATAGTCCCCGTTATTGCCCTGGTCGCCGGTCTGAAAGAGAGACAGAAAGGTATAGGGATCGTTATAGGGGGCGAAATAGGCAAAGCGCGCGATCTCGAAATCCTTGGAGCGTACTTTTCTGATCACGGCGATAAATTCCGAACTCGTGAGATCCGTCTCAACGCCGATATCCCGCCACATGCCGGAGACCGCAATAGCTATTTTCTGGCTTTCTTCAAGTGTATCATTTCTGTACTGAACTTTAAGGGGGTGATTTTCATCATAACCCATCTGTTTGAGCAGTTCCCGTGCGCGCGTCTGACGGTTGGCCAGGGGCTCGTGCCGGTAAGCCACATCAATGCCGTCGTAATTGGCAAATTGCGGTGTGGCAAAACTGTAAGCAGGCGTGACGCCGGTGCGCAGCAGCTTGTCGGTAATCACCTCGCGGTCAATGGAGATTGAAAGCGCCTCACGCACACGCACATCGTCAAAAGGCGCTTTTTTGTTGTTGATGAGCAGATAGTAAATGCCCAGCGCGGGAGTAACATGAAGATCCTGCGGGATGTTCTGTTTGATCCAGTTGATCTGGCTGGGGGGGAAATTGAGAATAACATCGAGCTCGCCGCTTCTGAATCTTTTCAACGATGTGCCGAGATTGCGCGTCGGATGATAATACACTTCATCAATCCTGATCTGGTCAGCGCGGCGATAAGCGGGATTCTTCACCAGTTTGATTGAGGTTTGGGGCACGCGCGCGTTTAAAATATAAGGCCCATTGACGACGATATGTTCCGGTTTTATCCAGGCACTGCCATAGGCTTCAACAACATGACGCGGCACGGGCACCGCCGGATTGGTTGCCATGATTTTGGGAAATGAAGGATTGGGCGCTTCCAGCGTGTATTCAACAGTGAGATTGTCAAGCGAGCGCACGCCAAGCTCTTGCGCAGGCAATTTCCCATGATTGATCATTCGGGCGTTTTTGATCGGATAGAGGAAAGACGCAAAGCGCCCGGCGGTTTCCGGTTTCATCAGACGTCGGTTGGAATAGACAAAGTCTTCCGCCGTGATTGGTGTTCCATCCGACCACTGAAGATTTTTGCGCAAGTGAAATGTATAGGTCAGGCCGTCCTCGCTGACAGTATACTCACGCGCCACACCGGGGACGACCCGGCCTTCTCCATCAAGCGACATCAATCCTTCGAACATGTCGTAAATGATGGGCGTTGCCGATTGGGCGCTGGCTTTGTGGGGGTCGAGGGTTTCAGGATCGCCAAAGGTCCCCCGATGAAAAGTACTGGCGGCCAGCACGCTAGAAAATGACAAGATGGTGGCCAACAGCGCCGCCAGCCCGGAATTGAGAACGCGTGTCCATTTCAGCGGCATGTGTGATTTCCCTCAAACCTTGTGTATCCCCCCTTTATAGATCTATCTCCTGCCTTAAATCACCATTAAAAGCATTCCCAAACACCGCCGGTGCTTGCGCATGAGTTTTTCTTCGCGTAGATTGCACGGCTGACGGTGCCTCAATGAGATGAGGTGAAAAGGGAATGCAGTTCGATCTTTCTGATTTTTTCGGGCCAGGTCTGAACATCAGAGGATCAATTCTGCGGCTGTCCCCGCAACTGTAATTGGTGAGTCCTTCACGCACAAAAGCCACTGAGACTGTCTATTTTAGTCTTGGGAAGGCGCGTCAGGGGCCTCGACCCAAAAGCCAGGAAACCTGCCGTCGAGTCGCCCAACCAGGGATCGGGATTTGTCTTTGGTGCGAACACTAAAACCGTAGTGGCGACGCTTAAATCACCGATGGAATGGTGAGGCTGGGTGTTTTCGCGCTGGGGTGGTGTTTTGGGTCTGTTGTTATCAGCTTTAAAGTCATTGCGCGGCGTGTTGCGCCGGTCCTCCGTTCCATTTTCTTTTTATGGTTTGGAGACGTCACATGACTTTACTTTATAAATCTTTTTTTACTTTCGCAGGCACACTTCTTCTGGCGGGGGGTGCGGAGGCTGCCAAAACACAGTCACCTGAGGCCATGGTGGTCACCGCATCGCGCACGCCGCTGCCTGCCAAGGGCGTGGGCTCATCGATTTCGGTGATCACCGCTGAAGACATCGCAAAGAGGCATGTCCAGTTCACAGCCGACCTGTTGCGCAACGTTCCCGGGGCTGCGGTGAACAGAAGCGGTGGTTTTGGCGCGTTCACGCAGGTGCGGCTGCGCGGTGCGGAAGCCAATCAGGTGCTGGTGCTGATCGACGGCGTGGAAGCCACGGACCCGGCGCGCGGGGAATTTGATTTTGCGACACTACCCGCCAGCGCTATTGAGCGCATTGAAGTGTTGCGGGGCGAGCAAAGCGCGTTGTGGGGGGCGGACGCCATTGGCGGTGTCATCAACATCATCACGAAAAGCGGCACCAGAAAACCTGTTTTCAATGCCAGTGCCGATTATGGATCTTTTGATACTGTGTCGGTGAAAGCTGATTTCAGTGGTGGAGCCAAACTCTATAATTATTCCCTGTCTGCTGCGTATCTTGACAGCAACGGCACCAACATCGCCCGCACAGGTACGGAAAAAGACGGCTATGACAGCAAAAGCCTGCATTTCAAAGGCACTTTTTCGCCTCTGGATGTCTTGAAGTTCGGTGCGGTCGTGCGGTATGTGGACAGCAGTAAGGCTTTTGACGCGGACACAGATTTTGACGGGTTTTTAGATGACGCCAACCGGTCTTCCGATACGGAAGAGCTTTATGCCCGTGTGTTTGGCAAACTCAGTCTGCTGGAGGGAAAATGGGACCACCAGATCAGCGCCGACTTTACGGATGTCACATCGAAAAATTTTGCTGACCGGGCTGTTACAAATTCCAGCGAGGGTAAGAAGAAAAAAATTGCTTATGAGACCAGCCTCAAGTTTAATGTGCCCCGGCTACAGACCGCGCAGCAACATTTGACGTTCATTGTCGAGGCGGAAAGAGAGGAGTTTCAAACGCGATTTCTTTCTTTTTTCGGCGCTGATCAAACGCAACACATGACCAATGTGGGTTTTGCCGGGGAGTATGGCATCGAAATCGATGACGCTCTCTTTCTCAACGCGGCGTTGCGCCATGACGACAATCAGTTTTTTCGTAACGCCACAACGTTTTCTGTGAGCGGCGCCATCAACATTGATCAAACTGGTACGCGTCTGCACGGCCGTGTCGGCAATGGTGTTAAAAACCCTTCCTTCACGGAGCTGTTCGGGTTCTTTCCGGGATCATTTATCGGCAACCCGGCCCTAAAGCCCGAGAAATCCTCCGGGTGGGAGATTGGTGTCAGTCAATCCGTCATGGGCGGTGCGTTGAGTCTCGATGCTACGTATTTCGACGCCGATCTGGAAGACGAGATCTTTACCGCTTTTCTTCCCTCCTTTTTGACCACGCCCGGGAACCGCACGGGCGAAAGTACACGCAAGGGCGTGGAGGTGTCCGCCATGGCCAATCCCTTTGGTTTTCTCGCATTGTCCGCTTCATACGCCTATGTCAATGCAACGCAATCCGGCGTTCAGGAAATTCGCCGCCCGCGGCACACGGCAAGTTTCAATGTCGATCTTACCCTGATGGAGGATAAGGCCGATCTCAACCTCAATGTGGATTACAACGGCAAAATGCAGGACGATCTGTTTACTTTCCCGGTGCAGCGTATGACATTAAAGAGCTTTACGCTTGTCTCTCTGGCAGGCTCTTATAAGGTGATGGACCATGTCTCGCTCTATGCACGGGGGGAAAATCTGTTGGATGAGCATTATGAGGAGATCATCGGTTTTCGCGCGCCGGGTATTGCCGCTTTTGCTGGAGTGCGGATCTCCTTCGGGTCGTGAGAACATATGATTGCAGGAGGCATGTGGCAAGGATGACAGGTCCTGGGGCGCGCGCCTCCTGTTTGTTTTATGTGATCGGTATTGTGGTTCATCTTTGTCTTGCGCAGAGCGTGCGCGCGGACCCGGCGGATCGACCACACCGCATCGTGTCAATGAATATGTGTACGGATCATCTGGCGCTGATGCTGGCGGACCGTGTGGACATTCTATCTGTCACGTTTTCATCAGCCGACCCTGGGCAGTCTCTCATCACGGATCGGTTGACGGGGATGGTGCTGAATGACGGGCAGGCGGAACAGGTTCTCTCATTGCATCCGGATCTTGTTCTGTCTGGGGTTTTGACCACCGCCTATGCCAATCGCCTGCTGAGAGAACTGGGCTTGCCTGTTGTTGAAGTACCGTTTCCTGAAAGCCTGGCGGATGCGCGGCATAATATACGACTTGTGGCCCGCGCCATCGGCGTGCCGGAACGGGGGGAGCGGCTGATTGCGGATCTGGATCAGCGCGTGGGTCAAGCCGTGCGCGAACGCCCGGCAAAAAGCCTCTCTGTGCTCGTTCTGGCGGCGGGGGGCTTTACCCACGGCCGCCACACGATCGTGGATGATCTTCTGACGCAGGCTGGTTTGCGTAACAGTGCCGCAGAACTGGGTATAGACCACACCCGCAATATCGACCTGGAAACAGTGCTGCGCGCCGCGCCGGATGTGATCGTTTTCAGCCGGGCCGGGCGCCTCTCCCATGCACTGGCGACGGGATGGTTGGCTCTGCCTGTGCTGAAAAAATATACCCAAGCTCACAAGGCGGTGGACGTACCGTCAAATTATCTCGGGTGTCAAACGCCCTATCTGGGCGCAGCGCTGCAAATGATTGTTCAAGGCGTGCGCGAGCCCGGGGAAGAGGGCGCGCCATGACAAATCCAGATTTTGTATCCCCGGGGGCCGTGCCAGACGATTTCTCTTTCCGTCAGTCATGGAGATTGAACGCCGCGCTGCTCATTTCACTTTGCCTGCTGGCGGGGCTCTCCATACTTTTCATCGGGCCGCACCACAGCAGTTTTTGGGATCTCTATGCGCTTTACAAAACAGACCCTGCTCTGGCTGTCCTGATCGTAAAAGACATTCGGGTGCCGCGCCTGCTGCTCGGTATACTCACCGGCGCCACATTGGGGCTTAGCGGTGCGGCGCTGCAAAGTCTCTTGCGTAATCCTCTGGCCGAACCCGGTGTGATCGGCGTTTCGGGCGGCGCGGCGTTTGGCGCGGTGGTGGTTTTCTATTTTGGACTGGCGGGCGGCGGCATACTTGTTGTCTCCATGGGCGGCATGGCTGGCGCGCTGGGGGCGTTGGGGGTTCTCTATCTCCTCGCGGGCAAAAACCCCAGCGTCACAACGCTGATTCTCGCCGGTGTGGCTATCAATGGTTTTGCCGCGGCGCTGACGTCTCTAACTCTCAATTTTTCGCCCAATCCCTATGCTGCATTGGAGATTGTGTTCTGGTTGATGGGATCGCTGGTAGACAGGAGCCCGGCCCATGTCGTCTTTGTCCTGCCTTTCTTGATTGCGGGGTGGGCGTTTCTTTTTTCCACCAGCCGGGCGCTTGATGCCCTCACCTTGGGCGAAGACACTGCGGCAAGTTTAGGCTTCGATCTCAACTGGCTGAAGCTGCGCATCATTCTGGGCTGCGGTCTGGCTGTCGGCGCGGTGGTGGCGGTGACCGGGGCGATTGGATTTGTCGGACTTGTGGTGCCTCATCTTTTGCGCTCGTTCGTTGGCTATCAACCAGGCCGTCTGCTCCTTCCGAGTGCTCTGGGGGGCGCGGTTTTGTTGACGCTTGCCGATATTACCGTGCGTCTTGTCTCTCCTGATATTGAACTCAAAATCGGCGTGATCACGGCACTCATCGGCGCGCCATTCTTTCTCTATCTCATTTTAAGTTTGAGAAGGGAGATGACATGAGCATATTGCGGGTCGAGCAGGCAAGTGTGCAGTTTAACGGCAGGAAAGCTGTGAACGGGGTCTCGCTGGAACTGGACGCGGGCGCATTCATCGGGCTTATTGGTCCCAACGGCGCAGGAAAAACCACTCTGCTGCGTGTTATCGCCAGCCTTATCCCATTTACGGGCGCGGTGTTCCTGGATGACGTGAATATCGCCGCCATGGAGGCGAAACGTCTGGCCCGGCGTCTTGCGTATATGCCCCAGGGACACGAAGTGCATTGGCCGCTCAGCGCGGCGCGGGTGATTACGCTGGGGCGGCTGCCTCACCTTACTTCTTTTCGAGGCCCGTCGCCTGATGACGCACGGATCATCCGCGACGTGATGGAGCGTACTGAAACGCAGCAGTTCGCGATGCGCAATATCCTCAAGCTTTCCGGTGGCGAACGCGCCCGCGTGATGCTGGCCCGCGCTCTTGCCGTGGGCGCCGATGTTCTGTTGGCCGATGAGCCGGTCGCCGCGCTCGACCCCTATCATCAATTGCAGATCATGAGTTTGTTGCGCGATCTCGCCCGTCACGGGGCCACCATCATCGTGGTGACTCATGACCTCACTCTGGCGGCAAGGTTCTGTGACCGGCTGATATTGATGCATCAGGGCAGTGTCGTGGCCGAAGGTCCTTCGGTCGAAGTTCTGACCGACGAAAATCTGAAAACGGTCTATCACATCGAAGCGTTCCGCACGAAGGATCACGATCAGCCAATCATCGTCCCTCAGCGGCGTCTGATGCGGGACTAAACATCATCCTGAAAATAAGATCGGTTATGCTTTTGTTGTTTCGGTTTTAGTTAATGTCCAGGTAAGTATGCAGAGTAAAAGGCGTCGGACGCAAAAGGCATAAAGATTAAATCAAATTTGATTTACTTATTATATGTATTTGAAAGTTGTGTGTGAGATATTGAATGAAAGAAAAACACGATAATCAACTGAAAAATATCAGCATATTTCATATATGGGTTTAGGTATGGGAATGAAAAAAGGAGCAGCTAATTCAATAGGGGTTCTGGTTATTGATGACCAGAGAACCATGAGACGTATTGTGAGAGGTTTGCTTAAAGAGATAGGCATTCGAAATGTTTACACGGCAGGCAACGGAAAAGAAGCTCTCGATTTCATCAACGATAACTTGAAGCCGAGGCCCGATATAATTATTTCGGATCTCAATATGGACCGCATGGATGGTCTTGAATTTTGCCAGAAATTGCGTCTCACCGATTCCTTTAAAAAAAGACCCATTCCTATTTTGCTTCTAACGGGCGAAGAGGAAGAGCTTCTCCTCGAGGTCGCTAAACAAGTTGGCGTGTGTTCTATCGTCTCAAAGCCGGTGTCAGGGCCGGAACTTAGCGAGCACATTTCACGCGCAGTCGGGTTCGAGGTCGCATAAATTCAGATTGTTTTTTTGCTATTTTTTTGGAGGGATGACTTCAGGTGGCGAATCTGAAATGCAGAACGTCACCATCCTGGACAACGTAGTCCTTGCCTTCAAGACGTAGCTTACCGGCATCGCGCGCGCCGGTTTCGCCGCCCCCGGTTACGAAATCTTCATAGCCAATGGTCTCGGCACGGATGAAGCCTTTTTCAAAATCCGTGTGGATGGTGCCGGCGGCCTGTGGGGCCTTGGTGCCTTTTTGCACGGTCCATGCGCGGGTTTCCTTGGGGCCCGAGGTGAAAAAAGTCACCAGATCCAACAGCCCATAACCCGCCCGGATCAGGCGGGCCAGCCCCGGTTCGGCCAGGCCCAGTTCGGCCAGATAATCTTGCTGCTCTTCCGGGGTAAGCTGCACCAGCTCTGCTTCGATTTTGGCTGAGATCACAACCACGCCCGCCCCCTCTTCGGCGGCGGTGCGCTCCACCATGTGCGTCAGTTCATTGCCGGTGGCGGCGGCGGACTCGTCGACATTGCAGACATAAAGCACGGGCTTGGCGGTCAGCAATTGCAAGGCCCTGAACACGGGTTGCTCTTCATCGGTGATCTCCGCCAGGCGTGCCGGGCGCCCCTCCCGCAACAGCGGCAGGATTTTTCTCATGATGCCGACGTGAAGTTTTGCCTCCTTGTCGGCGCCCTTGGCTTTTTTCTCCAGAGCGGGCAGGCGCCGCTCCAGACTTTCAAGATCCGCCAGCATCAGTTCGGTCTCGACGATTTCGGCGTCGGCCAGCGGGTCAATTCGCCCTTCCACGTGGGTGACATCGTCATCTTCAAAACAGCGCAGCACATAAAGCACCGCATCGACTTCCCGGATATGAGCGAGAAACTTGTTGCCCAATCCTTCACCCTTGGACGCACCCTTCACGAGACCTGCGATATCGACAAAGGTGAGGCGGGTGGGAATGGTTTGCGCGGAGACACTGATTTTGGAGAGAACGTCCAGACGCGGGTCAGGCACGGCGACTTCACCGACATTGGGCTCAATGGTGCAAAAGGGGTAATTCTCAGCTTGCGCGGCAGCGGCCTGCACCAGCGCATTGAACAGCGTTGATTTACCGACATTGGGCAATCCGACAATGCCACTTTTAAATCCCATGATCGTCCGTCTCCTGAAGAGTGACGGCCAGCCCGCAATCAGGATGGCCTGTCGTCTTTTTTCGTGTCCTCGTCAGGCCGCAGGGCGAGGGTGATTTTATTCATGAATTCACTGTCCGCAGATTCGGCCAGATAGGGCGCGGCCCCGGCCACCGCGTCAAGAAGCGGCATCAGCCACGCATGGTCGGCTTTGGAGAAATTCCGCAGCACGTGTTGGGACAACGCGGCCCTGTTTTCCGGATGCCCGACGCCCATACGCACACGGCGAAAGTCGGGTCCGATATGCGCCTGAATCGATCGCACACCGTTATTGCCCGCGTGACCGCCCCCGGTCTTGACGCGCACTTTTCCGGGCGCCAGATCCGCTTCGTCATGGAAAACAATAACCTCTTCGGGGGTGAGTTTGTAAAACCGCATGGCTTCGCCCACCGCGCGGCCTGATTCGTTCATATAGGTCATGGGTTTTAGCGCCAGGGTTTTGACCGGCCCGGCGCGCGTCTCAAGGACGCCTGTGCGGACGCTGCCCTGAAAGCGGGCTTTGGCCACCGAAAACCCGTGCGCCTGCGCGATGGCATCAAGAGCCATGAAGCCAATGTTGTGGCGGTTATCCTGATATTCCCGCCCAGGATTACCCAGACCGACAAGAAGTATCATGGCGATGACTCACGCGTGGGCGCTCTCTCATAACCGCCGCGCTCAGGTGTTGTATGTTACTCAGAAGGCTTCTCATCGCCTTCAGCGGATTCTTCGCCCTCGGTCACGCCTTCTTCGCCGGCCTCTTCCGTGGCTTCCTCACCTTCCGCCATCACAGTCGGTGCGGCGATGGTGGCGATGGTGAAATCGCGGTCAGTGATGGTCGGTATCACGCCTTCGGGCAGATCGATTGCAGAGATTTTGACCGAGTCGCCGATGTCCAGTCCGGCCAGATCAGCTTTCAGTTCCGCCGGTATGGCGGTCGCCGGACATCTCAGTTCCACATCATGGCGCACGATGTTCAACATCCCGCCCCGCTTCAGTCCCGGCGAGTCTTCTTCATTGGCGAAGTGCACCGGCACATCGACAGTCACCAAGGTGCCTTTGCTGACGCGCAGGAAATCAACATGCATAATGTGATCCTTGACCGGATGGGTCTGAATCTCCTTCGGGATGACCTGTAAAGGTTTGCCGTCAATCTCTACATTGATCAAGGCGGCGAGAAAGTCTCCCCGGTGATAGGCTTTGGCCATCTGCACGGGATTCAACAGGATGGTCTGGTTGTCTTTTCCGCCGCCATAAATGATGCCCGGGATTTTACCCGCGCGCCGCACGGCGCGGGCGGCGCCGGTGCCTGTCGATGGCCGTATTTCAGCGGTGAGGGTTTGTACTTCGCTCATGGTCTGGCGCTCTCCTTCGTGCCCCGTGTCAGAGCCGACCCTAGGATGCGCTTGCGTCACGCATCATGTCAGGCCCCGTGTTTTATTGAATGCTGGCGTGGCTTCTACCCCACAGGCCTGAAAAATTCAACACTTGCCTTGATGGCCGGAGATTTAAGACGGTTTTGTCTTGCGGCTGAAAATCCATTGAGAGCCGTCAGAAAGGGTTTCATCAAAACGATAGCCTTCAAGATTGAAAGATTTTAGCTCTTCCGGATTTGTGATGCGGTTCTGAATCAGATAACGCGTCATGAGCCCGCGTGCTTTTTTGGCGAAAAAGCTTAGAAAACGGGGTTTTCCTTCGCGAATTTCGCGAAAACCAGGGGTGATGAGGCGGCTTTTCAGCCTGCCCGGCCGCAGCGCGGCGAAATATTCACGCGACGCCAGATTGATGATAACCGGCGCGGCGTGCCGCGCTGCGGCGCGGGCAGCAAGCCGCGTGAGCCGGTCACCCCAAAAGGTGTAAAGGTCTGTTCCTTCAGGAGTTTTGAGCGCCCGGCCCATTTCCAGACGGTAGGGCTGGATGAGGTCGAGGGGGCGTAAAAGGCCGTAAAACCCTGAAAGAATGCGCACATGATCCTGCGCCCAGGTGAGATCCGCCGCCGTCAGACTGGCCGCCTCCAGACCTTGGTAGACATCGCCGCTGAAGGCCAGCACCGCTTGTTTGGCATTCTCCCGCGAGAAGGGGGTGCTGAAAGCCTGAAAGCGCTGATAATTGAGTTCCGCCAGCTTATCGCTGACATTGAGCAGCTTTTTCAGCTCGGCTTTCTTCAGGTCGCGCAAATGGCTTGCCAGAATGCGCGTTTGTTTGAGGCAGACGGGTTGCGTGTGGCTGATTTCCGGGGGGGCGGGCGAAAAATCGAGACTTTTGGCAGGCGACAGGAGAGCAAGCATTCAAGAGTTCCATGTGAGGCGCAGGCGCGGCAGTTTCTTTGCTGACTCGGTTATAGCTTAGTTCCTTGGAGCTATTCCAGAAAAACCACCGGTCTGACGCAGGGCTTCGCCCAACACGATGCCGGCCGCGAGGACGACATTGAGGGAACGGGCAGGCGGGACCAGGGGGACGCGCACCGAGAGCGCGGCTCTCTGTCTGACCGCTTCTGGCACGCCGGCGCTCTCCCGGCCCAGCAGCAGCACATCATCGGATCTGAAGTACGTTTGGATGTGTGTGTGCGCCGCCTTGGTGGTGAGAAGCACAAGCCGGCCGCGCTGCTCGGTGACAGCCTCGCAAAAAGCGCTCCACCCCGGGTGAAGAGTGAGATCCACGAGGTCCACATAATCCATACCGGTGCGCCGCAGGCTTTTTTCTGACAGCGCAAAGCCGCAAGGCTCGATGATGTCCACCGCCACGCCAAGGCAGGCGGCCAGGCGCAGCAGCGCGCCGGTGTTTTGGGGAATGTCGGGCTGGTAGAGAGCAAATCGCATGCAAGGGCTTTCGCGCCGGGAAAATTGATTCGGGTTTATGATGGCTCTATCAGCGCCAGCCTCCCGATAGTTAAAGAAAAACGTGACATTTTGCCACGATTCATGCGGCATCCTGCCGCAAGACTTGTCAAAGGTGGACAACTCAATTTATGTGGTGCAATAAGTTCGCTGTCCGGGGGCTCTGATTGTCACAGACAGCGTGCTCTGGGTGTCTGTCTATTTTTCTGTTCTTATTTGTACTTTAATGATCTGAAGGATATTGCCTATGGCTGACGCGCATGTCGAAGGCTTGGAGGAGAACGAAACAAGCCGGCGCGACTTCCTCTATATCGCCACGGCTGCTGCTGCGGGCGTTGGCGCTGCTATGACGGCTTGGCCGCTGATTGACCAGATGAACCCCGCCTCCGATGTGCTGGCGCTTTCCTCTATTGATGTGGATCTGTCGCCCATCGAGTTGGGGCAGACAATCAAGGTGAAATGGCGTGGCAAGCCGATTTTTATCCGTCACAGAACGCCCCGGCAGATCGCCGAGGCGGAAACGGTTCCAATGGATGATCTGCGTGACCCGCAGGCGGACAGAGACCGGGTGCAGCGGGCCGAGTGGTTGGTGCTGATCGGCGTCTGCACGCATCTGGGCTGTATCCCGCTGTCAGACCAGGGAGATTATGGCGGCTGGTTCTGCCCCTGTCACGGTTCGGAATATGATGGCTCGGGGCGCATTCGCAAAGGACCGGCACCGAAAAATCTGGTGGTCCCTCCGTACGCTTTTGTAAATGACAATAAAATTCTGATCGGCTGAAGCCGCTAAAGGCTAAGGGGCAACTTTATGGCACATGACTCATCTTACGTACCGTCAAACGGCTTCGCCAGATGGCTGGACGTGCGGCTTCCCATTATGCGATTGGCGCATGATTCCTTTGTCGATTTTCCCACCCCTAAGAACCTGAATTACTGGTGGACGTTCGGCGGAATCCTGTCTTTCGTTCTGATCGTGCAGATTGTCACCGGCATCGTCCTAACGATGCATTACACGCCCAACGCCTCTCTGGCTTTCGACAGCGTGGAACACATCATGCGCGATGTGAATTACGGCTGGCTCTTGCGATATGTGCACGCCAACGGCGCGTCGATGTTTTTCCTTGCGGTCTACATCCATATGTTCCGGGGTCTTTATTATGGTTCATACAAAGAGCCGCGGGAGGTTCTCTGGATACTCGGCGTGGTTCTGTATCTGCTGATGATGGCCGCGGCGTTTATGGGTTATGTATTGCCCTGGGGGCAAATGAGTTTCTGGGGCGCCACTGTGATCACCAATCTATTCGGAGCGATTCCGATTATCGGCGATTCACTGGCCACTTGGCTGTGGGGGGGCTTTGCCATCGACAACCCGACACTCAACCGGTTTTTCTCGCTGCACTATCTCATTCCGTTTTTGATTTTCGGTGTGGTGATGCTGCATGTCTGGGCACTGCACGTACCCGGCAACAACAATCCCAAAGGCATCGACATCAAGGGACCGCAGGACACCCTGCCTTTTCATCCGTATTACACCGTAAAAGACGCTTTTGCGTTGTTTGTTTTTGTGCTTTTTTTCGCGCTGATCGTCTTTTATCAGCCGAATTATCTGAACGAACCGGACAATTATATTCCCGCCAATCCAATGGCAACCCCGCCGCATATCGTGCCTGAATGGTATTTTCTGCCATTTTACGCCATTTTGCGCGGTGTGCCTGATATCCTTTTTATTAAGGCGAAGCTGGCTGGCGTTCTGGTCATGGCCGTGGCGGTGTTGTCGCTCTTCGTACTGCCGTGGCTTGATACCTCTAAAGTGCGTTCGGCGCGCTACAGACCGGCGTTCAGATTCTTTTTCTTTCTGTTTTTGATTGCCTGTCTTTCCCTGGGCTGGGCGGGCGCCAAACCGCCGGAAGGATTGCCGCTTGTGGTGGCGCGCGTGGGAACGATTTATTATCTTTCTTTTATGTGGATTATCCTGCCGCTTCTGGGAGTATTTGAAACGCCGAAGAAAGTTCCGAATAGCATTAGCGAACCGGTTCTGAGCAACCACGCTGCCGCACGGCCTGCGTCTTAGGCAAAGGGAAAGATCATGAAAATGAAGAGCATTGTGACCTTTGCGCTGGCAGGCATCGGAATAATCTTTACCGCAGGAATATATGACGCCGCGGCCACCGCGGCCCAGGCGCTGGAATTCGACAAACCTCTTAATGAACTGACCGCGCGTGACGTGCGTGATGCCGTTGAAGCCGAGCTTGGGGACAGCCGTACCAGCATGTCTTCCGAGGATGTTGAAGCCCGTGTCGCCGAGGTGATCGATCAAGTGGTTGCTGATCTCAGAAAACCGGAAGAACCGCCATATCGCGACTGGAGTTTCGAAGGTCCATTTGGAACATTTGATCGTGCGGCGCTGCAACGCGGCTACCAAGTCTACCGCGAGATATGTTCTTCCTGTCATTCCATGAAATATCTCGCTTTCCGCAATCTGTCTGATGAAGGCGGCCCGGAATTCTCTCCCGAGGCTGTGAAAGCGCTGGCGGCGGAGTTTACGGTGGTTGATGGGCCTGATGAATTCGGCGACATGTATGACCGGCCCGGCAAACCGTTTGATCATTTTCCCGCGCCATACGAAAACGACAATCAGGGGCGGGCGGCCAATGGCGGGGCATTGCCACCGGATCTGTCGCTGATTGTCAAAGCGCGCGAACACGGCCCCGATTATATTTATGCCCTTCTCACCGGGTATGGCCATGACGTTCCGCCCCTGTTCAAGGCGCAGGAGGGATTGAATTACAATCCTTATTTCCCCGGCCGGCAATTGGCGATGCCCCAGCAATTGTTTGATGGCGTGATTGAATACACTGACGGCACAGAGGCCACGGCCGGCCAATTGGCCTATGACGTGGTGCAGTTTCTCTCTTGGGCGGCGGAGCCCAAAATGGAAGACCGCAAGGCGCTCGCCAAACCGGTGCTGATCTATCTGCTTATCCTCATCGTGTTGCTTTATGCTTCCTATAAACGGATCTGGCGCGACGTGGAGCATTAAGCGGCGCGTGCGCCGTGCCGCTCAACTTTCTCTCCTTACCTGGGGATCCCTCTCTTTTGCGCTGTACGACTGAGGCCTTTCTTCTTCGTTCGTGCGTCTCGCGTATCAATCGCAGATATGACGCGGAGCGCGTGATGGCTTTTGCAGTGCCTTTATGTCTGAGGCGTGAGCGGGTAGAGTGGGTTGCGTAACGAAAAGAGGGGGGAACATGCAGACGGTTCTGGGCGTGATCGGCGGAAGCGGCGTCTACGAGATTGAAGAGCTTGAGGGTGCTGCATGGCGCCGCGTGGACAGCCCCTGGGGGGTGCCATCCGACGACCTGCTGTGCGGGCGTCTGGGTGATATTGACATGGTGTTTCTGCCGCGCCATGGCCGCGGCCACCGTCTGACGCCCTCTGCCATCAATTATCGGGCCAATATTGATGCGATGAAGCGCGCGGGCGTCACCGACATTATTTCTCTCTCCGCCTGCGGGTCACTGCGCGAGGATCTGGCACCCGGTACATTCGTCATGGTCGATCAGTTTATTGACATGACGTATGCGCGGGAGAAAAGTTTTTTTGGCCCCGGATTTGTCGCGCACGTGTCTATGGCGCATCCGGTGTGCCCGCGTCTTAAAGCGGCGCTGGGCGCGGTGGCGGCCGGGATTGGCGTGCCGCATCATTTGGGCGGCACTTATCTCACCATTGAAGGGCCGCAATTCTCCAGTCTCGCCGAATCGCGGCTTTACCGCACATGGGGCTGCGATGTCATCGGCATGACCAACATGCCCGAAGCCAAGCTCGCCCGCGAGGCGGAAATTCCGTATGC
>Ga0114931_10005639_pt1 | contig 15475 bp, 10 predicted proteins | sample 2SBtaG_FD_89579 | JGI IMG/M metagenome (GOLD analysis project Ga0114931, IMG submission 89579) | Deep subsurface microbial communities from Kolumbo volcano to uncover new lineages of life (NeLLi) - 2SBTROV14_V59a metaG | ecosystem: Environmental > Aquatic > Marine > Volcanic | place: Kolumbo...
AGGGTCATTTTTTCCGATATGATTCGCCAAGTGACACTTTCAAGTTCATCAAGGGCCTGAAGCAAGTCGTTGTTAGGACTCACCAGATATTTCTTGGAGATTAAGTCTACGTTAATCTCTTCATTGAGATCATAAATCCGGAAGGTAAGTTTACACTTTCCATGATGTTCTTTCAACAGTTTACTAATACTCATAATAAGTTCTTCAGTTACACTTGAAGCTTGCACGGTCAGTTCTATCGATTGGCTCAATTCTTCACGTATTTCAGCGAGAAGCTTAATCACTTTTGGTCGGAATTCCCACAGACCGGGCTGATTATATCGTTCTTCCATCCGGCCGATCATGTACAAAAAGCCACCTACTGCCAGAAGATGTCTGTGTTTCATATACTCCTCACCGAACATGGCCATATCAAGAGATCCACTGAAGTCTTCAACAGTAAATAAGCCAAATGGATTGCCTTTTTTAGTTACACGTTCTACAAAGCTGACTACCACTCCTGCAATTCGAATGACTTGCGAACGATAATCATCCACCCGGTCTATTGTGCAGGTGCAGAAGCTGTCAATCTCTACCTTGAACTGGTCCAGGGGATGTCCTGAGATATAGAACCCTACTACTTCTTTCTCAATACGAAGTTTTTCTATTTCACTGTAGGGTTCACATTCGGGGATCTTTGGTCTTGGGATCGCCACACCGGATTCACCCCCGAATAAAGATTGTTGAGAGGCATCCCTTTCTTGTTGGTAATTAGCGCCGTACCGGGTCGCCAGCTCAATGAGATTCGACTTATCATTCTCCTGGTGCAAGAATTGATGACGGTGACAATTCGTGAAACAATCGAATGCTCCAGCCATGGCCAGACTTTCGAATGTTTTTTTATTGACCGTTCGCAGGTTTATTCGCTCAGCAAAATCAAAAATATCTTTGAATGCCCCATTCTCATCTCGTTCAGACACGATGGCCTCTATAGCTGCTTCTCCTGTTCCTTTTATCGCTCCCATCCCAAACCGGATCTGCCCTTTATTGTTGACATCGAAGTCCATTGAACTTTCATTGATGTCAGGTCCAAGAACAATAATGTTTTGCCGCTTGCACTCATCGAGGAAGAAAGTGATTTTGTCGATATTGTTTTGGTTATGGGTCAGAACAGCTGCCATGTATTCTTCAGGGTAATGGGCCTTGAGATAAGCGGTTTGATAGGCTACGACGGAGTAAGCAGCTGAATGAGAACGATTGAAGCCATAGGAAGCAAATTTTTCCATGACGGCAAAGACCTCTTCAGCCTTGGAACGCTCTATTCCATGCTTGTCGTTGGCTCCATTGACAAAGATTTCCTTTTGTTTCGCCATCTCCTCGGCCTTCTTTTTACCCATCGCCCGACGAAGGAGATCGGCCTGTCCAAGGGAATAACCCGCCATGATTTGGGCCGTTTGCATGATCTGCTCCTGATACACCATGATCCCATAGGTGTTTTTCAGTATATCTTCCAGCAACGAATGGGGGTATTCAATAGCCTCTTTGCCGTGTTTTCTGTCAATAAAGTTGGGTATAAAGTCCATAGGCCCGGGACGATACAAGGCATTCATGGCAATCAGATCCTCGAGAGAGGTGGGCTTGAGTATTTGAAGGTATTTACGCATACCTGCTGATTCGAACTGGAACGTTCCAACGGTATCACCTCGTTGGTACAAGGCAAAAGTGTCCTGGTCCTCCATGTCGATAGCATCGACATCGATATGCACCTTTTTGTTTTTCTCAATAAGTAGAATGGCATCCTTTATTATGGAAAGTGTTTTCAGACCCAGAAAATCCATCTTGAGCATCCCGGCATCTTCTACCACCTTACCGTCAAACTGGGTTACCAGCAGCTTGGAGTCTTTTGAGGTGGAAACAGGGATATATTCAGTTAGGTCCTCGGGGGCAATTATGATTCCAGCCGCATGGATACCCGTATTCCGAACCGATCCTTCCAGTTTTTCGGCCATTTCGAGGATTGTTGCCTGTTCGGTACCACTTTTTCTTATATCGTTCAGTTCATTCACCTCATTAAATGCCTGACTCAGGGCAATACCTGGCCGTTCGGGTACCAGTTTGGCCAGTGCATTTGATTCCGCTAAAGGCAGGTCACGAACACGGGCTACATCTTTAATAGCCATTTTGGCTGCCATGGTACCATAGGTGATGATCTGTGCTACCTGGTTGTAGCCGTATTTGTCAACCACATAATCGATCACTTTTTGCCGACCTTCATCATCGAAATCAGTATCGATGTCGGGCATAGAAATCCTTTCGGGGTTCAGGAACCGCTCAAAGAGTAGATTGTACTTAATAGGATCTATATTGGTGATCCCGATGGAATAGGCAACAACAGACCCAGCAGCAGAGCCTCGACCCGGGCCAATCATTACACCCAAAGCTCTACCTGCATTGATCATATCGGCAGTAATGAGAAAGTATCCCGCAAAGCCCATGGTTTTGATGATTTGTAGCTCATGGTTAAGCCGCTCTTCGATCTCTGAAGTAAGAGAACCATACCTTTTTTCTGATCTGGCTCCATCAAAAGCAAGATGACGCAAGTAATCATCTGCGGTTTGAAAACCTTCAGGTAGTGGGAAATTGGGCAGTAGGATATCCCGTTTTAAGGATAGGAGCTCCACCTTGTCCACGATCTCCCCGGTATTGTCAATGGCTTGAGGAATATCCCTGAATAACTGGTTCATTTCTTCCTGTGTCTTGAAGTAGAATTCATTATTCGGGAAGCCAAAACGGTACTCTTTTCCACCAAATCCATCTCCTTTCCAAATCGGTTTTTTCTGTAACTCACCGGTATTTACGCATAATAAAATATCATGTGCCACAGAATCTTCCTGATCGATATAATGTGAATCGTTGGTGGCGATCATTTTCACACTATGTCTTTTTGCCAGGATGATTAGCCCTTCATTCACCTTTTGTTGTTCTTCCAGGTGATGGTTTTGGAGCTCAATGTAAAAGTCATCTCCAAAAAGATTGAGCCACCAAATCAAAAGTTTCTCGGCTTCGTCAATTCCTTTGGTCAATATGGCCTGGGGTATTTCTGCCGCCAGGCAACATGAGGTAGCAATAATACCCTCGTGATATTTCTCTATGAGTTGTTTGTCAATCCTGGGCCATTTGCTGTAATAACCCTCCATGTATCCCAGGGAGGTAAGCTTCGATAAGTTTCGGTATCCCGTCTGGTTTTTAGCTAACATCAGCTGATGGTACCTTACATCTTTGTCTTCCTTGCTAAATTGCTTTTTCGAACGGTCTTCAACCAGGTAAAATTCACATCCAAGGATAGGCTTGATGTTGAACTTACTTGCCTCAGCAACAAACCTGAATGCGCCAAACATATTGCCATGGTCTGTGAGGGCTACGGCCTTCATATCGTTCATTTGAGCCTTCTTCAACATGCCTTTCAAACTGGAAGCACCATCAAGAAGGGAAAACTGGCTGTGGCAATGAAGATGAGAGAATTGAGGCATCAGACTTTAATTTCTACTTTATAAAGTTGTACTTTTCTAATTTTTAAGGTTAAAATTCTAGAGCTAACTAGTTTTTAATTAATATTAACGTCCAATTTTGAACGCTGGTCCGGAAATATTCAAAGAATAACCCGAGGGAAAGGGGGTTCTATGATTGCGATTCGAAAATACAAACAATTCAACATCTTCATGGAGCGTTATGGACTTAAAATTTATCTGGCGGCTTTCATGCTGATCGCTTTTACTGGTTTTGGCCAGGGTCAACAGATAAAATCTTCCGTATTGGGGACGTCGGGTGCTTTTTTTAAAGGGAACACTTCATTTATTGATGAAGTCGTCGGTGAGGCAGCCGTTACTACCATTCGAAACGAGGGAGTCATTATTACTCAGGGGTTTCTGCAGCCGATTGAACTTAAGATCCCCTGCCTGGATGAACCCTTGCTGGCTTTTCCCAATCCCGCAAGTGACAGGCTGACGCTCAGCTCAGAAGGATGTGATCTTGTAGTAGATCACGTAGTGGCCTTCGATCTGTTTGGAAGAAGGGTGTTGGACCACCCAGTCCTGGAGAATGATCTTGACCTGACCGGGCTTGGTATTGGAGTTTATCTGATTCGGGCCATGAGTAACTCAGATCAATTGGTGGGAACGGTAAAAATTGTTAAGATAGATCGATGAAGGACTACAGGAGGGGTTTAAGTTTATGGCTGGTTTTTCTGGCTAGCTTTGCAATGGGCCAGGCACCTTTGGGGATCAATTACCAGGGTATTGCGCGTCTTGCCGACGGTAGTCCTCTTGTGGCTAGCAATATAGGCATCCGTGTGGCTATTACTTCAGGACCCAATGGCACCGTAAATTATTCCGAAGAGCATCATGTTACCACCAATGAATTTGGACTGTTTATCCTTGTGATTGGACAAGGCCAATCATCTGGAAGCCTGAGCGATGTGGATTGGTCAACGGGCAATCAATGGCTTCAAATTGAGTTATCGGAAAATGATAATGGCAGCTATGTTACAGTGGGCTCGCAACAATTGCTGAGTGTCCCTTATGCCATGTATGCCCAGCAAAGCGGGGGCAATCTGGCCCCGGGATTTGGAATTGATATCTCTAATGGCAAAGTGAACAACGTATTGCCTGATCAGGTGATTTCACTCACGGGCCAGGGATCAGTGAATGTCACAGGGACCTACCCAAACTTCGTCATTGATGGAATAGACCAGGTGGACGATGCTGACGCAGACCCGGCGAATGAACTTCAGGATCTACAGCTGGCAGGGAACAATCTGTCCATCACCAAAAATGGCGCTGCAAGCCCCATTGATCTATCGGGTTATCTGGATAATACGGACAACCAGAATTTATCCAACGTATTGGTACAAGGAAGTGATGCCAATGGCAGCGTCATCTCTAATCTGGGTGACCCATCGGCTGTGCAGGATGCAAGTACAAAGAATTATGTGGATAATCAGGATGCAGCATTACAATCGGATATATTCACCAATACCAACAACATCTCTACCAATAGTGGTGATATAGCTTCTAATGCAACGGACATTGCCACTGAAATCTCAGATCGCAACCTCGCAGATACGGGGCTTCAAAGTGAGCTGAATGCCACCCAAACAGGAGCAGGTCTGGCAAGTAGCGGAGCGTATGTACCTGATGCCACTACCACCTATATTAACGCAGCAAGCAGCCTGGCGAATGCAGATAATCTACTGGATATCGAAGTTTCTACGAATGCATCGGATATCACGACTAATGCCTCAGGGATCAGTGTGAACAGTGTCAACCTATCTACTGAAACAAGCAATCGTACAACAGCCGACACCAACCTTCAGAGTGAGCTGAATGCCACCCAAACAGGAGCAGGTCTGGCAAGTAGCGGGGCATATGTACCGGATGCTACTACCACCTATATTAACGCGGCAAGCAGCCTGGCGAATGCAGACAAACTACTGGACACCCAGGTCTCCGCGAATGCTTCAGATATCACAACTAATGCTTCAGGAATAAGTGTGAACAGTACCAACATATTAACCGAAACAAGCAATCGTACTACAGCCGACACCAACCTTCAGAATGAGCTGAATGCCACCCAAACTGGTGCAGGTCTCGCCGGTAGTGGGGCGTATATACCGGATGTTACTACCACCTATATTAACGCGGCAAGCAGCCTGGCAAATGCAGACAAGCTGCTGGACACCCAGGTTGCAGGCAATGCCACAAACATAACTACCCTCACCTCACGACTTGATAATACTTTTGCCTTTTTGGCAGACTTTAGTATCAATATTGGCTCGGCATTGACCAAAACACCAGTTACACTTACGCCGGCTCTGGACAACTTCGGCCAGATTAATGCCAATGAGATCACTATTGGGGCTACAGGACTTTACCTTATTCTTGTGGATGCTGAACGGATTAATTCGGATGTAAATTTTGATCAGTTATTTATTCGAATAAATGCAGCCGATTCAAATGTACCCCTCTTAGCCAACCTTTTGAATTTTGGACGTACACAAATTCTCCAACTTACGGCAGGAGATAAGATTAGCCTGGTGGCCACTACAGGCGGGCCTATGAGTTTTACTGTCAATGGTAAAATAAGTGGGTATAAAATCACAGACTAACGAAGTCCGGAGGGATGGCATTATTTTACTAATCTACCCTGACAAGTTTCTTCGTGGTAAAGAAGGCCTCCTTGAAATAGTCACTTAATTGATAAACAGTATAAGATCGACCTAATTCCTCTAGCTCATCATCCAGGTCTCCTCCCTTTAACGCCAAAAAACATCCTCTGCCTGTCATTTTGGTGTTTACCCATTTGTACAGAGGTTTGAGCCTGGCAACGGCCCTACTGGTCACATAGTCAAAGGGTCCGTTCTCAGATTCGACCCGTTTTTGTTCGGCCGTCACATTGTCAAGAGCAAGTTGTTGAATTACATCTTGTACAACTTTAATCTTTTTTCCAACCGAGTCGATCAATTTAAATTCCACCTCAGGGAAAATGATCGCCAGGGGGATGCCGGGAAATCCGCCGCCGGTACCTACATCCAGCACGGTTGAGCCCTGTTTAAATGGATTAATTTTAGCAATGGCAAGCGAATGAAGCACATGGCGCTCATGAAAATACAACATATCTTTTCGTGAAATAATATTGATCCTTCTATTCCATCCGGCATATACCTCACCCATGGCTTTGAATTGTTCCTGCTGCCGATTCGAGAGAACAGGGAAATAATGTTTGATCAGGTCTGCTTTCATTTCAGATGCATCTGAAAAGATCAGATATGTTCTTTCTTCCCCTTGATCAAGTCATACATAAGTTCCCGTGCACGATGAAGTTGGGCTTTTACCGTTCCAAGGGGTGCTTCAATTTCCCGGGCTATTTCTTCATAAGAGAACTCACTGAAATATCTCAGACGCACCAGACGTTGATATTTGGCTGGCAGCTTGGTGACAAAGAGTTGGATAAGAGCGATTTTCTGTGATTTTATAGCCACTTCTTGTGGATTCAGGTTCTTGTCCTTCACTTCTATAGTAACATTACCTCCACTGTCGTCCTTGAAGGAGGTATCAAGGCTCATTGTCTCCAGGCGTTTTTTTCGAATAAAATCAATTGAATTATTAGTGGCAATACGGAAAAGCCATGTACTGAATGTATAGTCTTTTTTAAATTTATGAAGGTTTCGGAAGGCTTTTGCAAAAGCTTCGATAGTAAGATCTTCCGCATCATCTACATTTCGGACCATTTTAAGGATCATATGATAGACAGGCTTCTTATACCGGTCCATCAGGACAGCATAGGCTTGTTCATCCCCCTGTTTCACAGCCTCATCGATTAGCTGGAAGTCGCGTAGAGCCTTATCAGAAAATTGCTTATTCACTTCCATTTAACCTTTTTAGAGACTAGTGCGACCGTACCAACAAAAATATAATATATGGGGAATAGCAGATCTAATAGGATGATGCCACCTATGTTAAACGCTATTCCTATTTGTTGGGTTGCTACAAAAATTGTACCCGCCATTATCAACCACCTGATCAAAAACAAAGCAATCACCAGCAAAGGTTCAGTAGGTGTCAACAGAAGTACAAGCCCCAGTCCCCATATAATTTCCCAGGTCATGGCAAAAATCCCGGTATATATTCTTGCAAAAGGGGCGTAAAACCTGCCAACGGCCAGATGCCTTATTTTTTGTTGAATATAGCTTCGAATAGAATTCATAGGAGTTGACAGTGTAACGGACTCCTTTCCAATCACTACCTCGGTGTTTTTGTGAGCAGCATGTCGCTGGACAAACAAATCATCATCACCTCCTGTCAGATCATTGAATCCGATAAAACCCTTATTTTCAATAAATAAAGACTTTTTGTAGGCCAGGTTGCGGCCTACACCCATAAAGGGTCGTCCCAGTAACCCCTTGGATAGGTACTGTAGGCCTGTAATGAGGGTTTCAAAGCGGATAAAATAATTTAAAAACCCTGGCCTGGCCTTATAATCCGAATATCCCAGGACGATTGCCTTGTTTTGCCGGAAACCTGAGGCCATGCTCCTGATCCATAACTTCGAACAGGGAAGGCAATCTGCATCTGTCAATATTAAATAGTCATTTTTCGCTGCCCTGATCCCCAGGGTAAGGGCATATTTTTTCCCATTCATATGGCCGGGTAGTTGCTCTACTGTGATATATCGTAACCTGTGATCAGCCGAAGAATACCCACGTAAGAGCTGATCAGTTTCATCGGTAGAACGGTCATTGCAAATGATAACTTCAAAGTGTTCATAGTCCTGCTGGAGAAGGGCAGGAATGAGTTTTTTCAAATGGTCAACTTCATTACGGGCCGCTATGATCACACTCATCCCCTTTTTCACAGACTCGGGTTCCTTGTAGGGTCTGGTACGCTGTTTCAAAAATGCTATGAGAAAATATATCCAATACCCTAATTGGATTACCGTCGCGAGTACAAAGAACAAGATCAGGTAAAAAGACAGGTTGATGCTCATTTGGCCGGCAAATATACTTGATTTGACTGCACGCAAAGTGGCGTAAAGAACAATCATTACTTTTGCGCAACTTTTGCCGTTGGGAGAAGCAGCTATGAAATTTTCAATAGAAAAAGAAGATCAAAAGTCCCATGCCAGGGCTGGGGTGATCCATACAGATCATGGCAAGATCAATACTCCGGTGTTCATGCCGGTGGGTACGGCCGGTACGGTAAAAGCAGTACACCAGCGAGAGTTGGAACAGGATATTCAAGCGCAAATCATTCTTGGAAATACCTATCACCTTTTCTTAAGACCAGGGCTTGAGACTATTGAGGCCGCCGGCGGTCTTCATAGATTCAATGGCTGGAACAAGCCCATGCTAACGGACAGTGGAGGATACCAGGTTTTTTCACTGGCAGCGAAAAGGAAGATCAATTCTAATGGAGTTAGATTTCAATCCCATGTAGATGGCACGCGGTATACTTTCACACCGGAATACGTTATAGAGGTTCAGCGGAAGATAGGAGCCGACATTATTATGGCTTTCGATGAATGTACGCCATATCCCTGTACCTACGACTATGCCAGGAAATCCATGGAGCTGACCCATGATTGGCTGGCACGATGTATCGACACTTTTGCCGCTACTGAACCTCATTATGGACATGCACAGGAGCTTTTCCCTATTGTTCAGGGAAGTACGTATCCTGACTTGCGGCAAAAATCAGCAGAAAAAATAGCACGATATGAATGCAAGGGGAATGCCATTGGTGGTCTTTCGGTGGGTGAGCCGGATGAAAAAATGTATGAAATGACCGATTTGGTATGTCGTTTGCTACCGGTTGAACGTCCCCGATATTTAATGGGGGTAGGTACACCGGCCAATATGCTTGAATCCATTAAGCTAGGAGTGGATATGTTTGATTGCGTGATGCCTACGCGCAATGCTCGAAATGGGATGCTATTTACTGAAAAAGGGATCATGAACATTAAAAATGAAAAGTGGAAAAATGACTTCTCTTCCATTGATGGAGATCTCCCTTGTTTTATCAATGATTATTATTCGAAAGCCTATTTACGGCACTTAATCATTTCCAAAGAAATACTGGGAGCACAAATTGCCAGTATCCATAATTTGCGATTTTATCTTTGGCTGATGGAGCAGGCCAGAGCGCATATTTTGAAGGGTGATTTTTCGTCCTGGGTAGGCCCAATGATCAAAAAAGTGTCAGCAAGGGTATAATTCAATGATTGATCTATGATAAAAATCCTTGATAAATATATTCTTAAAAAGTTTCTGATCGCCTTCTTTTTCGTGGTGTTCATCATTGTACTGATCATTGTAGTAATTGATATTACAGAAAAGATCGGTGATTTCACTGAAAATAACGCTCCAATGGGAAGGATTATCTCGTATTATTTTAACTTCATTCCCTGGGTGGCTACTTTGATCACTCCAATTACCGTTTTTATCGCAACGGTGTTTGTTACCGCCAATATGGCCAGTCATACGGAAATAGTACCCATCCTGGCCAGTGGGGTTTCTTTCCGACGTATGCTCGTTCCATATTTGTCTGGGGCTGTATTTGTAGCATTGTTGAGTTTCTATTTCAACGGATGGGTAATTCCTCATGCCAATAAAAGCCGAAGGGCTTTTGAAACGGAATACGTAGATTCAAAGTTTTATTTTACGAAAAGAAACTTTCATTTGCAGGTAAGTCCTGGCGAATACCTGTATATGGACAGGTTTAATAATACCAATAACACCGGGTACCGCTTCACCATAGAAAAATTTAAAGATCGTCGCATGGAAGAAAAGCTGTCTGCCAACCAGATCCGATGGAACCCGACATCTAAAAAATGGATGCTACTTGACTGGCAACGCCGCAAGCTTAATCTGAATGGTGAAATAATCACTGAAGGAGATTCTTTGGAAATGTCACTTGTCATTCTTCCTTCCGACTTCCAGTCACAGAAAAATCTGTGGGAGACCCTAACCATCCCGGAGCTCAATGCCAAAGTGAAAGAAATCAATTCCAGGGGTTTGGAAGGGGCTGAAATTTATGAGATCGAGAAATATTTCAGGTATGCTATGCCTGCTGCTGTGATCATCCTGGTATTCATTGGTGTGGTTGTTTCTTCAAGAAAAGCCAGAGGAGGGACCGGACTTCAGATTGCCCTGGGTTTTATTATCTCTTTTATATTCATCATTTTTATCATTACAAGCCGCGGTATTGCCGAAGGTGGATTGATCCAGCCGTCGGTAGCTCTGTGGATACCTAATGTAGTTTTTGCTATTGTTGGTGGACTAATGTATCGTTTTGTACCTAGGTAATGTTTGAAAACAGACCATTTTTGAAGCTGCACTTTATTGTCGTGCTGTGGGGATTTACTGCCGTATTAGGGTTGCTCATCAGTATGACGTTCGTTGAAGTAGTGTTTTACAGGACCCTTATTGCCTTCCTGGGACTGGGTATCATGATGAAATGGAGTGGAGTAACGTTTTTTCTGCGTCCAAGGGATATGGTTAGAATGATCCTTACAGGATTTCTGATTGCTATACACTGGGTATTGTTCTTTGGTGCTGGTAGAATAGCCAATGCTTCCGTAAGTCTCATAGGTTTGGCCACTGTATCCTTGTGGACTTCAATGATTGAACCCCTGGCTAGAAAGCAACGAATAAGTGGGATTGAAGTTGTGTTCGGTATTGCAGTTATGGCAGGGCTGTACATTATTTATCACGATGATTTCAGTTATGGAAGTGGTTTGTTGATGTCCCTGGGGGCAGCTTTTCTGGCTGCCCTGTTTTCTGTGTTCAACGTGGGATTTGTTCAACGTATTGATCCTGTTGCGATTACCTTCTACGAGATGTTTGGAGCATGGCTGGGAACGATTCCCTTCCTTTTCATCTTAAATGCGAAGGAGCCCTCCTTGATTCAGTGGCCCGGGATTACCGACTGGATATATTTATTGATCCTGGGACTGGTATGTACCGTGTATGCAAACTCCGAATCAATTCGTCTTCTCAAAAGAATAACCGCTTTTGCAAGCAATCTCGTGATCAACATGGAACCACTTTATGGAATTATCCTGGCCCTGTTGTTTTTCGGAAAATCCGAACGCATGAATCCAAGTTTTTACATGGGTGCGCTGACCATCATTGTATCAGTATTGTTGTTCCCGGTTATTTCACGAAAATATAACCCCGCAAGATGGTGAATATAAAAAACTATTTTTACAGGACTTCGTTTGATTAGGTATCAAAAACTCAAAAAAATGTCATTACTAAATCTATTCAAATCCAGGAAGAAAAAAACAGCTGCCTGTGCCCTTACAGGAACCTTATTACAGGAAGGTGAAGGCAGACTGGTAACCACCGCGGAGGTGATTGTTTCAAAAAAGTTTTGGGAAAGTATCATGACGGAACCGGAAGCCATGGCCTACACCATCAATTTTTTCAAAAAACGGGATCCTAATGCCTTGTTGATGCGTAAGGCCATCTTTCAGAAATATGCGAACAAACAAGAGCCATGGATTATCTCGGAAGATTGCCTTCAAACCTATGAGATCCATTCTTCGCTGAATGGTACGCATGTGAAGGAATGGTGGTTAGCAGGGGGTGAATATACCTGTGAAGGGTGTGGTCGCGGAGCAGATGTTCTTGCTGAAGAAGAGTTTCATGCTGCAGAAGACTATGCTATCAAAAAGGCAGGAGAGTCACGGGTACCCAGCTAGTAGATTTGCTCAACATATCCAAGGTATAGATTTTTGAATTTCAGTCCCCTATCTTGCAGGGGAATAGCGTGATTCGATTACATGATCGGTTTGAATGTTATGTATTAATCGTAATATTATTGCCTATATCGATTCTTACATGGAAATGACAATTATCAATAATATCCTCAGATTGGCTTCCTGTAGTTCCAGGTTGCTTGGCTGGTCTTTAAGCCTGATTTGTATGTTTGATCTTATGCCGGCCGGTGCTCAACATATAAACACAAATGGGTATCAGGATATGCGCTGGCGACAGGTGGGTCCTTACCGCGCCGGCTGGTGTACTGTAGCCATAGGAATCCCCGATCAGCCCAATACCTACTATTTCGGTGGCGCCGGTGGTGGCGTGTGGAAAACTACCGATGCGGGCCGCACATGGCAAGGCCTAATGCAACATGAGAATTCAGCGGCTGTTGGAGCCCTGGAGATAGCTCCTTCTAACCCCCGGACGATCTATGTAGGATCAGGCCAGGTGACCTATCGATACGATTGCCTGGATGGAGATGGGGTTTATAAATCTACTGACGGAGGCCAGACCTGGGCCAATATCGGACTAACCGATACCCGGCATATTGGCGACATTTATATTGATCCCCGAAATGAAAACCATGTTCTGGTGGCGGCTCTTGGGCATATATTTGGTCCAAATAAAGACCGGGGTGTCTTTCAAACCAGGGACGGAGGTAAGACCTGGACAAAAACCCTGTTTGTTAATGACGAAACAGGCGCCATAGATCTGGCCAGTGATCCGGACAATCCGTCAGTGATCTATGTGGGTATCTGGAAGCTAAGAATGCATCCCTGGCTGGACTATTACCTGCCCCAGCGTAGTGCTAACGGCAGTGGTATATACAAAAGCATAAATGGTGGAGATACCTGGGAAAAATTATCAGGGCCGGATTTACCATCAGGAAATCTTGGTAGGATTGGTCTGGCCTGTGCCCAGGGTTTTGGGGGTCGTTTGGTATATGCTACCATTGATGCGGAGAATGGTCAACAAGGGTTATATAGGTCAGAAGATGGAGGTCAGTCATGGAAGCATATGAATAGCGATGGGGTTTTGGCTGGTACATATTTTAGTCGTTTTGTGGTTGATCCAAGGGATGCCAATGTGTTGTACTTCACGGGTCAATCCATCCGGAAGTCCATCGATGGCGGTAAGACCTATTTTGTTTTCAAAGGATCACCTGGAGGAGATGATTATCATGATATCTGGATAAATCCTAAAAATCCGAAGTATATGATCACTGGTTCAGATCAGGGAACAGTGGTTAGCGTCAATGGCGGCAAAAGCTGGTCGAGCTGGTACAACCAGCCAACGGGCCAGTTTTACCATCTGGCAGCAGATGATCAGTTTCCGTATAGAATTTACAGTGGCCAGCAGGACAATGGTACAGTCTCCATTTTAAGCCGAGGACCATATGGTGTGATCGAAGAACGGGACTGGCATCCGGTTGGAGGGGATGAACGAGATTACCAGGTCCCCAAACCGGGAGATCCCAACATCGTTATTGGCACAGGATTGGGAGGGCATATTACCAGATTTAATAATAGCACTCGTCAGTCTGCAGAGGTTTCTCCCTGGCCGGTTTCCAGCTACGGGGCTCTTCAGACCACCGTAAAATATCGTTACACATGGATCACCCCTCTGGCATTCTCTCACTTGGGTAATCATGCCATGTACTTTGGGGCCCAGGTTCTTTTTAAATCTGAAGATGACGGGGATCATTGGGAAATCATTAGTCCAGACCTAAGCGGTAAAAAAGCTGATAGCGATGGGTGCAACCAGGAGCTGCAAAAAGCAATGGACTGTGGGTATGGGGTCATTTACACCATAGCTCCGTCTCCTGTTCAGGAAAACACACTTTGGGTTGGCACTGATGACGGAATGGTACAGATCACACATGATGGTGGAGGGAAATGGCAAAACATCTCACCACCTCAAGTACCCCTATGGGGAAGAGTAGATGCGATTGACCCGTCAGCGATTAACAAGGAAGAAGCGTATGTCGCAATTAACGTTCATCGGCTGGATGAGAAATATCCATTGTTGTTGAAAACGATGGATGGGGGCAAAAGCTGGAGTAAGATAGTGAACGGGTTGCCAAAGAGCGAATATACCAGTGTCGTTAGAGCCGATCCGGAAAAGAGAGGATTGCTTTATGCAGGAACCAACCGAAGCGTCTACATCTCCTTTGATGATGGGGATAACTGGCAACCCATAACATTGAACTTTCCTACCACACTGGTTCGTGATTTACTGGTGCATCAGGGGGACCTTATCGTAGCTACCCAGGGAAGGGGGATTTGGGTGATGGATAACCTGAGTGTCTTGCGACAACTGAATCCGACAGTTCTGTCAAAGAAAAGTTACCTGTTCTCACCGGCATTGGCATATCGTTTGAGGGGGAATGAAAACCATGATACTCCACCCCCACCGGAGACTCCACTTGGTGAAAATCCGCCCAGCGGTGCCATGATTGATTATTGGTTGGGTGAATCCCCGACTACGCCTATTGAGCTGAAAATCTTCGATGTTCAGAATAATCTGGTCAGGAAGTTTTCGAGTGATGATGAACAAGAACAACTTAGGGCCTATCGATATTTTGATAAAAGATGGGTTAGTCAGCATCAGGTGTTGAGCTCAGAGAAAGGAATGCACAGGTTTATCTGGGATCTCAGATATGATAGGCCCAAATCACCGGGATATAGTTATTCGATCGCAGCGGTATGGGACCGGGGCGGTGCTATCTTACCACAAGGACCACTTGTTCTCCCAGGGAAATATAAAGTAGAACTTACGGTTAATGGACGTGCCTCAACGCAATATCTCACAGTGGAGCTTGATCCAAGGATAAACGTCGCCACACATGATCTGGAAGCTCAGCTACAATTGACCGTACAAATTCAGAAAACATTGGAACATGCCCTGAGCGAAAAGGAGGAGATAGAAAAGTCGTTAAAATCAATCATGGATAAAGAAAAGCGTGTTAAGGCTGAGCAGGTCCACAAAGGAGTACAGGATGTAGCTCGTATAATGGCCGGCCTCATCACGAAGGTACAAAGTGCTGACACGGCTCCTACCCAGGGGCAGAGGGACCTATTTGAAGCCTATCGCTTGAAATTTCAGAAACTGACCTCACAGTGGTCTCATGCCTTTGAATAACTAGAATCTGCTGAAAAACTCTTGGTTCTGCGA
>Ga0114931_10005640_pt1 | contig 15474 bp, 17 predicted proteins | sample 2SBtaG_FD_89579 | JGI IMG/M metagenome (GOLD analysis project Ga0114931, IMG submission 89579) | Deep subsurface microbial communities from Kolumbo volcano to uncover new lineages of life (NeLLi) - 2SBTROV14_V59a metaG | ecosystem: Environmental > Aquatic > Marine > Volcanic | place: Kolumbo...
GCCTTCTTCGCGGTGCTCTCCCTGGCCGCCGCCTGGGCGCCGATCATGGACTACATCCGCGAGCAGTACGTCTACCACGTGCCGCTCGCGGTGCTCGCCGCCTCCCTCGGCCTGCTCTGCGCGCTGGCGATGAGCGTCGGGCTCGTGCTGAGCACCATCGCCCGCTACCACATCGAGATGTTCCACATGGTGCGCCGGGCCCTCGGCGAGCGCCGATGACCGACCAGGCCTACACCGGCGCCGACAACCTCGAGGCGATGGCCGAGGCACGCCGGTACAACGCGTTCCTCGCCGACCTCGTGGTCCGCTCCGCGGGGGGCGCGCCCCGGGCGCTGGACTTCGGCGCCGGCACCGGCACCTTCGCGGCGATGGTGCGCGACCGCGGCCTGCAGGTCACCTGCGTCGAGGTCGACCCGGACCTGCGCGCGCGCCTCGACGCGCAGGGGTTCGCCACCTCGGCGGGTCTGGAGGCGATCGAGCCCGACTCGGTGCCCTTCGCCTACTCCCTGAACGTGCTGGAGCACATCGAGGACGACGACGCCGCCCTGCGGGCCCTGGCCGAGCGCCTGGTGCCCGGCGGCCGCCTACTGGTCTACGTCCCCGCCTTCCAGGTGCTGTCCTCCTCCATGGACCGCAAGGTGGGACACTTCCGCCGCTACCGCCGCGCCGGGCTCGTCGACCTGGTGCGCCGCGCGGGCCTGGAGCCCGAGCGCGCCGAGTACGTCGACAGCCTCGGGTGGCTCGCCTCGCTGGTGTTCAAGGCGGTCGGCAACGCCGACGGTGACCTGTCGCCGCGCTCGGTGGCGCTGTACGACCGGGTGGCCTTCCCGGTCAGCCGCGTCCTCGACCGCGGGCTGCACGCGGTGCTGGGCAAGAACCTGCTCGTGGTCGCGCGCCGCCCCTGACGCTCACTCCTCGATCGCGGCCTCGACCTGCTCGACGAGGCGGTGGCCCTCGGGATCGTGGGCGATCTCCTCGAGCCACCGGTGCAGGGTGTGGTCCTCGGTCTCCTTGTGGCGACGGAGGAGCGCCACGATCTCGAGCAGGGTGTGCGCGTGCACCACGTGCAGCTCCACCTGCAGGCCGATCTCGGAGAGCATGCTGCGGATCCGCTCGTGGTCGAAGCGTAGGGAGGCCCAGATGCCCGCGTGCTCGGCCCGGAACCGCGGAAAGAGGAGGTCTTCTTCGGCGCGAAGGTGGGCGAGCAGGCCGTGCTCGACGCGGTGCCAGATCTCGCACAGGGTGCGCGAGTCGACACCGGCCTCGGCCGCGTTCTTCAGCTCGTCGAGTTGGTCCTCGATTCGCTCGTGATCCGCAGTGAGGAGGGTGCGGGGATTCGGGATCGCCAGGGTGTCGCTCACGGACCACCTCCCGGACGTGAGGAAGTGCAACCCTCGTGCCACGCTACTCGTGGCGGAGCGCCTCGATCGGGTCCAGGGCCGCGGCCCGGCGAGCCGGGTACCACCCGAAGAACACGCCCACCGCGGCCGAGAAGGCGAGCGCGAGGCCCAGGCTCGAGGGGGTGACCGCCGTCGCCCACCCGGTGAGGTGCCCCACGAGGAGGGTGGCGAGCACGCCCACGAGCGCCCCCGCGGCGCCGCCGAGCCCCGAGAGCACGATGCTCTCGACGAGGAACTGCGCGAGGACGTCGCTCCTGCGGGCCCCGACGGCGCGCCGGATGCCGATCTCGCGGGTCCGCTCGGTGACGCTCACGAGCATGATGTTCATGATCCCGATGCCGCCGACCAGAAGCGAGACGCTCGCGATGGCGAACAGCAGCATGGTCATCACCTCGGTGGTGCCCTGGGCGGTCTCGGCGAGCTGGCTCTGATCGCGGACGTCGAAGTCGTCGTCCTCGTTCTGGCCGAGGTGGTGCGCCTCGCGCATCAGCGTCTTCACCTCGGCCATCGCCAGGGGCACGTCCGCCTTGGACGGCGCCATCGCGAGGATCTGCGCGATGAACTGGTGCCCGGACAGGCGCGTCTGCATCGTGGTCCACGGCAGGAGGATCACGTCGTCCTGGTCGTTGCCCTCGGCGGTCTGCCCCTTGGACGCGAGCACCCCGACCACGTCGAAGGGTACGTCGCGCAGGCGGATGGTCTGCCCGACCGGGTCCTGGTCGGGGAACACGACGTCGACCACCTTGGCGCCGAGGACGCACACCTTGCGCCGCGCCCGCACCTCCTCGCTGTCGAAGAACCGCCCGTCGGTCACGTCCCAGGATCGGATCTGCTGGTAGGTCGTGTCGACACCGTACAGGCTGGTGCGCCAGTTGTTCCCACCGACGATGATGTGGGTGTGCGACCAGATCACCGGGGTGACGGCGGAGAGCAGGTCGCCCTCGCGGGCGAGGAGCTCCGCGTCGTCGGTGGTCAGCCGGTTGAAGCTCCCGGCACCACCGCTCACCCCGCCCGTCCGGCGGCTGCCGGCGGTGATCACGATCATGTTCGTGCCGAGGTTGTCGATGCGCGCCTGGATCTCGGCCTGGGCCCCCTGGCCGATGGCGACCATCAGCACCACCGAGCCCACGCCGATCACCACTCCGAGCATGGTGAGCGCCGAGCGCCCCGGGTTGCTCCGGACGCTGTGCAGCGCCAGGGTGACCAGGCGCCGCGCCTTCACGCCCCCTCCTCGGCAGGCAGCCGCGCGAGATCCTCCGCCGAGCGACGCGGGTGCAGCACCCGGTCGGACACGACCCGGCCGTCGCGCAGGGTGACCGCGCGCTTGCAGTAGTCGGCGACCTCGCGCTCGTGGGTGACGATCACCAGCGTCATCCCCTGGTCGTTCAGCTCCTGGAACAGCGCCATCATCTCGATGGTCGTGTGCGTGTCGAGGTTGCCGGTGGGCTCGTCGGCCAGGAGCAGCCGCGGGTCGGTGACCAGCGCACGGGCCACCGCGACCCGCTGCTGCTGGCCGCCGGACAGCTCGCTCGGCTGGTGGTCGAGCCGGTCGCCGAGCCCGACCCGCTGCAGCGCCGCCCGCGCCCGCGCCGCCGGGTCGGGGTACCGGTCGCCCCGGTCGTAGAGCATCGGCAGGGTCACGTTCTCGAGCGCGGTCATCCGCGGGAGCAGGTTGAATGCCTGGAACACGAACCCGAGCGCCTCGTTGCGCAGGTCGGCGCGGGCGTCGTCGTCCAGGGCCTCCACCGCGCGGCCGTCGAGGACGAAGCTGCCGGCGGTAGGCCGATCGAGGCAGCCCAGCGTGTTCATCAGCGTCGACTTCCCCGAGCCCGAGGCGCCCATGATCGCGACCATCTCGCCCGGGAGGATCCGCAGGTCGATGCCGCGCAGGGCGTGCACCTCCGTGTCGCCCATGGGGTAGGTGCGGACGAGGTCGCGCACCTCCACCACCGGCACCGCTGGCATCAGAAGCCCCCGGGATGGAACCGGCGGCGCGAGCCGTTGTTCTGCTGGAAGGGGTTGAACCCGGACTTCTCGCCGGCCTCGACACGCTGGATCCCGGCGACCACCTGCAGCCCGTCGCTGACCCCCTCACCGGAGACCTCGGTGCACGTCTCGTCGGACAGCCCGCGCTTCACCGGCATCGGCTTGACCTGGTGGTCGTCGATCGGCAGCCAGAGCACCGCGTGGTCCCCGTGGCGATTCCCGCGGGCACCCTGGTGGCCACCGCCGAAGCGCGGCCCGACGCCCTCGCCCTCGCCCCCCGCGTGCACGACGGCGTCGGGCTCGGGGCGGAAGCGGAGCACGGCGTTGGGCACGCAGAGCACGTCCCTGGCGAGTCCCACTACGAAGTCGACGGTGGCGGTCATCCCGGGAAGCAGGCGGCGGTCGGCGTTGTCGACCGCGATGACCACCGTGTAGGTGACCACGTTCTCCTCGGTGGTCGACTGCAGCCGCACCTGGCCGACCGTGCCGTGGAAGGTGTCGTTCGGGTAGGCCTGCACGGTGAAGTCGACGTCCTGGCCCGTCGCGATGCGCCCGATGTCCGATTCGTCCACCGAGGCGAGGATCTGCATCCGCGTGAGGTCGCCCGCGATCAGGAACAGCTTGGGCGCGGTCATCCCCGCGTTCACGGTCTGGCCGACGTCCACGTCGCGCTCGATGACCGTGCCCGTGATCGGCGAGGTGATCGTGGCGTAGCCGAGGTTGCGCTCGGCCCGGGACACCGCGATCCGCGCGACGCGCGCCTGGGCCTTCGCCACCTCGGCCGCGGTCTGCGCGGCGAGGAGATCCTCGTCGGTGGCCGCCTTCGCCTCGTGCAGCGCCTGCACCCGCGCGAGGTCGGCGTCGGCCTGGTCCGCCTGGGCCTGCCGCACGCGGAGGTTGGCGCGCGCGGACTGCACGTCGGCCTGCAGGATCGAGGTGTCGATGCGGGCGATGACCTGGCCCTCCTTCACCTGGTCGTTGAAGTCGGCGAGCAGGTCGGTCACCGTGCCCGAGACCTGGGTGCCCACCTCGACGGTGGTGACGGCGCCGAGGATGCCGGTGGCGGACACGGTGGGGCGGACGTCGCCCCGCTGAACGGCCACGAGGCGCCAGGTGGTCGGGGCCTCGCCACCCGACAGGCGCCACCAGGCGAGCCCTCCACCGAGGAGGACCAGGCCGGCGAGGATTGCGAGGGTGCGTGCCTTCATGGGCGCTCCGGACGCGGCCGGCTCGAGAACGGGCCGGTACCGCCAGAACCGGTCTCCTACCCCGTACTGCACCCTCCGTACCATGCCGGCGACGCGCTTTTCACCAGGCGAGACCGGTCGCCCGCGCAGACGGGGCCTCGCCTGAGCTATGTGTGCATCGCCAAGGAGGCGCCAATGCGACGTTCGATCCCGATCCTTCTCGCCCTCGCCGCGCTGGGCGCGTGCAACCCGCCCATCGACACCGCCAACGGGGACACGAGCACGACCGACACCAACTCCACGGACACGGGCACGACCGACACGGGCACGACCGACACGAGCACCATCGACACCGGCACCGCGGCGGTCACCGAGATGGACTGCTCGCAGATCACCGCCGATCACACCGTCGACATGGTGAGCATCTCCTTCAGCCCGAGCGACCTCACCCTGTCCGCGGGACAGACCGTCGAGTGGACCAACTCCGATTCGGTCACCCACACGGTCACGAGCGGGACCCCGGGCAACCCCGACGGCGTGTTCGACTCCGGGAACATCAGCGGTGGCGGCACCTACTGCCTGAAGTTCAACACCGCGGCCAGCTACGACTACTACTGTCGGATCCACCTCTCGAACATGACGGGCACCCTGACCGCTCAGTAGGTCATCTCTCGGGCGGGCATGGCGCTTGCAGCCTCATGGGGTGCAACCCGAACCCCGGGTGATGCCATGCCGACCGAGACGAACCCCTTGCCCGGACGCTGGTGGAGCCGTCTGTCCGACGGACGGTTCCAGTGTGACCTCTGCCCCCGCCGCTGTGCGATGCGGCCCGGGCAGCGCGGCTTCTGCTTCGTGCGCGAGGCCACCGACGACGGCGTCGTGCTCACCACCTGGGGTCGCTCGAGCGGGTACTTCGTCGACCCGATCGAGAAGAAGCCCCTGTTCCACTACCTGCCGGGCAGCTCCGTGCTGTCCTTCGGGACGGCGGGGTGCAACCTCGGGTGCCGCTACTGCCAGAACTGGGACCTGTCCCGCTCCAAGGAGATGGACCGGATGCAGGCGCGCGCCCTGCCCGAGGACATCGCGTTCACCGCCCGGGAGGCGGACTGCGACAGCGTCGCCTACACCTACAACGAGCCCACGATCTTCGCCGAGTACGCCATCGACACCGCCCGGGCCTGCCGCGAGCGCGGGATCCACAGCATCGCCGTCACCAACGGCTACGTGAACCCCGAGCCACGCCGGGCGTTCTACGCGGAGATGGACGCCGCGAACATCGACCTGAAGGGGTTCACCGAGGGCTACTACGACAAGCTGTGCCTCGCGGAGCTCGGTCCGGTCCTCGACACCATCGAGTACGCGGCGAACGCGACGGACTGCTGGGTGGAGCTGACCACCCTGCTCATCCCCGGGGACAACGACTCCGACGTCGAGATCGAGGCTGAGTCGGCGTGGATCCGCGAACACGTGGGGCCGGACGTCCCGCTGCACTTCACCGCCTTCCACCCCTCCTACCGGATGATGGACACGGCACCGACCCCCCACGCCACCCTGGTCCGGGCGCGGCAGATCGCCCTGTCCCACGGGCTGCACTTCGTCTACGTCGGCAACGTGCTCGACCGCGAGGGCAGCAGCACCTGGTGCCCCGGCTGCGGCGCGCTGCTCGTCGAGCGGATCGGCTACCAGATCGGCGCGTGGGGACTCGACGAGCACGGCGCCTGCGCCCGCTGCGGGCGCCCGCTGCCGGGCGTCTTCGGGGGCCGGCCCTTGGGCTACGCCGGCATGTCCCCCTACCCCATCGAGATCAGCGCCGCCCCCCCCAGGTGAAGGCCGAGACGCCCCGCCACCCCGTCCGCGTGTGAGACGGCTCACGCGACCGGCAGGGCGCCCCGCACGAGCAGGGGAACCCGTGATCCGATGTCGTCGAGCACCGCGCGCAGCACCGACCGGACCGGCTGACCAGCGCCACCCGCGCGCTCGCGACGCCAGGCAGGCCCAACAGCGCCCGCGCCGTGCCCACGGCGAGCCCGCGCCCGGCGGGAGCCCCCGCGCGGCGCGGTGTGGCAAACGGCCCGATCAGGGTGTGATTTGACCGGTCACGTCCGCCGGTAGCCCATCGCCTGCTCGACCCGTGCCCAGGCCAGGCGCTCCGCCGCCGCGCGCGGGGTCGGTGTGGCCCTGGACATCCGATCCTCCTCGCGGTCGACTCGCGACCGCCGTCCGATCCAGCCGCAGGCCCCGTGCCAGGTGAGCGACAGGTCTTTGGAACCCGGCCCGGGTGCGGTATGTAGCAGGCGCCCATGCGCTGGACGGTCCTCCCGCTGTTGCTGCTCTCGAGCTGCCTGCTGCTCGCGAAGCGCCCGTGCATCGACGTGGAGTGCCCCGACGGCTTCTCGTGCGGATCCGACGGCACCTGCCTGACCGCGTGCTCCTTCTCGACCGACTGCCGCGATGGGTTCGTGTGCAGCGACCTGGCCACCTGCGACGCGGCCTGCGTGGACGCCGACTGCCCCGGGTCCTTCGCCTGCGACCCGGACGCCAACGCCTGCTACACCCACTGCTACTCCGACGACTACTGCCGCGACGGCACGATCTGCTGCCACGAGGGCGACACCGGGTGCACCCCGGGGGAGTGCTACTGATGTGGCTCCTCCTCCTGCTGTCCACTGCCTTCGCCGCGAGCGACGGCTGGCGGGGGGTGGGCGTGGACCAGGTCGACAGCAAGGCCGTGGCCCTGGCCCTCGGCGGCAACAACCCGCTGGTCCTGGTGCCGATCGGGCCGGCGGCGGAGGCGATGTCCGAGGCGGTGGTCGACAACCACCAGGACGACTTCGACCTGCGCGTCGCGGCCGGCGAGCCGACGGACGTGACCGACGACGCCATCGTGGAGCGGGTCACCGCGGCCGGCGCGGAGTGCGGCGTGTGGCTGCGCGGCGACTGGGGCGCGGTGCAGATGCGCCTCGTGGGCACATGCGAGCCGCCGAACACCGAGGCGGCGGCCGCCTACGCCGCCGCGCGCCTGAAGGCGGCCGAGGAGGCCACGGAGCCCGACAAGCCGGCCGAGCCCGACAAGCCGAAGATCGCCGAAGAGGACCTGCCGGACGCGAACCCGCCGGACGACCTCGACAACGCCCCGACGCCCCCGGGACCCTCGCCGAAGAAGGTGCTCCAGGCCACCGGGATCGGCGTCGGCGCGGCGGGGGTGGTGGTCGTGCTCGCCACCTGGGGCGTCTACGCGGCCTCGCCGTCCCTGGGCAAGGGCGAGTGGAACGCGCTGAAGGCGATCAACACCGTCGGGTGGGGTCTCGCCGCCGGCGGCGCCGCGACCTTCGGGGTCGGCTCCTTCGCGGTCGGCAAGCACCAGGGCCTCGCGGCCCCGAGCGGGCTCGTCGTCCGCGTGCCGCTGCCGGTCAAGCGGCGCTGAACCCCCGCGACTCCTCCGGGGTCACCGCCCACCAGTACAGGGCGTCGGTGGTGTGGACGACGACCCGAAGCCCCCGGGCGTCCACGCCGATGAACCCCGCCTGCCAGCCGTGCTGCCGCATGCGCGCCACCAGGGCGTCCGCCGCGTCCTCCAGCCCCGCGCCCAGGCCGACCGCGCCGACGAGGCGGGCGGCAAGCGCGCCGTCCACGATGTCCTCGCCGACGCCGGTGCAGGTAACCGCGGCGGCGCGGTCGGCGTAGTTGCCGGCGACCGTCGCCGAGTCGCTGACCCGACCCACCTGCTCCATGCCGCGTCCGCCGGTGCTCGAGGCGGCGGCGAGGTGGCCGTGCCGGTCCAGCGCCACCGCACCGACGGTGCCGTGCCGGCCCTCCGACGCCTCGCGCCAGGCCGCCAGGGCGCGCTCGGTGCGGACGTCCTTCTCGCGCAGGCCGAGGGCGCGCGCCCGGGCCAGCGCCCCCGCCCCGGCGAGCACCCGGTCGCGCTCGTCGAGGAGGTGACGGCACAATCGGATCGGGTTGGCGAGGCCCTCGACGTTGATCACGCCGCTGAACCGCTCCCCCGCGCCGTCGGCGAGGCTCGCGGAGAGGCGCGCCGCGCCGTCCACCTGGAGCTTGCTGCCCGTGCCCGCGTTGAACAGCGGGTCGTCTTCGAGGCGGCGGATGGCCTCGACCACCGCGTCGAGGGCCGTCCCACCGGCCCGGAGCCCCTCGTGGACCGCCTCGGCGATGGCCTGGAGCGAGGCGGCCACCGCCACGGCTCGCTCGGGCCCCACCTGCCGCCCGGCGCCGCCATGGATCAGCAGCACCGGCCGCCTCATCCCGGCTCCGACCCGTCGTCCACCGCCACGGGCTCGGCGAACTCGGCCGCCTCGTCCTCGGCCTTGAGCCGGATCCGGCTCTTCTTGTCGGGGTAGCGCCCGTCGATGTCCTCGTACAAGGCACGGATCCGGTCCATGTCGGCCGTCACGTCGCCCGTGGGCACGAAGCCGGGGCCGAGGCCGGCGATCTTGCGCCGGTAGTCGAGGAACCCGAGCACGATCGGCACCTGGGCCTGCAGCGCCATGTAGTAGAAGCCCGACTTCCAGTACTCGGTGTACTTACGGGTGCCCGCGGGCGGCACGCACACGTACAGGCGCTCGGTGGTCTCGAAGGTGTGGGCCATCTGCTCGACCATGCCCTGGGGCTTGCGCCGGTCGACGGAGATGCCACCGACCAGGCGCAGCAACCACCCGAAGGGCGGCTCGAACAGCGTGTGCTTGCCGATCCAGGACAGCTTGACCCGGAACACCCACGAGGCCATCACGAGCAGCACGCCGTCCCAGTTGCTGGTGTGCGGGACGCCGAGCACGATCCCCTTCGGGCCGGCGGCGCCGCCCGAGAGCGTCCACCCCGACAAGGCTAGGAACAGGCGCCCGACCCAGTACAGGAGCCAGGGGGTCGGCGGACCTTGGTGTTCGATTCGTGGACCGGGGATCACGGGACCTACCTACCCCGTCGAGACGGTACTGCGCCGGGATACGCCTCGTCCATGTCCGACCGCGCGCCCCTCCTCCGCCTCGTCTCCTACGCCCGCTCGCACCGCCGCCGGATTGTGGCCGCGACCGTCATCGACCTGCAGGAGGGGCGGATCCTGGTGGACGGCGTGGACCACCGAGCCTGGCGGCTGCGCGACCTGCGCCCCGCCATCGGTCTGGTGAGCCAGAGCGTGTTCCTGTTCTCGGGCACGGTGCGCGAGAACATCGCCTACGGCACCGAAGACACGACGGACGCGGTCGACCACGGGCGGGTCGTCGAGCGCGGCACCCACGAGGAGCGGATCGCCCGCGGCGGCGTCTACGCCCGCCTGTGGCGGGTGCAGACGGGCGATCTCGAGTGGAGCGCGTGATCGGACCGGCGCCGCGATAGAGTTCGAGCCATGGCCGCACCCCACCACATCGACATCGCTGGCGTCGCCGTCCCCACCTTCCTGTACGGCACCGCGTGGAAGGAGGAGGCCACCGAGAGCCTCGTGGAGCGCGCGATCACCGAGGGCTTCCGCGGGCTCGACACCGCCAACCAGCGCAAGCACTACGACGAGGCGGCCGTCGGACGGGCCCTCGCCACGCTCTTCCGCCGGGGCTCGGTGCGCCGTGCCGACCTGTTCGTGCAGACCAAGTTCACCTTCCTCGGCGGCCAGGACCACCGACTGCCCTACGATGCGGGCGCGCCGGTGCACGAGCAAGTGGCCCAGTCCTTCCGGAGCTCCCTGGAGCACCTCGGCGTCGACCACCTCGATGCCTACCTGCTCCACGGACCGTCCCAGCGCATCGGGCTCGGAGACGCCGACCTGCAGGCGTGGGCGGCGATGGAGGCCCTGCACGACGCCGGCGGGGTCCGGCTGATCGGGGTGAGCAACGTCTCTCCGCGCCAGCTCCGCGCGCTGTACGAGGCCGCGGGGATCAAGCCCGCGCTGGTACAGAACCGCTGCTACGCCCGCACCGGGTGGGACGCCGCGGTGCGCACCTTCTGCGCCGAGCACGGCATCGGCTACCAGGGCTTCTCGTTGCTCACCGCGAACCTCCGGGAGCTGGCCGACCCGACCGTGCGCACCATCGCCGAGCGCCATGGGCGCACCCCGGCGCAGGTGGTGTTCCGCTTCGCCCTGCACGCCGGAATGCTGCCGCTCACCGGCACCACGAGCGCCCCCCACATGCGCACCGACCTCGAGGCGCTGGACTTCGACCTCGAGCCCCACGAGGTCGAGCGGATCGAGCGGATCGCGACCGAGGAGCCGCTGGACTGACCCCGAGCGGGGCGCTCGGCGGCGCCCACCCGCGCGCTTCGGGCACCGTCCGGGCTACGCCGCCGCGCCGAGCAGCCCCCGCGGCGCATCCTCGCTCTGGATCCCCATCCGGATGTCCCGGATCACCCCGTCCTCGACCAGCACGACCGAGGGCGTGCGGAGGACCCCAAAGGACATGGCCACCTCGGGGGTGCGGCTCACGTCCACCGAGTGCACCCGCGCGTCGGCCTTGCGGAGCCGCTCGACCATCGGGCTCATCTGCCGGCAGGGGCCGTGTTGGAGCCATCGGCTGTCCATTGTGTGACGCCCGGGATCGCCTCCCGACCCCTTGACGGTGCGGCACCATCCGGCGTGCGGCTGTACTGACCGAGGTCAGTACGGGATCGCCTCGCTGGTCTGCACCGCCTCGAAGGCACTCCCCGCGATCTGCCCGAGGTCGTGCAAGGCTTCGTCGTCCCACCGCTCGTCCGGCGCGCCGCTCAGGTACCCGTCGCTGCCGTTGTCCGCGACGAACAGGCCGTAGGTCTTCAGGGCGGCGCAGCTCACCTGCACCGGCGCGCTCAGCCCCGAGCAGTCGTAGTCGGCCTTCATCCGCAGGCGCAGGCCCATGGGGGGCAGGCGCGGCGAGGGTCGCGAGCCACAGCACCGTGGCGCGGTAACGCCTTGTAAGGGTGCTTGGTCCAGGTCTCTGCCAGGGTGCCGACATCGAGTCCTCCACAGGGATCCTGCCATGCTCCTGCTTCTCCTCGCGCCCACCGCCTCCGCGGCCACCGTGCCCGAGCAGGTCGAGGCCGTGGCCCGGTGGCGCGCGGATCGGTTCGCCCAGGACGCGCCCGCCATCGATCCATCGGTCTATGCGCGCGTCGCGACCGGGCAGATCGTCACCGGGATCGAGCGGGTGCCCGGCGTCGCCGCCGCGAAGGGATGGGTCGTCGGCATCCTCGACCAGGGCGTGGAGCGCGTGTGGATGGCCCTGAACAGCGAGGACCACGCCGCGGGGCGCTACGGGCTGTCGATCTCGACCGTGCTCCAGGGCGACGCCCGCCGCTCGGGGCGCCTCGTGTTCCAGCTCATGCCACTGCCCATCGTCACCGACCGGTGGTGGATGGTCCGCGAGCAGATGAACGGCCGGCTGTACACCGAGAGTGGTGGGCGCCTGTGGGAGCTCGCGTCGACCGACGCCACCGACCCGGAGCACCTGCGCGGCACCTCCTGGGCCTCGGTGGCCGCCGATGCACAGCCCGTGGCGTGGACCCGGAGCGCGTGGCTCCTCCTCCCGCTGCAGGACGGCCGCACCCTCGGGGAGTTCTACTCGTGGACCGACCCGGGGGGCGCGCTGCCCGCGGGGCTCGCCTCCCGCTTCGCCGCAGGCACCCTGAAGGGGACGATCCTCGATACCCAGGCCTTCGCGGCCTCCCTCGCCCACACCTCCACCCGCGGGTTCGTCCGTCCGGACGGAGCCCCGCTGTGACCCGGAGCCTCCCATGACCGCCGACCGCGTCGCCCGTGTCGCCGAGCTTCAAGACCGCTGGTCCCAGGACCAGCTCGTCGCCGGAATCCCGCTGGGCGGGTGGCTCCGGATCCTCGCGCGGCAGGGGTTCCGGGTGAGCCCCGCCTACCTGCACCGGCTCCTGTCGATCAGCGCGCTGGCGCTGCCCTCCACGCTGCTCGGCGCGCTCGAGTCCGTGCTCTACGGCCGGCGGGTCGCCGCGCAGGCCATCGACCCGGTGCCCCTGTTCATCGTCGGGCACTGGCGCAGCGGGACGACCCACCTGCACAACCTGATCGGCAAGGACCCGCGCCACACCTACTGCACCGTCTACCAGGCGGTCTTTCCGCACCACTTCCTGCTCACCGGCCGGGTGGGGCCGCGGCTGCTGCGGGGCGCCCTGTCCGAGACCCGCACCTACGACGCGGTCAAGCAGGGGTGGCACGAGGAGGCCGAAGACGAGATCGCGCTGATCAAGCTCACGAAGGGCCTGTCCTTCTACGGTGCGCTGATGTTCCCCGACGCGGCGGAGGACTTCGAGCGGTACGTCGACTTCCGGGACGCCCCGCCCGAGGAGCGGCGCCGCTGGCAGGACGCGCTCGACCACCTGATCCGCAAGCTGATGGTCGCGAGCGGCGGCAACCGGGTGGTGGTGAAGAGCTGCCCGCACACCGCGAGGATCCCGCTGATCCTCGAGCGGTACCCCACCGCGCGCTTCGTGCACATCCACCGCCACCCCGCGCGGGTCTTCGCCTCGATGCTGCACATGCGCGAGAAGGTCGACTGGGAGAACTTCCTGCAGCGCCCCACCGAGGCCTTCGTCTCCGACCGCTGGGACCTCACCGCCCGCCTCGGCGAACGCGTGTTCTCCCGGCTGGCCGAGGACCGGGCGCGGATCCCCGAGGGGCACCTCGTCGAGATCGCCTACGACGACCTGTGCGGCGACGAGGTGGCCCGGGTCCGCGACCTGTACGAGCGCCTGGACCTCGGCGGGTGGGACGCCTACGAGCCCCACCTTCGCGCCTACGTCGACAGCCTGCAGGGCTACCAGCGCAACCGCCTTCCGCTGGACGAGGCCCTCCTCGACTACGTGTACGACCGGTGGCGCCTGGTCTACGACACCTGGGGCTACCCGCGCTCGCCGGACGGGCACCTGTGAGAAGCCCCCGGCTTGCGTGGGATCCCTCTCGGACGTGAAATCGACACGGGGTCGCGAGCCGTCGATCGCGACCCCGGGCCAGTTCGTGAGAACCCGTGGTGGGTCGGGGCCGCGCGAGGTGTAGCTGCGGGCGGATCCGCCGAGTAGGATCTGCGCGACACGGCACCTTGCTCCACGGGTTGCCGTCGGGCTGGGTACCTCATCGAGGCCGTCCCGTGAAACAGCGCAGACACGCACCTGCCGACCACAAAGCCCCTCCCGGTGGCCCCACAGCCTCCCCCGAGGACGAGGACCTCGCCGAGCTGGAGAACAGCGCTGCGCAGGCCAAGCTCGCCCGCAAGCGGGAGCAGGACCCGGGCGACGGCGAGCCCCCGAAGGACAAGGGCACCCGCAGCGGGCCTCCCACCGCGCCGTCGAGCCCGGCCGCGCCCGCGGGCCCGCCGGGAGACCTCCCGCACCGCGCCGAGATGGAGGCCGCCTTCGGCGAGGACTTCGGCGATCTCGGGGTGACCCTGGGGCTGGCGGACCTGCAGGGCGACGGCGCCCACGCCGCCACCGACGGGGAGCACGTCGCCTTCGCCTCCCCGAACCCCGACACCGAGACGGTCGCCCACGAGCTGGCCCACGTGGTCGCCGACCGCCGGAGCGCGGACGCGGCGCCCCCCGCGCCGACCTCGTCCCCCGGTGACGCCTCCGAGACCGAGGCCCGTGCCGTGGGCCGCCGCGTCGCCGCCGGCCAGTCCGCCGGTCCGATCACCGCCCCCCCGTCGGCCGCCGTGCACCGGGACGCCGCCACCCCCGAGCCCAAGACCACCGACCACACCCTGATGGGCCGCACCTGGACGGTGGTGCCCGACTCGCTGCTCTCCTTCCCGGGCATCGCCCAGATGCCCAACGTGCTCGGGGCGTCCACCTACCGGGCGATGGTCGACTCGCTGGCGATGGTCCTGTACACCCGCCTCGTCGCCGCCCTCGACCGCCCGCTGGTCGACCGGGTGCTCGATCGCGCCCCGTCCGTCGACGAGATCGTGGCCGGAGCCGAGCCCGAGGTGCGCACGGCGACCTTCGAGCTGATCGCGGAGGCGGGCCTGGGCCTCGACGTCTCCGACGCGCACAAGCTCGCCGCCGCGCTGGACCCGCTCGCCAAGCTGGAGCAGGTCCTGGCCTCGGGCAAGGACGACGACGAGACGGTCGGCGCCATCCAGGGCTGGGCCGCCGCCTTCGGGCCCGACCAGTGCACGCGGGCGCTCGCCGACGGCGACATCCAGGTGGGCCTGAACCGAGAGCTGGGCAGCAAGAGCGTGCTCGCGCGAATGTACCTGATCGGCGCCGGCACCCTCGACCAGAGCGCGCGCGGCAAGATGCTCGTGGCGCTGTACCAGGGCAACAGCATCGTGTTCCTCGCCGCGTGGGCCGAGCTGAAGGCCACCGACGGTCAGCTCGCCTACCAGTACCTCGGCGACGCCTCCTTCCTCGACGACGTGCGCGACTTCGTGAAGGACGCCTACCCGACGGTCACCGACGACGTGGCGCACTTCCAGCCCGCCCCCGAGCCGGTGAAGGACGCGAAGCCCGAGCCGATGACCGCCGACGAGCTGAACACCGCCGGGCGCCGAGCCGACCTCGAGGCGGCGGCCCGGCCGCTGGCCCTCGCCATCGCGACCTCGATCCGCGCCACCGGCGGCACCGACACCTGGTTCGGCGACGAGGCGAGCCAGGCCGACCCGGCCTTCACCTCGGCGGCGGGGCAGGTCTACGCCTACCGACGCAGCGCGGTGGCCCGGGCGTCCGTCGATCCCACCACCGAGGGCGGGCGTGCGGGCGCACTGCAGGTCGACAAGGAGGCCCTCGAGGTCCTCGTGGCGCTGCTCCCCCTCGCCGAGTTGCGCGACTACGGCACCGCCGGGGGCCGCGCGCCCTTCTTCGCCGCCATCGAGACCGCCGACTACGAGTTGGGCAAGCGCCTGATGCGGGACACCGGCCAGGCCGATCTGTCCCCCGAGGAGCTGGCCCCGCTCCAGGCCGCC
>Ga0114931_10005641_pt1 | contig 15473 bp, 13 predicted proteins | sample 2SBtaG_FD_89579 | JGI IMG/M metagenome (GOLD analysis project Ga0114931, IMG submission 89579) | Deep subsurface microbial communities from Kolumbo volcano to uncover new lineages of life (NeLLi) - 2SBTROV14_V59a metaG | ecosystem: Environmental > Aquatic > Marine > Volcanic | place: Kolumbo...
AGTCAACGTAGTCGTGAATCGTCACTTGCGTTTTGCCGTCTGATTCCCGATGAATCCTTCCTGCGTATTGCGCTAACGAACCTTTCCAGGCGATGGGCATGGCAAGAAACAGTGTATCCAGCCGGGGCAGGTCAAAACCCTCTCCCAGAGGACCGACTTCAATGAAAAGGATGAGCCCGTTCTTGTGGGCATCCGGCCAAATCAAGAGCGAGTGCATGTAGAAGGGATGAGTTCTGGAACACGTGATCAGTTGTACCTGGCCCTTCGCTTGGCTTCGCTGGAGAAATACATGGAAAGTGCTGAGCCCATGCCATTCATTGTGGATGACGTTCTCGTTGATTTTGACGACGAGCGCTCAGAGGCTGCTTTGGAAGCGCTTGCAACGCTGGCAGAGAAAACGCAGGTTATTTTGTTTACCCACCATTCACGAGTTGTTGAGTAAGCAAGGACGATAAACAGCACGGTACATGTATATGACTCGTAAGCTTTTGACTCAAATTTTAGAGCAGATATAGATCAACACTTGACGTAACGAGATGGCTTGTGGGCCTGTCCACGGCCTGTTTAGGCAGTGGTCAAGTGGGAAGTATCGGAGATCACAGCCATTTCTATTCTGGACACAGGATGGGCACAGGATGGGCACAGGATGGGCACAGATACAAAAAAGCCGCCTTGAGGGGTGGCGTCATTTTGCAATTATATTGTTTTTAATCAATGAGTTAGATTGGTGGGCGATACTGGGATTGAACCAGTGACCCCTGCCGTGTGAAGGCAGTGCTCTCCCGCTGAGCTAATCGCCCGTGATCGCCGGCATTCTACGGATTTGCGGATGGCAGCGTCAAATTTAAATCGGGGTTCGGCGGGGGATGCACAGCTTGGTAATACCCCTAGTAAACCGTGAAAGACCTGCTAGAATCGCTCCATCATTTAGATAGAGAAGGTGGACGATGACGGTTCGAACTCGTTTTGCACCCAGCCCGACGGGCTACCTCCATATCGGGGGCGCTAGGACGGCCTTGTTTTCCTGGCTGCATGCCCGTCGGCATGGCGGTCGCTTTGTGCTGCGCATCGAGGATACGGATCTCGAACGTTCCAGCATGGAGTCGGTCAATGCGATACTTGAGGGCATGACCTGGTTGGGGCTCAGTTACGACGAGGGGCCTTTCTCCCAGATGGAGCGCATGGACCGTTATCAGGAAGTGATCCAGCGCTTGCTCGATGAAGGTCAGGCTTACCGGTGTTACTGTTCGAAGGAGCGTCTCGAGGAGCTGCGCGAGCGCCAGATGGAGAACAAGGAAAAGCCGCGCTATGACGGTCACTGCGAGCACATGCAGGAGCCGCCGCCGGAAGGGGTGTCTCCAGTCATCCGTTTTCGCAATCCAAAGATCGGCAAGATCGTCGTCAGCGATATGATCCGTGGCAAGATCGTCTTCGACAATGCCGAACTCGACGACCTGATCATCGCCCGCTCCGACGGAACACCGACCTACAACCTCTGTGTCGTCGTCGATGATTCGGAGATGGGCATTACCCATGTCATCCGTGGCGACGACCATCTCAACAATACCCCGCGGCAGATCAATATCCTGCGTGCTCTGGGTTACGAGCCTCCGGTCTACGCCCATGTCCCGATGATTCTCGGTGAGGACGGCAAGCGGCTCTCGAAGCGTCATGGCGCGGTCAGCGTCATGCAATATCAGGAGGACGGTTTTCTACCCGAGGCCCTGTTGAACTATCTCGTTCGGCTGGGCTGGTCGCATGGCGACCAGGAGATCTTCAGTCTTGATGAGATGGCCGAGTTATTTGACATCCACGAGGTCAATCACGCCGCCTCGGCCTTCAATCCCGAGAAGCTGCTGTGGTTGAATCACCATTACATCAAGACTTCGCCGGTCGAATATATTGCGCGCCAGTTGATGCCTCGTCTGGGGCGTCTGGGTATCGATCCCTCGGAGGGTGGTCCCGATATCCTTGAAGTCGTCGAGGCGCTCAGAGAGCGGGCGCGGACGCTCATCGAAATGGCCGATATGAGTCAATATTTCTATCGTGACTTCGAGGAATTTGATGAGACGGCCGCCAAGAAGCACCTGCGTCCGGTCTGCGAAGATCCTTTGATGCTGGCCCGCGAGCATCTGGCCGCGCTGGACGAGTGGACCGTCGAGGCCCTGCATGCCGTCGTCACGGTCGTGAGCGAGGAGCTCGATCTCAATATGGGCAAGGTGGCGCAGCCGCTCAGGGTTGCAATCAGCGGCCGTTCGGCGACACCGGGTATCGATGTGACCCTTTATCTGGTGGGGCGTGAGCAAACCCTGGCGCGCATCGATCGGGCGCTGGACTATATTTCGGACCGCAAGGCTTAGGGAACCTCTGGAGTCAGCCCGGAGTTGACTCAGAGGCCCCTTAGGTGACAACAGGTAGGTATTGTGAGTACAGAGACAACAGCCCGACCCGAACACTTTCTACAGCGCATCATCCGCGAGGATCTTGAGAGCGGCCGCGTGCCGGGACCCATCGTGACCCGGTTCCCGCCCGAGCCGAATGGATTTCTGCATATCGGCCACGCCAAGTCGATCTGCCTGAACTTTGGTTTGGCTAGAGACTTCGGCGGTCGCTGCAATCTGCGTTTCGACGATACCAATCCGCACAAGGAGAACACCGCATTCGTCGAGGCCATCCAGGCCGACGTCCGCTGGTTGGGTTACGACTGGGGCGACAGGACCTACTTTGCGTCGGACTATTTCGAGCAACTCTATGCCTTCGCTCAGGAACTCATCCGCAACGGCGATGCCTACGTTTGCGACCTCACGGCAGAAGAGATCCGCGAATATCGCGGCACCTTGACCGAGCCGGGTCGTAACAGCCCCTACCGCGAGCGTGGCGTCGACGAGAACCTGGACCTGTTCGCGCATATGAGGGCGGGAGCGTTCCAGGACGGCAGCAAGGTGCTGCGTGCAAAGATCGATATGGCCTCGCCGAACATGAATATGCGTGACCCGGCCCTGTACCGGATCCGCCACGGCGTCATCCATCACCAGACCGGGGAAAGCTGGTGCATCTACCCGATGTACGACTATACCCACCCGATATCGGACGCCCTCGAGGGCGTCACGCATTCGATCTGTACGCTCGAATTCGACGATCATCGCCCGCTCTACGACTGGGTGGTCGAGCATGTCAGCGTACCGTGCGCGCCGCATCAATATGAATTCTCGCGCCTCAACCTGGCCTTTACGGTCATGAGCAAGCGCAAGCTGACGACGCTTGTCGGCGAAGGCCTCGTATCGGGTTGGGACGACCCCCGGATGCCGACCTTGGCCGGTCTGCGTCGTCGTGGCTATACACCTGGATCGATTCGCGAGTTCTGTACCCGCATCGGTGTGACGCGCTCCGACAACCTCGTCGAGATGGGCGTTCTTAAAGACTATATTCGCGTCGATCTCAACGAGAGCGCGCCACGGCGCATGGGTGTGCTGCGTCCACTCAAGGTCGTGTTGACCAACTATCCGGAGGACGGCGACGAGTGGGTGACCGCCGCCAATCATCCTCAGCAACCGGATCTGGGCGATCGCAAGATCCCGTTTTGCAGAGAGCTCTATATCGAACAGGAAGACTTCCAGGAGACGGCCTCGAAGAAGTTCAAGCGACTCGTCCTGGGCGGCGAGGTGCGCTTGCGCTACGGTTATGTGATCCGTTGCGACGAGATCGTCCGGGATGCCGATGGCGGCATCAGTGAGCTGCGTTGCAGCTATGACGCCAAGACCCTGGGCGCCGATCCGGAGGGACGCAAAGTCCGCGGCGTGATCCATTGGGTCTCCGCCCGTCACTGTGTCGACGCCGCCGTGAATCTCTACGATCGCCTGTTTGTCGATGCATCTCCGGATGCCTTGGAGGATTTTCGGCAGGGTTTGAATTCGGAGTCTCTGCAGGTCCTTGAGGGTTGTTGTCTCGAACCGGCCTTGCTTGATGTCTCTGTAGGCGAGGCCTTCCAGTTCGAGCGGGTCGGCTATTTCTGCCGGGACAGCGGTTCCGTCGACTCGGATCGGCCGGTCTTCAACCGGATCGTGACCCTGCGCGATAGTTGGGCCAAGATCAGTGCCAAATAGACAAATGGATACAAGAGAAAAGATACAAGATACAAGATACAAGTAAAAGCAAAAATCCTAGGAGTCTGTCGGATTTAGGCAATCGTAGCGAGCATGGTGGGAAAGCGAGTACAAATCTTTGCAATTTCGAGGCGTATAGTGGTTCTATACAACGATGAATTGCGGAGATTTGGGCCGCTTTCCCATCAGCGCAGTAGATTGTTCCTAAATCCGACAGCCTCCTAGACATCATGTGTTGACCTGCCTCTACAGGTTGAACGTTTTTCAATCAAGCATCGCGAAGCGATTCAATCACTTTACTCTTGTATCTTGTATCTTTTCTCTTGTACCTGCCTCATTGATAACGACTCGGACCATGAGGTTGTGAAATCCCTCCAGTTCCGGATAACGGGCGCTGACGCGGCATAGGTAGCCCAATGTGCGCGGGATGTCGTCGAGATAGCCGGGCTTACCGTCGCGCAGGTTGAGTCGCGCAAAGATTCCTGCGGCCTTGAGATGGCGCTGCAGGCCCATCCAGTCGAACCAACGCGTGAACGTGGCTTGTTCGATGTCTCTTCCAATCAGGTCTGCGGCTCGGGCGCGCTCGAAATAACGATTCACCCATTCCGTGACCCGTTCCTCCGGCCAGGCGATGTAGCAATCCCGGAGCAGTGAGACGAGGTCGTAGGTCACAGGACCGATTACCGCGTCCTGAAAATCGATGATTCCGGGACCGCCTTCGGGGAGCGCCATGAGGTTTCGGGAGTGATAGTCTCGATGCACCGTGACCTTAGGCTGTTCCAGAGCCGAGCTTGTCAGGCGCTGCCGCGTCTCGTCGAGGGTGGCGCGTTCGGTGTCGTCGAGTTCGAGTCCCAGTTGCCGCGCCAGGAGCCAATCCGGAAATAGAGACATCTCAGTCTGCAACAAGGTCTCGTCGTAGTCGGGGAGGTCGAGTTCGAGTGCGCCGATCTGGAGACGCAACAGTTCCGCCATGGCCTCGTCGTAGAGTCGGTCGGCGGTTTCGTCGTTCAGGGCCTGGAGGTAGTGTAGAGAACCAAGGTCGCTGAGTAGGGCCAGACCCCGTTCGCAATCGCCGACAATGATTTCCGGCACGTTCAGCCCGATTGCCCGCATGGCCTTGGCAATCGTGAAAAACGGCTTGCTGTCTTCACGTTCCGGCGGGGCATCCATAACGATGGCCTGACCTTGCGGCCAGTTGACGCGAAAATAGCGTCGAAAGCTGGCATCGGCCGAGGCGCTGACGAGTGTATAACGCTGGCCTTCGAATAGATTGTCCAGCCATGATCGAATCAGGCGGATGCGATTGTCCGTCATGCTATGTCCCCAGGGCATCGCGCGGTGTTTGGAAGGTCCTTGTGTCGGTCCACTGACTATACACGCGGGGTGCTGACGAAGGCCAGCGGGTGATCACTGTCGGGCCTTGTGTATAAATAGAACAAATGCTTGATTCATCATGACTTGAAAACTACGGAGGTCAGACATATAATGCCGCATCTCAGTGCCCTGAGATATAGCATGGGTAGACTAGGGATGATGGGGTTAAGGCCCTCATGATGCAGCGTTTTATTTAAGTTGGAAGGTGGGCCTAGTGCCCACTTTTTGTTTTAGGAGCCGAAGATGGCGCGCGGTGGTGATGCAGGTTTGATCGAGCTCATGGAGCCGGTCATCGAACATATGGGGTACGAATTGATCGGCATCGAGCATGTCTCGGCCGGGCGCTCCCAGACCCTGCGCGTATATATCGACTCGCTGGCGGGCATCACGATCGACGATTGCGAGCGCGTCAGTAGGCAGCTTGGCGCCCTGTTCGACGTCGAGGATCCGTTGCGCGGTCAGTACACGCTGGAGATCTCGTCACCGGGCGTGGACCGTTTGTTGACGAAGCCGGAGCATTTTACCCGCTTTGTCGGCGAAAAGGCCAAGTTGCGGCTGCATGTCCCTTTTGAGGGGCAGCGCAACGTTAGCGGATATATCTGCGGCGTCGAGGACGGCGAGCTGTCCATGGAACTTATAGATGGGACATCCGTAAAAATCCCCTTGGATGGGATTGAAAAGGCGCGTTTGGTGCCACAATACGATTAAGTGGTTGTTTGTTGTTTACCGGTGTTTGATTGAGTTGTTATTTGGTGTTCAGAGGCGAGAGTGATGAGTAAGGAAATCCTGATGGTGGTCGACGCGGTCGCCAACGAGCGCGGCATTGATGAGAGTATCATCATGAGTGCGATGGAGTTCGCGCTGGCTGCCGCGACGAAAAAACGCCACGGCGGGGATATCGAGGTGCGCGTTTCCATCGATCGCAAGACCGGGGAACATAAGACCTATCGTCGCTGGATCGTGATCGAGGACGATGCCGAGATGGATCAGCCGCGCTGCCAGATCACGCTGTCGGCCGCCCGCGAACAGGAACCCGATATTCAAGTCGGCGATTACGTCGAGGAAGAGATCGAATCGATGGCCTTTGGGCGAATTGCCGCCCAGACGGCCAAGCAGGTCATCATTCAGAAGGTTCGCGAGGCCGAACGCGCCCAGGTCGTCGATCAGTATCAGAGTCGTCAGGGCGAACTCGTGACCGGTATCGTGCGACGCCTTGATCGCGGCAACGTCATTCTGGATTTGGGTGGAAATGCCGATGCCATCGTCTCCAGGGATGACCTGATCCCTCGCGAGCCGGTACGGCCCGGCGATCGCTTGCGCGGCCATCTCAAGCTGGTTCGTTCCGAGGTCAGAGGTCCGCAGTTGCATATCAGCCGGACTTCGCCTGAGTTGCTGATCGAGCTATTCAAACTCGAGGTCCCCGAGGTCGGTGAAGGGCTGATCGACATCATGGGCGCGGCCCGTGACCCTGGTTTGCGCGCTAAGATCGCGGTGCGGACCAACGATCCCCGTATCGACCCGGTCGGGGCTTGCGTCGGCATGCGAGGTTCCCGAGTACAGAGTGTTTCCAACGAACTCGCAGGCGAGCGTATCGATATCGTCCTTTGGGATGAGAACCCCGCCCAGTTCGTCGTCAACGCCATGTCGCCCGCCGAGGTCCTGTCTATCGTCGTCGACGAGGACGCCAACAGCATGGATGTGGCCGTGGCCGAAGACCAGCTTTCCCTGGCAATCGGGCGGGGTGGTCAGAATGTCCGCCTGGCCAGCCAGTTGACCGGTTGGCACATCAACGTCATGACCGAGGCCCAGGCCGAGGAAAAGGGCGAAGAGGAGATGAACCGGATCAAGAGCGTGTTCATGGAGCAGCTGGATGTCGATGAAGAAATCGCAATGATTTTCGTGCAGGAAGGTTTCACGAGCATCGAGGAGATCGCCTACGTTCCGGCCAAGGAACTGCTGGATATTGAAGAATTTGATGAAGAGATCGTCAAGGAGTTGCGCGATCGTGCGCGTGATGTTCTGTTGACCCGGGAAATCGCCTCCGAGGAGAACCTCGGATCGGGCAGTCCGGCAGAAGACCTGCTGGCCCTTGAGGGTATGGATAACGAGCTGGCGCATACGTTGGCGGCCGAAGGCATCGTGACCCAGGAAGACCTGGCCGAGCAGGCGGCGGATGACCTCGTTGGTATCGGTGGATTGGACAAGGCGCGTGCCAGCGACTTGATCATGACCGCGCGTGCCCCTTGGTTCGCGGATAATGAAGCTTAATGAATGGAAGTTGATATTGCATGGCGGAAGTTACAGTAAAACAGCTCGCTGAGGTCGTAAAAATCCCGGTTGATCGCCTTATGGTTCAGTTGAGCGAGGCGGGGATGGCGGTCACAGACGAGAACCAGCTCTTGAGTGATCAGGACAAGATGAGCCTGCTGGCTCATCTGCGCGGCAGTCATGGGGAAACCGAGGAAGCGGGAGAGACCGCGGCCGGGCCCCGTAAGATCACGCTGAAGCGCAAGACCGTCGGTGAACTCAGTCAGACGGTTTCGCGCGGTACCGGTGGTCCCAAGGCGCGCAATACGCGCACGGTCAATGTCACTGTGCGTGGACGGCATACCTATGCCATGCGCGGTGAACTCCAGGCCGAGGAACAGGCGCGTCAGCAGCAGGCTCTTGAAGAGAAGGAGCGCGCCGAGCGTGATGCCGCCGAGGCGCAGGCTCGCGAGGAAGAAGCTCGCCGCAAGGCCGAGGAAGCCGCCGCTGCCGAGGAGGCCAAGGTCCGCGAAGAGGAAGAGGCGCGTCGCAAGGCAGAGGAAGAAGCCGCTGCTGCCGCCGCTGCCGAGGCCCTGGCCCTTGAAGCGGCTCAAAAGGCCACCGAGGTTGCCGCAGAAAAGCCACAGCCGGCGACCGCCAAGCCCCCCGCTGCAGCGAAGGAGACGAAGGAACGGCCGGCCAAGAAACGCAAGGAGCGTGCCGCCGAGGGCCATGAGACCCGCTATGGCAGAAAGGAATTGCATGTCGACAGCGACCGGTCCGGCACCCGCCGCAAGGGCAAGAAGGTTCAACGCGCCCGGGTTTCCGCCAAGTCAGGTGATCGTCCCAAACATGGTTTTGAGCGGCCGACCGAGCCCATTATACGGGAGGTCAGTATTCCCGAGACCGTCACCGTCGGTGAGCTCGCTCAGAAAATGAGCGTCAAGGCCGCCGAGGTCATCAAGAAAATGATGTCCATGGGTACGATGGTCACGATCAACCAAGTCATCGATCAAGAGACCGCGCTAATCGTGGTCGAAGAGATGGGGCATAAGGGTAAGGCCTTGCAGGAAGGCGATGTCGAAGATGCGATTCTGGAAGAGATTGGCACCACTGTCGGCGAGGAGAAGTCGCGTGCCCCCGTGGTTACGATCATGGGTCACGTCGATCATGGTAAGACCTCGTTGCTCGATTATATTCGTCGCACCAAGGTCGCATCCGGCGAGGCCGGTGGCATCACCCAGCATATTGGCGCCTATATCGTCTAGACCGAAAAGGGTACCATCACCTTCCTGGATACGCCGGGCCATGCCGCTTTTACGGCCATGCGCGCCCGCGGCGCGGGCGTCACGGATATTGTCGTCCTGATTGTCGCCGCGGATGACGGCGTTAAGCCGCAGACGATCGAGGCCATTCAGCACGCCCGTGCGGCTGAAGTGCCGATGATCGTGGCTGTCAATAAGGTCGACAAGGAAGGTGCGGATCCCGATCGGGTTCGTCAGGAGCTGTCGGTTCAGGAAGTCCTGCCCGAGGAATGGGGTGGTGACACGATGTTCGTCAATATTTCCGCCAAGACCGGCGACGGCGTCGACAATATCCTTGACGCAATCCTGCTCCAGGCCGAGGTCATGGAGCTCAAGGCCGTGACCGACTGCCCGGCCATGGGCACGGTTGTCGAGTCTTCTCTGGATCGTGGCCGGGGTCCGGTCGCCACTATCCTGATTCAGAAGGGCACCCTACGCAAGGGTGACATCATTCTTGCCGGCCGCGAGTTCGGTCGTGTGCGGGCCATGTTCGATGCCGCGGAACAGGAGATCAAGAGCGCGGGGCCGTCGATTCCGGTCGTCGTACTCGGTCTTTCGGGTACACCCGACGCAGGTGACGACGTGGTCGTTGTGCCTGACGAGCGCAAGGCGCGCGAGGTCGCGCTGTATCGTCAAGGCAAGTATCGCGACGTCAAGCTCGCGAGCCAGAAGGCCGCCAAGCTCGAGGACGTGTTTTCGCAAATGGGGAACAAGGAGCTGGCCATCCTGCCGATCATGGTCAAGGCCGATGTTCAGGGTTCCTCGCAAGCGCTGTGCGACGCCTTTACCAAGTTGTCCAATGATGAGGTTCAAGTCAAGGTCATCTCTAGCGGTGTGGGCGGTATCAACGAATCCGATATCAACCTCGCACTGGCCTCTTCCGCAATCGTGATCGGTTTCAACGTTCGCGCCGATGCGGCCGCACGAAGGCTGGCCGACGAGAATCAGGTCCAGCTCAACTACTACAGCGTGATCTATGACGCTATCGACGAGGTCAAGCAGGCCTTGTCGGGTCTGTTGAAGCCTGAATATCGTGAGCAGATCATCGGTCTGGCCGAGGTGCGGGATGTGTTTCGTTCACCGAAGTTCGGTGCGATCGCGGGCTGTCTGGTTACCGAGGGTTCGGTGCGCAGGAACAACCCGATCCGTGTTCTCAGGGACAATGTCGTGATCTACCAGGGCGAACTCGAGTCCCTGAGACGTTTCCGCGACGACGTCAACGATGTGCGTTCGGGCATGGAATGCGGTATCGGCGTCAAGAACTACAACGACGTTCAGGTCGGCGACCAGATCGAGGTCTATGAGACCATAGAGGTCGCGCGCGAACTCTAAAACCCGCACTTCAGTATTTGAGTGCGGGCGCGTTTTCAGCCGATTGACTGTACCCTGAATCCGTACCTTCAGGGCGGATGCAGCGTGCAAGATATGGGTTTCACAGTGGAATCAAAAAATCTTAGCTTCACCATAGGTTAAGCGGACATTTTTTGAACCGCTGTGGGATCAAGAGCTTGTGCTATGCGCCGTCATGAAGGTACGGATTCAGGTGTACGACATGATTGATAAATATTCGCGGCTACGGTACGCATTGGGAGTGGCTAATGCCTAGAGAATTCGGTCGGAATCGCCGTGTCGGCGAACAGATTCGGCGTGAGCTGGCTGCGTTGATCCAAATGGAGATGAAGGATCCCAGAGTCGGTATGGTCACGATCTCGGAGGTCCGCGTCAACCATGACCTATCGATGGCGAAGGTCTATTTCACGACCCTGGGTACGGCGGAGGAAGCCGCCCGAACCGTGGCGTTGCTCAACAAGGCCGCTTCATTTTTCCGTCGTGAACTTTCAGGCAGAATGTCTCTGCGCGTCGTGCCAGCCCTACGTTTTGTTTACGACGAATCCGTCGAACACGGCGCCGCTATGGATGCGCTGATTGAGGCCTCGATCGCGTCGGACCGACATTCAGATCCCACTTGATCCGCAGTTAGGTACGTTTTCGCGGATTATTCCCATCAGGTTAACCCCCCATGGCAAGAAGACCAAAACGCGGCCGTCCGATCAACGGCATTCTGTTGCTCGACAAACCGATCGGCATGACCTCGAATGCAGCCCTACAGACGGTGAAGCGCCTGTTCCAGGCCCGGAAAGCGGGACACACCGGTAGTCTCGATCCCCTCGCGTCGGGTATGTTGCCGATCTGCTTAGGGGAGGCGACCAAGATCTCTTCGTTCCTGCTCGAGGCCGATAAGCGCTACCGTGTCGGTATGAGGTTGGGTATTCGCACCGAGACCGGTGACGCCGAGGGCGAGGTCAGCTATCGACACGAGGATCCGATCGAGTTTTCGAGGACGGAGGTCGAAGAGGCTTTGTCCGGGTTTATCGGCCGTATCGAGCAGATTCCTCCGATGTATTCGGCGGTCAAGGTCAACGGTCGTCCACTATACGAGTTGGCTCGCAAGGGCATGGATATCGAGCGTAAGTCACGGCAGGTGGACATCTACGAATTGGCGCTGCTCCGGCATGATGGCGTCGATCTCGAAATCGACGTCCTGTGCTCAAAGGGGACCTATATTCGGACGCTCGTCGAGGCCATTGGCGATGCATTGGGGTGCGGGGCCTACGTCACGGCGTTGCGTCGACCCGAGGTGGCCGGGTTTGCAAAAGAAGAGATGTTGACTCTTGAACGGCTTCAGGCGATTGCGGCCGATGGGTTAGAGGCGCTCGACGCCCTCCTGATCGATGCCTCGGAAGTGTTGTCGCATTGGCCCGCCATCTCCCTGAATTCCGACATGGCCTTCTTTGTGACGCGTGGCCAGGCAATCCAGGTGCCGAATGCGCCACGATCGGGATGGGTTCGACTTTTTTCCGGCGATCAGCGTTTTCTGGGTATGGGTACGATACTGGACGACGGCCGGGTCGCGCCGAAAAGGATGATGCAAACCGGACAAAGCTAGGAAAGCCTTACAAAATTAGCAGGTTTCTTTAGGCAACCGGCCATTGCCTTGTTTTCCGGATTTTGGCAAAATCCTACTATTATCTTCCGGAATAATATGCCAGTGATCGATCTAGATGGCTATAGAGCAAATGTAGGTATCGTGGTCTGCAACGACCAGGGAGGCCTTCTTTGGGCCAGACGGATCGGACAGAATGCATGGCAGTTTCCCCAAGGTGGTATCGCGATCGACGAATCGCCCGAAGAGGCCATGCGTCGCGAATTGCGTGAGGAGATCGGACTCATGGATAGCGATGTCGAGATCCTCGCGCGCACCTCCGACTGGGTGAAATATCGCCTTCCCCGTCACATGCTGCGCCGCCATTGCAAGCCCCTTTGCATCGGCCAAAAGCAAATCTGGTTTCTCCTGAAACTCGTTAGCGACGAGCGCAATATGCGTTTCGATGTGACCGACCAACCGGAATTTGACGGTTACCGCTGGGTGGACTATTGGTCTCCGGTCAAGGAGGTCGTGTCGTTCAAGCGCAAGGTCTATCAGTTGGTCCTGAAGGAATTTGCGCCCTATGTGCCGAAAGCGCCTAAGCGTTCGGCAGTCGCTGCATCTGCCGAAAACAACAGTAAACCATCGTACCGGGCCGCGCGTACCTGGAACCGGGCGCCTCGCTGAAGCTTCCCGCCGCCGTCCCTACCAGGGCAGCAGCAAATTGATCATATAGACGTTTCCGGTATAGGTATACCGGGAAAGATTCGACTTGTTCCGCGTATAGTCATACTCGGCAGAGAGTTCCTTGCCATTGCTGAAACGCCGACTCAGGATAAGCGACGCGCGGTAACGGTTTTCCTCGCGCCTCTTGAATACCCCGGTCGAGATTTCGTCCGAGTCGCGATAGCGGCTGTAGCGGTAGCGAAGATCCGCGGTCAGACCCAGATGTGCGCCGATATCGAGGCGACCCTTCAGACGCAGCCGCTGGCGAACAGGAGAATAGCTCGAAAATAACGCATCCTTGCGGTCCTGGCGGTCGTTCCACTCGAGGCGGTAGGACAGATCCAAACGGCTGCTGGGCCAGCGCCAGTATGGCCGGACCTCGATCCGGTGTCGCCAGCCCGTAAGATAGTTGTATGTCGGGTCCATGGAATGCACGTGGGCGAGCTCGTAACTCGCCTTGGCAATGCCTCGATCGCCGAGCGATCGCTTGAGCGAAGTCGACAGGCTGGTCGTCGCGATAAAAGCGGAGCCATCGAGAAAACTCATGTCGAAATGAGCGCCGCTATCCGATCGCCATGTTGTATCGACATCCGTCTGATAGCTAAGCCCTGCGTTCAGGTCGGCCATGTCGTACCGAGTGAGCTGCTGATACTTTTGAACGAACAGACTGGTATCCAGACTCAAACCCTGTTTCTCATCGCCCGACAGGCGTCGGTTGGCATAGGCGTAGGCGTCAACGAACAGATCGTCCTGCTGTGAACTCGCCACCAGAAGCGTGTCGGGCAGCAGCGTGACGTTATCGTCATAGCCGATATCGAAGCTGAGCAGACCGAACCAGCTATTGTGAACCGGCGTGCCTTGTAGGCGCGACAGCGCCGTGCCGGCCAGGCGTGTCAGACGTTCATCATCGGTTTCATCGATGACCTGCATGAAACGGTCGATCGCCGCGGATCGATTGCCGAGCTTGTCCGCGATCAACCCCATGTTGAAAAGCGAAAGCTCGCGGGTTTCTGGAAAGTCGGCTGCCTTCTCGAAGGCCGTCTGAGCCTCTTCGTATCGCTCGAGTTTGAACAGGCTGGCGCCCAGATTGTAAAAGAGCTCTCCGCTCTTGTAACCCTGCTGCTGGGCATCGAGAAAGGCCTCCAGCGCTTTTTCGTACTGGCCGGCCTTGAATAGACGCGTTCCGTCCTGGTAAGGGTCGGCGCGGACCTCGGTCATGAACACAAGGCTGAGGCCAACGATAAGCAGACAGGTTTTTATTGGATGAAACGTCATTGTTGCGATCGAGTTATTCAGCGTCGAAGTAACGGCGCCCGGATTATACTGGAGAAAGCGTCTCAGGAGCCTGCGGCTCGCTTCGTGCGAGACGGCCTGCATGAATTCAAGGACGAGTTCACGGCGTGGATCGCAGCGAATAGCAGCTCCATTGCCAATGCTCCCGATGCGAAGGAGGCCTGAATATCGCGCAAGACGTTCCGTTATCAATAATCAGCTCTTCCCGATAATTTAGGGTAATCCGCATAACCTATCACGAAGATGTTGTCGATGAATAGCCGTTTTCTATCAGATCTGCCCCGCCCGTTTAGGCGCGGCTTTCCTTTTAACTGGCGACGTATACTTGCGGTGCCGGATTCAACCGGACATCATGGCCGTATATGACCCAGTTGACCAAGAAAAGGGGCGCGCAGGTTTCCGGTCCGATTGTTGAGAGTCTGCTCTCCGGTGTCGGCGGTTTTTTCGCGATCTACGTCGTTTACGTGGCGGCCGGTCACTTATTGGGCAATGGGCATATCCTGTTCGTCGTCTCGATGGGCGCAGCGGCCATGTTGATGTTTGCCGTGCCGCATAGTCCGATGGCCCAACCCTGGGCGCTCATTGTCGGTAATCTGATTTCCGCGGCGCTTGGAGTTACCATTGCGCGCTGGGTCCCCGACCCCGCGTTTGGCGCAGCATTGGCCGTCGGCGCCTCCATTGTCGCCATGCAACTGTTGCGTTGCCTTCATCCTCCGGCCAGCGCCACCGCTCTGACGGCCGTTATAGGCGGCCAGTCCATCACGGACCTTGGTTACAGCTATTTATGGACGCCGGTCCTGCTGAATGTCCTGATACTGTTGGCAATCACCATGATTTTCAACTGGCCGTTTGCTTGGCGCCGCTATCCGGCGGTGTTTGCAAAATCCGGGCTTGAGGCGATGCACGGCTCGGAAACCGTGCCCAGCCAGGAGTCGATCGCCGAGGCGCTACGCCAGAACGAAACCTATCTCGACGTGGATGAGCGCGACCTCGAGCAGATATTTCGCAATGCCTGTGAGTTCGAACGTGAGCGTCGCCGGGATCTTCGCTCATCTGGAAAGAATGGCTAGATTCCGGGTCGTGGGTTGCGGTTATGTCGGCCAGCGGATCGTCGCTTGTGAGCGCGAGGATGGTCACGTTGTTGACGCTATCGTGCGCTCGGAGGCTCGCTGTCAGGCGTTGTCGCATGCCGGGATCGTCGCTTCGGCGATCGACCTGGATGGTCAAATCGGAACCGGCAACCTGGCTGGCCGCATTGTCTACTATTTGATACCGCCTCCGTCGACTGGACGGCAGGACACGCGGATCCAGAATTTCCTGGCTTCTATTCCCTACGACGGCTTGCCGGAGCGGATTGTCCTGATCAGTACGACGGGCGTCTATGGGAATGCCAGCGGTGCATGGGTGGATGAAGACAGTCGCATCGACCCGTCGACGGATCGGGAGCGCCGCCGCAGATTCGCAGAACTCGCCCTGACCGAATGGGCGGCCAAGCATCAT
>Ga0114931_10005642_pt1 | contig 15473 bp, 13 predicted proteins | sample 2SBtaG_FD_89579 | JGI IMG/M metagenome (GOLD analysis project Ga0114931, IMG submission 89579) | Deep subsurface microbial communities from Kolumbo volcano to uncover new lineages of life (NeLLi) - 2SBTROV14_V59a metaG | ecosystem: Environmental > Aquatic > Marine > Volcanic | place: Kolumbo...
CAACCGCCGGTGATGCTGGCGGGGGGTGCGGCAACCATCGCCGGTATGTTTTTCCTGCCGTTGGGCAAATTGCTGGGTTGGCTGGCATGGCTGCCACTGGCATGGTCGGTGGCGGTGGTACAGTGGACGGCGGGCATGGATTGGGCGCAATGGTCGCCACCACCCACACCGTTATGGTTGATGCTGTTGCTGTATATCGCCATCGGGGCGAGTGTATGGTGGCTGAATGGTAATTTTCGCCGTCGATTTTTCGCCCCCGCGCCGATGCCGTTTCCGCGAACAGCAATCTTTCTGACCGGTGGCGTGCTGGCATTGATGCTCACCGCCGCCGCAATTCTCCCCAACTTACCCGACGGCAATCTGCATGTGGCGTTTCTGGATGTGGGGCAAGGCGACGCGGTATTGATAACGGCACCGCACGGACAGCAGTTGCTGATAGACGGCGGCCCATCCGAAGTGACGGTGTTGCGCCGGCTGGCAGAAGAAATGCCGCTGTGGGACCGGTCGTTGGATGTGATGGTCAGCACGCACCCCGATAGCGACCATCTGACCGGATTGTTGGCAGTTGCGAAACGGTACACGGTGGGCACGGTGCTGGTCAGTGATGTGCGCGGCGCCTCATCGCTGGCGCAGCAGTGGCAAGCCGATACAGCCGGCGTCGCCGTTGTCGCCCGCGCCGGGATGCAGTTTTGGCTGGATGATGGCGTTTCGGTGCAGGTGTTGAATCCGGGTGAATGGAGTCGCCAATTTCCCGACAGCAACAATCATTCGGTCACGCTGCGGGTGCAGATGGGGCAAATTCGGTTTCTACTTTCCGGCGATTTGGAAGAAGCGGGCGAATCGGCGCTGTTGGCAACCGGACAAGATGTGCGCGCCACCGTGCTGAAAAGCCCGCATCACGGCAGTGACACCGGCTCAAGCGATGCTTTTTTGTCGGCAGTACAGCCACAATTGGTGGTCATCTCGGTGGGAAAAGATAATCGGTTTGGGCATCCCGCGCCGGAAGTGTTGGCACGCTACGCCACGCACGGCATTTCGGTATTGCGCACCGACCAACTCGGCACGGTAGAGCTGGTCACCGATGGACGCTCGTTGTGGTTGGCGCGGTAGTCAACTTGGGCAATCGAGGCAAGTTGGGTATAATTGAAGATTGTTAATTAAACAAATTTGCAGTTCCAACCACAGGTGCATTTTATGGAATCCATTATCGAAAACAAGAACATCATTCACGAAACAACGCCGCGCGCTACCGTGCAAGTTACGTTCAACGACGGGCGCGTTTTTGAAGGACCGAAAGGCGTTACCATCGAAGCGTTCACCCGTGCCGCGTTTCCTGAAAACAATCCGCCGGTCATTGCCTGCATGGTCAACAAACAAATGCGTGAACTGACCTACCATGCCTATACCGATTTGGAAGTTACCCCCATCACCCTCGCCGAGAGTGACGGATTGCGCATTTACCGGCGCTCGCTGTCGCTGCTGCTCATTGCCGCCGCCGAAGAATTATTCCCCGGTATTCAAATTATCATCGATTACGGATTGAATTTCGGCGCGTTTTATTTTGAAATCAACAACCACCCGCCACTATCCGCAGACGAGGTGGATCGGCTGCGCCACCGCATGCGCGAGCTGGTTGATGCCGATTTGCCCATCGAAAAGCAGCGTGTCCCCGTACCAGAAGCCATTGCCTACTTTGAAGGCAAAGGCTGGGACGACAAAGTGCGATTGATGCAGACCCGCCGCAAAGATTATTTGACCCTGTATGCACTCAACGGCATAAAAGATTATATGCAGGGGTATATGGTTCCATCTACAGGCTACCTGCAAATGTTTGATGTGGCAAAATATGATGGCGGCTATATTTTGCAGTATCCGCGCTCAAAATCGCACAACCGCTTGCGCCGGCCGGTCAACTATCCCAAATTAGTGAGCGTATTCAATGAAACACGGGAATGGATGGAAAAACTGGATGTGTATGATGTTGGCAAACTGAACGCCATTGCCCGCAGCGAAAAAATCCGCGAGTTGATTTTGGTATCGGAGGCGTTGCACGAACAACGTGTGGCACAGATTGCCACCGTCATCGCCAGCATCGGACACATTCGGATGGTAACCATAGCCGGGCCGTCATCATCGGGGAAAACCACATTTTCCAAACGGCTGGCAATTCAACTGCGCTCGCACGGATTAAAACTGATGACCATCGGGCTGGATGATTTCATCGTCAACCGCGATGAAACCCCGCGCGATGAAGAGGGCGATTACGATTACGAATCCATCAAAGCGCTCGACCTTGATTTGTTCAACACGGTGATGCTGAAACTCATCAACGGGCAAGAAGTTACCATGCCGAAATACAATTTCATCACCGGCGAACGCGAATGGGGCGAAACGCTGCAAGCCAGCAGCGATTATATTTTTGTGGTTGAGGGGATTCACGGGTTGAATCCGGAACTGGCAGCGCAAATTCCCGCCGACCAGATTTTCCGGGTATATGTTTCGGCATTAACACAGTTGAATTTAGACAATCACAATCGGGTTGCCACCACCGATACCCGGCTCATTCGGCGCATTGTGCGCGATGCCACTTACCGCGGTTACACCGCCACCGATACCATTTTGCGTTGGCCCAAAGTTCGGCGCGGCGAACACACGTGGATTTTCCCGTTTCAGGAAAATGCCGATATTTTGTTCAACTCGGCACTGCTGTATGAAATGCTGGTGCTCAAACCGCTGGCAGAACCGCTGCTGTTGCAGGTGGAACCGGGCAAACCTGCCCATCGAGAGGCAAAGCGGCTACTGTCGTTCCTGCAATGGTTCGACACGCTGCAAGATACCTCTATCATCCCCGATAATTCCATTCTGCGCGAATTTATCGGCGGTTCCATCTTGCGCGATTACACACCATAAATCATTAGACATCTTGCATAAGTTTGTCATTCCGAAATTTTCCGCAGGGAATAATATCCCAATAATTTCAGGACTTACGCAGTTTTCACCCTTCGATACGCCCTAACGGGCTACTCAGGATGAAAATACCGGAAACTCACCCTGAGTAGGCTCGACCGCAGGGAGAGCCGTATCGAAGGGTGTGTTTGGCAACCGATTTGCGAAGGCGAGAATTTAATTTGCAAGAGGTCTAGTGAATCAAACCCGCTTCGGAGGGGGGCCAATACGATATCCACGCTTTGCCGATGATATGGTTATACGATACGGGTCCAAATGCCCGCGAATCATTTGAAGCGTTGCGATTGTCACCCATCACAAAAACGTGTTCCGGCGGCACCACTGTGGGACCGTATCGCCCCAACGTGGAACGCGCCAAATACGGCTCGTCGAGCGGGCTGCCGTTGATATACACCTTTCCGTCGCGCACTTCTACCGTTTCGCCGGGCAAACCGATAACCCGTTTGATGAGCAATTCTTTGGCATCATCACGTACTTTCAGCACGATAATGTCATCTCGTTGCGGTGGGTGCAGTTTATAGGTTACTTTTTCGACAATCAACCGTTCATTGGTGTGCAAATTGGGTTCCATACTCTGCCCGTAAACCCGTGTTGCCTGTGCCAAAAACAAATTTATCAGCAGAGCAATGATGATTGCCGGAATGATGGTTTCGAGCGTTTCTTTAAGCGCGCCGCCCATTTGCGCCCATACCGACGGTTTTTTTGGTGTTTTTGCCGCCGAAAGTTCTTCGGCAAAGGGGGGCAGCGGTTCGATGGGCTCACGCAGAGGCGGCGGCGTCGGAGTTGATGGCGGGGTTTCGGTATTGTCAATAGGTTCAAAATCGTGGTCAGTGGTCATTTTGTTTCCCATAATTCACAAATTTCTATCAGCGATAGTTTACTCAATACATCTTTTTTTGCCAAAGGTTAGTGTTGCATGAAAAAAGACGCCGATTGCTCGGCGTCTCTATTTTTCCAACCGGGCTAGCGACGGTCGCGGCGATTTCGGCGGTCGCGGTCACCACTACCACTACGCCGATTGCCACTACTGCTGCGGCCACCACTCTTCTTGGGGCGGTCGTGTTGGCGGGCTTCTTCCGGCGTCCAGCCTTCCAGCACGGCCTGTCGCGACAGGCGAATTTTTCCTTCGGGGCTGATGTCGGTCACCATTACCATAATCTCATCGCCAACTTTTACCACATCGCTGACGCTGTTGACACGGTAATCAGCCAGTTGCGAAATGTGAACCAGCCCATCAGTGCCGGGCATAATTTCCACAAATGCGCCAAAGTCGGTTACGCGCACCACCGTGCCGGTGTAAATGCCGCCGACTTCGGGGCTGCTGGTGAGCAATTCGATGCGCGTTTGTGCCGCTTGTGCGCCTTCCTGATTGTCGGTGGCGATGAACACGGTGCCGTCTTCGGAAATTTCGATTTTCGCGCCGGTCTCATCCTGAATCGAGCGGATGGTTTTTCCGCCCGGCCCGATGACCTTTCCGATTTTTTCGGGGTCAATTTGGATGCTGTAAATTCGCGGTGCATATTGGGACAGTTCGACACGCGGTTCAGCGATGACTTCTGCCATTTTATCCAAAATGTGGAACCGGCCGTCTTTTGCTTGTGCCAGGGCTATCTGGAAGATATTCCACGACAAACCGGCAATTTTGATATCCATTTGCAGCGCGGTAACACCATCACGTGTACCGGCAACTTTAAAGTCCATATCACCCAGCGCATCTTCTACGCCTTGAATATCGGACAGCACAACAAAATTATCGCTGTCGTAATCGGTAACAAGCCCCATGGCAATGCCGGCAACCGGCTTTTTGATGGGCACGCCGGCATCCATCAAACTCATGGTGCTGCCGCACACACTCGCCATTGAACTGGAACCGTTGGATGCCATCACTTCCGAAACGACCCGCAGGGTGTACGGAAATTCTTCTTCGCCGGGGATGACCGGGACCAGTGCGCGTTCTGCCAGTGCGCCATGGCCGGTTTCGCGGCGTTTGGTGCCGCCAACCCGTCCGGTTTCGCCAACGGTATATGGCGGGAAATTGTAATGGTGCATATAGCGTTTGGTATCAACGGGGCCGAGTGTATCGAGCCGCTGCTCTTCGCCGGGGGTTCCCAGCGTAACGATGCTCATCACCTGTGTTTCACCGCGGGTGAAAACTGCGCTGCCGTGTACCCGGGGCAACACGCTCACTTCACACCAAATGGGACGAATTTGTTTCGGGTTGCGTCCGTCGGGGCGGATACCTTCGCTGAGTACGCGAGCGCGCACCAGTTTTTTGAAATATGTGCCAAATGCTTTTTTAACATCCCCCAAATTGACGGTCTCATCTTCGGCAAAAGCCGCCACCAATTGCTCGGTCAATTCATCTTTGCGGCGATTGGTTTCGGTTTTGTCAACGGTGGTATCCAGCACGGCGGCGATGCGGTTGTTTTCGTTCAACCATGCTTCAACACGTGCTTGTAATTCGGGGTCAACATCGGGGGTTGACAGGTTTCGTTTTTCTTTGCCAATTTCGTCTCGCATGCGTTCTTGCAGAGCGATGACATCTTGGATAGCTTCGTGCGCCAATTTCAGCCCGTCCAGCAAAACATCTTCCGAAACCTCGTTTGCGCCGGCTTCGACCATCAGCACAGCCTCTTTTGTACCAGCGACGCGCAGGTCGAGTGCGCTCTTTTCCATTTGTGGAATGGTGGGATTCACGACTAATTCGTCGTCAATCAACCCGATGCGCACTGCGCCAACAGGTCCCGCCCACGGAATATCGCTAATCATCAATGCGGCACTGGCGCCGTTCAACGCCATAATATCGAGATGTTTTTCATCATCGGAAGAGAGGGCGGTGATAACCACTTGCACTTCGTTGCGGATGGTTTTATCGAACAACGGGCGCAGCGGGCGGTCAACCAAGCGGCAAATAAGGATTGCCTCTTCGCTGGGGCGGCCTTCGCGGCGGAAGAAACTGCCGGGAATGCGCCCGGCGGCATATAATTTTTCTTCAAATTCCACGCTCAACGGCAAAAAGTCAATGCCTTCGCGAGCGTTTTTGCTGGCAGTTGCAGTCACCAGCAATACCGATTCGCCGGAGCGAACCATCACCGCGCCGCCCGCCAACTGCGCGATGCGTCCGGTTTCAAATGTAATTTCGTCGTTGCCAATTTTGGCGGTAAACGACTGTCCTTTAGGTGCAGACATAAAAATCCTCCAGATTTTTCATTTTCCATCCGGAGAACCTGGAACTGGGAAAAATGTCAAACGCCAATTTGGCACTCTTCCCAAATCCAGTCTTTCTCCGAATGAGTGTTATTTTTATCAACAAAAAAGCAAGCAATAGAGAGAAATTCTGGCTTCCCCCGATTACCTGCCCCTTTGTTAGAATACGAACGTGGTCATAAACTACTTGCGCAACCCAAGCCGCGGCAACAATGCTTTGTAACGTTGATAATCTTTACGGCTGAGATACGCCAGCAATCGGCGACGCTGGCCCACCAGTTTCAGTAGCCCTCGGCGAGAACCCTCGTCATGTTTGTGCAATTTCAGGTGTTCAATCAGTCCGTTAATGCGATGCGTCAACAGTGCAATTTGGACCTCAGGCGAACCGGTGTCGCCATCACCCTGTTGGAAATCTTTAATGATTTGTTCTTTCTTTTCTTTTGTGAGTGACACGGCAAGTCCTTTCTATCCGTCGGGCGTTCAACAGAACCACTCCATTGAAGCCCCTAGTGCCCTGGATAATTATAGTTTATTTACCAGCGTGCATTATAGCACGTCATAGATATTCGAGCAAATGTTTTCACTTTTTAATGTGCTGTGTTAAAATTTAGACGGAGGTTTTTATGCAGTTTAACATCTTTACCCTGTTCCCGGAAATGTTTGACGGGGTTTTCAGTCACAGCATCATCCGACGGGCGCAAGAAATGGGTGCGGCACAAATTGCACTGCACAACATCCGCGATTATGCCCGCGACAAACATCATATGACCGACGATACCCCGTATGGCGGCGGTGGTGGTATGGTGATGAAACCCGACCCGATTTTTTATGCAGTGGAATCGGTATTGGGCATGGAAATACCCGCCACCGGTTACACCACCGACGGCACAACCGCCCGCCCGCCGATTATTCTGCTTTCCCCGCAGGGACGGGTGTTCACCCAGAAAATCGCACAAGAATTGACGCAATACCCACGGTTGATGTTCATCTGCGGGCGGTATGAAGGTGTGGACGAACGAGTAGCACAATTTCTCGCCACCGACCAGCTTTCCATCGGCGATTATGTGCTGTCCGGCGGTGAAATTGCGGCGATGGCAATTGTGGATGCGCTCATCCGGCTCATCCCCGGCGTGCTGGGCGACCCAAACGGCGCGGCGAACGATTCGCACGCCACCGGGCTGCTGGAATATCCGCACTACACCCGCCCGCCCGAATTTCGCGGGCACGGCGTGCCGGAAATCCTGTTGTCGGGCAACCACCCCAAAGTGGACGAATGGCGGCGGCAGCAAGCACTGCTCCGCACGCTCAAACATCGCCCCGATATGCTGGAATCCGCCCCACTCACCGATGCGGACAGGAAATTTTTGGCTGAAATTCAAGCGGAAGATTGAGATTTGTTTGTGGGATGGCTTTAAATACCAAGTTAAAATGGCACACTTGCAGAAATCTGTTCAACTGGCATAAGCCAGATTAGGTAGTTGAATCAATGTGCAAAATTCAGCAACCCTACGACGAAGGAGGAAGTTGAACTCAATGCATATAAAACGCTCAATCAGCACGAAAATAAGAGATTATGTGGATATGGATCACAGATGGCGAGGACCTGATAATGGTCTAATTTGGTGTTGGGAACGCGGTCGGCAAATGAGTGAGGAGAATCCCGAATTAGCCTCGAGAGCAAGGAATGGGGAGCTAATGGTGTTGGGTTGGAAAGGGGGAGTTCCCCCTAAATTCAAAGGTAAAATGAAGGAAGGAACATTCTATTATCTTGCTCAGTGGCAAGGTCTTGCTGGTAAAGATTTGGATATTGACACTGAAATATCAACTACATTAGTTTGTTCAGTAACCAGAGTAAAAGTTGTATTTTCAGAAAATGGTTGGAAACAAGGAGCATAGAAGTATAGTTCCAGTTTAGCCAATAGGATTTCAACGATGGATTTCATAGCCATTGATGTGGAAACTGCAAACGCTGATATATCTTCTATTTGTCAAATTGGGATAGCAAAATATTCCAATGGTACATTAGTCGATGAATGGTGTTCATTGATTAATCCCGAAGACTATTTTGATGTTGTGAATATCAATGTTCATGGAATTACTGATGTTACCGTAAAGAGTTCGCCCACGTTCTCTGACGTAAGTTCGATTCTTCAGGGCTATATGGATAACATGGTTTGTGTAAGTCACACACATTTTGATAAAGTTTCCATTAATCGGGCTTTTTTAAAATATGGAATGAACCCTTTTGAGGCTTCATGGCTTGATTCAGCAAGGGTAGCTCGACGTGCTTGGAAGCAATTTACTAAAAGCGGTTATGGCTTGGCAAATATTTGTGAATACATTGGTTATGAATTTAATCATCATGATGCGTTAGAAGATGCTAAAGCAGTTGGTCAAGTCATACTTTCGGCTATTCAATTTACCGGAATAAACTTAGATGAATGGCTTATCCGCGTAAATCAACCAATTGATCTCGATAACACCTCAATAACAAGAACTGGTAATCCAGAAGGACCTCTATATGGTGAGATATTGTGTTTCACTGGTGCACTAGAAATACCGAGAAGAGAAGCGGCAGATTTGGCAGCTAGCGTTGGTTGCACCGTAGTTTCAAGTGTAACCAAGAAGACAACATTATTGGTTGTTGGAGATCAAGATGTTTCAAAATTAGCTGGCAAAAATAAAAGTTCAAAACATCGAAAAGCTGAACAATTAATCTTAAAAGGTCAAGGTATTCGCATTATTAAAGAAAGTGATTTCAAAATATTAGTTAGCCAATCTACCGTTTGATAAAACAAATTATACTAAATTGTTTGGTGTTTATCGAAAACAAACCTTACAGCCTTTAATATTACTTTTTGCAATCTTCGCTTTGAACTGAAGTTCAGGCTCACGGCTTAAGCCGACTGAAAGTCGGCTTTGGTATTCAGCCCTGAAATTTATTTCGGGACGAAAATGAAGCTTATTTCAAAGGAGAAAATTATGTTCACACACGGAGGCGAACTGGTCGGGCGAGCGTTGGCGGCACAGGGTGTCAGCACGCTGTATACCCTGTGCGGCGGACACATCGCGCCGATTTACGAAGGCTGTCTGAACAACGACATCCGCGTCATCGACTTTCGGCACGAGCAAGCCGCCGCCCATGCCGCCGATGCCCACGCGCGGCTCACCCGCAACATCGGCGTGGCGGCAGTGACCGCCGGACCCGGCGTCACCGATGCGGTGACCGCCGTGGCGAATGCGTTTCAAGCCCGCAGCCCGATGATTCTGCTCGGCGGGGCAGCGCCACTCAGCACCAAAGGGATGGGCGCATTGCAGGAAATGCCCCAAACCGACCTATTCAAAACCTTCACCAAAGCCAGTTTCACCATTACCGATACGGCGCAAATCCCTGCGCGGATGGCAGAGGCGTTCCGCACTGCGCTGAGCGGGCGTCCGGGACCGGTGTTCATCGAGCTACCCTTTGATGTGCTGTTCAACGCCATTGACCCGCCCGAAATTGCCCCCAAAGTGGAAATTTCCCCCGTCGAACCGGAAGCGGGCGCGCTGGAAAAAATTGCCGCGCTACTGAAAAATGCCCGCAAACCGGTCATCATCGCCGGGACGCAGGTTTATTGGGATGGCGCATCTGCCGCTCTGAAAAATCTCACCGAGCAGACCGCCATACCTGTTTTCACCAATGGCGCGGGGCGCGGCACGCTGCCGATGGATCATCCCCATCTATTTAAAGCCACCCGTTCCGCCGCGCTGAAAGAGGCGGATGTGGTGGTGCTCATCGGCACGCCGCTTGATTTCCGGCTGAAATACGGGCGCGACTGGAACCCCGACAGCAAGCTGGTTCAGGTGGAAAATGATACTGCCGAATTGAATCACAACCGGCAAGCAGATGTCGCGCTGGTGGCAGATGCGCGGTTGGTGCTGGAAGGACTTTCGGCGCGCGTGGGGGATGTTCGTTTTGATGACTGGCTCAGCCAAATGCAGGAAATTGAGGGTGAGAAACGGGCGAAAATGGCACAGTGGATGGCGCTGGATGATGCACCGGTCAACCATTTCCGGTTCGGGGCGGCAGTGAACAATTTTGTGGATGAAGATACCATCGTCATCGGCGATGGCGGCGATATTGTGAGCGCCACCGCCAAGGTGCTGAACATCACCCGCCCCGGCCAGTGGCTCGACCCCGGCCCGTTGGGGTGTTTAGGTGTGGGCGCGCCCTTCGCCATTGCCGCGCAGAATCTCCATCCCGACAAAAAAGTGTTGATTGTGAACGGCGACGGCTCTTTTGGGCTGAACGGGTTCGAGTTTGACACTGCGGTGCGGTTCAATTTGCCGATTGTGAGCATTGTCGGCAACGATGCCGGCTGGGGGCAGATTCGTGGGCCGCAAATTCAAATGGTGGGAAAAGAACGCGCTATCGCGTCGTCGCTGGCACCCACGCGCTACGATAAAATTGTGGCAGCGATGGGTGGTTATGGTGAACATGTGGACCATCCCGCCGAAATTGAAGCCGCGCTGGCGCGAGCGTTTGAAAGCGGCAAACCGGCATGCATTGATGTTGCGCTCGACCCGGAAGGGATGCAGAAAACCGGCGCCAGCACGCCGTATATTGTGTAGAGTTGTCGATGGACAGTTTTCAGTTTTCGGCTTTCACGCATCAGAAGGACAAATAACCAATGACCAATAACCAATCGTTAATATCCAAATCCGCAATTGTGACCGGTGCGGGACGCGGTATCGGCCGGGCAACCGCGCTGATGCTGGCGGCGCACGGCGCGCGGGTGTGCGTCAATGATGTAAACCCGACGGCTGTATCTGCCACCGCCAAAGCCATCGCCGATGCAGGCGGCACGGCAATGGAATTTACCGGTTCGGCAGACAATAAAATGCCGGTGCAAAGTATGTTTCAGCAGGTTATCGAAGCGTGGGACACGGTAGATATTTTGGTCAACTGCGCGGGCATCGAACCGCAAAGCGGGGTGCTGGAACAGGGTGAATGGGAATGGATGCGCACATTTGAAGTAAACACCAAAGGCACGTTTTTGTGCACGCAAATTGCCGGGCGGGTCATGCGCGAAATCGGCGGCGGGGTGATTGTGACGATGGGCAGTTCGCCGCTGTACCCGCCGCAAAAAACCGGATACGGTGCGGTTGCTGCGGCAAAAGCCGCCGTGGCAGAATTTACCCGCCGCGCCGCTCACGAATTGGGACAATTCGGCATTCGGGTGAATGGCGTTGCGCCGGGATACATCAAAACGCCGCTCACCGAACCGTATTGTGACACTCCCGGCATTCGCTGGGGAGAACCGGAAGACGTGGCACAAGTTGTAACTTTTCTGTGCAGCGATGCAGCCCGGTTTATAAACGGACAAATCATCGCCGTGGATGGCGGGCAATCGGTGTGATGGCATTGGCGGCAGGCGGATTATATTCGGCATTGTGGATGGAGACGTTCAGGTGGCGAGAATATTCACGGTAGATGCAGGAGTTATCCACCTGAAAATTTACCGCAATCAATTTGACAGCCGTCCGCTAAATGTGGATAGTTTTATGTGTGCCCCTTCCCCAAAATTTTTAGGAGGTTTTTTATGTCACCCAGAACACCCCTTCCCCCCGAAACAGTACAAGCCGAACTGGCATCACTGCCCGGTTGGCGCATCGAAGATGGCAAACTGCAAAAAACATTCGTATTCGAAGATTTCGTCGGTGCATTTGGGTTTATGACCCGCGTTGCGCTGGCGGCAGAAGCAATGGACCATCACCCCGAATGGTGTAACATTTACAAAACCGTCACCGTAAAATTGGTCACGCACGATGTCGGCGCAATAACACAACTGGACATCAATTTGGCGCACACCATGGAGCGTTACGCGAAATAAGCGAGCAAACTCATTTTCGAGACGGATTTTGCGCAGAAATTAGCGGGTCAGGTGCGATTTTTTCGCAGCCATAATATGCCGCCGGGCATACTGCCAACGTATACCACCGCCTGTTTGATGAGCGACAGGGCAAACGCCAGCGTTTGTGGCACACCCACCAACCCGTAAAAATACACATACAACAGCGAACCGGTGCCCAACCCACCAATGCTGATGGGGATAATCAACAGCACGGCGATAATCGGGTTGAACAGAAAAATGTACAACGGCGGAATACTGCCGTGTAACCCGGCAACGATGCTCAAATCAACCAAACCGGTCAGCACCACCGTGCCGACACCCACCGCGAATGCGGTCAGCAGTGCGGAATATGCGTGCCGGTATGCGCCGAAGGCTTCTGACAGCCGAGCATATATCGGTGCAAAAATTTTCAACACCGGCAACTCGAACAATTTGCCGATGAGCCGCCGCAATCGCCCGCTGAGCATCACCAAAAAAGTGCCGGCAATGATGACCATTCCGCCGATTGCCAGCCATTCGACCTGTGTTAAATTATCCACCAGCGATTCATCTGCCGCGAGTAAATTTGCGCCCAACCCGTTTCGAACCAGATAGACTGCCGTAAAAGCCGCCACTACCGCGGTGAACATGAACGCCATCAACCCGATAATGCGGTCAACCACCACCGATACTGCCGCGTCGGCGCTGTGCTCGGTGTGCTTTGCTACCCCAAATCCGCGCATCACATCGCCGCCGACATTGGCCGGCAAAAAATTGTTAAAGAAAAACCCGACAAAGGTATAATTCACCAGTGATTTCAGTGGTACGGGCACGCCTTGCACCCGCAGCAAAATGAACCATTTCAGCGCGTTGGTAAAAATTGCCAAAACAAAAAATGCCACAGCCAATATCAGATACCAATAGTTGGCAGTGGTCAGTGTATCCAGCAACAGAGCGCGGTCGGCAGGGTCAGACAAAAAGCGATACAGCAGATACCCCATCAACCCCACGCTGATGACAATTTTCAGCAGGGTTATCAGTTTATCTTTCATCATTCTTTTTTGGCGGGCAAATGCGGCGAGGTGATATTGATGCCTTTGGCATCAACCGGACGTTTAACCTCTTTGGTTGTCCATGCAATATCCCACACCACGTGGTTTTTCTTTTTGATGCGGTAATCGTACCAGCCCAAAATGCGTGAGTAAAATTCAATCACCGCCAACGCAAACAATGTCCACACCAATCGCACTGCCCCCCACACCTCTTCCAGCGCCAGTTTTACCACTTTGCTCGAGTCGAGGCTGGAAACTTTGTAGCCGTATTTTTCTTTCAAATACAGGTGTCCGGCATGATTGCGGCGGCGTTGTTTGATGAAATCGCTCACTGTTTCCGGCCCCATGTTGAACACCACTGCGTCGGGCGCATAGCGCACCTGCAACCCCCGCCGGATGACCAGTGCTTCCACAAAGGCTTCATCCATCGCCACATCAGGCGGAATGGCATCGAACACTTTGCGGAAGGCAATCAATTCACCCAACCGGGGAATTTCCAAACAAAGTTGATGCTCCAATTTTAATCGCAGGTGAGACAAAAACCCCACCACATGTTCGGGGGTGTTGACCGGAACTTTGTGTGCCCCGGTCATGCCCACTGCCGGGTCAGCAAACATCCGCACCATATTTTCGATAGCATCTTCGTGCGGTATGGTATCGCCGCTTTCCAACACGCAAATATTTTCGGTGGCGTTCGCCAAAAATACATTGATGGCGCTGGTTTTCCCTTCGCGCCTTTCTTGCACAAACAATTGAATGCGGTCATCCACTGCCATATATTCGCGCACAATATCTTCGGTGCGGTCGGTGCAACCGGATGCCACCACGATGATTTCTGTGATTTCCACCACAAATAATCGCTGGTTTATCATGGCTTCCAAAATTTGAGCCATGTTGGCTTCTTCGTTATGAGCGGTAATACCCACGCTGCATTTTATTTTTTGAAAAGTTTCCATACTATCAACCTCACAACCGTTTATCCATCAAACGGATGAACAAAAAGCCCAAAAAACTACCGGCTGCCATACTCAAGCCGATGGTGAAATATTGCGACCAGAAGTCGGCGGGGGGATTGAGTGACAATAGCACCGCCGGAATGAGCGTTAAAATGCCGACGCTGAACACTAAAAACGCGCCGCGCGGCGCAGACAACTCGGGGAATTGAATCCCGATGGCGGCCAGCACCAGCATCCCCAGCATAATCAACCCTGTTTGAGTTCCCCACTGCCGCCAAAATAGAATGTCATTCTGCCAATCGAGCACAGTGACAACTATCAACAACACCACCAAAAAAATTAAAAATGCCCGCCAGGAAAAATCCGTTTGATGCCGGTTCATCATAACCCCCGAAAGAATCACATTTAATCGCCGAAAAGTGATTGTACCATACTCAATTGGCTTCCATCAAATCGTGCATATGATGCGCAATGTCCAAAACGGCTTGCGGCCGTGCCAACGATGCCGCGTTACGTGTCATCTGTTGCAATAGCGGCGCATAATCGCCCAGCCAATCGCGCACCAGCCGCCCGATTTCTTGCGGGTCTTCTGCCAAAACACCGGCGTTTCGTTCTTGCACATACGTTACATTGCCTGTCTCTTGACCGGGAATGTAGCTGTATAAAATCATCGGCAAGCGAGCGATGAATGCCTCGCTGATGGTGCCAGGCCCGGCTTTGGTGACCAGAATATCCGCCGCCGCCATCAAATCGGGCATATTTTTTACAAAGCCGAAAATTTTGGTGGGAATTTCCCATCGCACCGATTCCAGCTGTGTTTTCAGCGTTTGGTTCCGTCCCGAAACAACCATCAATTGTGCTTGCGATGCCGTTTGGGCGATAGCGCGCGCAATTTTAAAAACAGGCCCCATCCCTTCGCCTCCACCGACAATCAGCACGGCTTTGCGGCGTGGGTCTAGCCCCAGTTGGCGTTTCATTTCCACCTTGTCGCTTGAAATGCGCGAAAATTTCAGCGCCACAGGCTGTCCGGTTACTATCACATGCTCGGGGCGCAATCCCCAATGGAGCGCAAGGTCGCGGGCGGGGTTCGTCGGCACGGTACACAACGTCACCCCCGGGCAAATCCAGGTGGGATGCACACTGACCATATCGGTGACCACGGTCATAAACGGCACGTGCGACAGTCCGGCCTTGTCGCGCAAACTTACGCCCAAATGATTCATCAGCGGATGCACCGACACAATCAAATCGGGGTGTGTTGACTGAAAAAATCGCACAATTCGGCGGCGCAGCACGGGCGAAACGCCGGGGAAAACAAATTTGTGGGGCAATGGCTGCATCGTGGTAGAAATTGCCCACATCAATTTCCACATCGGTACGCCGGGCCCCGCCATCCACGGGTAGGCATCGGGGATGCG
>Ga0114931_10005644_pt1 | contig 15472 bp, 16 predicted proteins | sample 2SBtaG_FD_89579 | JGI IMG/M metagenome (GOLD analysis project Ga0114931, IMG submission 89579) | Deep subsurface microbial communities from Kolumbo volcano to uncover new lineages of life (NeLLi) - 2SBTROV14_V59a metaG | ecosystem: Environmental > Aquatic > Marine > Volcanic | place: Kolumbo...
ATAAAAGCGTTTTTCGATCGTGTATCGATAAACAAAGCAGCTTTTTCATCAAAAAGTTTTTTCGCATCTGCCAATGTTATCCGTTTTGCTTCTTTATCAAGGTTTTGATTTCCAACTACCGATTCATTTTTTACCGAAAGGGTTTTTGTCCCGGTGCTTTCAGGTCGTGATGACTCAAATTTCTGGCAGGCGGTAAATGCAGCCAACGCCGAAATCATCAGTACAAATAAAATATAACGCATTCCTAGTCCTCCAATTTCACTTTTCTCAAAGAGATTAACGCTCCAAGAAACAAACTTCCAATTGTATATGATAAATCATCAAGGCTTACCGGTAAATATCAGTTGGGTACTTTCCATTCCAGCACGCTACACATGAGGAGTTTTTTTCAAAGCCGATTGCTTCAAGCATTCCTTCCATAGAAAGATATCCAAGCGAATCGGCTTCGATATAACTACGCACTTCTTCAACAGACATTTGGGCGGCGATGAGCTCTGCTTTTTTTGGCGTGTTGACACCATAATAACAAGGTGAAACTGTCGGTGGACACGAAATTCTAATGTGAACTTCTTTTGCGCCCGCCTCCCTCACCATCGCAACTATTTTCTTTGAAGTCGTTCCGCGAACGATTGAGTCATCTACCAAAATAACTCGCTGGTCTTTTATTAAATCCTGAATCGGATTGAGTTTAAGGCGAACTCCAAAAGAACGTATGCTCTGTGTAGGTTCTATGAATGTTCTCCCTATGTAATGATTCCGAATAATTCCTTGCCGAAAACTAATACCGGACTCAGACGAATAACCAATCGAAGCCGCAACGCCGGAATCAGGGACAGGTACAACAATATCTGCTTCAACCGGATGTTCTATCGCAAGTTGCCGCCCCATTTTATGCCGCGATTGATTAATCGACCGACCAAAAATAAACGAATCAGGGCGCGAAAAATACACGTGCTCAAATGTGCAAACCGAACGGGTTTTCTTTTCAAAAGGATAATGTGAATGAATACCTTTTTTATCGATCACGAGCATTTCACCAGCTTCGATTTCGCGTACGTATTCGGCATCGATCAAATCAAACGCACAAGTTTCAGATCCAACAACCCATGCACCTTTCAATTTACCCAAAACTAGAGGACGGAAGCCACGCGGATCACGAACAGCCACCATAGCGTTCGGCGTCAAAAACAAAAGCGAGAAAGCTCCTTCCGTGTCTTTAAGAACATTCGCAATTGCTTCAATTGCATCCTTGGCTTCCTCTCGCGCAATTGAATGAAGAATTGTTTCTGTGTCAGAAGTAGAATTAAAAATTGCACCCTGTTCCTCAAGTTCTTTCCGTTTTTGACCGGCGAATGGCAGATTTCCGTTATGACAAACAGCTATTTTCCCGTGTTGGCAGGTTACTGAAAAAGGTTGGGCTTCACGTACTGATTTTCTTCCGGACGTTGAATATCTCGTATGTCCGATAGCGGATTTTCCCGGCAATCTTTGAAGCGTCTTTTCATCAAAATTATCCGCGACCAAACCAAGCCTACGAATCTGATACATATCGCTTCCTTTAGCGGAGACAATACCGCACGCTTCCTGCCCTCTATGTTGCAGTGCAAAAAGTCCAAGTTGTGTAAGAGTCGATGCTTCTTCGTGTCCAAAAACACCAAAACTCCGCATTCTTCTCGCAATTTATCTGAAAAAACCGTATCCACTGCAATTGATTATCCAAATTTGATGTGAAATAAACAACTGCGAATAATAATCTTTTTGTTGCATACTACATTGCAATAAAATCGCCACTGAATTAGATGTCGACTAACGCCAAGAAAAATCTGATCAAAATCCTACAAAGTGCTTATTCGGGTGAACTTGCAGCTGCGTACGCTTATCGCGGACACTGGAAATCCGTAAAGAACCCCGACGAGAAAAGCGAGATAAAACGGATCGAGAAAGAAGAATGGGAACATCGCGAATGCGTTTTAAGCTGGCTCAACAAGACGGAAGCGCGACCAAAAAAAATGCGTGAAATTATTTTCTGGACAATCGGTCGCAGCCTTGGAGTTTTGTGCTTTGTATCAGGTTGGTTTTTTCCAATGTATTTTGCAGGCAGACTCGAAAGTCAAAACACAAAGGAGTATGACGACGCTGCAAATTTTGCAAAACAATTAGATATGCAAAAGTGTTTGGATGATATGCTCCATATGTCAAAAAATGAACTTGAGCACGAAGAATATTTTAGTAAGACGGTTGCAAATCATCGTTTTTTACCAATAATGAAAATGTTTTTTAATTGGAGTTAAAAAGGCAAAGTTCTCTCAATTCTGCCGGTTAGTAAATTTTATCAATCTAAAATTTGTATAATTCATGCCAAAAAAACGCAGTAAATTTCGTGAGAAGATAGAGGAATTGGCGGTTCGATTTGCGATCGGCTCTCTCGGTGCATTTCCACTTAAAACTTCGATGTCTATTGGAAAGCTTTTTGGTAAAACTCTTATCAAGATGTTTCCCAAACTTGCTAAAACTGCAAACCGAAATCTTGAAATCGCTTATCCCAATATCTCAGATAAAGAAAAAAGCCGAATCGTAAAAGGAACTTTTGAATCACTTGGTCGGCATCTTGGATTTGTTTCACACTTCAAGCATTTTGAGCCTAAAGATATACATAATCTTATAGAAATTGTCCCTAAAAAAAATATCCAAAAGACAATTGACATACATGATACCGGGCGCAACATTCTATTCTTTACCGGACATTTTGGAAGCTGGGAAGTTTTTAATCTTCTTTCTCCTTCGTTTGGATATGAAATAAATATTCTAGTTCGTAGGATAGATAATCCGCTTGTTGAAAAATATGTCGATTCATTACGAACAAAATTTGGAAGTGTAACAATTGGCAAAGCGCAAGCTGCACGCCGAATGCACCGAATTCTTAAAACAGGTGGAGTTCTCGGTATTTTAGCTGATTTAAATGTGCAGGAAAGAGAAGGGGTTTTCGTAGATTTTTTTGGAGTTCCAGCATCTACTACTACAAGCATAGCGAAATTAGCTTTAATGACTAATGCTGCTATCATACCTGCATTTGCTGTCTGGGAAGAGCAAAAAAATAAATATGTAGTGCATCTTGATGATCCGATTGACTATGAAAAATCGGACGACACACAAAAAGATGTGCTTGAAATAACCCAACAAATCACAAGCTCTGTAGAAAAATACGTCCGTAAATACCCTGAACAATGGCTTTGGATTCACAAGCGTTGGAATACCAGACCAAAAGGCGAGAAGGCGCTTTATTAGCCTGGATATTGCGAGAAGGGAATGGATTTTCTGGCTAATATGGCAAAGAGGCTTGTTCAAAATCTCTTAGAGCATAGCCATAGCTATGGTTTGAGAGATTTTGCGCAAGAATCAAAGCCAGATTCGTCAGAAATCCGTTCAGATACAAACTGTAATTTTTGAAAACCTCGATTTTCTCTTGTAACATGATGAAAAACCCAGTATTTATCGGAATTATTGTATCGCCTTCGTGCAATATCCAGGTTAGATAACTCTCCAATTCTATTTCAGTTTATCGGGATTCTTTCCAAGTTTTTTTGACTCCGAATTAACTATTCTCCTAAGCTTTTTTACGTCTTCCTCTGGAGTTAATTTTCTGGTTTAATTCCTCTATCCAAAAGAAGTTCTCGACTATACGATGATCTAGCTAAGAAATTTCTGCTGATTATTAAATCGCGAAAGAAGTTCTTCCAAAAAACCTTCATATGTGAATTTTTCCGAGTTATATTTCGGTTTCAATTTGTACATAATCGGAAGAGCAACGCGCCAAGCCATCCACAATCTTTGTTTCTCAGATAAATCCCAACGCCGACGTAAAAACGATTCGACAACTTCCATCTCCTTAGTAGTCAGCTGCGCCATATTCGCTTCAAAATCGACTTTCTCATTGGCACGTTTAAGAGCACTGTCGCTAATCGTTTGAGAAAACGTTTCGCTAAAAGTCGGGGCTTCTCCTGTTCGTTCTCTAATAACCACCGTTCCGGCAAAAATATCGCCGACTCTTTGATCACGTGTATTGGCAAATATCGTAATCAAACCGATTGAATATACAGGTAAAACGAATCCCGGTATCGCATCAAAAATCCGAAGAAGATTTCTCGCCATTGCCTCCCAAAGTGTAATCGGTCTGCCATCTTCGCGTATGACTCTCAGCTTCAAAAGTTTTTTTCCTGGCGTTTGACCATTCCAAAGCCACTCAAAAAATATAAAATATCCTGCAAAAACCAAGAATAAAATAATGATTAAAATTGCGATCGTCCATTTCGGCATTTCATTGAACACATATGCCATTCCCCCTTCTGACATCGCGCTTCCGAAACTTGTAACGTTAAAAAAGACGATTGTGAGAATTATCATCACGGTATATTGAATTACATGATCAATCGCGACTGCCAGAAAACGATTTCCGATAGAAGCCAAACCAAACGCTAGAGAAACACGTTCGGGAGTTTCAATAATTAGAGTTTCCTCAGTTTCGATGAGTTGTGACATTTTCGATTTACGCGACTAGTCCAAAATCTATTTTCCAGATACTTTTTTGAATTTTAGTTTACCAACTTGAAGTAAAGTTTCCTTTGATTCATCAATTTTTACGTCAACCCCTGCATTCGCTACCTTTTCGCCGTCAACTTTAACGCCGCCTTGCTTGATCAATCTTTTCGCCTCACCTTTTGATTCCACCATCTTTGCTTCAATCAAAAGATCTGCGATTTTATATTCAATTGCAGCGATTTCTACTTCTTCAATTTCGTCCGGCAGATTCCCCTTTGAAAACTGATTAATAAAGTTTTGTTCAGCTTTATTCGCATCGCCTTCTGTATGGAAATCCTTAATAATCTGTTTCGCTAAGTCTATCTTTAGGTCACGAGGATTTGCTCCTTCATTTTCGCATTTAGATTTTAAAATCTCGATATCAGCGATGGATAAATCGGTCAAAAGCTCGTAATATCTCCACATCAATTCATCAGAAATAGACATTATCTTGCCAAACATCTCTCCAGCAGGTTCGTCGATCCCGATATAATTCCCAAGAGACTTCGACATTTTTTCGACACCGTCGGTGCCTTCAAGCAGCGGCGTTGTGATGATGATTTGGGGTACCTGTTTATATTCTCGCTGTAAAGATCTACCGACAAGTAAGTTAAAGGTCTGATCCGTACCACCGAGTTCGACATCAGCCTCAAGCGCAACTGAGTCATAGCCTTGCACAAGTGGATAAAGAAGTTCGTGCATCGAAATAGGCTTTTCTTCGCGCAGACGCTTTTGAAAATCATCGCGTTCGAGTATCTGTTTTACGGTTACGTGTGATGTTAGTTTTACAAAATCAGCAGCGTTAAATTTATCCATCCACTCCGAGTTAAAACGTAACTCGGTTTTTTCCGGATCAAGAATCTTAAATGCCTGTGTAGTATAAGTTTCCGCATTTCGATCAATTTCTTCGCGCGACAGAGGTGGGCGGGTAACATTTTTTCCAGAGGGATCACCAATCATTCCGGTAAACGAACCTATTAGGAATATTACTGTATGACCCAAATCCTGGAACGCCTTGAGTTTCCGCATCACAACCGTATGACCAAAATGTATGTCCGGCGCGGTCGGATCGGCTCCCCATTTTATTCGCAATGGCTTTCCGGTTTTTTGCGATTTCTCGAGTTTTGCTTTAAGGTCTCCTTCACGGATAAAATCGACTGTGCCTTTTTTAAGAAATGCTATTTGTTCTTCGATATTCATAGTTATAAATACTTATTAGGGTTGGATTATTTTGCAATAACTACAAGAAATTAACAATTTATGGAAAACAATTTATCAAACACAAAATTTGCGTTTATCGGATGCGGCGTAATGGCTGAGTCGATTATTGCCGGACTCCTGCGAAAAAACCTCGTAAATGCCTCGCAAATTTCGGCTAGTCACCCTAGAAAAAATAGACGTAAAGAATTGAAAGACAAATACTCGATTAATGTTGTCGGAAATAACGCAGATGCGGTTAAAGCGACCAGAAACGGTGAAAATTCGATGATAGTTTTGTGCGTAAAACCGCAAAGACTTGAAGGGGTTTTGGACGAACTAAAATCAGTCGTGTCATCTGATCAGTTAATCCTTTCGATTGTTGCGGGCGCGACGATCAATACAATTTCAAGTGCCTTAAGTAACACAAAAATTGCGCGCACAATGCCAAACACGCCGTCTCAAATCGGGCATGGAATCACAGCTTGGACATGTATGATAGGTGTTTCAGACGCGGAAAAAGAGCGTATCAAATCATTGCTAACGGCACTCGGTCGCGAACTCTATGTTGAAAACGAAAATATGATCGATATGGCAACGAGTCTAAGCGCAACCGGTCCGACATATATTTTTCTTGTGATGGAAGCCTTAACGGATGCCGGAGTTCACCTCGGTTTTTCGCGCGATATGTCAAAACAACTCGTACAGGAAACGATGCTCGGCGCCGTACTTTTTGCAATTGAAAGCGACAAACATCCGGCAGAATTGCGCAATATGGTTACATCGCCGGGCGGTACATCTGCCGACGCCATTTACCAAATGGAAAAAGGGAGTTTGCGTACGGTTCTTTCGAAGGCGGTTTTTGCAGCGTATCAAAAAGCGGTGGAATTGGGAAAAAAGTAAACAGTACAGAAAGCAATAGCGACCTGTTTGATTCGTTTCAAGATCGATGCACGGGAAAAGTTTTTTCAAAAAGCTGAGTTTACGCGATTTTTCTGATCGCTATCGCTCTCAGTACCAACAATTTATTTCACAGCGGCTACCGATTTGAAAGTAATATAATTCTTCCCACCGACTTACTATCCTGCTTTTTCATAAGCTTCTTTTATCCAGCCAAGAAGCTCCTTATCAATATCTTTAATGTCCGTTACCTGAACCCGATGCGTGCACATTGCGCCGAATGGTCCCGAGCCTTCCAATCTTTCTTCCGTGTCTTTTCCCTTTAATTTCAATCCAATATCCATGCGAGTTTTTGTCGAAGGCTGAATAAGCACAAATTGATATTTCCGCTTAACACTAACGCTCGCTTTTTTCGGGACAAACTCGATATCATTCCCAAGTTTCGCAATTTCCTTTTTTAGCTTTTCGTATATGGGCAGGAAATGTTCTTTTCCTTTTGAATATTGCGCCGCTACCAAATCGTCGTCATCATGAAATCGCGCATCGGATTTCCTCGCCGTATGAGCTACAAAATTTGCATAGCCGTGAGTAAAATCGTGTTCGGCTTTTAAAAATTTAATGATCTCGCCGTGTTTTTCAAGCTTTGTTTTCTTTACGATTTTCACCCATTCTTCAATCGGCTTTCCGGTTTTTTCAAGTAGTCCTTTTTCCATATTATGTCCTTTATTATTTCGTTTGGAACACTATACCTTAGACGCCAAAAATCCTATTGTAAAAATATTACCTTGAGAGGTTTTAATAAAATCCTCGGCAAATTCCTTTAGCCCGACTGTGCCCGTAAAAAAGGGAAGTTTCCGAAATCTAGCCTAGGAGGGATCTCGAAATCGGAAAATAAAAGTATTCGAACTTGAAAATCGTTACACTAGCCAACAAACATCAATCTACCGGGAAGAAATTCACGCGTTCATCAATGAGAGGATTATCCAAGTGTTCCTCGGGATTGACCCCGCAAAAATGTTGGAATTCCTTGATAAAATGGGCTTGATCATAAAAGCCGCAGTCGTAACTGATTTCTGTCCACGAGAGTTTTTCGTTTTTGTGAATTTTTGCGAGGATTTCAGTAAATCGAACAATCCGCTGAAAGTATTTCGGAGCGATTCCCACATACTCTTTAAAAAGACTAATAAATTGCTTTTGCGAATACCCTGATTCTTCTATTAGCTGAGCAAGATTGTTTTCCTGAAAGTGCGGATCACTAATAATCTTCTGAATACTGCCAAAGACTTTCTCTTTAGGTTTCTTCGCAAGATCATACTGTTCGCTTAACCAATCGTTTGCCAAGTTCTCTTTTTCTTCGGGCTGATCCCCATTTAAAAGCGCATTTCGGAATTCGAAAATATCCTCTCCAAAAATTTGCTCAGCGGGTAAAATATGATCGGTTACTTCGCTCACAGGTTTTGGTAAAAACGGATAAGCTCCACCCGGTTTAAATCTGATAACGAACATCTCTGAATCTTTATGCGCCGAGATTGAAATGTATTTTTTTTGAACACCGGACAGCCAACATTTTGTAAAATCAAGTTTTGGCTCAAGCGTATCATTGTCAAAAACATTTCGTTTAAAACCATCGAGTTCAAAAATCAGGTTAATACTTCCGTCAGGTATAACCTTTTCAATCGAATGCTCCGGCGTGTAACCCTTAAAATAGATGAAACATTCAATGAATTCTTCGAAATGTTTTTCTGGCGAAAACTGTTTAAATATCATGCTATCGTAATAATAAGACTGATTCTCATTTACTCATAGATTCTAATAATCTCGCCATTTCTTTTCCCTTGTGCAGCGCGAACATAGCCGTTTACCACCTTATTCATTGGGATTGCATTGTGTCCGGGAAAGTAATCTTGATATTTGTCAACGGCATCTTCGACAAGTCCCGATGAAACTACATTTATTCTAATACCGCGCTTCATTTCAAGAGCTGCCGCTTTTACAAAACTATGAATTCCGCCATTTACCATCGCCGCGCTCGCGGTTAATACCACAGGATCATCCGCCAAAATACCTGTTGTTAATGTTATTGAGCCGTTTTCATTGAGGTAATTTTGACCGATACGCACAAGATTTATTTGCCCCATTAATTTACTTTTTATGCCGACATAAAAATCTTCTTCGGAAAGATTTTCGAATGTGTCCCATTTTGCTTCGCCGGCTATGCAAATGACAGCGTCTATATCTTTTACTGATTCAAACATCTGCTTGATAGAGCCTTTATCGGCAATATCAACATTAATATCACCACCTGATCTTCCGGCAACAAAAGTTTCATGAGTCTTTGAAAAATATTCGGTTACTTTCTTTCCTATTGTTCCATTTCCGCCAATAATTACTATTTTCATATCCGTAAGTTTCTCAATCGCTTTCCGTATTTATATATTTTTCTGCTAATTTCTTCGGCGCGACCGTACAATAAGACATTGTCAAAGCATCTTTAAATATATCTTTCCCCACTTGATTTAGCTCAACAATTGTCCATCCCTGCCGACCCCAACCTCCCGAAACAGGATAAATAATCGAATCATCAAAAGCAGAAAACGCCGATTGATCTTCTAGAGAAAACTTTAGTGTCAGAGTTTTTTTCTCAGTATCGAGCGTGGCAAATATCTTCTTTCTCACGCGAAAAGAAATCTTCTCAAAATGAGGTTGTTCGACGGCTTCATCAAATGCTAGAGCCATTTCGCGAGCTGCTTCAATATCAATCATTTAAATCAATTCTGGTTTTTTGTTTCAAGTGTTTTCGGAATAGCCAAATCCGTTCCGATTTTCTTATTTAGCTTCTCGATAAAATATGCTGAAAGCAAAGGCGTATCGTATTTCCATATTTTCACAAAAGCTCTTACGCGATCAAGATCTTCTGGCGCAAAATTGCTGTGAAGCTGCAAAAATATTGTTCCAAGTTTGTCCCCCATATGAGATGCGTTGTTGATATAATCCTCCACCAATTGTTCGACATCCTGAAGCCTTCGCCAATGGGAAATATCTTGTCCGAGTTTTGGAAAAAACTTAAATCCTTCCGGCGTTGTGTCGCCCCATTTCGTAAACTGTTCTGCCGCAAACAAACGGTAAAACGTCGCATTTAACTCAATCGAATTAAATTGAGACGAATAATATTCTAGCTCGTTTTTTGTCCCACGCGGGTAGAATCCTTTCAAATCTTTTCTGTTCCACTTTGCGCAGCCTACATAAACTTTTAAGTCTTTCTTCCCCGAATGTTCGAGAACAGCTTTTGTGTCTTTGTGATCTTTAGGGATTGTAAAATCAACCTCTTCCGGATTATCTACTTTTCCAAATTTCATATCTGTTAATTTTTGCTCTATCTATTGTATTGTATCTTGTTTTCTATTTGGCGAAATATTCTTCGGTCTTTGCTTTTGCCTCATCTATCATTTCAATCGCTTTATCAATCGTTTTTAGTTTAGTTCGAAAAGACAAAATCGCCATTCGAATTACAAATTTTCCGCTTATCTTTGTAGAGCTCAGGAACACACGACCATCTTTATGAATCAACTCCATCAATTTTTCATTAAATTCATTTTCATCAACATCTTTTGATGGATACCAAAAATAACTCACTGATAAATCAGGCGTCGGACCCACAGTAAAACTATTTTCAGCGAGTCGTTCTCTAAAATATTTCGTAAGCAATAATTTTTCTTCCAGGCATGCGATAAATGGATCTATACCATGAAGTTTGAGAGGCAGCCACATTCTTAAACCTCGAAAATGTTTGGTCAATTCAGGGGAAACATCTGCTGGATTTATTGGCAAATCATCGCTCAAAGCATCTTGCATATAATTTGCGACATAATGATGAGAATGAAAAACAGCTTCTTTGTCTTTTACCAAAACAGCACCAATTCCAAAAGGCAGAAACAATCCCTTGTGCGGATCAATAACCAAAGAATCCGCCATTTCTATTCCCTCAAACATGTGCTCTTTTTCATCGACCAATATGAAGAATCCACCGTAAGCCGCATCTATGTGATACCAAAGATTTTCTTCTTGAGCGATATTTCCGATTTCTCTTAAAGGATCAATCGCTCCCGTATCCGTAGTTCCGGCTGATGCGATTACCATAAAAGGATTTAGCCCATCTTTTTTATCCTGCTCAATTTGCTGCTGAAGTTTTTGTGAATCTATCCGAAAATATTCGTCGAGATCGATATGGCGTATAATTATATCTTCTAAACCTATTATTCTCAGAGCTTTATTAGTGCAATGATGAACATGTGAACTCAAATAAATAACACTCGAGGTGATTTTTTCTGCTTTAATTTTGTGCTTATCTCGTGCTGCTGTAAAAGCGATCAAAGTTGCGATAGAACCACCTGATGTAAGATTCCCAACCGCGCTTTCAGGAAAACCGAAGATAGATTTTAGCCAATTAAGCAGCTCGTGTTCCATTGAAACCGCTCCGGGTGAGCCGAAATACATTCCCGCATATTCATTTGTAATATCAATCAGAAAATCCGCAAGAGCTGATGCATATAAACCTCCTCCCGGAATATATCCAAGATGCCCGGACGAAGCAGGGTTAATCCCTTTTTTTGCAACATTTGAAGAGTAAATTTTGATTATTTCTTCTAACGACTTTTTACCTTTACCTAGCGCGAAAACTTGAGATTGAACTTCATCATCGAAATATGCCTTCGATTCATCAATATTCGAGATAAACTCGCTCGCAAAGGTGTGTATCTGCTGTTGATATTGATTTCGAACAAACTCGTTAGGTTCTAATTCCTCAGAAATATTCTCTAATGCACAAATTCGCTTCTTTAGTTCTTCCATTTGACTTTAATATCTATCGCGCACCCAAAAAGTATTTAACTTTACACACAATCCGGCACTAAATTCAACTAAGCGTTAGAGGTAAACAATTAGTTTTATATCTGATAAACTTGACCTATTCTTAGGCAGAAAATTATCATTAATGAATCTAATTAATTTATCGTATGCAGTTTTCATCCGACAAAAATATAAACACAATTGCTGAAAAGGTTGAACTAAATGAGCGTTTAACCTTTGATGAAGGGATGTCTCTATTTGCAAGTGAGGATCTAAATGCCCTTGGCAAACTCGCTGATTCCGTTCGCCGAAAACGCCATGGAAAGGACACTTTTTTCAATGTAAACCGCCATTTTAATCACACCAATATATGCGTAGCGGATTGTAAATTCTGTGGGTTTTATAAACGCGCTCGTGAAGAAGGCGCATATACACATTCGATTGATGAAGGTATTGAGATTGCTCGAGCTGCTGTTAATGAGGGCGCAACGGAGCTCCACATCGTCGGCGGATTAAACACGAAATTGCCGTTTGAATACTACACCGATCTTTTTTCGTCGCTAAAACGCGAATTTCCTGCTCTTCATATAAAAGCCTTGACGATGGTGGAATTTGATTTCTTTGCAAGGTTTTACAAGATGAGCGATGAAGACGTGATAGAAAAATTGAAGGTAGCAGGCATGGATTCTTGTCCTGGGGGTGGCGCGGAAATCTTTGCAGAACCAACACGTTCGAGGATTTGCGATCATAAATGTGATGGCGACCGCTGGCTTGAATTATCAGGAAAAGTTCATAAAGCGGGGCTAAAAACAAACGCGACGATGCTTTACGGACACATTGAAACGATTGAAGATCGTGTTGACCATTTGATCAAGCTTCGCGAGCAACAAGATAAATCAGGTGGCTTTCAATGTTTTATTCCGCTCGCTTTTTACCCGAAAGATACCGCGCTTTCAAACCTACCGGGACCGGATGCAATCGATAATCTAAAAACGATCGCGGTATCACGCCTTATGCTTGATAATTTTGATCACATAAAAGCCTATTGGGTAATGCTCGGCAAACAAACCGCCCAAACCGCACTCCACTTTGGCGCAAACGACCTAGACGGCACTATCACCGACGGTGGCGAATTATCCGAAGCCTACGCCGTAGAGAATGGTGAAGTAAAAATGTCTAAAAAGGAATTAGTCGCTCTAATTGAAAATGCCGGATTCGAAGCGGTAGAGAGAGATACCGTTTATAATCGAGTCGCTAAAACTACTGCATAGATTCCGCGATGCTTAGAAGACTGAAAAATATTTAATTTCGATATAATAGAGTCTTTTCTTAGAGATTATGAGAGTTTTTCGTCGATATCTTGTCGCCCTAATATGTTCATAATCTCGACTGTATCGCCGTTGATACGGTAATAGATACTATCGACACCGCATACACTCCGGCGGTAACCTTCGCGGATATGACTGACAGATTGATATAAATAAGGATTTTCCGTTAGTTGCTCAAAACGATCAAAAAAAGCTGCATAGTATTTATCAGCTTGTCTCTCTCCATACTCACGAAAACCTCTTATCCAGATACGATATAAATCAGCTTCTGCATCCGGCGTCAGCTTATAATTCCCCATTTCGTCTCGCTTTGTCCTTAATATCGACCAGTATCTCGTCACGCGTCTTACTTATAAATCCATTCTGTTCTGCTTTGATAAGGCGCGTACGTATCAATTCAATCTCCTCTTGCTTAGCTCGCGCTTTACGTATTAGGTCATTCACAACCTCACTTTTGCTAGCGTATTCTTCGCTCTCAATTTGAGAAGTGAGCCAATCGTTATTTGGTGCGGTAAATGAAATACTTTGTCTTGTCATCGAAAACCTCCTTATGCGGCTTGAATAGCTGATGTAATATTACACCATTTTCGCACCAAATGAAAACATTTGCTCTCTTAGAACGCAATGAGTAGCATCGAAATATCATTAAAAAAGATGCAAAACTTTAAACTTATAGACCTTTATTTCAGTAGTTCGCTTTACACACCTAAGAACTCTTTCAAAATCTTAACTCGATCTCTCACGACAATGACTTCGGTTTTCTTTCTATCCTTCAAACGAACCTTTCCTGAAAACCAACCGTGAACTTCTTCAATGAAATCGAGATTAACTATCCTGCCGCGATGAACACGCACAAATTTATCTGTATCGAGCTTTTCTTAGAGTTTATTCAGTGAATACTCGATCGGAAATTCCTTACCCTCAAAAAAGTTCGCAAAGGTCATTTTATCCAGCGCGAAAAAATGCCTTATCAAAGCCACGTCCAAAATCTTTACCTGTAAGAAGACGAACCGTTTCGGTATTTACCTTTCTGTAATTTTGGGTACAATAGCTTTGAGATTATAAAGAGGATTTGACTGCGAAATACACGAAAAAGATACTTTAAACAATTAGAATCAAATATGTTTAGAGAAGTCACCCTCTGTCGAATAAACGTTTTCTCTCTTATTTGATTCAATTTCGTTTTTTTTTCGTGTATTTCGAGGGCACAAAAATGTTATGACGATGAGACTAAATTGGCTAAAAGGCTGCGCAACCGCGCTTGTAACACCGTTTAAGAAAGACGGTTCGATTAATGACGATTGTTTTAAATCTCTTGCTGAAAGACAGATAAAGAACGGTGTCAACATACTTGTGCCCTGCGGTACAACCGGCGAAAGTGTAACGATGAATGAGGATGAGCGTCTTCATGTGATCAAAATGACCGTCGAAATCGCTAAAGCAAAAAAGGCAAAAGTGATTGCCGGAACAGGAAGTAATAACACAGCGGCAACGATTGATTTTACGCAAAAGGTACGCAAACTTGGGGCTGATGCAGCACTCGTCGTTGGTCCTTATTACAATAAACCGACTCAAGAGGGGTATTTTGCGCATTTTAAAGCCATTGCCGATACAGCGCGGAAATTTCCAATAATGCTCTACAACGTTCCGGGAAGAACTGCGTCAAATATCACCGCCGAAACGCAGATAAAGATTGCCGAAAAATGCCCGAATGTCGTTGCAACAAAAGAAGCCTCGGGAGATTTTTCGCAAATAATGAAAATTATTGCCACGCGACCAAAAAACTTCCGTGTGTTTTCAGGCGATGATGCAATTACGCTTTCGATGATTGCGGCAGGAGCCGATGGATTAGTTTCTGTATGTTCAAATGAGATTCCAAAAGAAACTTCCTCGATGGTAGTTGCTGCATTGGAGGGTAATTTTAAAAAGGCGAGACGAATTCATTACAAGATTCTTGATTTGATGGAAGCCAATTTTATTGAAGCGAATCCCGCCCCCGCAAAATCTGTAATGAAGGAAATGGGTTTGCTTGAGAATAATTTAAGATTGCCACTCGTGCCCGTAACAAAAGGTTCGCAAAAGAAATTGAAGACGATTTTGGATGAATTGGGATAGACGAAACATTTAACTTCGAACTGAATAATTCTTGATAACTAGAATGTAAATCCCTGAAAGGGATATATTTAATAGCGTCGGGTGAAACCCGACGGCGCATGTAAAATCAACGACCGTCCCTGAAAGGGACGAATATAAATGGCTCAAACGCTCACACAAATATATATCCATATTATTTTCTCAACAAAAAATCGGGAGAACTTAATTGACCCCAATATTGAAAAAGAATTGTTTTCCTATATCGGAGGAATTTCCGGCAATAACAATTCAAAGCTAATCGCCGCAGGCGGAACAAAGAATCGTGTACATCTATTAATTTCTATTGATAAAAATATCAAACTACCGGAATTAATCGGTAAGATAAAACGAGATAGTTCAAAATGGATTAAGACAAAAGATGTCGGCAATTTTAGTTGGCAAGATGGATACGCGGCGTTTTCCGTCGGGCACACCCAAATTGAATCTATAAAAAAATATATCGCGAATCAAAAAACGCATCATAGGAACACAGG
>Ga0114931_10005645_pt1 | contig 15469 bp, 10 predicted proteins | sample 2SBtaG_FD_89579 | JGI IMG/M metagenome (GOLD analysis project Ga0114931, IMG submission 89579) | Deep subsurface microbial communities from Kolumbo volcano to uncover new lineages of life (NeLLi) - 2SBTROV14_V59a metaG | ecosystem: Environmental > Aquatic > Marine > Volcanic | place: Kolumbo...
CCAGTCTTGGACCCTCTGGATTTCTGATCACGCGGGCGTAGACCGCATGGATCAAAACAAACTCGAGCCGCTGCTCGACGCTGTCGGCTATGCCTGAGCGGCTTTCCGACCGCCAAAGTCGAGACTAGGCTGGCTGCGCAAAAAAGGGACAGCAATGGGGGGCGCGTAAATGCGAAGATGATCACGTGGCCGACAGGGCGTTCCCATACGAAGCAACGCCTGTCCACCAACCGCTGCGCCGGGCCCCGACCGAAGGCCGGCTGTGCCTGCTGGTCATCGACGACGAGCTGGTTGCCACGTTTCCGCTGCCCGACGCCGGCAGCCTGGTCATCGGCCGCTCCGAGGAGGCCGACATCCATATCGACGCGCCGATGTTGTCGCGGCGCCACGCGCTGTTGCACATCTCGTCCAAAATCCGCGTGCAGGATCTGAACAGCGCCAACGGCACCCACGTACACAAGCGCCGGCTCGATCCGGGGGGCAGCGAGGTGCTGGCGCCGGGGGACATGTTCGAGCTGGGCCGGACCATGTGCGTGCTCCAGCACAGTCACGTGTCGGTGCGGCCGCGACGGATCTGGAGCAACGAATACTTCTCCGGCCGGGTCGAAGAGCAATGCGTGCGCGCCGAGGCCTCGGGGGAGCGCTTCGCCGTGGTCCGGGTGCAGGCCGGAAACAAGCGCGACCGGGCCGCCGCGCTGCGCCGGTTGCTGCTGGCATCGTTGCAGCCCGCCGACATCATCGCGCGGGACGGCGACGACTGCTTCCAGGTGCTGCTGTTGGCCGATCGGGCCGCGCACGCGCGGCAGGTGGTCGACAGCATTGCCGCGGCGGCCAGCTCCGAGGAGCAGCCGATTCGCACCGGGTTGGTGTTTTGCCCCGGCGACGGTCGCACACCCGACGCGCTGCAAACCAAGTTGCGCTGCCAGGTGTCGGCGGTGGCGCGACCTACGAAGGTGCCGCTGGTGGTCGAGTCGTCCGCGATGCGCAACCTGCACGAGCTGGTCGAGCGTGTGGCGGCGATGCCAATCAACGTGTTGCTGCTGGGCGAGACCGGCGTGGGCAAAGAGGTGTTTGCCGAGCGCGTCCACACTCTGTCGCCGCGGGTGGCGGCGCCGCTGATGCGGATCAACTGCGCCGCTTTGCCGCCGAACCTGCTCGAGTCGCAGCTGTTTGGCCACGTCAAAGGCGCCTTTACCACCGCGCACGAAGATCGCGCCGGGCTGCTCGAGATCGCCGACGGCGGCAGTCTGTTCCTCGACGAAGTCGCCGAGATGCCCCTGGCATGTCAGGCCAAGCTGCTGCGCTTTTTGGACGATCGACACGTGCGCCGTGTGGGCGCGGTCGACGCCCGCGCGGTCGATGTGCGCATCATTGCCGCGACCAACCGCGACGTCGAGCACGAGGTCGCGGCCGGGAATTTTCGCCGGGATCTGTACCACCGACTCAACGGTATCTCCGTGGTCATTCCGTGTCTGCGCGAACGGCGTGCCGAGATTGCGCCGCTGGCGCGCGCGTTCGTCAACCAGGCCGGCCAGCGCTTTGGCCGCCCGGACGTGACCATCAGCGCCGCGGCGTTGCAGCGTTTGGAGAGCTACCCGTGGCCCGGCAACGTGCGCGAGCTGCGCAACGTGATCGAACGCGCGGTGGTGGTTTGCGGCGCTTGCATCGAGCCGGGCGACCTGTTCTTGCGCGACGACAGCCGTGAGCTGGTCGTCGAGGTGCAACAACAGGAGGGCTCCGACGAGCTGGCAGCGGCCACCGACGAGCGGATGCGCGAGCTGGTGGTGGAGGCCCTGGCCGCATGTGGCGGCAACCAGACCCAGGCGGCCAAGCACCTGGGCATCTCGCGCGGCACGTTGATCGCGCGTATCGAAAAGTTCAACCTGCCGCGGCCGCGGGCGGCGCGCCGGCGTCGCCGCACCACCAAACGAAGCGATTCGGAGTAGGGGGGCTTGCCTACATGCGTCGGCCGATGCCGACGACCACGGTGTGTGCGCGATCCGTTCGCGTCCCTTTGGTGACATCGGGCTGGCGGGACGAAGCGCCGCTGAAATGCAGCTTCGTTTTGTCGTAACAGTAGTCGGCGACCAAGTGCCAGGATCCGGTCAGTCGCTTGCTCAGGCCCACGTGCGCGCGCACGCCGCTCACGGTCGCGGTCGCGCCGTCCATGAGCCCCTCGGTCTGGCCGAGTTTGGCGCCGACCAGAAGGTTCAAGCTGCCCGTCATCGACACATCGTCGGTGAGGCGCGGCAGCTCGACGCGGCCTCCGACCAGACCGCCGCGCAGCGATTCGTTGGGCAAGCGCGCGATGTTGTTCAGATCGTCGGTCATGGTTACTTCGTAGCCGTAGCCGGCCACGACGTACAGTCGCGCGCCGCCGGCGGCTTCGTCGGTGACCCGCATACCGAGCGCCAGGCGGGCGTCGATGGCGTGTGCCGTGGTGGACACATCGCCGGAGCCACCGGCCGATGGTTCGTAGTGCAAGCCGGGGCTGGCGTAAGCGCCGCGATATTGGGCGAACGCCGCCGCGGCAAAGCGTCCGGTTCCGGTGTAGAAGCCGAGGTTCGCCAGCACGTTGGCCGCGTTGCTATCGAGATCGTAATTGCCCAGACCAGAAGCGCCGTCCGAGCGGAAGTGGGTAGCGAGGCTGTGCACGCCCAAGCCGACGCTCAGGCGCAGACCGTCGATGTCGGCGGGCGGGCGGACCACGTGGGGCGGCTCTGCCGCTCGCCGGGTGGTCACGGCGGGGGAGGGCGTCGCTGTCGCGACGCGGGTCGTTGCCGCGAGTGCAGTGGCTGCCGGCCTCCGCGCGGTGGACACCGCAGCGGCGGCGATCCACGCCGGAGCGCTGTCGTCGGTTTGTACCAGGTACCAGCGGCGGCGCCGCGACGCGGCCAACACGCGCAGCTCGGCGCCGCGGTTGACGGCAAACACCGTCTTGGAGCGCGCGCTCGGTCGCTTGAACGCGCGGGCGCGGTCGATGGTCACGCGCAGCGTCGCGGGCAGGTCGGGCCGCCGTGCTGCCACCATGGACTGCTCGCGCCAGGCGCCGTAGCGCTTGCTGCTGCGCCGGCCCCAGTGGTGGACGCGTTTGTGCGTGCGCTTGCCGAGCCGGCGCACCGTGGTCCGCGTGACCCAACCGGAGCGCTTGCCGACACGGATCTTGTACCAGCGGCCGCGCACCCGCACGATGCGGGCTTTTTGACCCGGCCGCAGGATCTTGACCACGCGGGCCATCTCGCCGGCGCGGGAGCGCATCCGCGTTCGGCCTCGGGCGACGACCGTGTCGGCCGCGGCAATATCCGCCATGGCGACGAGCACGGTGGTGACGATGGCGAGAGTGTGTCCCAGACGCATATGTCAAACCTGTGCACGTGCTGCGCCAAGGGTCGCGGGCGCGTAACCACACAGCCCGTGGTGGACCGCTGTGCACGTTTCGTACAGGCGTCTCGAGCTGGTTGTACAACTTGCTCAATCGACGTACACGACCATACGCCGGCGGCTCGGGGTTTCGGGGGCTTGGCCGGTGGATCCGCGGTTGCACAGGGGTACGGGCATGTCGCTGAGAACAGGTGTAGCCGTGTGCATGTTGCTGCTGGTCGGATGCGTCGGCTCGATCGTCGAGACCGGCCAGGCCAACAGCAACGTGTCGGCCGACGCGGGCCCGGGTGGCGGTGACTGCGATCCGCAGGTGGCCTCGTCGGGCTCGGGGCACCACAATCCCGGACAGGCGTGCTTGTCCTGCCACAAGTCGGGCGGCAGCGCGCCCGCGTTTACCCTGGCCGGCACCGTGCTCGACGGCACGAGCAGCGACGTCGCGATGGCGGGAGTCACCATCCGCATCACCGATGCCAACGGCACCCAGCTGAGCTTGACGACCGGCGACAACGGAAATTTCTACACGGATCAGGCCCTGGCGTTTCCGGTCGCGACGGCCACGTCGAGCTGTCCCAACACCTTTCCCATGTTGTCACCGGTGCAATCGACCGGCGGCGACTGCAACTCCGCCGGTTGCCACGTCTCCGGTTTCCGCATTCACGCCCAGTAGGAGAAGCCATGGACCTGGACCTAAATTTGCCGATCCCGCTGTCGTTGTCGATGCCCCTGGCCTTCGGCTTCTTCGCCCTGCTCACGGCGTGGATCAGCGTCACCCATCAGCGGCTGCGCCGCCGAAGAGCCAAGCGCGCACCCTCGGTCGACGTGCGCTACTTGATCCACGCGCTCAACTACGATCGCTGCACGGGCTGCGAGACGTGCATCGACGCGTGCCCGACCAACGTTTTGGAGTTGGTGTCGCACAAGAGCCGGGTGGTACAATTCGAAAACTGCGTGCAGTGCGAAAAGTGCGCCCGGGTGTGTCCGACCCAGGCGTTGGCCATGCATCTGATCGGCGACGAGCCGCCGGCGATCAAGGTGCCTGACATCGATCACCACTTTCAGACCAAGGCTCCCGGCCAATATCTCATTGGTGAAGTTGCGGGCAAGCCACTGGTCAAGAACGCCGCCAATCTGGGACGCATGGCGATCGAGCACATCGCCCAGTCCGGCCTGGTGGCCAAGCCGCGGCCGACCGACACCGATGTGGATGTGGTCATCGTCGGTTCGGGACCGGGCGGGCTGTCGGCGGCGGTGACGTGCGAGCGGCGTGGTCTCAGCTACGTCGTGCTGGAAAAGGAGCGAATGATGGCGGCGACGGTGTTGCGCTATCCGGCGGGCAAGCCGTTCATGGCCGAGCCCCACGACTGTCGCAACGTGTCGCTGCTGCCGGTGTTCGATACGTCCAAAGAGACGCTCGTCGATACCTGGAAACAGCTGGTGTCACAGCTGGGCGTCCGCGTGCAACTCGACGAGGCGGTGGAAAGTGTGGAGCGGGGTTCTGGTGGCTTCACGGTGACCACGCGCAAGGCGACCTACACCGGCCAGCGCGTCGTGCTCGCCATCGGCGTGCGCGGCAAGCCCCGTACCCTCAAGGTGCCGGGCGAGGAACGGCGCAAGGTTCACATGCTGCTCGAGGACCCGGTGGATCATCGCGGCCAGCGCGTGCTGGTGGTCGGCGGTGGCGACAGCGCCCTGGAGGCGGCCGTCGCATTGTGCGGCGTCGATGCCGAGGTGACCCTGTCGTATCGCAAGAAGGGATTCAATCGCGCCAAGGCCAAGAACCGCTCCGAGGTAGAAGCGCTGGTGGCCGCGGGCAAGCTGACCGTTCTGTTCGGTTCCAACGTTGCTGCCATCGGTGCCACGGACGTGACCATCAAGCTCGCCGACGGCGACAGCAACACCATTCCGAACGATGCGGCGTTCATCCTCATCGGCGCCGATCCGCCGGCCAAGTGGCTGCGCAAACACGGCGTCGAGCTGGTGGAGCGGCCGCACTCGTACACTGTCGGATCCACCGATGCGCTGGTGGTCGAGCTCGTCGCCGACGCCGTGGACTGTCCGCACACGGCCAGCGAAGCCGCAGCGCTCGTGCGTGGCCAGCGCCTGGCTGCCCGCCAGCGTCTGCCCATCTCCGACCCGGTGTCGGGCTCGGTGACTCGCGTGTTGCACGCGGCGAAGGCTCGCAAACCACGGCGCGGAACCACCATGAGCGACCTGGCTCGCCGCTTGCGCGACGCGGTGACACCGCGCCGCCGCCGTTCGGGCGCGGACTCAGCGGTCGAAACGTTCGTCGCTCCGTTGCCGCGCCGGCGCCGGCAGGAAACGGCGCCGGGTTTCGCCGACGAGGCGACCCTCGTGGATTTCATACCGCCGGGAACCCCGCAGTTCATCGCCGAGGATAGGAGTAGTCGTCATGAATGGTAGGTCCGTCGCGCTCTGCACCTTGCTGGTCGTGTTGTCGATGGTATGGCAAGGCTGCGACCTGGGCTCGACGGGCGCGGACGACGTCGCGGGTGGTGATGCCGGCGTTGGCTATGTTCCCGACGCGAGCTATGCCAGTGAGTGCTCCACCTGCCACGGTGACGAGACCACACCGGCGCCGCCCAAGAGCGCGACTGGCGAGACGTCGACGTCCGCGCGTGGCGTCGGCGCCCATCGCAACCACCTCGATCCAAACCCCACCTGGCACCAGCCGATCAAGTGCACCGAGTGCCACGTCGTGCCCGAGACTACGGACGCCCCGGGCCACATCGACGGCGACGGTGTCGCCGAGGTGCTGTTCAGCGGTCGCGCTGTCACCGGCGGTGTGTCGCCGGATTGGAACGGCACCACCTGCACCAACGTGTACTGTCACGGCGCCACCCTGACCGGCGGTGTACTGACCGAGCCGACCTGGACCACCGTCGACGGCAGTCAGGATGCGTGTGGCAATTGCCACGGCGCGCCACCGCCCGACCCGCACCCGCAAGACACGAACTGCGGCTCTTGTCACCCGACGATTCAGCCGGGGACCAACCACTTCCTCGATCCGGACAGCCACATCAACGGCGTCGTCGACCTCAAGCCGGAACAACAATCCTGCGACAGCTGCCATGGCGGCGGCGGCATCTCCGCACCGCCCACGGATCTGGCGGGTCACACCGAGCGCACCTTCCCGGGTGTCGGCGCCCATCGCCAGCACATCGGTACGAGCCAGAACTACCGTGAGCTGGCCTGTTCCCAGTGCCACGTCGTGCCCAACTCCGTAGACGATCCGGGCCACATCGACGGTGACAACAAGGCGGAGGTGACCTTCGACTCGTTCAACCCGCAAGCGAGCTACGACGCGGCAACCGAAACCTGCTCCAACCTGTATTGCCACGGCAACGGCTGGTCGCGCCTGGGCAGCATGAAGTTCACCGATCAGGTGTCCCTGGGCTGCAACGGCTGTCACGCCAGCTCGCTGCAGGGCTCGGGCGATATGTCGGGCCGGCACCACACCCACCTGGACGAGAACATGAGCTGCCGCGATTGCCACGCCACCGTGGTTGGCTCGGGCCAGACCATCATCAACGCCAGCCTGCACGTGGACGGCCAGCGCAGCGTGTCCATGCCCAGCGGAGGTACCTGGAACCCGGCGACGCGCACGTGTAGCAACCTGTCGTGCCACGGCTCCAAACGCTGGTAGCGCCAGCGGCGCGGTGAACGAAACGCGTCGCGATCGCGCCGGATAGGTCAGCGCTGCGGTGTGACCGGATCGTCAGGGCGTATCGGTGGTCCCACCCTCGCTGCCAGCTCGCGTGCGTCGATCACTCGCCGGCGTAGCGCTGCGCCAGCATGCGGAACAGCGCGCGTGTCGCCGGCACGTCGCCGCCTTTGGGACGCCCAGCCAGATCCGAACCTTCGTTGTAGGCCATCGAGTCGATGTGTATCCAGCGGTTGTCGCCGACGAACTCCTGGAGGAACAGGGCGGCGGTGATGGCGCCGCCATAGCGCCCGCTCGAGATGTTGCAGAGGTCGGCGATGGGGCTGTCCAGTTTGCGCCGGTACGGCCGGTACAGAGGCAGGCGCCACACCGGGTCCGGCTCGGTGAGGGCATCGCCGGCGCCACTGAACGCGGTGGCGACGTCGTCATCGGTGCAGAAGAACACGGGCACTTCGGTCCCGAGCGCGACCCGCGCCGCACCGGTGAGCGTTGCCACGTCGATGATCAGATCCGGTTTTCCCGACGCGGCCTCGGCCAGGGCGTCGCACAAGATCAGCCGGCCCTCGGCGTCGGTGTTGCCGACCTCGACCGTGATGCCCTTGCGGGTGGAGAGGATGTCGCCGGGGCGGTAGGCGTTGCCGGACACGGCGTTTTCCACCGACGGCACGAGCAGGCGCAAGCGCACCGGCAGCTCCAGCTCCATGATCATCGAGGCCAGGGCGATGACCGTGGCGGCGCCACCCATGTCCTTTTTCATCAACCGCATGTACGGGGCGGCTTTGAGGTCGAGGCCGCCGCTGTCGAACACGACCCCTTTGCCGACCAGGGTGACCTTGGGGTGCTTGGGATTGCCCCAGGTGAGGTCGGCGATCAGGGGAGGGCGGCTGGCGGCGCGGCCCACCGCATGGATCGCCGGGTAGTTGTTCTTGAGCAGGGCATCGCCGCGGATGACCTTGGCTTTGCCGCCGTGCTGTTTGGCCAGCTCTTTGATGGTGGCAGCCAGCTCGTCGGGGCCGCAGTCCTCGGCGGGGGTGTTGACCAGATCGCGTCCCGTGTACACAGCGGTGGCAGTGGCCACGACCCGACCCCGGTCGGCGTCTTCGGGCCAGACCATCTGGGCCTTGGGGCCGTGGGCTTTTGATTTGTAGCGAGTGAACCGATAGCAGCCGAGTGCCCAGCCCAGGGCCGCGGCGTTGCCGTAGCCGTCGGCTTCTTTGGGGTCGAGCTGGTAGCGAGCTTTGGGCAGCTTGCCCGGCAGTCGAGCGAAGCTCCACAGCGACCCGCTGTTCTCAACCACGTGGAGCACGCGGTCCAGTCTGCCGTCCGCTTTGCGCACCAGACCGGTGTCGCCAGAGCGGCCTTTGAAGTCGGTGTTTTTGACCCAGGCGCCGAGGCGTTTGGGCTGTTTCTTAACCCATGACTTGAAGTCTTTTGCGGGGACCAACGAGATCTTGACGGTGGTCGGTGTGGGGCGTGTCGCGAAGCAATCCATGGAGGGGAGCTTAAACAAGCTGCGGTGATGCGAGCGAGCCCGCGCGCCGAAAAAACGAGCGCCCGACCGCTGATTTCGGTCGGGCGCAGTGATGGGTGGCTGTTCGTCGCGGCTACGGCGCGCCGTTGGTGGCCAGGTTGTCGAGAGCCGCCAACAGCGACGGATCGATGTCCTGCAGCGACGGGATGTTGAGATCGTCCAACGTGGCGTTGAACATGCCGCAGTTGGTCGGCTCGCCGAGCTGCCACGAGCCCTGCTCGGTGGTGCCGTCCATCAGCTCACCGTGGATGTACGTTTGATCGATGGAGGTGTCCCAGCACTCCTGCACGGCCATGCGCTGGTTGGCTGCCAGCGAGCCGTCGACCGCATCGGCTTCGGCGCGACCTGTGCCCTCGTCGAGGAAGGCCATGCGGATGCCGACGTCCTCGGCGATGCCGTCTTTGGGCTCACTCACGTCGAAGTTGGCTTCGAAGTCGATGAAGTCAATCGTGTGAGCGGCCGACTCGTAGCGACCGTAGAGGTAATCCAAATCCACGGGCTCGGCGGTCGGGTTGTCTTTGGGGATGAAGTTGCGGAACACGGCGACGACCCAGGTGACGAGGTCGGTCGGGTTGGTCTCATCGGGGCCCTTGCCGAACAGTGCGACGAACCGCCCCTGGTCGAAGTTGGCCGGGTCGAAGGCCGGGTTGTAGGCTTGCTCGAAGTCGCGCGAGGCAGTCAGGTCCCACATCACGATGCCGACGCCCTGGTCGGCGACGCTCCGATTGGGGGTCGAGCCGCCGTAGACCACTGGTGTGAGGGTAGCCAGGTCGTTGGTCGCGCCGCGAACGAACGCGAACTGGTAACGGAAATCGGCGGTGTCGCCAGCGTCCTTGATATAGGCGCCCACGTAACCGAAGTCGTCGCCCGGGTACGGCCCCCACCAGAACTCCTTGGTCTCGCTGTTGTACAGGGTCGGCGGCGTATTGACGATGAGCTGGAGCATGTCGATCGTGGCCTTGACCGTGCCGTTGATGCCCAGGACCACGTCGGCGGACGCGTGGGGATACAGCGCTGGATCGCCCAACAAAGCGGCGGTGGTCGCGCGGGGGGCGCTGGCCTCGAGCTGGGCGCGGCTGGGCAGGGCGCGGCGATATTCGTCGAGCTTCTGCTGATCGTAGGTTTCGGGTCCCTCGTCGACGCATGCGGTGGCGGTGACGACGGCGATGCCCAGCAGGCCTGCAACTAGTTTGTACATATCTTCTCCTCCGTTGTGATTGCTACTGCCTCGCGATGCCTCACGAGAGAGCAACCACCGTGCCGGGGGCTAACGCCCCGCGATCACGTGGAGGGTTCGGACATGCCTACACGGTGTGACCGTGTGTTTACCGCCGATTTCCACAATGTGCGGTCAAATCCGCCGCTACCCCACCGCTACCCGGTGGCGTGCTCAGGCCTGGGCGGCGTCCTGCACGCGGGTGGTCACGCGGTCCAGATACCGGCCACGCCGTGGCGAATGTGTCGCTCGACGATGGGCTTGAACACTTTGGCCAGCAGGCGGTTGACCTGCGTGTCGCATTCGACCGTTTCGTGGAACTCTTGCTACGGGGGACGCTTTTCGTGTTTTTCGTGTTTTCAGATACCCGGAATCATTGGCAAGCGGGTGTTTTCGAATACGAAGAATACGAAGAGCGTCCCCGCCAAGATTGGGCTAGTACCAGGCGGTGTCCAGCCACACTTCGGGCTTGGGGTCGCCGGCGCCGCCGTTGCGCTCGTCCAGCCACACCATGATCATGTTGGTGCCGGCGCGTTTGGCGTGGAGCGCCGAGGTACCGAGGACAAAGCGCGGGTGGTTGAACACCAGCTCATCGCCCTCGTTGAGGCTGGCCGACAGCGGTGCCGTGTACAGGCGCGCGCCGTTGCTGCCGCGATCGTCGACCCAGGCGAGCACAGCCGGATGGACGTTGTGTTCGACCAGGGCCGGGCTGCCGCGGTCGCCGGTGCTGTTCACCATCACCTCACCGGCGCCGCGGTTCGGATCCAGCGCGCCGGTGGCGTCGATGGTCGCGCCGCGGATGGTCGTGGGCTGGGCCGCGGTCGTGTCCTGGCCGGCCCATACCAGCGCGGCACCGCCGGCGTAGGCAAATACGTGGCTGTCACTGTCCACCCAGCCGGCATCCACCGGCCCGGCGACGTTGACGGACAACAGCGTGCCGTTGCGGTCCAGGGCGGCGACCTGGGCGCGCGGTACGTCTGCGTTCAGCAGCGTGTCGTGGCGGTCGCGGAGAAACGTCACATACGTTTTGTCCACCGCCGCGGCGACGTGCAGCGGAGCGTCGGTGACGAACGCGCCGTCGGGCGAGCCTGTGCCCGCGCTGGCGACCACCACCGGGCCCACCGTTTCGCCGGTGGCGCCGTGGACGCGCAGCCAGCGTACCTCGCTGTTGCCCATGCCGCCTTCGCTGCGCCACACGACGATGAAGTGCTCGCCGTCGAAGATGATGTCGCCTCCGGTCGCGCCGTTCCATCCCGCGGGATCGAGGGCGACGGGCGAGATAATCTGCGTGCCTTCGCCATCCACCAGCACAAACCAGTTCTGCACCGGAGTGCCCGGGGTCTGGTACAGCACGCCCAGGCTGGTGTCGCCGGCGGCGACCTGGCCGGCGACCACATCCCCCGCGCAGACGATGCAGATCGGTGTTTCGGTGGCGGCCAGGGGGACGCCCGCGCCGTCCATGCGTTGCAGCCACAGCTTGCGCGCCCCGTCTCGGGCGTCCACCCAGGTGAGCCACAGCTCGCGATTGACGATGTTGACCCGGGGAGTGGCGGCGGCGCCGTGCTGGGCAAAGTCGGTGATGCGGATGCCGTTTTGGCCCACCGTCAGCGTCGCTTCGTGGGTCACGACTTTGCCGTACAGGCCGGTGCCGGTGGCGACCACGTCGTGGGCAACGCCTTCGGACAAACCCGTGATGTCGACCATGGCCGTCCAGATGTTGTCGTTGTCCGGATCTTCGGCCGCCACAGTGGTGCCGTCGACTTTCACCGCGACCGCAGCGGCGACGCCGTACACGGTTACCTCGATGGGCAGTTGCGGGTACACCACCGGGTTGGCCCACATGGCCCCGCCCAGCTCCTGGCGCAGGCGGACGGCGTTGAGGGTCAGAAGCTCGGCGTCCGGCGTCACCGAGGCGTCGGTGTCGGGGGTAGAGCCATCCGAGTCGCCGCAGGCAGTGCCTGCTGCGACGGTCCAGGCGAGCACCACTGCCAGAGCAAACCGCATGACGAGCAGAGTATCCGGCTTAGCCCGGTTCCGGCAACGGGCGATAGGCGACCAGCCAGTGGTTGGCGGCGTCCGCGGGATCGACGATCAGCAACAGCTCGACCGTGCCCGAGGACTCGACCGTGTCGGCAAACGACGGGCATGTGACCAAGACCTCATGGGCTTCGCCGTCGAACCGCGTGTGCGCGTGCCACACACGGTTCTTGTACTTGCCTTTGCGCGTCTTCTTGCCTTCGTCTACCAGCTCGACCTCGCTGCACTTGGCGCGGATGGTCGTGCCCGCCCGCATCGCTTTGACCACGCTGCGCGCTTGAAACAAGAAGAACAAGATGCCGGCGAGGGACGCGACGATGAGCAGAACGTCGGTGATGAGGATCGCCACCAGCAGCAGACCGAACAGCCCCGGCCACATCCATTTGGTCACCGGACCCTGTAGCTCCGCGCGCAGTTGATCGCGCCAGGTGTAGGGCCGCTCGGCCAGGCGCACGAGCTCGACCGCCTCGGTGGTCGAGACGTGCCAGCTGTCGATGAGGTGATGTTCGCAACTGGGAAGCAAGGCGCCAAAGTATGCCAAACCGCTCGAGCTTCGGCCTCCATTGCCTGGGGAAATAGCCCCGAGGTGGGAGCACAACCCTCCGAATTTCCCCGGCGCATCATGAAATTCCACCCACTTGCCAGTGGCACCAGACCTGCAGTTTGGTGCAGGTGATGCTGTCCCGAATCTTTGCTGTCTCGTTTGTCGCAGCGCTCGCCGGGGGCTGTATCTCTGACTCCGAGCAGGTCTCGGAACAATCTCAGGCCATCGTCAACGGCCAGGTCAACACCGGGGATCCGGCGGTGGGCATGGTCTACATGGACGGCGTGGGTAGCTGCACCGGCACCATGATTTCCAACAAGGTGGTGATCACGGCGCGTCACTGCGTGTTGCTCGAAGACGGCACCGTGGTGCCGCCCAGTGACATCTATTTGTTCTGGGGGACGACACCGCAAAACGGTGACACCCCCACGCAGGTGGTCAGTCACGAGTATCACCCCACGGGCGACATCGCGGTGCTCGAGCTGGCGTCCCCGGGCCCGGCGACGCCCATTGTGATGAACTCGATGAGCCTGGATCCGTACGTGGGCGAGCCGGTGCGCGTGACGGGCTATGGCGTCACTGCCGAGAACAACACCGACGCGGGGACCAAGCGCGAGGGCATGACGACCGTGTTCCAGTCGCTGCTCAATACGGACCTCGGTCAGGTGATGCTGGTCGGCAACCAAGGCTCGCAGACCTGCTATGGTGACTCGGGCGGCCCGGCGTTCATGACCCTCGACGGCATCGAGCAGATCGTCGGCACCACGTCGTTTGGCACAGGACCGTGCGAGCAGGACGGCACCGTCGACGGCGAGGTTCGCCTCGACCTCTACTACTCGTGGATCATGGACTTCGTCACGCGCAAGGATCCGAACGGGCTGCCTGCTGGCACCACCGCACCGGATCCCGACCCCGCGCCGGACCCCAGCCCCAGCCCCAACCCCGACCCGACCCCGGATCCGGGTTCGACCGGCCAGCCCGGCCAGCGTCCCGCCGATGTCGTGGGCGGCTGTGCGGCCAGCGGCACCGGTTCCGGTGGCGATGCCATCGCGCTGCTTCTGGTGTTGACATTGATCATCGCGCGCCGGCGCTGGCGGGTGACCGAGTAGCGCGATGCGCGCCCCTTGCCGAAATCCTCGGCGCTTCCTTCTATAATGGAGGCCAGTGCAGCGGGGGGATGTAGTTGGTCAGCGCTGGGTCGTCGCAGAAGCACATCGCGTCGGCGGCATGGCCGAGCTGTTTCGTGGCCACGACGCGGACTCCGGCGACGTAGTCGCCATCAAGGTGATGCGCGGCAACAGCGGTGACGCCATCGCCCGGTTCGAGCGCGAGGCAAAGCTCATGGCTGCGCTCGACCACCCGGCCATCGTGCGCTATCGCGACCACGGTCGCACCGACGCCGGCGAGTACTTTTTGGTGCTCGAATGGCTCGAAGGTGAGGATCTAAACCAGCGGCTGAGCCGCAGTCCGCTCGATCTGGGCGAGACCATGCGGTTGATCGCGCGTATCGCCGACGGTCTCGAGCAGGCGCACCGCGCCGGCGTGGTTCACCGGGACATCAAGCCGGCCAATCTGTTTTTGCCGGGGTGCGATGCGGCCAAAGCCAAGCTGATCGATTTTGGCATCGCCGGTCTGGTGCAGGGCCAGACCATCGAGACCGATCCGTCCATGGCCCTGGGCTCGCCGGGCTACATGGCCCCGGAGCAAGCGCAGTCGGGCAAGCGCATCGGTCGGTTGGCCGATGTGTATGCGCTGGGCTGTGTATTGTTTCGCTGCCTCACGGGACGGCGGCCGCTCGAAGGCGACAGCGCCATGGCGGTGATGCTCAAGACCGTGATGGAGACGCCGCCGCGGATGCGCGAGCTGCGCCCGGACGTGCCCGCCGCGCTCGACGAGCTGGTCGCGGGCATGCTGGCCAAAAAGCCCGAGTTCCGGCCGAGCTCGGCAGCCGAGGTGGCACGCATCCTGGAGTCCATTGCACCGGCGGCTGCCCCGGCCGCCCGGGGCCGGTGGGTCAGCGCCATCACCCAGTCCGAGCAGCGCATCATCTCGGTGGCGCTGACCGACATCACCTCCTGGGCCGGGATCGACGTGGTGGGTCGTGCCGGCACAGACGATCGCCAGGTGCGCTACGAGTCGCTGGCCCAGGTCGTGCCCGAGCTCGGCGGCACGCTGCACCGCCTCACCGACGGCATCGTCGCGGTCACCCTCGAGGGCAAAGCCGACGAGCAGCCGGCGCGGGTGGCGCGGTGCGCGCTGGCCATCCACGACGCGGTCAGGGGAACGCCCATCGTGCTGGCCACCGGGCGCGGCAACGTGACGCCGTTGCCGGTGGGGGACGTCATCGATTGTGCGGTGGCCTTGCTCGAGCGGGTGCGCCGGACGCGGTCCAAGCGTCCGGACAGCGCCGCCGACACCGGCGTGCGCATCGATCAGACCACGGCTCAGCTGCTGGGCGCGCGATTCCGCGTGGTCTGGGACAAGATGGGCGCAGTGTTGCGCGCCGAGCGCACCGTCGAGGCGGCGCGCACGCTGCTGGGCAAGCCGACGCCGTTCGTCGGCCGCGCCCGCGAGCTCGGCATCCTCGGCGCAATCGTCGAAGCGACCATGAGCGAGTCCCAGGCCAATGTCGCGGTCGTCGTCGGCGAGGCGGGCCAGGGTAAGTCGCGCTTGCGCCACGAGTTCGTGCGTACCCTGCGCCGGCACCGCAATGTCATCGAGGTGCTCAGCGGTCGCGGCGATCCCATCGCGGTTGGCTCGCCGTTTTCCACCATCGTGCCGGCGATTCGGCGCGCGGCCGGGTTCATGCCCGCCGACACCGAGACCGATCGCCTGGGCAAACTGTACGAACGGCTCGGCCGGACCATGTCGGGGGCCAGGCTGCACCACTCGTGGAACTTTCTCGGCGAGCTGGTCGGATTGCGCTCGCCGACGCGCACCGACATTCAGGTGCGCGCCGCCCGCTCCGACCCGATCCTCATGGGCGATCAGATGAAGCGCGCCTGGCTCGACTGGCTGGGGGCGGAGCTCGATGCCCAGCCGGTGGTGCTCGTGCTGGAAGACTTGCACTGGGGCGAC
>Ga0114931_10005646_pt1 | contig 15468 bp, 11 predicted proteins | sample 2SBtaG_FD_89579 | JGI IMG/M metagenome (GOLD analysis project Ga0114931, IMG submission 89579) | Deep subsurface microbial communities from Kolumbo volcano to uncover new lineages of life (NeLLi) - 2SBTROV14_V59a metaG | ecosystem: Environmental > Aquatic > Marine > Volcanic | place: Kolumbo...
GAAGTGAACTGTCTGAATAGGTATTCTCTCCAGTCATATCACTTTCGTGTTCTGATGAAGCCGTTGGTTTTCCAATTTTTATGAGTAGCGCTAGTGCAAAAAAAGCAGCAGCAGTACTAATTGTAATAATGGTAGATTGATCTACGAAGCCAATTGCTTCAAGCCAGCCCTTATTTCCCTCAATAAAAGTGCTAGCGGATGTCCAGTGACCTGCTATTGGAACCAGAATGATACTCGTGAATACTGCAATAGTAACGTGCTCAATATTTGAAAGATAGTGACCTATTATTTTATATACAATCATGGATGCAAATAGCATAAGAGCCATTTGATAGATTAAGAATAGAGGCATAGATTGGGAGGTTGTTATTTCTTCATTTATAATATGACTTGCCATTAATTGGTTGGAAGTGCCAATCCAACCAAAAACGCTGTCCCCATACATGATGCCGAATCCCAATATAAAATATCCTAGAAACGCGGTAGCAAAAATCAATACACTCGTTTGGTGCTGCTTATGTTGATAGTTATCAATGTTGGAAATAACTAAAGCCATTGGTGCTAGAAAAGCTAAAATAGTGGTAAGTATTTGCCATATATTATTGAGTGCATCAGTCGATTTATTTTCTTTTTCATCACTAGAGTTCATATTTTCAACGCGATTAATTTCAGTTGAAAGAGTCTCTATTTTATTCTTGGTGTCGCTAATATTGATGAGAAGCTCATATAAACGAATTGAATTATCTTCAATCAATGATTTTTGAGAGGTAAGATTCGCTGCATTCGTCCGTACTTCTCGTGCTTTATTCAGTAGATCAGTTGAAATTTCATCAATGGCTTTACTATTATTAGCAATACCAGTACGGCTTTCATCTAGACCGCTATAAGCTTCTTTAAGCTTTCCATCAATTAGTTCTAAGCCATCTTTAATTGCTCTTACGCTGCTTCGGTTCAAGTTGGTGTTTTCTTTGCTGTTATCAATTTCTTCGCGTAATGAGTCAAGTGTCTGTTGAATTACCTCAATGTTTTCCATGCTGGACTCAATTTGCTGCTTAGCTTTTTTTCTTACTTGATCCATTTTATTTTCGCTACTAGTTACTTTTCTATCATCTTGTTTACTAGCGTTTTCTTGAGTCTTGTTTGCTGGTTCAGTCACTGGTGAATTTACAGCGGCTTGACTAGCTTTTATCGGTTGAGCGAGTCCACTTTTAAGTGGTAATAATAGTGCTAGAATGCAAATGAATAAGGGAAAATATTTATGGGGTATAGTCTGCATAATAATCTCAATCTTTCTGTCTTGGCTCATTATCTAACAGAGCGGATACATCGGGTTGCGTATAGTGGGGCAATAGACTTGAGCAATCAGAGGAGGGTGAGTTCTCTCGGATGTGTTTTGTAAAAAGCTCTTGTAGTTCTCTATCCTTTTCCCTAAATGCTAGTGACATACTAGCATTGGTAAGTTCTGTGGCATCGGTAGATGGAATATCTAGGGAAGAGGCTACATAATTCTTTCCCAAGGGTGTATTTTTTAGTCTTTCGATAAAAAATACTTGACTGGCTAGTAACTTATCAATACGTTGATTTGCCAAATCAAAAATGGCATTTTCAAGTAGTGAGTACGGTCTTAATTCAATACCACTTTCACGATATTCATCAAGAAAATAATAATATAACAATGAACCTTTTAAGACACCTACAGTGCTAACTTTCAAGTTGTTTTTATCCGTTTTTGTCCTATTTTTGCTTTCAATAAGGATAGGTCGAAACTGACAAAGTGGAGGAGTCAGCTTAACCTTATCTATTTCTGGAAGAATCAATCTGTCAATAGTAACTATACTCCGCAAACGGAAATTTTTTACGTCATACAGTAATTGATCAAAGTTTTCTTCAACAAATTCACATCGGATTTTAATTGATTTACAAAGTGCATTAATGCGGGTAATTAATATGCCATGTGCTTGCTGTTTTTCATCATAACTGGAATAGGGGGCACGGCTTTTTTCTACCCCAATATAAACTACCTGATTTTCTTCCAACGGACTTGCTTGTCCGTTACCTATCAAGGAAAAGATCATTATGAATATGAAAGTAGCAGTCGATTTCATTATTTTTCTAACACCTTATTATTTGGCATGTTAGTTGTTTGAAGGAAGTAATCTGGAGAAAGTTTCAATATAGCGGTGTCGGGTAGCCCAATACGTTGTAAATTCTTGAGATTAACTTTGATTTCTGGTAAACCTTTTAAATACTCAGAAAATTCTCGCACTTTCATACCTGTTAAGAGTCCTGAATACATATTCATAGCATCCATGTTTTGTAAATTCACACCAGACTGCTTGCTGAGAATTAGGCTGACGCTTGGATCTGTTGTGTGTTCATCTAAAGAGATGGCTGGTATTTTAAAAAAAGCCAAGCTACTGCTTAGCTGTTGGAGAAGAGTCGTATCAATTCCATGATATGTAGGAAGAAATAAAGCATCGATACTTAGAGATAATTTGCCATAACAAGCTGTCATCGCCTGTTTTATTTTCTGTGCAGTCATCGTTGAAAAAGCTACTTTACAATCGAAGATTATTATATTTTCTTGATCAGAAAAGGCTTTGAGTATTTTGTAATTTACGGCTTTTCTGCCTTCTTCGGTATCCTCGTAAATAATGCCAATATTTTTAAATTCTAATATTTTCTGAGATAAATTAAGCAAGTTTAATTTATGGTCATCGTCATTAGAGTTTTGGGTAAGCATTTGGGTTAAATCGGAGGTTGGTTTTTCTATCGTGTGATTTTTCTTATCGATACTTTTTTTGAAACGAGAGAGAAGATATGGTATATGGATAGCGGGAAGTAGTTCCCAATGGTTATTTTCCCATGTTTTGAAAAAATATTTTTTTCCTTTGATTTCTCCTTCAGGAGTGAAGGCATAAATGCCTGTTGTGCCTACCCAAGCAGCAGAATAATGTAGGGTGGATGTTAAGAGTGAAGGGATTGTCGAGCCGGCTTTTTCGATGGCATTAGTGAGTAGCATAACCGAATCGTAACCTTGTGCAGCAGCAGAATCGGGTTCTTCTTTATATTTTTCACGATAGCTATCAATAAAGTTTCGACTGGATGGGCTATTGTTTTTTTGGGCATCAAAAATGAAAGGAGTAATGACATTATCGGCTGCTTTACCTGCAATGTTGGTGAAAGTTGCAGATTGGAATGAATCATTACCCAATATAGGCTTATTTACCCCCATTTCTCGCAGTTGTTTAACCATAAGCCCGCCCGCTTTAGAACCCGAGGCAATAAAAATAGCATCAAAATCATCACTACTAAATTCTGAAATAGTCGATCGATAGTTGGTCTCTTTTTCAAAAAAAGAAACGCTTTTGGTTATTTTTACTCCCTGCTTTATTGCCGCATCTTCAAACAAAAAAGCTAGTTCACGGCTTAGGTCATCTCTTGCATAAAGTGTGATAATCTTCTTGTGTCCTAGGCTTTTGGAGACACTTGCAAGCTGTTCCGCCATAACATCAGAGTTTGGAACCATGCGAAATACATACTGAAAGCCATGACCAGTTAAACTTTTTGCAGTGGAAAAGGAGGGCATAAAAACAATTTGACTGCGATCGTAAATAACCGAGGCTGGGACTGCGATACTAGAGCGACGATGTCCTAGTACAGCTGTAACTTTTGGGTTAGCAGCTATACGCCGTAAAGTTGACTTGACCGATTCGAAATCATCACCCTCCTGCTCAATATTTACTTTTAATGATCGACCAATTAGCTTTTCTGGACGTTGATTGATTATGGAGGAGGCTAATAGGATTCCTTTAATGTAGTTACTTTTTTGTAAATCTTGAATCGCAACAATTTGAATTGGGCCTTGATTTACACGTGCAAACTTTAAACGCTTCTCTGCCATACCAGCAAAGTCAGGGCTACAACCAGAAAGTAAAAAGGTAAGTGAAATGAGAAGACAAAGAAATGTGGAAGGTAAAGAAAGAATGGTCTTCATGATTCTTATTTTCCATCTTGCTTTGGTGCTGATGATGCATTACTTATATCACCTTGAGCGGGTTGAGTGTCCAGTGATTTTTTCGAACTTTGACTGGAGTTAGGTGTTGCCGTATCTGTATTTAAAATAATAGGAAGTCCATCTTTACCTGATCCAATGATAACAACTTTGGCATTATTTGACTCTGCAAGCTCTTTTGTCGCTTCGATACCTTTGAGTTGTAGAGTGGAAGGCGTTAATGATGTATTGATTATTTTATGGTAGTTACTAATACCACCGGCTTCAATTTTAAGGCGTTTGGCTTCTTTTTCTGCCGTTTGCATACGAAACTCATAAGACTTCATTAGTTCTTCTTGTTTTAATTTGCTCTCAATTGCCTTAACGATTTCATCGGGTAGTTTAATACTGCGAATAATAATATCTTCGACTTTAACGTAATTTCTCCCTACTTCATCCAAAGCCGTAAGGATTGTGTTGGTTAGTAGCCCGGCTTCATTAGTATAGATTTGTTCGGCGGTATAGCTTCCTAGCTCTTTTCGCATGACAGATTCAATTTGAGGCACAATAACACGCTGTAAATAATCGGGGCCAATTTTCTGGTGCAAAATACCTAAAAGGCTGATCTCAGGGCGGTAACGAATTGCTAATGACAAGTGAATAGTCAGCCCTTTAATTGAAATAACATCAAAGCTATGTAGGGCAATTTGATTTCGAATTTCATAAATATAAACCTGGTCTAGGGGGTTGAAAATATGCAGACCTTCCTCATAAATTTTGTCAATTTCGGTACCACTGAATCGCCGAAATAAGACTGCTGCATGACCAGACTCAACCGTAATTACCATCCTTTGCCAGAAAAAAGTAAAAATAATTGCAGTTATTAATAACAAGACAATCAGGAAAGGGCGCTTTTGTCGCAGCCATTGACTAAAACGAGAGGGGGAGTAATCCTTATTTTTCACAAGACATATGCTGGGTAAAAGTGTTGTCGTTTATACGTATTAAGGGCATGAAAATTTTGAGCTTGCCGATAAACAGGGGGGTGACCAGCTTAATCGGAATTAGGACGTTCCTTAATTGGCATAAATAAAATCCAGCCGTGCTAACACGAGCTGGATAAAGAAATTTGTTGTAATGTAAATTATGCAGACGCAGCTTCTGTAATATTGGCTGTCTCAGCAGTAGTATCTTTTTTGCTACGGTATTTCTTGATTGCATAATAGCTACCAATGCCCAGCAATGCTCCAGCAACTGTAGCCATTCCTATAGGGTGTGCAATTAAAATGCTTTTGCTCCGACTAGTATGGTTCCTTTTGAATTTGTAACTAAACTAGTTTCCATAAATTTTCTCCAATTGTTTTCTTAAATTGAGGTAATAGCGGCTCATAGTAGCTTATATGTTTTTGTTGACAAAAGAGTGATACAACTACCTATGCTTCATAGTGCCTTTGTAACGCGAAAATAGTACTACGAACCGAACCAAGTTTATTATAGCCTATAAAATAAACATCTTTGGATATTTATTGTTGCAAATTGTAGTGGCTCATCGCTACAAAAATTACGATTAAGATGGTTTTAATTTTATTGTGTAGTGAATTATTTAGGGTATGCTAATTCTTCTACAATCTTCAAAGGAAAAATAAAATGCCAGTAGTAGGAACTCAAGTAGCAGCTAGTCCATTAGTGAATGTCGCTAACTCTGTTGGTGCCGTTGGAACGTCTTTAAAGGTATTTGCAGTTGCACACCCAGTAAGTTTATCAATTTTAGGCGGGACCTTGCTTGGCTATAGTGCCTGTAATAGATATAAGAAGTACAAAGCCAAAAAACAGAAAAAAAGTATCGCTATAGATACCTCGTCAACAACTACAGCGTGATTGAAAAATTTTGGGAGTATTTAGGTGGGTGGGTAAAATAAATTACTTTTCCCACTCACTTAGTAATCTAACAGTTCATTAAACCTAAATTGTTGGAAGTACTAAGCTAGCGGCTATGATCGTACTTAGAACGATTCATGTTTGTTAGCTTGAGGAGAAAGCTTGTTTTTTTGCTGTTCAGTCAGCTTTTTCACATAGAGCTTGCCTTCCTCAAATTTTTGTTTAAAAAAGTCCTTGTTATATGTTGCATCAATATCATCCAAAGTACCACCGTTATCAAAGTGACGAATAAAGACTTGTCCTGTTGCATAACTTACTGAGCCAGTTAATAAACTCATGCTAAGCCCACCACCTAGAGTACCAATTCCAGGGATTAGCTTGGTCATGCTGCCTATTCCTAGCATTGTCAGCACAGGCAAAGAACCACTAAGTAGTGAGGCGACCATCGTTTTACTTTTTTGCTCGTCAAATTCAACCTCGTAATGCTCGCACAAGCGACGTAGCATATTTAATTGTATTCCTGCTAGGCCAACAATATCCACCAGTGGAATTGGGATAAACCCTAGAGACATTCCAGTAACAATGTGGTTTTTTACAATATTTTCTGCTTTAACATGTTTATGTTGCAAACTGGTCGATGATAGTTTGATGTCTGTGTCTAACAGCTTTTCTGTTAATTCATCAATTAGTTGTTTTTGTTCGGTATCTGTTTCCATTAATTCTTCCTTAGCATTGGTGAGTAAACTGATTTCTTTTGCTTTCTTTTGGGTTGCTGCTTCTGCTACAGAGATTTTTTTTTTGGTTGCTTGTAGCTCCTTTTTCAATTCATCAGTATTTTTGGTTTGTTCTTTTAAAGTAACAGTGAGTTGTTCTACTTGTTCAGCTCTTGATTTAAGTTGCTGTGTCAGAGTAGGCTTTTTTTGTGTAGTCCCTGTTGTTTTTTGGTTTGACGGTTTGGGTGTTTTATCAGGCATGACTATTTTCTCGCTGTCGATTTTCAATGAATACAGATTACGTTCAATAGTAGCAAATTTAACCAAAATAATCTCTCCGAATATGCTGTTGGTCAGTGCGACCACATTAAAATTTAAATTATTAATATAATCAATAATTTACAGGAATAAATTGAATTTCATCAACCTCTGTAATATCATGTTTTATAGAATTTTTTCGTTTTAATGCGGTCGCCCTGTGCTGTTGATGACAGGCAGGGAGTAGAAAAAGACTATTATAATATTCTGCTTCTGCTTGTACCTTACTTTTTCGTGGTTGATGTTTGTAGGGGCAGTACTTTTTACAAAATAAAAGTTTGAAGTCTTAGTTAACAATCTAACGACCCACTCTAACTTATTTAGAGCTTGTGCTTTTATGTTTTAACCCAAGCTCTAAATATTATTTTGTTAAAAGTTATACACTAGATTTGTACCAGTACGGGTATCGGTATTTTTAAAACCATCTGCAACTACGCTATTTTTGTCAATGTTATAGGTAAGTGACAGTGATAATTTTTTGGTCATTTCTATCATTAAACTTGTGTCTGAAGTCGTGTATGTATTTTCTTTGCTTGGAAAGTATTGTAAGGTCTGATTAATCGAAACCCTATCGTTTAATTGTTGAGAATAATACAGCCCTAAGTAGCCAATACCCCCCTTATCATCAGTAGAACCATCGGTATGACTGGTTTGTCGTAAGCCAGTACCAATTTCAACACCTAGATTGTGTTTGTCATTTTTGAAAATATGCTTGCCATAACCTGCCGCCTCAGTATAGCGATTTTTTATGTTAGAAAAGTCATCTTGCTCATAGGACAAAAAACCAAAGATATAGTGTTTTTGACCTCCTCCCAGATAGTAACGCGGGTTATACAACAATGTTGTGTTCTCTACTATGGTTTCTCCACTGACATCTAGTTTGATAAATTCACCAAAGACCTCATGTCTCCAAGGTATGGTATTATATGTCAGGTTCAGAGTGGCATTCGTCCCATTGGTCTCTGCATTACCACTACTGCTATTAATTCCTAAGCTAATATTACCTTCTATTATTGGTGGTTTCTCTATCGTTGTAACATCCTCTTTTGATTCGGCTACTTCTTTCTTTTCTGCAAACACTGACGTATTTGCTAGAGAAAGACACAATAGATAAAAAATGGGGTTGATCTGTTTCATTGCTGCTCTCCTAAGTAAAAATATTGCTATAAATTACAGAAGTAAGTCACTTCTTCTGTTTGAAATTCTGTGCGTTTAGATTTCAGTTTCTTACCAAGTCAGCTGACCATTACTATCGGCTTCTAGGGTCTCTAGCCGCCCATCACGCACACGCAGTATTCGGTCAGCAGTGTGGAAGTATTGATCATCATGTGAGACAACGACAATAGTACGTCCTGCCGCTTGTAGGTCAGGGAGGATTACCTCGTAGAATCTGCGTCGAAAGACAGGATCTTGGTCTGCTGCTAACTCATCAAAGATACAGATGGGACGTGCTTTTAGCATGGATGTAATTAAAGCTAAACGCTTTCTCTGCCCAGTGGATAAGTCGATGTTGGTAAAGCCTGAGGAGGTATAATTAGTCTTCTCAGCTAAACCTAGATCATCAATATGTCGATTGACTTCGTTAGAGTCTAGGTTTGGAATTCCGTAAATATGTTCAAATAACGCAAAATCTGTAAACACACTGGTGAATAGAGATCGGAATCCAGGGTAATCGGCATCGCTGCTTATCTTTTTTCCATTGAGAATAATTTGCCCTCGGTTTGGGCGATAAAGACCTGTTAATAATTTAAGTAAGGTGGATTTTCCACTGCCATTACCTCCGACAATGAACAGTAATTCTCCTTGATGTAAGGTTAAATCTATTGGACCGACTTGAAATAGGGAGTCACCGTGTTGATCTGTATAGTTGAAGTGGAGGCTTTGGATATTGATTTCTTTAAAAGACTGTAGTTGCTTTCCAATATGAGAGTCTTCGGCATATAGATCCTCATCAAGACTGGTTTCCAAGTGATGAAGATTGGCAATAGAGGAATTAACTCTAGCAATGAATGGGATGGAATTCGCCATTGAGCTTAGAGCACCCAGTGCGAACAATAGCATTGCACTAACTTTTAGTACTGTACTGCTATATTCTGGTACTAGGGAGGGAACAATAAAGACAGCGGAAAAAAGAATTAGATAAGTAATACCATTAGCAATAAGAAGGTCACGTATTTGGCGTTCATTAGCTACCAGCTTAAGGTGAGAAGCTCTTTGAGCAATGCTGCTAAGTTCTGCGAATAAACTATCGTTTTCGTTACGGTTGAGTTTGAGTTCCTTGAAGCCCTCCAGTATCCCTGTAAAACGCTCAAAAACTTGGCTTTCTCGTTTAGAAGCTGCTTCTAAATCAGTAACCGTTTTTTGGTAGTGGAAAATTGCTAGAGGAATTGCTACAACTAAGATGATTAAAGTCAGTAATAACGTCAGAGGAGATAAAAGCCCCAAGTAAATCATGGCAAAAAGTAGCATCAGCCCGCTTTTAGCGCCTTCCACTAGGATTGTTGCTCCCTGCGAAATTAAAGCGACCTCTTTTGCTAGTGGTGTGTAAGTTCCTATGCCTCCTGATTTTTCAATGAAGCGTAAATCACGACGTCTTACCTTATCAGCAATACGTAATTTGACACGATGTAGAGCAGACTCCGCTGCTGCTACGGAGTGTACTAAAGAGTAGTGCTGGGTAACAACGAACAAGGCGAAAACCAATAGATACATGACAAACATACGTACTTGAATTGCCCCGCCAACTACCTGATCAGCAGCATGGTTTACTGTTGCTAGTAGCAATATATCAGCAAGTTCTGAAAGTACCGCTGCAATGATGATGTATTTAATCGGTGCATTGCCTTCGCGTACAATAAAGTGGAGCAATTTCATGAATCAGTTCCAGCAATCAACTGCCCCTCGCGTAACCGTATGATTTGGTCTGCCAGATGAAAATATTGCTCATCATGCGAGACAACAATAATGGTTTGTCCCATTTCTCTGAGCTTGGGTAGCAACTGCGTATAAAATCGGCGTCGGAAGGGAGGGTCTTGATCGGCTGCAGGTTCATCCAATATGCACACTGGGCGTTGCTTAAGTATTGCTGCAATAATAGCTAAGCGCTTTTTTTGACCAGTAGATAGCTCCAGATTACTAAAACCTTGTTCATCGTATGTGGTTTTCTCACTAAGATCGAACTCCTTTAACCACATATTGACTTGAGAAGCACTTAGGTCAGGTATGCCATAAAGCTTATGGAATAAGTGAAAGTCTGTGAATACGCTGGCAAATAGCGTTCGATAGCGTGCATAATTTTTTGAGTTGACTTGTTTTCCGTTTAGCGAAATTGATCCACTTTTCGGTTGATAAAGTCCAGTAATCAATTTGAGCAAGGTTGACTTACCACTTCCATTGCCACCAACAATAAAGATTAGGTCACCCTGTTTAAGGGTAATATCAAAAGGGCCTGCCGTGAACAGAGTGCTGCCATCTTTGTCTGCATAACGAAAAGTGATTTCTTGACACTCAATAGTGTCGAATTTTTTTACCGCCTGTACAGGTGCTCTAGTTTCAGTCTTATCTTTTGCTTGATCAATACTTTCCTCTAGCGCATAAAGTCTAGATACAACATTTTCGACTCGACTTAATAAAGGTAAAGCCATTGCAACAGGCCAAATGGGAGCCATCATGAACAGGACTGTTGCTGTTACCTTGTGGATCGTGTCACTACTTTCGGGATGAAGAGAAGGAATTGCAAAGACCGCTGCCATCAATACCAAAAAATAAATAGTGTAAATGAGGAGAGTGTTATATGCCTGATAATTATTAACTTCTACTTTTAGTTCATATGCAGTGTCACTATTTTTCTGAATGTCAGAAAAAAGGTCATCGTTTTCAGGGCGATTGAGCTTTAACTCTTTAAAGCCCTTGAGGACGCTAGAAAACCCCTCAAAGAACTTTGCATCTTGGTTTGCGGCCGTGGCTAGTGGTGAGCTAATGGCTTTATTTCGGCTGATCATGACTGGCAATAATGCGGCCATGATGACAAGAATAGAGACCAAGGTCAGTGGGGATAGGTAGCCCAGATAGAGTGAAGAAAATATCAGTATTAAGATGGATTGTGCTGCAGTTACCAGCATACTAAGACCTTGTGATATCAGGTTAGCACCATCCGTCAGTGGTGTGAAAGTGCTCATGCTTCCCTGAGTTTCGATAAAGCGTAAATCACTGTGGCGTAACTTGTCTATGATACGTAGTTTTAGTCTTAGTAAAGCATACTCTGCCGTACGGGAAGAGTGTGTCATGGAGTAGTGTAGAGCCAATACAAAAATGACAACAGCCAATATATAAGCAAGAATCAGGTTTACATCAACTCTCCCGTCGACAGCATATGCAGAGCCTGTGTTGATTAGTGCAATCAGCAGTCCATTAGCAATACCCGAAACACACGCCATTATGAAAATGGTCTTGTAGGGTACGTCAATCTCTTTGGTGATTAACTGAAAAACTTTCATATTAGGGGTGGGTTAGTTACGTTTACTAGCCAATAAAACAATTTTATTCTCATGAAATCTTAACCTGTGACTGCACTAGCTGCTTCAGCGCGCTTTCCAATATGTAAAGCAAAAGGCTCTGTTGTCAGATCTTCAATAACCACGTCAAAGCCGCTATGGTTTAACATGTCACGTATATGCTCAGGGCTATAATAGTGATCTACAATTTGGATAAGACCGGCACTCGTTGGTATATTGCTTTGATAGGAGGCGCCACGAGTAGGATGCTCTGGAGGAGTGGAGTAAAAATCTGGGAATCGTCGCCCTATCGTTGACGTATCTGTGTTTGCTAAAGCTATTAACGCTCCAGGTTTTGCCAGTGAATGCAGTGTACCAAGTAGGTCATCGGCAGCGTCGACTTCGTTACATAATAAAACCATAAAGCATAAAATACAGTCAAATGGTTCTACATCATGTAATTCCTCCTGATTGTCAACATAGTGAATGTTACGGTTGTCATCAAGAGCACGAGCGTTTGCAATTTCGGCTGAAGATGAATCATAGGCTGTTACATTCGCACCAGCATCAGCTAGCATGCGTGCAAAACGTCCTTGTCCACAGCCGAAATCTAATACACGTAGACTCTTAAGGTTGCCCACATGCTCTACTATTTTTGGGAAGACTTGTGTTGTGGAAACGCGGTTAGGGTTATCTTGAAAATATGCAAGATAAGCATCGGCTTGTGTGTGCCAGTCATCAGTAGGGTTCATAATTGCCTCTTTTAGTTTGATATCCAATGTATGGGGGTAGAAGTCGTATTAGCTTGTTTATTCTCGCCATTTGACGATGGCACTAGAAAGGCAACATCTTGGTGTAGTCGCAAGTTCAATGCATACGTGTAATATTTTAATAATAAAGTGGCTTGACCTCCAAAACATCCTTCCACATATTGATAAAGCTTTTGTTCTTCGGGAAATCTCTTCATGAGCCTTATCGATGCCTGATAGGGTGAATATAACGGTAATTCTGTCTTGTTATTAAGCAAGTTAAGATCGATAAACATCTTATTGTAGTTTTTATAACTGAGGGAAAACGCTTGATGTATCAGTGCTGCAATCATGGCGTTACCCGTAGCAGTATCTTTGTCTTTGACGGAAATATAGAAAGATTTCCAACTTTTTCCTGCGGTTTTCCATTGTTGGTAGGCTGAGACATACCATTTATGTGGAGCGAGTTTGTCTAAATCGGGGTGCTCAACCCAAGCTGGCATGTTAATAGGATTTGGCACAAGAGATTCCAGTAGTTCTTCTAATTGTGTTGGATTTTGTTGTGCAACCCAGTCTATCCAGTCACGAGTCACTCGGTAATGTCGGGATAGTAGAGTCTCATGCGCATAAAATAGGAAATCATGAAGTAGATCAATGCTGCCAAAATGCTTAAGTAAGTCTTGGCTATAATAAAACGAGGGGTGAATGATTGACTTGGGGGTTTGTGCGTCGCCAGTAATAATTTTAACCTTACTCTGTGCTCCTTCAGGTAAATTTGTTAGCCCTTCATAAACCCGTAGTGCGGGATAGCCTGCTGCAAAGTCAAAATGCAAATCGAGTTCAAGTTTTGAAAATGTATTGAGTGTCTGACGCACTGTTTCAAGACTTGAATAGGGGTTAGCAAGCCAAGACCATAATGTCCATCGCGTCATTTTTCGATAAGTAAACTCTGGTTCTTCGTTTAGTTCAATCAGATCTCGTAGATGCTGTAAAGCATGTTTGACCCGATAAGGTTCATGCATTTGTTTTAATGTATCGTTACTCAGATCTGAGAAAGGACCGTTTTGCTCTAACATTAATCCTGAGCGCAAAAGTATTCTGAATTCATCTTTGTTGAATTTGACGGGAAGAAAGTAAGCACGCCAGTATATAGGTAGTTTTAGTGTGCGATTAATGCGAATCAGCCTTTCTGCTAATTCCATTACATGTCTCTTTGTGAATGTTAATTCAGAACAGACAAACCAAAAGTAGCGTAAACCAAAACTAAGTAGATTCTGCACTTCTGCTTCGACAACATCCAGGTCGCGTAACCGCAACTCTCTTCCTTTGACTAACGGTTCACAGCAAAAAGAGCAATGACATGGGCAACCACGGGATATTTCAACAGCAATAGCTCGTCCAGTATCGTGTGCTGTATTTAGCCCTGGAACTGGCGATAATTGGGTTTCTCGAAATGGTCGTTCACCATGAAATCGACAAATTTCATCAATGATTTCGGGCGTATATTCAAGGGCATTCAGTGGGCCATAATAGACGCGCTCGTTTTGCTTCCATTCCCCATTACTATAATGGAGTAAGTTGGCGACACCTTCTGTTTTCCCCTCCATAATTTCTTGAAACTGTGATATCACGTTATCTGGCTCACCGACAATACCGAAGTCTGGTTTTAGGTATTCAGCTGCAGAAACGGGGTTCACTGTAAATGTAAAACCACCGAGAAGAATTTTAGTTGATGATATTTCCCGTATCCTTTGAATTGCAGCATGCGTATCTTCCATAGGAAACCATCGGTCAGAGCTTTCTGCTTTTGTACCTAAGTACTCATCGGACTCTGTTGAATCGGCTTGTCTGATGGTAAACCCTACTGCACGAGGTTGATGCTGCTGTACTAGGTCACTAATACAATTTAGCTGCTGTTCCCTATTTAACCCCAGACCATCCCAGCGTCGAATCGACAAGCCAGCTTGTCGAGCCAATGCTGATACTTGTACAAAGGCATAAGGGTAAACAGGGTTACCAGGCCAATTAGTTAGGTTAATTAGCAAAATGTCCAAGGGTTTTGATGGATTGTCAGGAACATTTTTATAAGCAGGGATCATAGATAAACAACATCCGATAAGAATTATTTAGAAAAAGGGAGATTACTTGCTCAGTTTGTCGTCAGAGATTTTTTTGTGGCAAGTACAAGATTGATTACCATAAAGCCCTAACTTGTGAAATATTCGTAGTAACGACACTCTACTTTGATACCAAAGCATCCCAGATACATCATGACCAAAAGCATTTATACTAATTGATGGGGTTAGGGACAAAACACGATGCCACCAGCCGCGAGGAATGAATAACATTTCTCCTGCTTCTAGTGTTATTTCAATAGGTGTTATTTCGGCAAATAACGGATGACGTTTGGCATCCCAGGTATTTGGCTCTACCTCACTCAAGGTTGAGCGATAATCGTACTTTTTACTTGGGTACATGGACGATGACTCTGATGGGGGTACTAGCCAGACTTGCTTACGCCCTTTGATTTGAGCCAGAATATTATCGATCCAGTCGACATGATAGCCCGTCAATGTACCTGCTGGACCAAGCCAAGCGAAATACACCTGCCACAAGGTTCTATCTTCCAGGAGAGAGAAGTCGACATCGTCTTTCAGCTTTGGAAACTGTTCGAAAATTTTGAGCATTGATAGGTAGCGCTTTTTTGTATCAGCATTTTCATGAGACGGTTGCTTTTTTTCATCCCCATTGAGTCCTGTTAGATAATCTGCCAAGCGAGCGGATTCGAAGTCTGTTTTTCCCTGTAGAACATTACCTTTCTCTAGTGTGACGGAACGTTCAGGGTCTAGCTGGGAAAAAAAATCGAAAGACCAGCGACTACATGCAGGCCACTGGGTTGCCATATCAGTAATGACAACAGGACGTCTTGCTTTGAAGTATTGCCCAGCAAATTCTGTCGAATTAAGTTGTGGCACACGATCTACAACCCATTTTGATTCTCTCGAGGAGGCGGAGGATCGGTGATTTGCTGAATGTTTTAGTGGATGCATATTAAATTCCATATGTTCTTACAAACTGGCTGTCCCGCCAGCAGATTCTCCACCATCAATAACGACGTTGGACCCTGTGATAAAGGGAGCTTCATCTGAAGCAAGAAAAGCAACCAAAGCAGCAATTTCTGTCGGGGCGGCATGCCTTTTCATGGGGATACGGGCATTTAGCACTGTCATTTCGTCTGGGCTGTATTCTGCTTCTTGCATTGGTGTTAGTACATAACCTGGGCTGATGCAAACGACGCGTAACGCTGGAGCTAACTCGATAGC
>Ga0114931_10005647_pt1 | contig 15468 bp, 17 predicted proteins | sample 2SBtaG_FD_89579 | JGI IMG/M metagenome (GOLD analysis project Ga0114931, IMG submission 89579) | Deep subsurface microbial communities from Kolumbo volcano to uncover new lineages of life (NeLLi) - 2SBTROV14_V59a metaG | ecosystem: Environmental > Aquatic > Marine > Volcanic | place: Kolumbo...
AAGGCCATCCTCACCGCCATCGGCGCGCCCCTACCACCCCAGCATCACGTGACGTAGTGGCAAAGCCCCACCGGGCTCGCGTCACCGACAGCGTTCACCGGAACAAGTGTTCAACCTGGGTCTCGCGACTGTAGTCGTATTCACCCAGCCGCTCGCCGCGTCCGGGCGTGGGGCCTCGGAGCCCGGGCCGCCCTGCAGGAAGAGCAGCACGGGGAGGTCCTTCCCGCGCTGCTCCGGCGCCACCAGCTCCCGGGCGAACACCGAGAAGGAGTGGCCGTCGGGGCGCGCGTGGTCGAGCGGGAGCTCGAAGACGTGGTCGGTGACGAGCATGCCGGGCATCGCGAAGGTGTCGGTGACCATGCGGCATGCCAACGCCCGCCGGATGCGGCCGCCAGCGGCCGGGGGGCGCCGGCCTGGACGAAGCCGGCGCGCACCGCGTGCGGGGCGCGCCGTGGACCATCGCCGGGCCCGGTGCTACTCGCTCAGCAGGAAGGCCATCGGCCGGGTGAACGGCTCGAACCCGAGCCGCGACAGCGACACCCCGTGGCCGGAGTCCTTCACGCCCGTCCAGGGCAGGAGCGGGTCGAGGTAGTCGCAGCGGTTGGCGTAGCAGGTGCCGGTTTGCAGGCGACCGCCGAGCCGGGCCGCGGCCCCCAGGTCGCGCGTCCAGACGCTGGCGGTCAGCCCGTAGCGGCTGTCGTTCATAAGCGCGACGGCCTCGTCGTCGTCGGCCACCGGCAGGATGCCCACCACCGGGCCGAAGGTCTCCTCCTGCATGACGCGCATCGACTGGCGCACGTTGATGAGCACCTGGGGCGCGAGGTAGGGCGTGCCCTCGGCGGCCGCCGGGAAGTCGCGGCTGTCGATCAGGGGGACCGCGCCGCGCGCGACGGCGGCCCGCACGTGCTCGCGGGCCAGCTCCGCACTGGCGGTGCGCACCATCGGGCCGAGCGTGGTGGCGGGGTCGCGTGGGTCGCCCAGGCGGTAGCCGCGCGCCTGTGCGACGAAGCCTTCGACGAAGGCGTCGAACAGCTCACGGTGGACGTAGATGCGCTCCACGCCGCAGCACGACTGGCCGGCGTTGAAGAGCGTGCCGTCGACCAGCCCGGCGACCGCGCGCTCGAGGTCGGCGTCGGCGCGGACGTACGCCGGGTCCTTGCCGCCGAGCTCGAGCCCCACCCCGATGAACCGGTCGGACGCGGCGCGCTTCACCGCGCGCCCCCCCTCGACCGAGCCCGTGAAGTGCACGTAACCGATGCGCTCGTCCGCGATCACCCGCGCCACGGCGTCGTGATCCATGATCACCGACTGCAGGACGCCGTCGGGCAGGCCCGCCTCGCGGAACGCCTCCACCATGCGCTCGCCTGCAAGCGGCGTCTGGTCGGAGTGCTTGAGCACAACGGCGTTGCCGGCCAGGATCGCGGGAACGACCGCGTTGACGGCGGTCAGGAAGGGGTAGTTCCAGGGCGCGAGCACCAGCACCACCCCGAGCGGCCTGCGCGCGATGACGCGGCGCGCGCCCGGTGCGCCGCCGACGTCGACGTCGGCCAGGGCCTCGGGCGCGAGGTCGGCCATCGCCAGGGCGCGCTCGGCGAAGCCGCCCCGGATCTCCTTGGGCCCGTCGCGCACGGGCCGGCCCATCTGTTGGGCCAGCTCCAGCGCGATGGCCTCCGCGTTGCCCGTAAGGGCGTCCACCATGCGGCGAACGAGCGCGGTGCGCTCGTCGAGGGCGGTTGCGCTCCAGGCCGCCTGGGCGCGGTGCGCGGTGGCGAGCACGCGCTCCAGGACGGCGTCGTCGGCGAGCTCGCGGGTGACGGCGACGCTGCCGTCGATCGGGCTGATGGTGCGTTGCAGACGTGGTGCCATGGCTACTCCGGGGTGACGTAGGCGGCGGTGATCCCGCCGTCCACCACGAACTCGCTGCCGGTGACGTACGACGACTCGTCGCTGGCGAGGTAGAGCGCGGCCTGCGCCATCTCGCGCGCCTCGCCGAAACGCCCCATGGGGACGTGCACCAGCCGGCGCTGCTTCTTCGCCTCGGTGTCCAGGAACTTCATGAGCAGCTCGGTGCGCAGGGGTCCCGGGCACAGGGCATTGACGCGGACGTTCTCGCGCGCGTGCACCACGGCCAGCTCGCGCGTCAGCGCCAGCACGGCGCCCTTGCTGGCGGTGTAGGCGACCTGGGGCGTCGCCGCGCCCAGCAGCGCCACGAACGAGGCCGTGTTGATGACCGAGCCCCCTCCGGCGCGTTGGATCGCGGGGATGCCGAACTTGCAGCCCAGGAACACGCCCTTGGCGTTGATCGCCATCGTCAGGTCCCACACGGCTTCGTCGGTGGTGACGGCGTCGTCGTCGCGGCCGTCCATGATGCCCGCGTTGTTGAACAGCACGTCGAGCTTGCCGTAGGTCGCCTCGGCATGGGCCACCATCGCCTCGCAATCGCCCGCCTTGGACACGTCGGCGCGCACGAAGCTGGCGCGCCCCCCGTCCGCCTCGACCTCCCGGACGACGGCGCGGCCCGCGTCCTCGGCGACGTCCACGACCACCACGGCCGCGCCCTCGCGCGCGAACAGCAGGGCGCTCTCGCGCCCGATGCCGCTTCCGGCCCCCGTGATCAGGGCCACCTTGGCCTCGAGTCTCATGCTCTCACCTCGCCGCGACCCCCTCCGGGGCCGTCAGATCCGTTCGAAGTAGCGCTGCCGCTCCCAGTCCGTCACGGCACCGTCGAAGGCCGCGAGCTCGCTCCGGAAGAAGTGCAGGTAGTGCTCGACCACGTCCTCGCCCAGCGCCTCGCGCGCGAACGCGCTGGCCTCGAAGCGCTGGGTGGCCTCCGTCAGGGTGCGGGGCAGGCGTGGCAGGTCGGATGCGCCGTAGACGTCGCCGGTGTAGGGCGGGGGAGGCTCGAGCTCGCGCTCGACGCCGTCGAGCCCCGAGGCCAACGCGGCCGCGAACGCCAGGTAGGGATTGACGTCGGCGCCCGGGATGCGGCACTCGATGCGAAGGCTACGACCGCTCCCCACCACCCGGAAACCCGCCGTGCGGTTGTCGTAGCTCCAGGCGGCGCGGGTCGGCGCCCAGGAGCCGTCCTCGAAGCGCTTGTAGCTGTTGACCGTGGGCGCGTAGAGCACCATCAGCTCGTCGGCGTGGCGCATCCAGCCGGCCAGGAAGTGCCGGAACAGGGCCGATCCGTGAACCGGGCCGAGCGGTTCGTCGCCGTCGAAGGCGTTCGTTCCGTCCCGCCACAGGCTGAGGTGCAGGTGGCAGCTCGAGCCCGCCTGGCCGGCTTCCGGTTTGGCCATGAACGTGACGCTGGTGCCCAGGCTCTCGGACACCTCCTTCAGTGCCTGCTTGAACACGCTGTGACGGTCGGCCATGGTGAGGACGTCGGCGTGGCGCACGTTCACCTCGTGCTGGCCGCGCCCCCACTCCCCCTTGGAGTTATCGACCGGCACGCCGGAGGCCTTGAGGTGCCGGCGTGCCTGCGCCGTGAAGCGCTCCTCGCGCGTGCCCTGCAACAGGTGGTAGTCCTCCAGGTACCAGCCCATCGGGGTCAGGTCCCGGTAGCCGAGCTCGGCTGCGCCGCGGTAGCTGTCCTCGAAGACGTAGTACTCCAGCTCCGAGGCCGCCTCGGTGTGGAACCCCGACGCCGCGGCGCGCTCCACCTGGCTCCGGAGGATCGTGCGGGGAGCCACCTGCACCGGCTGCGCGCCGTCGGGCTTGGCCACGTCGCACAGCACCATGGCGCTGCGGTCGAGCCAGCTCGCGCGTCGTAACGTGCCGAGGTCGGGCCGCAACAGCACGTCGCCGTAGCCGAGACGCCAGCTGGCGAAGGCGTAGCCCTGGACCGGCTCCATCTCCATGTCGGCGGTGAGCAGGTAGTCGCAGGCGTGGGTCCCGTCCCGAGCGCCGTGCGTCAGGAAGTGCTCGGCGTCGAAGCGTTTGCCCATCAGCCGGCCGTAGGGGTCGAAGAACGCCACCACGAACGTGTCGATCGTGCCCTGGCGGACCTCGCCGGCCAGGTCCTCGAGGCTCAGCATGCCGTACGTCAAGGTCATCGCACCTCCCGGCTGGGCGCCATCCGCGGCGGACCTGGGGCCCAGAAAGAGCGTCCCGCACTATACCGCCCGCCGTGCGGAAGTGGCTTCAGCCCAGGGCGCCGAGCGCCGCGGCGAAGGCGCCCGCCACGAACACGCACGCGAAGAACGTGACCCAGGCGTGCAGCCACCGTTGCCGGGAGGAGACGAGGAAGCCGGCCACGACCGCGCCCGTCACCTGCGACGCGTCGACCACCGCACCCCGCACCTGGCCGCTCGTGCCGGTCAGGGCGAGCGGCAGGGCCACGCCCGTCAACAGACCCACCAGCAGCGCGGCCGTCGCCACGCGGGGCCAGGCGATGCACCTCACGTGGCAAGCCTAGCGAAGACCGGGGGTCGGCGCAACGGGGTCAGCGCGCGCTCGCCAGCAGCGACGCGAGGCGGCTGCGGAGCTGGGCCTCGTCGAGGAAGCCCACGACCCGCCCCACCTGACGCCCAGACGCATCGAAGAACAGGGTGGTCGGCATCCCACGCAGCCCGTAGCGCTGCACCAGGCCGTCCCCCTCGGCATATCCGACGGGGTAACGGATGTCCTCCTGCCGCAGCAGGTCCCGAGCACCCTGGTGCGTCCCGAGCCCCGTCTGCGGCCCGACGTCGACGCCCAGCATGCGGTAGCCCTGGCCGCCGTGCTCGGCGTAGACCTTCTGGAAGCCCGGCATCTCCCGGCGACAGGGCGGGCAGTTGGAGGCCCAGAAGTTCACGATGGCCGGCTGCCCGTGTCCGACGACATCGGACAGCGCCACGGTAGCGGCTCCCAGGCGCGCCTGGCCCTGGTAGAGGTGGATGCGTTCGCCCTGGCCGCCGCCCGAGCCGCGCACCGCGGCCACGCCCCCGACGACGATGACCACGGCGAGCGCCGCGAGCGCGGCGACCCGGGTGCGCCGGGTGCGCACCCGGCGCTGGCGTTGCACCTGCTGTTGACGACGCTTCTTGCTCATCGTGTGCTCCCCGCCTTCACGTCCCGCGGCACCCCGCTGCACCGGGCGTCCGATCGCAACACCAGGATATGACGAATACCCATAGGGGGTGTAGAGTCCGACGACGCAGCGACACAGGAACTCGTTGAAGCGTCTTCCAGGACAGGCGAGAACGGAATCTCTCAGACCGCGGGATGGGCGGTCAATGGCGCTCTTCGATGCGGCGGAGCGAGTCGGCGGTTCCGTTCGTGGGCCAGTATTCCAACCCTATGGAGCCCCGATACCCCTGGTCTTCGAGCCAGTCCACTACGCTCCGCCAGGGGAGACCGCCGCTTCCGGGCTCGTGGCGCCCGGGGACGTCGGCCAGGTGGACGTGCCCGATCGCGGCCACCTCTCCGGCCAGCACGCGCTGCGGCGTCTCGCCCATGGTGACCGAGTGATAGATGTCGTACAGAAGGGCGACCTCGTCGAGGCCTACCGCGTGTACGATCTCCAGCCCTTCGGGCGTGTGATCGAGGAAGGTGCCTGGGTGGTCGATGCGGGTGTTGAGGGGCTCGAGGAGCAGGCGGACGCCGCTTCCGGACGCCAGTGCGCCGCCCGCGCGCAGCGCCTGGACCAGCGCCGCGCGCTGCTCCTCGCGCGGGACGCCGACGCGAAGATCGCCGGACTGGACGAACAGCGCCTTCGCTCCAAGGCGCCTGGCCGCCGCCAGCGAGGACGCGAGCCCTTCGAGCCACGCCCCGTGGTGGGTGGGGTCGACGAGCGGGGCCAGCGGCTCGCACACCATCCCCTCCAGTTGCAGGCCGGTTTCCTGCAGGGCGGCCCCCAGCGCATCGAGGTCCTTGTCGCTCCAGCGCCACATCTCGACCGCGGTGAAGCCGGCATCGGCCGCCGCCCGAACGCGGGCCTCCGGCGGTCCGGCCTCGGCGAAGAGCACCTCGATGCACGCGGAGAAGGGCAGGCTCACGGGACGTCCGTCCGCCGCGAGTGCGGGAGGGCGGTCCTCACTCCCAGCCGTCCAGGCTCCGGCGCAGGCGCCGGCGGTCGGACTTGGCGTAGCGGCGCGCCATGTCGAGCGTCGCGTGGCGCAGGTGGTCCTGCACCTGGCCGAGGTCGCCGGTCTGCCGGTACAGACGCGTGCCTGCCGAGTGACGCAGCGCATGCACGCCCTTGAAGTCGACCTCGGCGCGCTCGCACAGCCGCCGGAGCCGGTGGAACACGCCGTACTGGGAGCGAAGCTCGAGCACCCGCTCCCCGGCCGTTCCGCCGGTCTCGCGCGCGCGCCGGTAGGTGAGCAGGGCCTCGGCCAGCTTCGGGGTGAGCGCCACCAGCGCCGACTTGCCGCCCTTGCCGTCGCTGACGAGCAGGTCGCGCCGCCCCAGGTCCACGTCGTCCCAGCGGAGGCGCAGCATCTCGCTGACGCGCAGGCCGCCGTGGGCCCCGAGCAACAGGATCACGCGCTCCTGCTGGTCGCGCGCGGCGTGCAGCATCTCGATGAGCTCGAAGTCGGTGTACGAACGCGCCGCCTGAACGTCCTCGGCGCGCGTCGTCTGGCGCCCCATACGCACGTCGCGGAACGGGTCCGCGTCGGTGGCGCCCGCCCAGGCCAGGGCGTCGTAGAGCGCGCGTGCCGCCGCGACCTTGAGCTGGACAGTAGCCGGCGCCAAGGGGCCGCGCTTGACGCGGCGCCCCCGCCGCCCGCGGGGCGGCTCGCGCTCGATCAGCGGCTCGCGGTCCCCGGAGCGCAGGCGTTGCACGTAGAGCGTGCCGGCGTCGCGCCGCGGCCTCAGGAGGTTCTCGCCCTCCCACAGGGTCACGAGATCGGCCACGCCGCGGCGGTATGCCCGCATGGTGTGTGCGCTGGTGGTGACGCCCGAACCGCCGTGCAGGGTCAGGTTGGCCTCGACCAGGTCCCACAGCGCCTCGATGTCGCGCTCGTTGGCGGCCTTCACCGCGTGGCGCCTGAGGGCCTCGTCGCCGAGGCCTTGCAGGCGTTCGACGCGTTGCAGGCGCGTGGCGGTGGAGAGCTCGAGCGAGGTCACAGGCGCGGGCATGGTGGTGCGAGTCTAGCCGTCGTGCGGGCCCCGCGGTGTGAATTATCAAATGCTTGCGATCGCCGCGCGGGGCGACACCACGGCGTCGACGGCGCGGCGGCCGGCCCCTCGCCTCCCTCGGACCCGACGCATGCCGTCCCCGCAACGTGCGGCGGCGCTGGTTCCGGTAGGCTTGGAGGCCTTGCGCGGCGCCGTGCCGCGGAGGGGACGGTGCACGATGCGACCACCGAGCGATGCCTACGCGGCGGGCGCGACCGGACTGCACAGCCGCGTGATCGAGAGGACGCCCTTCTTCTACGGGTGGGTCGTGCTCGCGGCGGGTACCTTCGGCATGATGATGACCACGCCCGGTCAGACCCTGGGCGTGTCGGTCTTCCTGGACAGGATCATCGCCGACCTGGGCGTGTCGCGGTCCTTCGTCTCCCTGCTGTACACGGTGGGCACCGTCACCGGCTCGTTGGTGTTGCCGTTCGTGGGTCGCTTCATCGACCGCCGCGGTCCCCGCCTCGCGGTGGTGCTCGTCGCGGCGTCGTTCGCGCTCGCTTGCGGCTACATGGGCCTGGTGCGCAACATCGCCATGCTGCTCGTCGGGTTCGTCCTGATCCGGGGGCTCGGGCAGGGGTCGTTGAGCCTGGTCAGCCAGCACGTCGTCAACCTCTGGTTCGTGCGTCGCCGAGGGCTCGCCGTGGGCCTGACGGGGCTGGGCATGGCCGCGGCCACCGCCTTGTTCCCGATGGTCATCGAGACCATGATCGCCTCGTTCGGGTGGCGTGAGGCGTACGCGCTGCTGGGCCTGCTGGTCGCCCTCACGATCCTCCCGATCGGGGCGGTGTTGTTCCGCTCGCGGCCGGAGAGTTTCGGGCTCGTGCCCGACGGCGGCCTGCCGGCCGCGGCCCGCGCCGCCCCCGTGCGCGAGGTCGATTACACGCTCGCCGAGGCCCGCCGTACACGCACGTTCTGGTTGTTCGTGGCGGGGAACACGCTGGTGGCGGCGTTGACCACCGGGCTGGTCTTCCACCACTTCTCGATCATGGCCGCCGGAGGCCTCGATCGTGCCGTCGCCGCCGAGGTCTTCGTCCCGTTCGGGGGGATGACGGCAGCCATGAACCTCGTGGCCGGGACCCTCATGGACCGCGTACCGCCCCGATTCCTGCTGGCGGGGATGCTGGTGGCCCAGACCGCGGCGCTCGCGCTGGCCGCCTTCGTCGCGCCCGACCTGCTGTTCGTGTACGGCGCGTTGCTCGGCGCCACCATGGGGATCAAGGGGGGCGTCCAGGGTGCCGTGTTCGCCTACTACTTCGGGCGCAGAAACCTGGGCGCGGTCAAGGGGACGGCGTCGACCATCGGCGTCGCGGGCACCGCCGCCGGCCCGCTGTTGTTCGCGTTGACGCGGGCCGCGACCGGCTCCTACGTGCCGGTGCTGTTGCTGAGCGCAGCGGCGTCGCTGCTGCTGGCGGGCGTATCGGCGGTCTTGCGGCCGTTCCGAGCGGACGGGAGCGTGGCGTGAACGCCAGTGTGGTGCTGGCCCACCCCCGCACCGGATCGTTCAACCATGCCGTGGCCGAGGCCGCCGTCCAGGGCCTTGCGCAAACCGGCTACGCCGTGAGGCTGCACGACCTCTACGCCGAGGCCTTCGACCCGTGCCTGCACGCCTCCGAGATCGAGGCGACGACCTTCGCCGACCCCCTGGCCGCACGGCACGCCTCCGAACTCCTGGAGGCCGACGCCATCGTGGTGGTGCATCCGAGCTGGTTCTTCCAGGTGCCCGCCATCCTCAAGGGCTGGGTGGACCGGGTGGTGCGCGAAGGGGTGGCGTTCACCATGGGGGAGCACGGGGTGGAGGGCCGGCTCCGCGCCGGGCGGGCGCTGATCGTGACCACCGCGAACGATCCGCACGAGTACGAGGTGCGCGCGCTCGGCGATCCGCTGACGACCTTCTGGCGGGCATGCGTCTTCGAGCCCGCGGGCGTGGCGGCCGTCGAGCGTATGGTGCTGGGACCGATCCGAGGGAGCACGCCCGAGGCGCGCCGGGCGTGGCTCGAGCGCGTACGCGAGCGAACGGCAGTGCCCCCCGTGGGGCGCTGAAGAGACCGACGGCGTCGCGCCCGCGCCCTCGCGGGCGCGTACAATACGAGCGTGCGACATGGGGCGGAACGGGCGGCAGCGCACGGGGTGGGTAGCGTCGACCCGGGTCCGGTGGTCCAGGGCGTGAGCGCGTGAGCGGTGTGCGCTGGGCATGGGTGGGGCTCGTGGTCGCCGGCGTCGCCTCGTTCATCCTTCTCCTGACCGGCGCCACAGGGACCTACTACGCGCTTTCGCTGCTGATCGTCGTGGCGTGCGCGACCGTCGTCGGCGGGATCGTGGGGGGCGCGTCGGCGGCGTTGTTGGCCGTCGTGTCGATGGTGGCGGCTCGCGGGGTGGGCGTCGCGGACGTGTACCTCGCCGCGCTCCTCGCGGTCGTGATCGGCCTCACGGAGCGCGTGGCGGTCGGAATCCGGCGCAGCGGCGCGCGGGCCGATCGGAGTCTGGCGCTGCTGTCGGTGCTCATCTCGGCGCTCCACCGGGTGGCCGAGGCGCCCGGAGCGAGGGACGCCGAGGCGACGCTACCGGGGTTGCTCGGCGACCGCGGCGCCGAGGGCCTGCTGGTGTGGCGAACCACCTACGGCGAACCCGAAGCGGTCGCCGGCGCAGCCGATTCCGATGAAGCGGAGCTCGTGGCCGACGCCGTTCGGCGCGTGGTCCGGGAGAAGGTCGAGCTCCTACAGACGTTGCGCACACGCCGAGGCAGGCAGCACCTCACCGCCGTGCCGGTGTTCGAGCGCGGGGACGTCGTGGCCGTGTTCACCTCGTTCCGCGGCGAGCCCATGGCCGCCGCCGAGCGCGCAGTGGTGCGCGAGTTCACGGCGACGCTCGGTCATGTCCTCACGACGCTCCACGAGGAGCGCAGCGGCGAGCTGGTGTTGCAGCTGGCGCAATACCACGGCGAGGGATCCGAAACGGCGGTCATGTCCCGCGCCCTGCTGGACCTGGTCCTCCCCGAGCTCCGGATCTGGGGTGGGGCCGTGATGCGGTATTCGGCCGGTCGCTTCCAGGCCGAGGCCGTGAGCGGCGACCTGCCCGACGGCCTCGCGGAGCGCTTGCGCCGCGGGCTCGTGTACGACGAGGGCGTCATCTGGGAGGCCTACCGCACGGGTGAGGCGAAGTTCATCGACCGGTACGCCTCCCACGACCTGGCGAGCAGCGAGCTGGCTGCCTACGGCGTCGGCGCGTTGGCACTGGTGCCGGTGGAGGAAGGGCGAACCAGCCATGTCATGATCGGGCTCTTCGATCGACGGGAACGCGCCTGGCGCGTCAGCGAGCGCGCTCTCGTCCGCGACCTCGCGGCCGTCTTGCGGGCCTCGCTCGCCCAGCGGGAGTCGGAGGTGCGGCTCGCCGTCGTGGCACGGCTCCAGCGGGAGCTGCTCGCCCGCCCCATCGCCGAGATGTACGAGCGGCTCGCCGAGGCCGCCATGCGCCTGGTTCCGGGCTCGGAAGCTGCCAGCCTGCTGGTGCGCGGCCCGGACGGGCTGTTCCGGTATGCCGCCGTCGTGGGCTACGACGAGAAGGGGCTCGCCGTCATCAGCTTCACGCTGGAGGCCATGGAGACCTGGTACGGGCTGGGCGACCCGGGATGGCCGCGGGGGAGGCCGCGGGTGCTGGTGTCGGATTGGGACAGGAAGGTGAGCGACGTCAGTTCCCTGACCGCGCCGAGCGAAGTGCTGCGACGTGCGGGGCGCGTCGACGAGATCGTGGCCAATCTCTGCCTGCCCGTTCTGTACCGGGGCCAGGTGCTCGCCATCCTCAACCTCGACGCCATGCACGATCGCGACGCCTTCGGGGGTGCCGCCGTAGAGGCCGCCGCCGGCCTCGCCCCGTTCGTCGGCTTCTTGCTGCACGAGGCGGAGGTGCGCTCGCGGCTCGCCGAGGCGGCTCGCACCGACGAGCTCACGCAGTTGGGCAACCGCCGTGCGTTCAACGAACAGGCGGAGCAGGCCATCGCGCGGGCGGTGCGCTACGGTGAGCCCCTTGCGCTCCTGATCCTGGACCTGTCCGGGTTCAAGCGCGTCAACGACCGGCTCGGCCACGCGGCCGGCGATGACGCCCTCAGGGCCGTCGCGGATGCGCTCCGGAGCAGCGCGCGCGTCGGCGATAGCGTCTTCCGCTGGGGTGGCGACTAGTTCGCCGTCTTGCTGTCGCATGCCGACGCAGCAGCGGCACGACTCGCCGCCTCGCGCATCGCCGAGGCCATCGCGACGGTGCAGACGCCGGCGGGGGCCCTGGGGGTGAACATCGGCGTCGCCTGCGTGCCGGCCGACGGTGCAGACCTCGACGCTCTGGTGCGCGTGGCGGACGACCGCATGTTCCGCGCGAAGTCCAGTGGCACCGTGACGGTGGAGGGCGAGCCCGACCCCTGAACGGATCAGGGGCCGCGTCAGGGAGGGTCGCGCAGCCGGGCGCGAAGCACCCGCACGAACTGCAACATCGCGTGGCTGTCGGCGTCGCAGTAGCGCCGTAGCGCCTCCTGCGTGACAGGATCGTGCGACCGCAGCCAACGTCGCCACCCCGCTTGGGCCGTCATTCCGTCGGACAGGCGTACCTCGTCGTAGCTCGAGGCCTCGTCGCCGCCGAGCACGACCGGGAGGAACGACCGCAGATCCGCTCGCCGGGCGGCGAGGTAGCGCGTCAGCCCGTCCGACCGGTCTCCGAGCTCCGCAGCGCGAACCTCCAGCCGCGCCCGCCGTTCGCACGGCGACCACGCCTCCACGAGGGGTCCGTCGATCGTGGAACCGACGGGAACTGGGTCGTCCGCGCCCGGCAGCCTAGCGCATGTTGCCGGGTGTGGCGCTCACCTCGTCAGGGCGCGCTGGATCGCGGTCGCGTTGGCACGCATCAGGTCCTGGTAGGACTCGTTGGCGTCCCCCAGAGGATCCAGCGTGACCAGCGGGACGCCGGCGGCTTCCGCGACCACCTGTGCCGGTCTCGGGTTGAGCTGGCGTTCGTCGAAGACCGCTTTGGCATGCATGCGGCGGATGGTCGCCACGGCGTCGGCGATGGTCCGCGGGCTCGGCTCGCGTCCGGGCGACGGCTCGATCGACGCGATCAGGTCGAGGCCGTACCGGCGGGCGAAGTAGGGCCAGGCGTCGTGGAAGGGAACGAAGGGCGCTCCGCGCAGCGGCGCCAGGACACGTTCCAGGTCCGCGTCGAGGCGCTGGAGCGACGACTCCAGGACGGCGCCGTTGGACCGGAAGGTCGCGGCGTCCGCAGGGTCCGCCGCGCTCAGCGCCTGCACCAGAAGCGGCGCCAACCGTACCATCAGGCGCGGGTCGAGCCAGACGTGCGGGTTGGCGCCGACCGCGTCGCTTCCCTGGATCGGCTCGAAGGGGAGGACGCGGGTCACCACCAGCACGCTCGCGCCGGGTGCGGCCGACGCCACCAGGCGTGTCGCCCACGCGTCGACGCCGCCGTTCATGACCACCAGGGCGGCGCCGGCTATCGCGCGGGCCTGCGATGGTGTCGGATCGAACGTGTGGGGCGAGGCCCCGCTCGGGAGAAGCTGCACGACGTCGACGCGGTCCCCCACGATCTGGCGCACCAGGTCGGCATAGGGGTGCAGGGTCGCCACGACCAGCGGGCGGGCGGCGCCGACCCTGCCGACGCTGCCGAACACGAGCAGCACGAAGGCCAGGGCGATCCCGACACGGCGGCGGCCCCTCCTCGCCCGTATGTAATGAGAAGTAGTTCTCAACACCTATCGAATGTACGCCCGCACGACCCCCGTGTCAACGCACGAGCGTGGCGTAACGAGAAGGGTATCTCAGGCCCTGCCGCGCCTGCTACGATGCAGGCATGCAACGGGGAACCGCGCAGCGGCGGGCCATCTTGCAGGCGCTCGAGGACGCGCCGGGCCCGCTCACGGCGCAGGAGCTCCACGACCGTGCGCGCGAGGACGTCGAAGGCATCGGGCTCGCCACGGTGTACCGGAACCTCGGCGAGCTCGAGCGTGAGGGCCAGGTGGTCGCGGTGCATCTCCCGCGCGACGCCACGCGCTACGAACCCGCAGGTCGGGGCCACCACCACCATTTCCGGTGCGTGCGGTGCGATACCGTGTTCGAGCTCGAAGGCGGGTGTCCATTGTCGCTGCTGGAGGACGTGACGCTCCCCGGCGGGCTCCAGGTCACCGGCCACGAGCTGGTGCTGTTCGGGGTCTGCGCTTCGTGCGCCGGGACCGCAGGCCGGGGCGGCACGACCTTCCGCGAAGCGATCTGAGGTCGCTGCACCGAGCGGCCATCGCGCCCGTCAGCGGCGGCGCGTAGCCACCAAGAACCAGGGCCGGCTCGTCGCCGGCCCCGTCCGTGCCACCGAAGTGCGGCTCAGCGCTTGTCGGAAACGACGTCCTTCAGGCTCTTGCCGGCCTTGAAGGCGGGGTACTTGCTCGCCGGGATCTTGATCTTCTCGGTCGTGCCGGGCTTCACGCCGGTGCGGGCCTTGCGCTTGCGCACCTCGAAGGTGCCGAAGCCGGTGAGCGTGACCTTCACACCCTTGCCGATCTGCGAGGACATCGTCTCCAACAGGGCATCCATCGTTTCCTTGACGCTCTTCTTGGAGAGATTCGTTTCGTCGGCCACCATGTCGACGAGGTCGGCCTTGCTGATGGTCTTGCTCTTGGCCATGAGGGGCTCCTTTCAAAGTCTTCAGCGGGAGTATAGCGCATGCGCAAGGGGTTTCTGCGGGGTCCGCACGTCGTGGACGGTACAGATGTGGCGATTCTCTCTCCAGGGTTCCGTGGCCGCCCCGAGCAAGCCCGTCTGCGGCGCACATAGCGTCGCCCGGCGGGCGTCGCTTCCCCGCAAGGAACCGGGCCCGGCGGGCGCCGCCGGGCCCGGAACGAGGCGCTGGCGGACCGACATCGGGAGCTGCCGGAGACGAAGGCGCCCGCCATCGTGCGGGGGCATCGGAGTATGGTGGGCCCCATGACCGGCCGAGGTAAGGCGGGCGCGCCGAGAAGGGTGGGCTTCGGGGCGCGCTTCGGTGTAGTCGCGGCGACGATCGTCGGGGCGAGTACGCAGTTCGCGCTCGCGGCCGGGCCGGCGGAGCGCTACGCGGTCTGGAAGCTCGACCCGGGGGTGCTCGGTTGGGCCCTGGCGGGCGCGGTCGCGTACGGGTTGCTGTGGCGGCACCTCGAGCGGCGGCCCGCCTGGACCTTCGCCGCCAGCTTCGCGGCGGGCCTGGTGGCGACGGTCCTGAGCCTGTCCTCCCCGCTGGACACGATGGGGGAGACGGTCCTGCTGACGATGCACATGTTGGAGCACATGGCCCTGACCCTGGTCGCGGCCACGCTGCTGACGGCCGGCATCCCCCGCTCGATGCTCGAGCGCGTGCGGAAGATGGCGATCCTCGGCCCGTTGCTCGATGCCTTCTGGAATCTCCGCGGCATGCTCCTGTACAGCGTGATCGTCGCGGTCTGGCACGTCCCGGCGCTCTACGAGGCCGCTCTTCGGAGCGAAAGCGTGCACGACGCCGAGCACCTGTGCTTCCTGCTGGGCGCGATGCTCTTCTGGGGGCCGATCCTCAAGCCCATCGCGCCGCGAACGGGGCGTGCGGGCGCCCCCCTCCGGCGCCTGGCGGGCGTCCTGGTCGCTTTGGCCGTCAACACGGCGCTCGGATCCTATCTCTTCTTCGTACAGCACGTTCTCTATCCCACGTACGCGAGCGCCCCGCGGGTGTGGGGCCTCATCGACGTCCTCACCGACCAGAGCATCGCCGGCGGTGCGCTCTGGGTGATGGGGGACATGGCGTACATCGTCGCCGCAGTCGTTCTCGCCGCGCAGTGGCTGCAGGACCACGGCGGCGCCGCGGAGTCCATCGCCGCCGGCTGAGCATCCTATGACGCTCGTCGCGGGCTTACGAAACGCTCATCGCAACCTTAAGAATTCCACATCCCCAGACGCGACCCTCCTCCGGGTGTGCTCAAGAGCACCCTCCTACACAGGCATTTGACGGATCGGGACATTTGTCCTATGGTGAGAAAGTTAAAGCCGAGTAAGCGAGGGTCGCTTACCCGACTTTCCCTGGCCAGGGGGCCATTCCGAAGGGAGAGTGGGCTGGATGAAGGTGTCGCAAGCAGGTGAAGCTGGCCGTTCGAAGCTGGGCAGGGGTCTCGTCGCCGGGATCGCTGCCGTTCTCGCGGTGGCGTTCCTCGTTCCGGCGGCGTTCGCGCAGAGCGGCAAGGTCGAGAAGTACACCATCGTGATGAAGGACTACAGCTACACGCCCGACAAGATGACGTGGCACGTCGGGGACACGGTCCAGATCACCCTCGAGAACGAGTCCACCGACAAGGAGCACGAGCTCCTGTTCGGCAAG
>Ga0114931_10005648_pt1 | contig 15468 bp, 20 predicted proteins | sample 2SBtaG_FD_89579 | JGI IMG/M metagenome (GOLD analysis project Ga0114931, IMG submission 89579) | Deep subsurface microbial communities from Kolumbo volcano to uncover new lineages of life (NeLLi) - 2SBTROV14_V59a metaG | ecosystem: Environmental > Aquatic > Marine > Volcanic | place: Kolumbo...
AAATCCCGCCTAGCGACGTAACGCCAAGCGGGATCAGAATATCACCTCAGTGGGCCTGGGAAGATTTGAACTTCCGACCTCACGCTTATCAGGCGTTTGAGTTTAGGCCCAAATCACGACATTTTGCCGTCATTTCCACGATGGACCACGTGATCTGCCGTCATTTCGGTCCCATCATGCCGTACTTTGCCGGCATTTATCGACACCGTGCCGACATTTTGCCGGATTTCCTGTCTCGGAGACATCACTACGAGAAGGATCTGGACCCCATGTGTCCAGCCGCGGCACCCAGGTAATGAGGAGCCTTAGCGACCCCCTGGGTAAGCACTCTGCAGTGTTGCCGAATTAGGCTGCGGGCTGTAGCCTGGAGGCGGAGTGGGCTGCGGAAGGTGGAGGAGAGCCGCAGGTCCAATACTAGTTAGGCAGCTCCACATCGTAGAAGGTGACGATGGCAAAGGGAAGATCTCAGTTTGTTGGCTCGGCGGGCGAGTACTATGTAGCATATAGCCTTGCCGTCCGTCAGTTCCACGCCGCTACGACCATGGGTAACGCACCCAATGTCGACTTACTGGTTGCCACTCCGGATGGAGCGCACATCATGTCGCTTCAAGTCAAGACGTCGCGCAACGCATATCGAGCGAAACGGTACGGACACAAGCTGCGCGAGTGGGATGTTGGTGCCGGGGCGGTCAATCGGTGCTTTGACCACCTATGGTACGCGTTCGTCGACCTGCAGGAAGACGGTTCACGCTGGGATCCGGAGGTCTACCTTGCGCCATCTCACTGGGTGGGAAGTTTTGTACAAGCTGACTGGGCTCGGAAGATGTACATGCTCCGCGAGGAGCTCTGGGTAGACTGCCGAGAGCGCTGGGATCGCTTGGAGGCGGTGCTTTCAGGCGATCCCGACGTGATGGAGTGGGCCCGTGCTATTCCAAGCGCCCAGGAAGTCTGGGACTAGTGCGCTTTGCTTGAGGGCCACCAGCCAACCGTACGGGCGCGTTTGTAGAGCCATCGCTCCTTCTACCTCACACAGACACGAGCTAGGTTGCATCGGCGTGCGCCCGCGGGCAACTCGCCTACAGGTGTCCTTTAGATCCCAGAGCCCACGCATGAAGAGAGTCTTGCAGTAGAATGATGCAGCCTGACACCGGCGATCCCACCTTCCCGATCTGGCTTCTCGGTGACTCTAACCCGGTTAACTGGCAGGACAGCCTCGCTCATCCGTTAGATCCGAGGCACCCGGCACGTCACAACATCTGGACTGCGGTTCTCGATCCGCTGCAGGATCGAGTTTTCAGAGCGCGCGGCCTCAGGTTGGACAGCTCCCGCCTATACATTCGCAATGCGGTAGAAGACCCGTCCGAGCGGCCATCAGCGACGGACACGGCCTGGCCACCTGCGACGGTGCTCCGCATCGCGGATCTGGCTTCACGGCTCGACAAATACCGGCCGTTTGTGGTCTTCTCGTTTGGATCGTTTTCGTTCGAAGGCGGTCGCCGAGCTCTCTCGGAGCTTCCTCATCGCCGGCCACTATACTGGAATACTAGGCGACTGGGGGCCGAGTTTCGCGAGCGAGTCGATGGCTTCTCAAGTGATCGGGTCAATCTACTGCCCCTATTGCATGTCTCGATCGCGCGAGGGCGTTTTCTACAGAGTCACGCGGCCTACACAGAGCAGCCAGATGCCAACTACTTCGCCTACGTTGCGAACTCGCTGGCTCCGGTCTTGTTGGACACGCTGGGTCACCTGCCCATCTGGCTCGGTGATTGACATATGCCGCCTAATAGGCCATTTGGAACTGCGGGCCCCGTGGGCCTAGGTTCAGAGAGAACGTCAATACAGGTAGGCCCGGCCATTCATTGCGGCATGCCCGAAGCCGGGCCCGCAGTTCAACGGCAGGACGTTAGTTGGCGCAGGCGTGGATCGATGATTGGGAGGTGCGCATGTCCAGATGCCGATGCGGACTCTTGCTCTCATCGTCGCGGGCGGTGGTCCTAGGAGGAGACAGGAGATGGCCCGAAGACTGACGGCCGAGGACGTACTAACTCGCTTCTACGAGAGGCATGGCGATCGGTACGACTATAGCCGAGTCGAGTACATGGACACGCGCACGAAGGTTGTCATCATCTGCCGGGAGCACGGCCCGTTCGAGCAGGGACCCGCCGAGCACTGGAAGGGCCAGGGGTGCCCGCCGTGCGCCAGGCCACGGCAAACGGGGGCCCCACCCCGAAGCTGGGAGGAGGTGGAGCCACGCCTAATCGCCGCCCACGACGGGAGGTACACCTACGATGGCTCCGACTACCGGGACTCGAACTCCAAGATTAGGGCCACGTGCCCAATCCACGGCGATTTCTGGGCTCAGGTAGCTTCACACCTCAGGGGGAGATTCGGTTGCCGCGAGTGCAGCTACATCGAGCGTGGGCAAGCAAAGCAGACGAGCTTCAGAGATTGGCTGACAAGCGCCCGCGAGCGATTCGGCGACCGCTTCGAGTACGACCCTGTGAGCTGGAATACGCACACGAACATCGGTCTGAAAGGACTACGGTTCCGGTGCCCCGATCACGGCTGGCAGGAGATGCACCCCAACTATCATCTCCGGGCTCCGATGGGCTGCCCGCAATGCGGCCGCTTCGAGGGTGGGTCGAAGAGGCGGCTCACGACCGAGGAGTTCATTGCACGGGGACGAGCTCGATTCGGCGAGAAGTACAGCTACGAGAAGACCGAGTACCGGACATCGACGGAGAAGGTGATCATCACGTGCCCCGAGCATGGCGATTACTCCACGTTACCTGCCAACCACACCGCTGGACACGAGTGTCCAGGGTGTGCGCCGGGAGGCTTCGACGCGGACCTTCCTGCGATCGTCTACTACCTCCGAATCGATGCCCCGGAGGGAGTCCTTTTCAAGATCGGGATCACCAACCTCACCGTTCGGGAGCGCTACCCGTATTCATCCGATCAGGAGCGCATTTCGATCCTGCGGGAGTGGCCATATGGATCTGGTGCAGAGGCCGCAGCGCACGAGAAGACAGTGTTGCGTGAGTACCAGGCCTATCGGTACTCGGGGCCGCCCGTCCTGATCGGCGCGGGTGTGACCGAGGTCTTTGATCGCGACATCCTAGGCCTCGACCACGGTGCGCCGGTCCTCCCGCCTCAGCCCTCACTCTTTGATCGAGGTCAGAGCGAACTGTCCAGGTGACTTGAGTATCGCGCCATCTAACAAGGAATTGCTGCTGTCCGCGGAGGCTCGAGTGGAGCGCCCGCCTTCGGCGTGCGTAGCGGCGGATAAGGTGCGGCAGCAGAATTCCAAGTCGTTATCCGACGAGATGGCATCGGATGCTCATATTTGAGTTCCGCTGAATCCCAAAAAGGCCATCAGGCCACAACAACACGGCTTAGTCATGGATATTGAGACGGTACGCGCATTTCTTGGTTGGTGCACGGTCATCAATCTTGGGTGTTCTTCTTTGGTGTGATCAAGGTACTAGCAATTCGAGACTGGGCGTGGCAGTCTACCAGCTCCCGGACCCTTTGAGATTGTAGCCGCTAACGTCCTTGCGTTGGCCATTATATGGGATCATCATACCTTTCTCGTAAATGTTGTAGCCAGGAAGAAGATTATGGAATCAGCATCTGAGCCAGTGAGAAGCACCGTAAGCGTCTCGATTAATGCCGTCTTGAGCATTCCTGAGTTCGAGGGCCTGAAAGAGGTGGCTACTGCGGGCAGAGTACTGCTTTCTCAATTGCCTTCGTCTTTCCAGGCCGATCGGGTACTCATGTCTTACGAGCAACATCTACATCAACTAGATAGCCGCGATGCTGATGGCCCATACATCGTGGGGCAGCTTCTCGAAAGCATTTCCACAGTGCTGCAGTCTCCTGACCACATAGGCTCCAGATACCTGGGTGACCACCGGTGGAAACTCGCTATCGAGGCATACGTGCCTCGTATCAATCGGCATGTGTTGGTCCACATCAAAGCAATATGGAGGAGCTGTGTGAAAGACGCGCCTGGGCCAGATGAGCTCCTGTTCACCACCGGATGGGTAGGTGGTGCCGACTCACTTACCGGGTGGATAAGAAGCCATGAGCTACACCGTGTCAGCAGTGCTCCCTGATGACGGTACCCCGATGGGCGGTGAGTGTGTGCGTTTGTCGGGCGTACGACACGCCCACTCGACACCAAACACTCAACTGGCTCTTGTAGCTCAGATCCTTAAGGCCCCTCCTCCAACGCTACACCATTGTATTCGACCACGTCGAACATAGAAGTGGCTACGGCAACCATCCGTTCTCCATATTGAGGGCTTGACGGTGATCGTCCCATCGAGGTGTTCGAACACATGCCAGCGGGGTCGCCCCTCCTTGTGCAGACTAAGTTCAACTAAATCACCACATCCACACGGGCATCGAAGTAGCGCAGCCCACCGATGCTGCCCCTCGCCGATAATATAGAAGTTATCGTGACGAATCTCGGCCGGGGCCTCTTCAACAAGGATCGCCCGGCGCGGTCGCTTCCGCCCGAATGCAGACAGAAGGATCGCATCCCGCGAGGTAGCAATGGGTACGATTGCACGTTGGAGTGTGCGACGTAGGACACTACGCCAGTGCCTCATGCTTCCTCCTCTTGGGAGCACTCAGCTCCGGCATTCCAAGTAGAGGACTCACATCCCCTCGTCCAACAAACCGTGCAAACGGTCTTGCTGAGGAAGGATAGCCATCAGTGAACATTCGCATCTGCGTCAGGCTCAGACTGACAACATCGATGTCAGTATTCCCATCGTCGCGAATTGGATGAAGTCGCGCAAGGAGTTCGTTAACAGCCAGGCTTGCGTAGCACATGTTGGTACTAACAACTGCTGGCCTGTCCTCGCTAGCTCCGCTGATGTACTTGGCTCGCACTTGAGAGGCGTACTCGCTTGGATCCGTACGTCGGAGCCCTGCATCATGGAGCTGCTTGCTAGTATACAACCCGCGCTCCATTAAGTTGGTGCCCTCAGGGTGAAGATAGTGAACACTGCCGACGATCTGCTCTATCCCCCCTTCCCCGTCGGCTTCGAGGCGGACACCAACATCTATGTAGGGAAGCAAATAGTAGACACACAGGCGATTGAGTAATTCGCGGGCATCCACCGTATCCACGCATCCCATCACAACGTCACAAGAGGAGAGTGTGCGAACCACGGATGCTCCAAACACATCCTCAGCCAGTCCACTCACATTAGTGCCGAGACCCATGGCGTGAATCGCGCGTCCTAACACCTCTACTTTGTGAAGCCGAGCTGCCGCATCGGCTGCGGTCGCATTCAGAATACGATTCAGGTTTGTTTCTTCCACGCGATCTGGGTCCACCAAGACTAGAGCGCCCACTCCAAGGCGAGCTAGCATTTCGACCACAATACTCCCTGTCCCAGAACAGCCTACCACACCAACTCGCAATCTAGCGAGTAGACGAGTTGTGCTCGTACCTAGCGCTTGAGCTGTGCGCTCAGCATAGCGAGGTAATTGAACCGCGATACTGTCATTATTGCCTTCACAGTCATCCGGACCTTCGGAGTCCATAAGCTGGATATTTCGGCCTGTCACCATGATCCGTCCTACTGGAACCGCCAAGTCAGTCTGTGCCCCAACAACTCTCCCCCGCATCCATCCATCTGGAAGCATGATGGCGCTCAGGTGCGGCCGAGAGGTATCAGTCCAACCATACACACCCGGAAACAGATCGCGGTCAGCTTGGTCGTCCCATACCGAGAAATCAGGATACCCTGAAGGATGACTGTGAATCTTTAGAACTCCGAAGTTGTGCTTGGAAGCCTCTTCAAGAATTGGGGGCAGGAGACTTGTAGACCACGTTACACGTTGCCGGGTGCGAACTTCACAATCATTGTATGGCACAGGGACAACTTGATGAATGATCAAGATCTCATTGGTTGTGGTACCGGCTCGCCCACATAGCGCAATCGCCACCGCCTCGCACCCATCTCCCGGAAAGAGATGTGTGTGTAGACGCTCGTGTTGTAGGGTTGACATACGAAGCGTAACGCGTGTTGGTGAGTATTCGGATTGCCGGACCCTGCCATTGGGTATGGTGATCATCATACTCTCCCTATTTCCCGATGCCACCACTCTTCAACAGCGCGTAGATGACTTCCAATACCGTCAACCCCAACTCTCCACGGATTCACATTCGTGTAATGGCGCGACCACTGCTGAAACAACTTGCCGTCGAGCATGAAGTCCGACAGTGCTGGTATCGGACGTCCATCCTGCCGCTTGAGAGCCGGAAAGACATACGCCATATCCAAAGCCGCAGCTGGATAGTTTGGCACGACGCGAATTGCTAATGTCACTTCATCCAAGGTGAAGCCAGAGGGCACCTTGACACGATGGAGGAAAAGCCAGTTTACAGAGGCAATCCTGACGCTTTCCCACCTACATCCAAACGCATCCAGAGCCTCAAGATCCTCCTCAGGGAGTTGAAAATCCCGACGGAGTTCTGCTTCTGAGTTCTCTACCAGCTTGGCTTGTGTCAGGGTCATACTTCCCCCTCTGTTTGGTCCAGGGGGATAGACATGAACCTCTCAATTCCTGGTGTGGTCAAGTCAACCACATCTGTTAGTTCGATTTTCTTAGTCTCACCGCCTCGCAGCTTCTGGTCTAGTCTGTATCGCTCGGGCGGTATGCGACCTGCCTTTTCAAGTATTTCGTGCCCAGTGATCGTTGGCCCATCGACAATAAGGACTGTCTTGTCGACCCGAATCCGGTAACGAGCCGCATGAGGCACCTTCTTGCCTGCCTTGCAGTGCGCCTCAAGATCAATTACGTCGTCCTTGGATTCTGAATTCATGGTCTTCTCCCTACCTGGCTCAGATTTGTTTTGATCGAAGGAACGTTGGGCAAAATTGCCCGCCTGCTTGCAATACTAAGCAGTCTGCTCGCAATGTCAAGCACTCATTATCTCTTGTAAGGTTATCCACATTCAGGACAACGGTTTGGGCGCTTGACAGAGAGAGCGGTAAGTGATAGATTGTCGCTGTCCCGCTTAGTTCTTCAAGCAAGGCTGATATGACGTTAGGACAAGCCCTCAAGGAAGCACGGCAGCGACGCGAATGGTCACTCCGCGATGTCGAGCGCCAAAGCAACATCTCGAACGGCTACCTAAGCCAACTAGAGTCGGATTCGGTGAGGAATCCCTCGCCGAGGCACCTCCACGAGTTGGCTGAATTGTATGGGGTGTCGTATGGGCTTTTCATGGAACTCGCTGGATATGCCGTACCCACAAGAGTGACCGTCCCACCTCCAGAACAGGGCCTAGACGCCCTCACCGACCTCTCGACAACGGAACTAGCACAAGTTCGGGCTTTCGTAGGTTTTCTGCGATCTTCACGGCCGGACAAAAAGTTGGATTCCTAGAGGATTGTGGTCGAACTAGCACAAGAAAAGCGACTAGGAGGGAGGATGGAGCGTGATTCAAGTGAAAGTGCCGCGTCATCGGCACCGACAAGTAGATCACCAGACCTGGCCGTGCTCGCATCTCTTGCAGCCATTGCCCTTGATCGGAGAATTCAGGGACATGGTGTATCCACTTCTCCAGTCACTGATCTTGCAATAGCACTCGGTCAAGCGCTGCAATCCAGGACCAGCCTAAGCGATCATGCTGCGCAGATCGGTCTCCTTAATCCTGCGGCGGTCGACCTTATCAGTCGTGCGTTGCCTCGTGATACTGCTGCACCTCCACGCACGGTTCGAGAACTCACATCCGCTGCCGATGACATTATTCAAGTATTGAAGGAACCCACTGGGACTCTCGAGGCGAAGGATTGGAAACGTCTGCGCGATTTCTGTCTAGCTCTTTCACAATGCGTACAGTCACAGTGGGCACTTAACCAATCAAAGGTGCTTGACCATCCTTATGCGCGATAGCAGGTGGCCGTATGGATTTGCTCGGCACAACTCAGCGCAAAATCGAGGCGTTTTTGGGTCGTGTTCGGGCTCTGAAAGCAGGAGATTTCGCGCAACAAGACGCCGCAACTGCACTTGCAGATATTGAAGGTATGTTCGGTGGCTTTCGGGAACAGGTAATAGACCTGGCTGCTAATCAAGTCTCTCCTGAAGTCACTATGAACCACTGCCGTCAAGTTCTTGAGCAGCTGTTTGCCTATCTACCCATACTAGGTTTCTTGCATCGCTCTAAGAGCGCGAGTAACCCTTTCGAGGTATACCGTCCCTTACGGCGACTTGCCCAGCGCGTCATCGGACTGGACACCCACTTGGTGATGTCATCAGAATGGAATTTCTCGCCACATACGTTGTTTCGGATGCCAGGACTCGAATCCTATGTGCTGATCGGACTGCCAGCCTCTGAGGCACACAACGCGCTCCTAACTCCTCTAGCGGGACACGAATTCGGACACTCAATATGGGCGCTTGAGGACATAAAAGCGCAGATTCTTTCCTCGGTCTCTCGCGAAAGCTACGATCGGGTTCGGGGGCGTTGGGAGCAATTCCAGGAATATTATCCCCGGGTAACCGATGAAAAGCAATTGCTGGAGGAGGGAGAGGCACTACATGCACTAAGCAGGATTCAGCAGTTGGCCCTCCGACAGAGTGAGGAAATCTTCTGTGACCTTGTCGGTCTCTACTTGTTTGGTGAAGCCTACCTGCATGCTTTCGCCTACCTCCTTGCGCCAGGGCCGGGTCGACATCCCGAATACCCTTCTATCGGCTCCCGCGTAAGCTATCTACTACAGTGTGCACCGCGCTGCAACGTGACGGTGCCCGACGGGTATACAGGACTGTTTATCATCGATGAAGAGAGCATAGGATCACAAGCGACATTCCTTCTTAGCGTCGCTGACGAGGTAGCCAGAGAGCAAGTAGACTCTCTGCAAGAGCACGTTTCACAGTACATGCAGGGCCGACAAATCGCGACAATAGGTGAGGACAATGTAGGCGCGATATTGCGGAGTTTCGAGTTGGTCGTTCCACCTCGAAATCCTCACGGATTACCCGAGGTTCTGAACGCGGGATGGCGTGCTCGCCATAACCCGACTCTCTGGGCCTCTCAATACCAGATTAACCCTCGGAGAGAGCAGGTGCTCAATGAGCTACTACTAAAGACTGCAGAGGTCCTTGAAGTCCAGGCACAAACGGATGGTGAGGTGCTATGATCGTCCCAGCTGTTGAAATAGCGGAGAGAATCAAAGCCGAGGACGACTACGAGGCTGACCCATTGGTCATTAGACCGACTCCGTCCATAGAAGAGACCGGCCAAGGTGGCTCTGCATCGATAGACCTGCGCCTGGGAACGTGGTTCGAGACGCCCCGCCCGCGCAGGACGCCAGTTCTGGATATTTTCAATCAAGGTGATCCTGAATACAGCGAAAAGCAGCTGACCAAGACCTGCTACGTTCCTTTCGGTGGTCGCTTCTTGCTGCACCCGCGTAACTTCGTCCTAGCAGTGACCCTTGAGTGGATACGTATTCCGTCTGATTTGGCTGGATTCGTTGCAGGTAAATCCAAATGGGGCCGCCGAGGACTGATTATCGCGACGGCAACAGGAGTACATCCTCGTTTTACCGGGTGTCTCACGCTTGAACTGGCGAATGTTGGTGAAATACCGATCGCTATTTATCCAGGCCTTGCGATTTGCCAGCTGTTTCTTCACCGGTTGACTAAGGCGGCACCTCTGACAAACCAAACCGCCTTTTCCGGATTTGCCAGGCCAACCCTTGGCACCCTAGAACCGGACCCGTTTGCGCGTCGTTTGTTCGAGAGCGGTCAGACAATCCAGGGTTTCACAGACAGCGACGTCTCTGAGACAGGTGCTAGCTAGATCCTAGACAGAGACACGCGGGGCCAGGATTGCCTCATCCAGCACCAGTCACTCTGATGATCCGTGTAGCTCACTTAGATTCGCGAGAGATTCGAAGCGCCGTTCAACCTCTACAATAATCCCAGGGATCTGTATTGCATCGGGCAGGGCGCCAGCAATGACATCCTGGGAAACCTTTGAGTTTATTAAGGCCTGCGCTTCAGAAGCAATATATTGCCGCGCACTAGGCTCAGTATCTGCTACTTCGTTTACGATCTCCCCGCGGCCTGCTACTACTGCCACTATATCCTCCAGGTCATGACTGCCATACCAATCGCTCTGCCCTCGATCAGTGAATGCTTCCCATTTGGTGGCCAAGAAGGCAGGGGCTGATACAACCCTGATGTATAGATCCGCAGCAATCTCGTATTGACTAGCAGTCCTGATCCCCAAACCGTACCAACTGTTCTCAAACTGGAGAATCGAGCCGTCGGCAGGCATAACATCTAGGATATCTGTGCCAAGCCTCCACCTACAGATAGGGGCGCCTTGTGTTCTATCCTCCATGAACCCCAACGATCGAAGCTGGTCAGAAAGATGAGCGTACTCAGAACGCCCTGTTACCTCACAGATGACATCAACATCATCTGTCGGGCGTACCCTGGTTGCAGCTGGGTCAGTGATCAATAGCTCCGCGACCTGTCCTCCGACAAAGACAAGCTCCCCTCGAAGCTCACCGAGTGCTCGTGAGACTCGCACTAGTGCTGCACGGTTTGGCGCCATCATCCGTCAGCGTTCTTGAGACGCTGTTCAATCGCCTCAGCAGCAAGTGCTCGCTCCCGAGTTTGGCCTAATCGGATTGCGTCGACCAATGCTAGCATTTCGTAAAGCCAGGAATCCTGCCTCGAAGCATGTGGAACACAAGGAGCCAATGGCTCGACAGATAACCCACGCACACTTCCGTGCTCACTTGGCCAAACCACAACTGGCCCGCTTGGTAGCAAACCATCCAACGCAGGCATGCTCCAGGCCGTGGGAATACCACGTGTCTCCGTGCCTTGATTTGGCGGGAAAGCGTACCGCATGCCATGAACTAGGAACTCTCTTAGTGCTTCCCGATTGACGCGTCGCGTCCCCGGAATCAACAGACCTGCGGTTTGTAGACGTGATACTGCGCGATGAGCTGCGCTCGTGCTTGATCCCAAAACTTCCGCAAGCTTCTCGTAGCCCTCCTCTGGTGAGTGCGCGAGACGCAGAGCGAAAGGGATGTCCCCTGGTCGTATCGAACTTTGCTTAGGCATAGATCTTCCAGTTTCTGGAAAATGGAAAATACTACCAGATAGTGCTTTACGCAACACTAGAGCACCTTATGGCTAGATCCCCCTCAAGCCACATCCATTCATTCAGAGAACCTTGCGAGAAATGCCTAAGGTTGTTATCCTAAGGATAACGATGCCGTGGCGAGACGATTTTGTCGAGGCGGTCTGGCTCGACCCAGACTTTGGCCTTTCAGGTTACCCCGAGCAAAAGGATGCTCCGAAAGAGCCCAGGAATTCATTCTGGGAGCGAGATTTGATTCCCGATGAAGAGATGCCTCCTCCGGTGGCTCTCGACATCTTGGCGAAGGAAGAGTCGCAACAGCGGGAACCGGTTGAGGCAGCCCTTTCTCTTCGGGACAGGATCGGCTTTAGGTACGAGAGAATAGTGGGTCTGGATGACTTTGTGTCCCAGCGGGAAGCCGCACAGCTGCTTGGGATACCCAAAATGAAGGTGAATCGTTGGGTTCGCGGCAAGCGGATACCAACCATGAAGAAGAACGGTTACTCCGTTATTCGTCTCCGAGATGTGCTCCAGGCTGCTAAGGACCAGAATCTCCCGCTGAAAGTGGTTGGCAGAATTCGAACCTGATGTGTCGAAACCCGTGACAACGCACGAATGGCGAGGAAGTTATGAGTAGAACCACAAAGGCCGATCTTGAAGCCCAGGTTGAGGGACTGACCGAAAAGCTCGAGACCGCACACTCAATCATCTCAGAAGCGCTTGGGTACGACGATTTGGAGGAGGAAGACTCCGAAGAGACCGGTCAAGACCAAGAAGACTAGTCGACGGCCAAAGCGTCCGGCCAGGTTGTAGCGACTCCTGAGCCGGGTGGGGCATACCGGTAGCGGTGTGTCGGTGGGTGTTCGGGGGCGGCGGTCGTGTGGTCGCCCACCGGGCGCCCCCAATAAAAGTCGCTGGGGTGGTGGGGTGGTGCACTTCGACTCCCACTCGGAGTGAGACTCCGCCCCCAAAAGACAAAGCGCACGCTTCACAGGGTTGCAGCCCTCGGCGTGCGCTCGAAAACCGGGCGATGCAGGCATCTCCGGACAGCAGAAACCTAGGGAACCACTCCTCCTCACACAATCCCTGGTCCCGCATCGTCCTCCACTGGCGCTCTACCGGAGCGAGGAGGATCTCATGTCGTCTGCCACCCGGCCAACCAGAATCGGCCGAGCTTCGCAGTACCCGACTACTTCACTTGATACACAAAGAACATCTGACACCCAATCCCACTCCGACCCACCCTGGGTCTATGCGGTTCGTGATTCCATAGCCGAGCATCTGGATTCCAGCTGGCCCATTCGGGCCAAGGCGATGAGGGACTGCGGCAGAGCCGGGATCGCCTTCAGATGCAAGAAATGCGGGGCGCTCCATGTCTTCCCCCGGCGATGTGGCGCTCGGACGTGTCCCACGTGCGCCAGAAAGGGCGCTGCGGCCCTGGCGCATCGGGCAAGCAAGAGAGTCGCCTCGCATGACTTGGCGATGGAGCTCCAGTCCTGGGACGGGCCTGGAAGCGAGCAGTTGAAGGCATGGAAGTTCCTCACACTGACGCGACGGGCCCGTGAGAAGATTTCGGAGCGGTTCGAGCATCGTGCCTTGCGCAAGCAAGTTCGGTCGACAAGGGAACACTGGCGCGACTTCTGGCTAGCGACTCCCTGGGGCCGACAGAAGCGAGATCCAGGAAATCGGAACAAGCGCATCAGAAAGGACACGTCGTATTTGTTCGCTGAGGGGTAAGCCCACAGGGCATGGTCCACATCCACGGACTGATCTACGGTGAGTTCGTTCCCCAGACCGTACTCCAAGGCACCTGGAGCCGGATTCTTCGAGACCTCTCAATCGTCCATATCCAGGCCGTACGCTCGAGAGCCCACATCGAAGACACACTCAAAGAGGCCCTGAAGTACGCCACCAAGGGCGAAGTCGGTCTACGGAAGCAGGCACCTCGCTCAGCTGCGGTTGAACTGGCGCTGAAGAACGTCCGCCGGGTGGAGTTCGCCGGCGCAATATGCCGCCAGGATCTCACCCTAGGCCTGCCCGATACCGATGACGTCCGGGACGACGACCTTCACGATGAAGAGGTCGCCGGATGTGGGTCCTGTGGAGCGAGCGACTGGCAATGGGATAGCGTCGCCGATGCGACCATGGTTGCTGAGTGGGGCGGGTATGGGCTATGGATCCCATAGGAGTGCTCCTAGAGACCAGCCGTGTCAGAACGATCTCCCTGGAATTTTCCCCGGTATTACCCCCGGACTTTTTCCGGATTTTTCCAGGCGAATTCCAGGGACCAATCCAGGGGAATCTTCCAGGCGTCACCCCAGGCTCGCACGAGGGGGGATGAACTGTGGATCATCAAGCTTTCCGTGAGAAATGGTCCTTGGAAGCTGCCCGACTGGATTCTTTGGGAGCACAGGTTGATGCGGCCGCGCTAATCACTGCGATTCTCGCCGATTTCGAGTGGTTATCCCAGGAGGAGGCCCCAAAGTCCCTGACTCTCCGGCAGGCTGCTCTCGAGTCCGGGTATTCCCCAGATCATCTAGGTCGGCTGGTGCGAGAGGGGAAGATCCCCAACGCCGGTCGGCCCAGGGCCCCGCGGATTCTCCGCCGAGATCTACCGCGAAGGCCGCCGGAGGACTTGCAGCAACGCCAGCCGAGCGTCAAGTTGGACGCTACCACACCTGGGCAGATCGCGCGGTCCGTCGTGACTTCGAAAGGAGTTACCGACGAATGAACCACGCGAAACCACAGGGATGGAGCTACAGCGCCGGAGAGCGGGGCCGCAACCGTGTGCGAACCTACCAACACCCGGAGACCGGCCGACTGTTCCTGGAGCTGTACGAGCAGGGGAAGCGCAAGCGCTTAGCACTAAGGCACTCGGACCACGAGGAGGCCAAGCGGCAGGCAGATGAAGTTGCCGCTAGAATCGCGCTAAATGCCAGAGCAACCCCACACGCTCCAACCCTAAATACGCTCTTTGACATCTACCTGGCGGAAGTGACGCCCTCCAAGGGCAAGAGTAAGCAGTCACACGATCACAGGGCCGCCAAGCTGTTTCTGGCGTGCTTCGGTGCCGATCGACCTGCATCGACCCTCAATCGCAGAGATTGGGACCACTACATTCAGTGGCGCAGGGAACACGGTGACCGAAGGACGGGCAGCTCACACGGCAATCCTGTTGGCTCCCGGATCATCGAGTACGATCTTCGGTTTCTCCAGGCCGTGTTGAACTGGGCTGCTAAGTCCAGAGCCGACGGCACACCCATGCTCGAGCGGAATCCAATCAAGGGAGCGCCCTGGCCTAAACAGGCCACTCCCAACCGTCCAGCATTGTCGGACGAAGAGTATCAAGCTCTGTTCCAGGCGGCCTCGACTATCAGCCCGCAGTTTCGGCTGGCGCTGATCTTGGCGCACGAGACCGGGCACCGAGCCAACTCGATCAGGATGCTGCGGTGGTCGGACATCGACTGGGCAGGCCAGTCGGTACGGTGGCGGGGCGAGAATGACAAGATCGGGTTCGATCACGCGACACCCCTCACCGAACCAGCACTCCAGGCGCTCGAAGTACAAAGGGACGCGCAGCAGGCGATTGGGGAAGCCTGGGTCTTCCCTGCCCCGAAGGATCCAGGGCAGCCGTGTTCCAGACACCTGTTCCGGAATTGGTGGCTTCAAGCGGAGGATGGAGCAGGCTTGAAGCGGGTGAGAGGGCGCGGTTGGCACAGCTTGCGGCGGAAGTTCGCTACCGAGATGAAGCACACGCCTCTACGAGACCTCTCCCACCTGGGGGGCTGGAAGGAACCCGCAACAATCTTGAAATGCTACCAGCGGGCCGACGAGGCCACCATGCGAGCAGCTCTGGAAGGTCGAGCGCAGTTGCAAACGGACGGTACGGTGTCGGTCAATCGACACCGCGAACCGACACCATCCACCAAATCACACCACAAAACAAATCCCGCCTAGCGACGTAACGCCAAGCGGGATCACCATATCACTTCAGTGGGCCTGGGAAGATTTGAACTTCCGACCTCACGCTTATCAGGCGTGCGCTCTAACCAACTGAGCTACAGGCCCCGGGACCAAGGGAGACGAGACACCCCTGCCCCGTCCCCCCCAGGATCCGGGAGGATAGCCGGCTCCCGCGAAAACCGCAACGGTCAGGCCAGTCCCTCGATCTCGTCCTCGCCCGCGTCCTCGTCGAGGAGGTCGGCTTCCTACAGTTCCTCCCCGTCCTCCCCCAGGAACCGGATGCCCAGACCGACCTCCTCCTCCTCGGTCTCGTAGTCTTCCAGTTCGTCGAAGTCATCGTAATCCCGTCGTCCCCGGCGCGTGGCGCCGAT
>Ga0114931_10005649_pt1 | contig 15466 bp, 13 predicted proteins | sample 2SBtaG_FD_89579 | JGI IMG/M metagenome (GOLD analysis project Ga0114931, IMG submission 89579) | Deep subsurface microbial communities from Kolumbo volcano to uncover new lineages of life (NeLLi) - 2SBTROV14_V59a metaG | ecosystem: Environmental > Aquatic > Marine > Volcanic | place: Kolumbo...
AAAAAAAAAAAAAAAAAAAAAAAACAATAAAAAAATAAGTGAACTTGTATTTTTTTTTATAGGAATATTTCTAAAGGCTACAAAAAATAAAATAGGAAAAAAATATTCCTGTTACAGGTTTTTGACTATTCTGGACGAAAGTTATTCTTCATCGTCAGACCATTCGGGTTGAAGTACCCCGTCTATGATTTTAGGGCGGTCTTGAGCACAGATAGGCAAAGTAGACAGATCGCTGTCAGAGCGGTCGAGATCAAAGCGCACGCGACGGTAGACCTTGCGATTGGAGCGCTTCCTGATGTAGGAGCGAGGTGGACCATGCTGAGCACGATTCCAAGTCGGACGAGGAGGAGGAGAAGGAGGGCGTTGAGGAAGTAGATCGTCATCTCGGTCCAGTACTGATTCCCGGACCACTTGTCGCTGAGGCCTCTGGTACCGAGTACGAGGGCGCTTCCAAGCGACCACCACAGGATCATACTCGAGTTCATCGTCAGCATTGATTCGGAAGTTGTCAGCCATCTTCTCGGCCAGTCTTGCCTCCGGGGTGTTCGGGTAAAGTTGATTGAAGGCCGTCTCCCCATAGTGTTGGAGGGCTGTGAGAGGGCGCGGGAGGTCGCGGTAGGGATTGGGTGCGTCGTAGGCAGAAGGGACCCGGGTGGCGCCAGAGCGAGGCGCGGGAAACTCCTGAGATTGAAAAAGCGCGGGAGATTGTGGCTCCTGGTCTGGCTCCTGGTCTGGCTCCTGGTCTGGCTCCTGGACGTTCATCGGTTCTGGCTCCTCTTGATGCGGTTGAGTGGCGCCCCAGAGGGAACGGGAATTTCTCGGAGATTGTTGAGGGATATTCCAGCGTTCCATGATGGGAGGGATGGGACGTGTTGGAGTGGGAGGGGTACTGGGACGAGAGGGCTCCCCGTCAGAATATGAGGGGTTCCGTTCGGGAGAGCTGGGAGGGGTGCTGGCCCAGTGACGAGAGGATGTGGTACCGTCCCGATGGTATGTGGTTTCCATCCAGGTACCGTTGGCTTGACGGGTGGTCAATTTGGGGGACCCGTGACTGAGAACAAGCTCCACCGAGGGTTCGGAATCGGAATCGGAATCGGAATCGGAATCGGAATCGGAAACATACCCTGAATGTTCGGAAGTGAGATCAATGGCTGGTTCTTGAGAACGGGCAGCGGCGGCGGCGGCGGTGACAGCGGTCGGAGTCGGAGTATTTCCAGTCAAATCAATTGGATTGTCGGAAGAATCTCCACAGCGGTTGAGGCTTTGAGTCGGTTCAGGTTGAGAGGACATGGCGGTTCTGATTTTGAAATATTTGTTAGATAATTCTCGGGAATGCAGAGGGTTGGCTTGCTCTTGGTTCGGAAAAAGGCAGAATGAATTTTTCTTTGACAAATTCCTGGTTTTTTGATCACCTCAAAATCTTCCGGTGGGAAAAATCTTCCGTTCCCATGGCACCTGTTGCAATTCATTTGTTTCCGAAAGTTGACATGGCGTTGCAATTGAATTCGAGACCAAAGCAAAATCCCAAAGCAAGATCTTCAAAGATCCGTTGATTCTGACATGTCAGTTTAAAAAAAATCCCCACTCTGACATGTCCCGTCGAAACCTCGGAAACGTCGGTTCTTATCGCTGTCAAAAATTCAGCTGTTTCCGAAAAAACCAGAAAGACAATCATTCTGATTTTTTTATTCTACTTCAAACAAGTTGTAATCGGAGATTATATTATATATATATATATAAAAAAAATATCGAATGCCAAGATGTCGGAATCTTCGGAACCTGAGACTTCAGGCAATGAGCCAGTATCGATTGATATTTTCAAGATTGAATCTGGGCCGGATCACGATTCAACTCCATCGAGTCCCGATGTCTTCATCGAACCCTTTTTCCAGAGAGATCTTAAGATCCGTCCATCAATTCCTCCGTTTTCTGAACGGAAATCGACTCACGACCCATTCGCGCCATTCATTCAGACGCCCTCCTCCTCCTCCTTCGCCGACAGCAACAACGATGATGATGATGACGCTGGGAGAATAGCAACGTCCCCGTTACACAAGATACGATCTCTACGCTCTTTGTCACGAAACATAGTCATCAATAGAGCTTTACAATTCATCCAATCCGCGCGGATTCAACAAGACAATGATAAATTTGGTGAAATAGGCGAGAAATTATCGACGGAAGAACTCCATAATAGGAAGAAATTCTTCTATAATCTAAGTCAGGTAGATCACGGTACATTGAAACCTTTTCTATATATGTATTTGAATATGATTAAAGATTCTTAAAAAAAAAGGATTTCTTTATTTATTTTTCTTTTTTTTTTTTAACTAATAAACACAATGACCGAAAACGAAAGAGCAACGGCTGAAACCGTCACTTTATTTATCCCGGCAAATAGTTCCGTCGGGAATACTTTTTCTAAAGATAGAACTCAATCCATTTATGGTAACTCTCAATCCATCACCTTCACTTTTCAAGAGTTTCATCATATTCGCGCATACCGAGTAGATCAGTTATTTGTTCCGGGTTCTTGGTACAACATTACCGATCTACGGTTCAATTGGGACGGTACCGATTACGGACCATTCGAAGGTCAATATACCGGTCCTGAATTGGCCGCGGTACTCACCGTCGCCGATCTGTCCACCTCGTATAACACATCCAGCAAGACATTCGCTTTTCGCAACACAGCGGGTACCGACAAGCAACTCACACCCGGTACCGAAAATTCGGCGACGGTACTCGGATTGGACTACCAAGCGATGACCATTACGGCTGGATCTACTCAAAGTGGGACCTATATGGCGCGTCTAAATCCGCATACTTATTTCTATATGGAGTGTCCGCAATTGAAGAGTACTTCTCATAACGTAAAAACCGGTCATACAAATACTATATGCGCTATTCCCGCGTACGTGAGTGCCGGCATGGATCTACATTGGGAAGCACCACAGGAGGAATCATCATTTGCCATTTTACCTTCGCAGCAAGTAGTGGACGATTTAGATTTTAGACTGGTGGATATAAATGGTAAATTAATAGATCTACACGGTGTACCGTTTCATCTTACCCTGACTTTGGATACTCGATCCGCTCAATCCGTACATACTTCGGCTGATTATTTGATTGATCCGAATCAATAAAAAAAAGATGACCAGTAGCATCACTAATAAAGTCATTCGCAATAAGACTTCCGACGATCATTCATTCAGTTTTTTCTTGGATGTCGATTCTTCCGGTCGTCAATCCGGAACAGCTTCCGATTTCGAAGTCCTATTTCCAACTCGATTCCATATTAGGTACTTTCAATTAATCTCCACTCTCATTCCTCAGACCCAATTCAACGTCTCTATCGATTCACACAGTCCCGATTATTTCGCCATTCAATATAAAGATGATTTGCACACTGCATGGTTGGACGTCCCGGTACTTCCCGCTAACAACGCACCATGGGACAATCTATCCGGTACCGAACTCGCCGCTAGTTTACAGGCCAAACTCATCAGTCTTCATTCCGCCGGTGTGGATTATTTGGACACCATGATCGTTACCTTCGATAAGCCGACTAAGAAATTCAAGTTCACCAATACTACTGCTAACATTTATTATTCTATTCGAGTCTTACCATCGTACAGCGTCTATCAAAAACAGCGCGTATGTGATATGCTCGGATTCGAATACATCGAAAATCACGTTTTTAATGCCACACTCAATTCGAGTAATCAAGGTGTGATTCAACCGTCCCGCGTAGCCAGACTGCAACATTCTCCGTACTACTACATCAGCGTACCCGAATTCGACACCACGACTCATCATGTGGGTTTCGGGAGCAATACTATCGTAGCCGCTATACCTTGCTATTTTAACGACGGTCAAGACATGGTATACGAGAGCCTCAGTCGTACTACATTTCGGTACAAACTACAATCCGCGCAACAGTTAAACACCCTCTCTTTTCGACTATTGGATTATTGGGGCCGACAAGTGGACATGAAATTTGCCGATTGGACCGCACGTTGGCTGTTTCAAACTGATTCACACAAAGATCCGTTCACCTCGGGTGATTACTTTTATAACGCTGATCTGGATAAACTCTAAGTACCTTTCTTCTTTTTTTGGTAATATACTTCTTCTTGGTCTTCTTCTCGTTTCCTTTTTTTGCCTTTCTTCCGTCCATTGTCATCGCGTTCGTTTTCGGTACTGTTCAGTAAATCACCCTGAGCTTCGTCCAAGGGTGGTAAAGGTTCCGAATCACTGAATCGGTGCCTGAACCGCTCATCTTTCAAGTTGTTTTCGGCAACAATATGCATGAAATCGTGTGGATTTTTTGGGTCTATCATTAACTGCCATAGGGTAAAAAATTGCTTGTCGCTGATTGGTCCAGATAATTCTTCGGCCACATTCTTGAGTTCTTTTTTGTTCCGTCCAATATTCATCAATACGATGTTAGTAGGATTGTCCCGAGCTCGGGTGGAAATTTGTTTGTAGAATTGACTGCTCACCATGACCGATATGTTCAGTTGTCGACCTCTAGCGAACAGATCTTCTAATGGACCGGTCGTGGAGACTTGAAATAGTTTCTCCGCTAGAATGTCGTCGAACACCAATAGAATGCGTGGAGCCAATTCCTTGTGACTATCCAGTTCTCGAATGATGGTCTTTTGATTTTCTACGACGGTGCTCACCATACTCGTATCGTAGTGGTCCAATAGATATTTCGGCTTGTCTTTGTCATCGTACAGATCGCGTACCGGTTTCCATTTATAGTCAGTGTAGATGGATGGAGAACAAATATAGACTTCGTTGAAGTAACCGCAGTACATTTCCGGTCGAATCAACATATTGACTAACATGGTTGTTTTTCCCGTCCCGGAAGGAGCTATAAGAAGTAAACGAAACGGATGTTGAGGAAGACGGGGATCCAGCTGGCCTCCGAAAATCATTTGATCCGATTGATCTTCGTTGATAGGATAGATCGGTATAGCCGTATCCAGATCCTCATCCCGAAGATGGACATCAAAGTACTTGTCTATAATATGTTCTATACGATCCCTCTTATATTTGGGTAAAACACGCGGGGCGGATAGTGACATGACGGAAAAAGACCTACTGAAGAAAGCTCATCCCAAGTGTCATCCATATTTAGTCTCGTGTACGTCGTATACGACCGAGGTTTCTTATAGTATTGAATATATTGTCCCTGCACAATGCAACCCATATTATCGAGATGTTGACACCAACGCGATAAATTATCCTCTTCAGCCGACGGATGAAAAGTAGACCATCCCGAAGCAGCCCATAAGTACATGCCTCTAAAATTTCCATGTTTGTCATATACGGGCACATCGGGAATAGGTTCTGGTTCCGGATAAATGGGATTGGGTAAATTATAAATAAAGTAACCGTCACCGGTATTTTTACCGATATGAATACGTCGATTACTGTTATTCATGACTTCAAAAATTTATGAATGATGGATTCAGGAATTAATAAATATATACGACGACCCATAGGACATTTAACGTATTCTACATTGTCCAAGTATTCAGTATTTAAGGGAGTAGCTTCCGGGACAATGTCGGAATCATTATCTATATTAAGAAGAGGAGGTGTCTTTTTTCTTTTGACGCTTTCTAACGGAACCATTTGCGATAACGGACTCCAACGTAGATGAGTCTTCTTCGTCATCTTGATCACTGCGTTGACGCTTAACCCAAATATCTTTTTCCGGAGGGTAAAGCTTTTCGATGATTTGCGAACAAAGCCTTTTAATCTCGGGATAGGCACCCTCTTCGGACTGATTGAGATCGGAGTATGAACCTTTGTTGTATATTTTCCAGAGTACAACTTCCGTGAAATTGGATCGAGTACGTCTGAATTGACGGCTGATGATATTGCTGCGGATGCTGACGCAGCGTGGGGAGATAGCGAGATAGGTGAACCCTTCGAATTTGGGTCCGAGTGTCTCTCGGGTGTGCTCCATTTCCGCGTCTGAGATGAGCATCGAACGGGTGCTGTCGAAAGTACTCGACGACATTCCGCACACAAGGTCGAGGTTGTTGTCGAAGTGGATAGTGTAGAACTTTTCGAATTTGCGATTGACGGAGAGGATTCGAGCAGGGGCCGCGTTCTCGTTGTGTAGCTGTCCGGCGAGTACCTCAAGCAAGGCTTTCGCACTCTTTGAGACCGCCTTGTACTCACTCGATGACTTTTCGAGTTTACCTTCGAGTCCTCCATCTGCGAAGATGCCGAGTTCTTTAGTCACGGCTTGATACACTTTAGCTTGAATCTGACGGGCTACCAATGATCTCAATTTAGGATTGATGCTCTGAATGGCCAAATGGGCTTTCTCTTCTAATTCTTTTTGTTCCTTTTTAGAAAGTTCTTCCTCGTTGGTAAGATCTACCGGTGCTTTCACACTCATGATGAAAATTAATTTCTAAACCGAACAAACAAATTAAAAAATAAACTGAATGGCAGACGGCTTTTTATTCTGTATTTCCATTCCTTTTCCTGGAAGGGACGCCAAGAAAAATCATGTAAACGGAATACTTTCCAATTCTATTTTTTGTTTTATTCAATCCAGGAAATCAAGAAATATCCTGCCAGGAAATTCCAGGATTTTCTTGATTTTCGGAAACAAGACAAGACTTCATTTTTTTCAAGTCAGTTGCTTTTTTTTTGTCTCATTCAAGAACAAAAAAAATGAATCAATTACCGTATCCTACACAAGGACAATCGGTATGGTGGCATCAACTTTCCGTCAATTCAAGATATCATCATCAAACCGATCGAAATGGAAATGTCATTTACAAACGTCAAGCATATGCAGTGGAAGCTCCGCAACTTAGTGGTGTTCGATTAGCTCGAACATTTTTAAACTTTATGTTGACCATTCAAAATATGGGTATGATTTATTTTTTTTTTCCTAATTTAGATATTTTTTTGAACTGTTTAACAAATAGGTAAACTTCAACTGACAGCCGTCTTATTGTTGCACGATGGTCAAGGCAACTTTCGACTGTTTCATCAAAATCCCAATCAACAAGGACTTTGGCCTCAACCAAGATTCATTACTACGGTACAACATCTTCGTGGAGTCAGAGATTCTCTGTTGCTCAAAGACGAAGCCGATTTCATCAACGCGGGTACCCGTGATTATGTCAACAGTAAATGGCAAGTTTGGGGTATTCTAGCCGTAGTTTTCCATTTTTGGGGATTACAAAGAGCTTTGGGTCATTTACCTTCTCAATTAAGTCAATTCAAATTACACGTTAAAAAAGCTTCGGGTGTTTTCGACCCGTCGACCGTTATGACTAAAAAAGATGCCTTAACCGATGATCACGGCTATTATTGGAAGCGTACCGAACACGCTTGTCTTTTCTTATGTCAAGAAGAATTTTTAAGGCGTACCCGATCTCAACATCCATATCATAATATGGACATGTCTAAATATTGGGACTGTCGTTTTTGGGAAGGACGCCGTTTTTGGAGTCTCGGTATGGCTAATACCCAATTGGATATAGCTATGTGGTTAGCAGCTACCCGAGGTCCAGACACTTGTGATAAAGACGAGTTGGAACCCGTTACCAGTGATGAATGGGAAGTTTATGAGAACGTGTTTGAATGTCAACTCATGATCTATCGTTGGATTGAATCAAACGACGAAATCTCCAATCCTACACCGGATAAAGTAGTTCTCGTCAGACGTCCAGATTATGAACATGACGCGGACACCAAATGGGAACGACCCGTGATGCACATACTGATGTTAGATAACGAACAGACCATGGAACAACACGCTACTCTAATCATTGATCCTTCCAAATTTGGTCTAACTTTATGTTCGAATTGTCACATCTATTTCGAAAAGGAAAAAGATTTTAAAACACATCAAGAACTTTATCCGGATGGAAATTGTCGTAAAAAACTCACCAAAACCATCTACGTAAATGCTGAAAATGCCTACAATATTCGTAAACCCTACAAGATCAACAACAATTTCAAAACACCAACGAATCGAGGATGGTACTCACGATCTACCGTACCCGCTACTTGGCGTACTGCTTACACCGCTAAGGAAATATTCCAAAAAAGCGAATTCGCTTTTCGATCGCACCGAATATGGAACTATAATCCATATGTGATTGATGTGGATTTCGAAACCATGAGACCTACTAAATTTTATTATTCTGATAAGCAAGATGCAGATATTTCTACCAATACGGAATATTCGGACAGCATCTTAGCCTATTGTGGTGTAGCCGCCTGTAATTTCGATCCACCTCCTTTTGAGGAGTGTCACGATGCAGATAAAGAAGATGTATTTGATATCATGGAACAACACCAACTGGATTCAGATACATCGTGGATGGATGATATTCTTTCTGAACCGGATCGTTATCAATTCTGTATCACTACTTTGGATCTGGACAATCCTGTATTCGACGAGGATGCCAGTAAAGAAATTATTCAACGAACACTTTATTGGATAGAACAAAAAGCCAGTAATCTGCATAAATGGGTGAACGCGTACATGCTAGAATGCCAAGGTGTCAATCCTGATATTTTAAAGTCCGTCGATGAACGAGAGTGGAGACAGTACACTCAAACACCTACTCTTCCTTGTGAACCGGACACCATGAAACGTTTGAAATCCAAAATTAACTACATCATCAAATCAACATTAAGAATGTCAAAGAGTAAAGTATATACATGGAACGGAGGTAGATTCGATATCTATCTCATCATGAATCATGGTGTGGTTCAACCGCATAAAGACGAAGACGGATACGTGGACCGAAAAGGAATGGGACAATCCGCATTCGATGTGATTTGTCAACAAGGTTCTCTATCTTCAATCAGTCTAAGTCACATCGATTTTAAAGACGGTATTCGCTTGTTCCCTGGAAAACTTCATAAGTTTTTAGATATATATGCTCCCACTCAATCCGACGATGATGCCCAAATGAGGAAACTCTTCTTCCCACACGATTTGATTCGTACATCGGATGATCTAAAAAAAGGTTTTCCTAATTACGAACAGTGTGTATCTACTTTCACCATGCAACCGCCAAGTGAGGAAGAATACGATTTCTTTAAAAGACTCTTCACAGAACATCAGTGTGAAACCATGAATGATTGGGTGAAAATATACGCCACCAACGATGTGGTCCCCCTACTCTTTGCCTTATTAGGATTTTGTAAACGATACTGGGCTATCAATATAGATCCTATTGGTCATAATATGGGTATACCGAGTATCGCTGAAAAGGTCGGGTACCAAGAAGCCGTTAAAAAAGGCATCACATTCGATGTACCTCCCGAACTACCGTACCGAGCTTTGGATATGTATGGTCGTACCGGTGGTATCACGTCCCCTTTAGGAGCAGCTTACTGCAAAATCGGTCAAAAAATTACCGATCATGAACAACATAATTGGGTAGTTAAATGGATTGGAGGGTACGATTGCACCTCCATGTACCCGGCTACTTACCGAGACGAAATGCCCACTCGGTACAATTTCATGCAATTTCCAAATAATGCATATCCAAATGATCCTACACTTTGTCATTGTGAACCGGTCAGAGAGTACTTTAAACAACATCCAGATGAAAAAGAATTAATGGAGAAAGGTGAATACATACCGTTTATAAACAGTCAATCACCTTGTACCTGTTACGATACCGAAAAAGACGATAGTCTGTATTACAGTCCATTTCTACATAACAACAACGATTCTTTAATACAAGACATGATGATCAACCAGGTACATCTTAACGATTTGTTGGACAAACACACACAATTACAATTAAGTTTATCTAAAACCGATACCAAATATACGGAAATGTTCGACATCTATAACAAATTGAAACGTGACAACAGAAACGTGTGTGAAGATGGTCAATTTGCTAAACCGCTAGATCGTCTCCAATCCAGTTTACGTCAATACAGTAAAGATATAATGGAATCTAACACCCTAAGAGTACACGAATGTATAGCCGGTCATCAACTAGGCTTCTATACTTTAGATCATAGACTACAACTATTCGAAGGCGTTCATGATCAAATGAGCATCAATAAAATTCAAAGACATTGGTCACCGAAACATTTCAATACATCAGGCATTCCGTTAGCTTTTGAAATGTCATTTCACGTCAACGAACATTCAAAGTTGCCTAATGCTATAAAATCATTTCCAACCGTATTAAATATTCAATTCGTGAATCATGTACTGCTTACCGTACTCAGTACAGTAGCCTCTGAACACCTTCAAACCTTTCAATACGAGATGCAAAAGAATGCTAAAAATCATGATTCAAAATTGAACTTCTTCGCAGAAGTCCATGCGAATACCGACACCAATATGAAATACATCAACGATAAAAAGAAATACATCTCTTACGCATTCTGGTTCCCTTGCATCTTCGTAAGTCTGGAACTTGCCGAATACATCTACAATATTCTATTTGAAAATCTTAAGAACTACGCACCCACTGTCAATTGGAAATATGTCATCAATAAAGATGAATTTCTCGGAGCATTTTATCCTAATTTGGATGGATACCCAGGACATTGGTATGAAAAGGAAACCGGTTTGATGCATCCTTTAAGAGATACTCTTTCCATACGGGAACCCATAGGATTCATGAAATGGGATGAATTGGAATTTATTCGATGTGATTATTCCAAATTTCCTATCAAAAAATGGTACCTTCAAATGAATTCTACTCATCCAGAAACTTGTAAGTACCATGGTTCAATGGAATGGCAAACATTCCCTACCTATTTCAAACTGCATCATAATCTCCTAGAAGCAGTTCAATTGGCTGGATTAAAAATTCATACCGATTTCGATGAATTACATCAACAAAATCCAAACAGAATATACCCTCGTCACTCTGACGTGTATTACATCATGAATCATTGGGTGCGCGCTGCAATGATCAACACTCGAGAAAATGGTAAATTCATTTTCAATCATAAGGCTTATCCAAAACCAGTCATCACAGAAATGTTCGTAGATAAAATCAACAACACTTTAGTAGTGGATATCTTAGCTAACGAATGTCCAATTGCTAAAGGAAGTCATTCCAGTGCTTGTACATATATGGTCATAGGTGCTAATCATATCGGATACATATACTGTAATCATTACAAATGCAAAGATAAAAAGGTGAAAATAAATTGGAACATATCTGACACCGATTCTTCAGACGTGAATTACATTCACACGATTCTAAGAAATAATCTTCACATTCCTGGAGTACAATCAGCTTATAACAAGCTAACCGGTGGAAAACAAAACATGCATAACGATTTATGGATATATCTACGTCACCATATTTGGACTTTTCCTACCTACATGTTCGCCATGGTCGATATTCGTACCAAAACACCAGTCAAATATGCAAACAATGATGAACGTACCATGCCCTTCCCACACATTCCTAAATGGCAAACATTCACACCTGATGATATAGAAGGTATTTCCAAAACCGATATGTTGAACAAAGGTATACCAAAAACGGAAACCGTAGTTCTACAACACGAAGGAAACAGAGTGCTCCTTTCACATAACAGATTACTATATCTATTGATGACCGGAAGATACAGAATCGCCAAAATACATTGGCAAATCTTTTTCAATTCTGAACGCCCATGGAAAGATTGGGTAGATGCCAAAATGACGGAACGAGAAATTGCTGAAAAAGAAGGCAATCCTTCCGCTTCGGCTCAAGCCAAATTAGAATTGAACAGCATGTTTGGTAGATCCATGATGCGAAATTCCACTTTCACTGATACTAAAATAGTACATACATCCACTCTCTGGGAAAGTATCATGAACCCGTTATTCAAATATGCTTCTCCTATGGATCAAGGAAAAGAACTATGGATGGTAACCTTGCGTAAAAAAGTGATTAAACAAGATCGGAACATTCAAGTCGGTGCAGCCATCTTACAAGACTCTAAACTATTCTTGTATACTTTCGTAGACCGACTTTTACAACATCCTACCTTGAAAGTACTCCTGTTATATACCGATACCGATTGCATCATCTTCGCTAGCAACTCCTACTCCAAATCCGGATTAAAAACCATTTGGGGTTCTCCAGAAGATTATCCTTATCTGGCAGATGTAGTTGCTGATAAAAAACACAAAATTCCCGGTACATTCGGACTAGAAAAGTCCGGTCACGAGATTGTAATTCTTGGTGCTAAACAGTACATATTAGCTACCAAAGAATTATCGGAAGAATCAGATCAACTATTGGAACAAATCAACGATGGTACAACAAGTATCGAAACTACCAATCTACAAATGAGAGATCAGCTTCACAAAGAACTCACTTCCGGACAAAGTGTCAGTTCAAAAGGAGTCCCAAAAAATCAAAACTGGTGGATACTCAACATAACTACATACAAAAAAGCCTTATTCAATGATTTACCACTCACGACTAGAATGCTTGGTTTCGTCAAGCACAAGCAACAAGGTGGTCTACGAATGATTAAAAGTCACCGTTCCATTTCACGTACCATTTACAAACGCTTATTACATGCCGATGGATATTTAAGTACTCCTAATATAGAATACAATATCCAAAAAAAGCGAATTGCGTATACCGTAAATTGGTACAGAGAACACAATATTACGTATCTGCATCCACTTCATTGTTTTTACAACTACTTTCCTAATGCGGAAAAAGTACCGAAAGATAATGGCAAAGAAAAAAAGGATGAGGAAGATTTTGAAGAAGCTTGGAACCAGTAAGTATTATATGATTTAAACCATATTTTTGTACTTATTCGTGTTTTTTACTATATATAGATATGACGAAACACAATTCTCGGAAGAGGAAGCCGCATCAAAAGAAAACGCCTACCAAAACGAAACATCCCGACCCATCTCAACCCTCAAAGCGGACGACTATCAAAAAATGCTCGAAAAATTACGCGAAGAAATGGATTAAGCGACCCAATGATATGGGAGTAAAACCCATACCGGAAGAATTAAAAAAACACAAACCATATAAAACTAGTTTCAACGCAGCTTATAAAATTTTTTTAGATAGAATGAATAATGGATTATTTGCCGATACCGGTGGTATATCTGTCCCATCTTCGGGACAATTTCAATATAGAACAGACACCGATCATTCTATAGCACCTGAAATTATCTATATGAATAAAAGATCACATAGACTTTAATCTATTATTATTTCGTTTTTTTATATGCATCATCATGAGTGCTCCACGCAAAGCCAAAAAACGAAGATTCTCACTCATTCACAATTTTCAACCCGATAGTAATCTTCTAGCCTTCTCAAAAGAAGATCCAGTACAATATATTGAAGATGAAGAAAGTGAAATAGAATTAGTACAGGCTTGCACCCAAGAAGTCAAAACATGGATATTCGATCACGAATACGACTCTTTGGATGGAACGACCGACGAAGAATTCTTTAAAACCTACACCATTCACTCTACCACAGAAACGCCTACAGATGTGCTATTCGATTTACCGATTTGTGATGAACCAGAAGGATACTGGACCACTCAAGCTGTACAGAATGCTTCTAAACAAATTAGGAGAAAAGTACAAGCTATTGAAGCTAAATGTATCATGAATCGTATTCAACACGCAATGGGTACCCTCTCCGTACCCAGAAATTGGAACAAACTACCAAAAGAAAAAAGAAAAATTTTGAACATCTACCCAATAGCTATCGATTTGACTGAAAAGGATACTATTGAAAAACTTCAAAATCTCATTAAAAAACAAGAAATCAATATCAAAAACGACAAATCTGCCAATGCTAAAACGCTACGTAAATTATACAAAGAGCTTAACACCTTCGAAAAAGCCGCTAAAGGTTGCTTACTAGAATACCTTATTCAATCCACGCTTGGTAGTACCATGTCTTCTTTATGCACGTTCATCAACGATTACGTAAATATTGCCCACAACACTGCCGACGAAGAAGCCAAGGAAAAGGATTGGCCTACATGGGAACAACTGTACGAATGTTTTAACGACAATCCTTCTTACGCTTGGAACTGGGAAAAACAACACTACAAAGATCTGTACAAAGCGTGGTACGATGGTATCGTATCTCATCCCTTTGAAGAAGCAGATAATGTGCTACTAGTACTCAAGAAATGGATCTGGTTACATAACAAATTCAGACTTCACAACGGAATGTTCGCTAACTATCCAGCATTTGGATATTGTATGGATGATGGATCTCTACGAATGCAATTGGCTCCACAAATTTACGGACCAAACACCTGGTTCGAAGATTGTCTTTGCGCTAAATGTGACGCTATACGTCATCCTCCTCCAGAAGCAAAGGATTTACCTGAAGAAGAAGAAACACTAGTTACTCAATTAGAAGGATTTAACTTAAAGGAAGATGCTCATCAAAAACAAAATACCAAAGAAGACTTAACCGAGATTCTAGATATGGATGTTTAATTATTTTATTATCATATACATATAAACAATCATGAGTGAAAACCGTTCCGAACCAGCTACTCCTATTTATACACTCACACCAACCGCGACTCCTACTCCAACCAAAACGGTAACACCTTATCCATATGATTCAGATGTCATTGAAAATCTCCGTAAAAAATCTTGGACGAGTATATTTGGATACGGTCGTCGATCCAAATCCGATACTCTGGGAATGAGAGATCCTTTAGAACTTACAAAAAAAGACACCGAAATAGCAACACATCTTCCCGTTACAGAAGAAGAAGTAGATATTATACGGAAAAAAAGAGCCAGAAACAAAACATACGAAGATGCTGAATACGCTATACAAGATGCCAACAAACGTAGAAAAGCGGAAGAAAACGATGACATATCACAAGGGATCCGATCTACTCTTAAAAAGGCAACTGAACGAAGCGGTACATCCTCTTTTGATAATATCTACCGACAAGCAATCAACTTGGAAAATTTCAACAAGGAACGAAAACGTCGATACGATGAAATGGAATCAGCAGCTAACAACGCTATGGCTCATCCTATGATTAATAAAGCAAGTAATACCGAACCCATATTAGTAGGAACACCCATACTTTCCTTAAATGGAAATCAATCCACTCAAACAGAATCGGTACTACCAGAAGACACTTACGGGTTACCATATTGGTACGGAAATATTCAAGTCGCTCTGGAAGAAAATCCATTTCAAATTTTAACTATAGACGAATTGAGAGAATTAGCAGATTTGGGAAATATATCCGACGCTGATATTCGAAAAGCCATGAAAAAACTGGCAGAAATGGATAATTCTACCAGTTACATTACAGGAGACGATCCGGATTTTCCTGGCATACGAAAATATTGAAAAAGACAATAAAGAAACATAATATTTATCACGTCACCCGACGGACCGTGGCACCTACACGAAAAAAAAGAAACATAATATTTATCACGTCACCCGACGGACCG
>Ga0114931_10005650_pt1 | contig 15466 bp, 15 predicted proteins | sample 2SBtaG_FD_89579 | JGI IMG/M metagenome (GOLD analysis project Ga0114931, IMG submission 89579) | Deep subsurface microbial communities from Kolumbo volcano to uncover new lineages of life (NeLLi) - 2SBTROV14_V59a metaG | ecosystem: Environmental > Aquatic > Marine > Volcanic | place: Kolumbo...
CTGTTTTGGAAGCTTCAGGGGCGAGTTTGAGCGACGTAGTAAAAACAACAGTCTTCTTGTCGGACATGAGCGATTTTGCGGAAATGAACGAAATTTATGCGGATTGTTTTGGCAAAAACAAGCCCGCGAGAGCGACGGTTCAAGCTGCGAGGCTACCCAAGGATGCAAAAGTTGAGGTTGAGTGCATCGCTGTTATTGGGCAATAGAAAACCAAGCGAAAAAAATTCTAACGCTTGGCAACCAATACTAAAGATAGTGTTTCAAAGTCTTATGCCGCTTTCATAACTTTGGTGATTCTACCCGATTTGATACAACGGGTGCAGACTTTCTTTCTGCCGCTTCCGCCATTAGGAAGTTGAACACGAACACGTTGCAAATTCGGATTGAATCTACGTCGAGTCTTGTTATTTGCATGGGAAACATTATTTCCAAATTGTGGACGTTTTCCGCAAATATCACAAACTTTTGCCATAATTATTAGCCTCCAGATATTATTACGAGGTGCGAGTTTACAAAGTTTTTCCGTAAACTCAAAAACAAGATTTATAACAAAATTATTTGAGTTTATCAAGCAATGATTTAGATAGTTATTTTTGAAGGAGTAAAAGCCACAGTGCGAAAAACAAATTTTAAGTTCTTTATAGTTGTCGTTTTGGCAGCATTTATGTTGATTTTGACGGGGTGTCCCGATGGTACGGCGGGTCCCGGCGCAACGCCTCGCGGTGATGAAGCCGCGGCAACGGTTAATGGAAAGACCATTCGCTTTGAGGAGGTTGAGAAAGCCATTAAGCAGCAAACAAAGGGGCAAGAGAGTAAACTCTCTCCACTTGAGCTTGCGCAAGCGCGGCTTCAGGTTCTATCGCAACTTATTCAAGAAGAAGTGATGTACCAGAAAGCCGAAAGCGAGCAAACCATTCCTACGGACGATGAAGTGACGGCGGAGCTAAATAAGAATAAGACGAGTTCTGGGGTGTCCAAGGAAGAGTTTAATAAAAGGATGAAGGAAGCGGGTGAAACCGAGGAATCTCTTCGAGTTAAGCTTAAAAGGCGACTAGCGATTACCAAATTAGTGGATAAGATTGCCGGTAAGGTAGAACCCCCAAATAACAGCGAAATTGAAGCCTTTTATAATGGCAATAAAGCTGTGTTTGTGAAAAAACGCGGTGTTCAACTTGCGGCGATTGTTGTTGACGCTAGAAATAGCGGACCTGGAGACAAGACGGTTGATCAAACTTCCGCCAACCTTAAACTTCAAGAGATTATTAAAAAACTAAATTCGGGAATAGATTTTGCGACGTTGGCTGCATCCGAAAGCGAAGATCCTAGCAGGTTAAGAAAGGGTGACTTGGGTAATATTACTGAAGAACAAATGAAGCAAACATTTTCGCCGCGGATTGCAGCAGAGTTTATGAACGAAAAAGTTAAGATTGGAAGTGTTACCCCGCCGATTTCATTAAATGGCAAGGTATATATCTTTAAGCTTCAGGACCGAACACTTAAAGAGGAGAAGCTCACGCTTGAGAGCCCTGGTGTTCGTCAACAAATCGCGGATACTTTGGTTAAGAATCGCAAGCAATTATTAAATGCCTCTTATGCAGCTATTGCCATGAACGAAGCTAAGATAGAAAATTATCTTGCAAAGAAAGTGGTTGATAATCCGAACGAGTTAAGTGGTGCGAGACCCGCAAGTTCTGATAAAGATGAAAAGAGTGATTCGAAATCTGAGTCAAATTCTAATTCTGATTCCAAATCTGACGAGAAATCGGATAAGAAGTCCGAAAATAAGAAATCAGATGATAAGAAGGCAGATGATAAGTCCAAATCTGATTCGAAAGCGAAAGCTGATGAGAAAAAGGACGATAAAAAGTAACCGGTCTTAACCTATGAATATTTGACGAGTAACGATTTAGACGTTGCTCGTCAATTTTTTGTTCGGGATTATAACTTAAATGTTGTTTAGACTTTCAAAAATTCATAAATCATATAGTGGTAACGTAGTTCTTAGCGATGTTTCGTTTCAAGCGAACCCAAATGAAAGAATTGGGTTGGTTGGGAGAAATGGGGCAGGGAAAACCACGGTGTTTCGAATAATTACTCAAGAGGAGACCGAGGACTCCGGCGAAATATCAAGGATAAATAATCTTAAAATTGGATTGTTGGAGCAACACGTAGAATTTGCAGAGACCGAAACGGTTCATACTGCTGCACTTTCAGCTTTTCAAAGATTGCATGATATCGAGGCAGAAATGCGTCGGCTAGAAGTTGAAATGGAAACTCAGTCTTCCGATGAAATTCTTGAAAGATACGCAGAACTTCAAATCGAATTTGAAAATGAAGGCGGCTTTGAATATACGGCAAGGGCTGAAGCTATTCTACTTGGTATTGGTTTTCGAAAGGAAGACTGGGAATTACAGACGGATAAATTGTCCGGTGGGCAAAAAAACCGTTTGGGGATGGCAAGATTATTACTATCCGATTCAGATATTTTGCTGCTTGATGAGCCGACAAATCATCTTGACGTAAAAGCGGTTGAATGGCTTGAGGATTACCTAAGCGAATACGACAAAGCATTTGTAATAATTAGCCACGATAGATATTTCCTCGATAGAACCTGCTCAAAGATTGTTGAATTAGAAAACGGAAGAGCTTACACCTACAAAGGGAATTACACAAACTTCGTCAAAGAATCTACCTTACAGAAAGAGCAAAGGCAAAGAGAGTATGAGAATCAGCAGGCGTACATATCTAAAACGGAGGCATTTATACGCAAAAATTTGGCGGGACAGAAAACTAAGCAAGCTAAATCTCGCCGAAATATGCTCCAAAGAATGGATAAATTAGAGGCTCCGAAGTCCGAGATCAGAAGCGGGAAGTTCGATTTGAGAAAAGTCGAACGAGCGGGCGTCAACGTCTTATCCATCGAGGAGCTATCAATTGGGTATCCCGATACGCGACTAGCAGAAAATATTGATCTTGTTCTTCATAGGGGCGAATGCCTTGGTGTTATTGGTGGAAATGGAACCGGAAAGACGACATTTCTGAGAACAGTATTGGGTGACTTAAGAGAGCTTTCAGGCGAAATTAATTGGGGAGCTAAGGTTAATATCGGCTATTATTCTCAGCAGCTTGAGGATCTGGATTTGCAGAATGATTTGCTTACAGAGATGCGAAAAGTCGCCCCGAAGGCTGAGAGTGGTGATTTGCGTTCGTTTCTGGCGGGCTTTCTGTTTTTCGGAGATGATGTCTTTAAGCGCGTGGGGGATTTATCTGGGGGAGAAAAGGGAAGGGTGTCGCTCGCCAAACTAATATACTCAAATGTAAACGTACTGATTTTAGATGAACCTACCAATCACCTAGATATTCCTTCTCGAGAAGCCCTCGAAGCAGCGCTGTGTGAATACGAAGGCACAATAATTACCGTAAGTCATGACCGATATTTTCTAGATCAGGTTGCTACGCAAATTCTTTCATTTGAACAAGGGCGAAAGGTTGAGACTTTTAACGGCAATTATTCTGAATTTCACGATTGGAAAGAAAAGCAAGAAGATCAGTTATATATCGTTGATGTGGAGAACGTCGCTGATCCAAGTACTGAAAATAGTGTTTCTGAATCGAACCCTAATTCCTTAAGTAAAAATGAGATACAGAAGATTCAGAACCGTATAGACGGAATTGAAGAATCGATCCCTCGGCTGGAGAAAGAACTCAAGCAGCTAGCAGACAAGATTAATCAGCCTGATATTGGTAGCGACCACAAGAAGTCTATTGACCTCTCACAAACCTACGGAAAACTCGAAAAACAACTTCAAGACCATTATTCAGAATGGGAAATTTTGCTGGAAAAAATAAGTTAGTATTTTTCGTTTGACATTTGATAGATATGTAACTAATCTTGTTACATATCTAATTGTAATCGTTTTACATATGGCTTCGAACTCTAAATTTGCGATAGCGATTCACACCGCAGGCATCATAGCTGTCTTTAAGGGCAAGCCGGTTGCATCAAAAATGATAGCGGACAGTGTCAAAACAAATCCGGTGGTAATTCGGCGAATAATTGGAAGCTTTGCTAAGTATGATCTTGTAAAAGTGCAAATGGGTACGTGTGGGGGAGCACGGCTGACGCGACCACCAGAAAAGATCACCCTTGCAGATATTTATATGGCAATTGGCGAGGATGGTATTTTTGAGATTCCGACACTCTGCGAATCACATGGGTGTGACTTTGGTAGAACGGTTCGTCCGGTTATACAAGAGATTCTTGACGATGCCGAAAATGGATTAATCGAAAGGCTGCGCTCGGTAACATTGGCTGAGGTTTTGAAAAAAGTACGTGCGTTGATGAAACAGGACTGTTTTGAGGAACCCGGATAATGGCAGAACAAACCGATAAAAAGAAGAAACGACTTAACTTCTCCGGGGCTTGGAGGGATGCCAAAACTCTTGTGTGGGCTCATCGCAAGCGGCTTGCACTTGGTGGCGTCTTGATGATAATCAGCCGTCTCGCCGGGCTTGTTTTGCCGGCTTCCACAAAGTTTTTTATTGATGAAGTTATTACAAAAGAGCGTTTCGAAATGCTCAAGTGGATTGCCTTGGCGATCGGTCTAGCAACTCTTGTTCAAGCCGTTACATCTTTTGCACTTTCTCAGATTCTAGGTGTTGCTGCTCAATACGCGATTACTCAAATGAGGAAGCGTGTTCAAGCCAAAATCGAGCGTTTGCCTGTTTCATATTTTGATTCGACTCAGTCGGGACAATTAATTTCGCGAATAATGAATGACGCTGAAGGAATCCGGAATCTGGTTGGAACCGGTTTGGTTCAGTTAGTTGGAAGTTCGATCACGGCAATTATTTCAATCGCTGTTCTTTTTTGGATAAATTGGCGCATGACGTCGGTAACTATTGTCGTATTAGCCGTTTTTGGTGGTGCTCTCGCCTTTGCTTTCAAGAAACTTCGTCCAATTTTTCGCGAAAGACAGCAAATTAATGCTGAGGTAACCGGACGTTTAGGCGAATCTTTGGGCGGCATTCGAATTATCAAATCTTATACGGCTGAAAAGCGCGAGGAGCTTATTTTTGCGCGAGGTGCGCACAAATTGTTTCGCAATATCGCAAAATCTATGACCGGCGTTTCCGCAATGACGGGGTTTTCGTCGTTGATAATAGGTGCTATTGGCGTCGTGCTGATTCTGGTTGGCGGCAATTCCGTAATCTCCAAAACAATGACTCTCGGCGATTTGTTTATGTATATCTTTTTTACCGGTTTGATGGCGATGCCGATAGTCGAGTTTACCTCGATAGGCACCCAGATAACTGAAGCCTTTGCGGGGCTTGATCGCATACGAGAGGTTTTAGGCTCCATCACGGAAGACGAGGAAGATGCGAACAAGCGGTCTTTGAAAAACATCGGCGGAGCAATCTCGTTTCAGGATGTACATTTTGAATACGAAGAAAAAACGCCTGTTTTACAAGGAGTTTCGTTTTATTCTAAAGCTGGTTCAACAACCGCGCTTGTTGGATCTAGCGGTTCAGGAAAATCGACGATTCTAAATCTGGTTTTGAATTTTATCCAACCAAAAAAAGGCGAAGTTTTAGTTGATGACAAGGATATTCAATCGATTAAATTAAGAGATTATCGGAGGCATTTGGGAGTTGTGCTTCAAGAGAATTTTTTGTTCGATGGAACGATTTTGGAGAATATCAAGTTTTCGAATCCCGGTTCGACCTTTGACGAAGTGAAAGAAGCCTGCCGAATCGCGTATTGTGACGAGTTTATTGAAAAATTTGAGAAAGGATATGACACGATTGTTGGCGAACGCGGTGTAAAACTTTCAGGCGGACAAAGGCAGCGAATAGCGATTGCCCGCGCTTTGTTGGCGAATCCGAAGATTTTGATTCTTGATGAAGCAACCTCTAGCCTCGATTCCGAAAGTGAACAAATGATTCAGGACGGATTAAAAACTTTGCGGCGGGGTCGTACGACATTTGTGATTGCGCACCGTCTTTCGACGATTATGACTGCAGATAAAATCCTTGTCGTTGAAGAAGGGAAAATTGTCGAAAGAGGTACGCACGATGAATTGCTCGCAATGAACGGTCGGTACAAACAGCTTTATGACAAGCAATATCAATTTGAAAAAAACCAGTTTATTAATCCGGGTGAAGACTTTACGGCGGACCAGGCAAAAGCAAAAACTTCAAACAGCAGAATTTGATAGAAGAGGAGATTATTTATGAGTGAAAAACAAACATATCAGAATCACATTCGGTGGTTTCCGCCCTACCATTATTTTTTGGTGCCGCTTATGTTGGTCAATTTGATTTTTTGGATCGTTAGAATGGTCCAAGTTCCTAGCTGGGACAGGGGAATGCTAATTGTGCTTTCGTTGGGTTTGATCGCGTTGACTTTGCTTGCGAGGATTCATTCGCTGACAGTTCAAAACCGCGTCGTTCGTTTGGAAGAGAAATTGCGTTATAGAGAGATTTTACCTGCGGAATTAGCCGACAATGCTAGGAAGTTAAGGATGAATCAAATTATCGCTTTGCGGTTTGCGAGCGATGAAGAATTGCCTGATTTAATTGAGCGGACTCTAAAAGGCGATTTCGAGAAACAAAAAGATATAAAGCTTGCAATCAAGGATTGGCGCGGAGATTACTTGAGAGCTTAGACAAGGAATGCGGTGTTTTCCGGCAAAAATGGTGTTGGCGGCAAACGCGGGTGTTTAGTTCTAACTTTCTATACGATAATTAGGAGCTTCCTTAGTAATGATTACATCGTGAACGTGGGATTCACGTAAGCCGGCGGAAGTAATTCGGACAAACTTCGCATCGGTCTGTAATTCTTTAATATTGTGACAACCCGTATAACCCATTCCTGAACGAAGACCTCCGACTAGTTGTGTGACCATGTCTTCCAAAGTTCCTTTATAAGCGATCCGCGCTTCAATGCCTTCGGGAACAAATTTGGAGTCGGAAACGGTACCTTCTTGAGCGTACCGATCAGACGAGCCTTTTTTCATCGCGCCGAGAGAACCCATTCCCCTATACGTCTTAAAGGAGCGTCCTTTATACAGGATTACTTAACCCGGAGCTTCTTCGGTTCCGGCAAAAAGAGAACCGATCATAACCGAATCAGCTCCGGCGGCAATCGCCTTTGAAATATCACCGGAGAACTTAACGCCACCATCGGCAATAATCGGCACGCCGGTATTTTTTGCAGCTTCAACACAATCGAGAATCGCTGTGATTTGCGGCACGCCGGCTCCGGTAACAACCCTCGTGGTACAAATAGAGCCCGGACCAATGCCCACTTTAATAGCGTCGGCACCCGCGTCAATTAGTGCTTTTGCAGCATCACCTGTAGCCACATTCCCCGCAATAACTTCTACGTTTGAAAATGTCTCGCGAACTTGTTTGATAGCGTCAATAACACGAGAACTGTGACCATGGGCAGTATCGATAACCAGTGCATCAACCCGAGAATTTACGAGTGCTTCAGCGCGTTCAAGGAAGTCGCTTGTCGCGCCAATCGCTGCAGCTACCCGAAGCCTTCCCAGATCGTCTTTTGCTGCATTGGGGTATGTAATCGCCTTTTGAATATCCTTAACTGTGATTAATCCTTTTAGAAGTCCTTCGTTATCGACAACCAGGAGTTTCTCAATTTTATGTTCTTGCAATTTTACCTGTGCTTCATCAAGGGTTGTCCCGATTGGTACAGTAACAAGAGGCTGAGGCGTCATTACTTTATCAACTGGAATATCAAAGCGTTTTTCAAAACGTAGGTCGCGGTTTGTAATAATTCCTACGAGGAGTCCCTTTTCATCAACAACCGGAACACCGCTTATTTTAAAGCGACTCATGATATTTAAAGCGTCCGAAACGAGAGCTTTTTCGTTGATTGTTACCGGATCAACAATCATTCCCGATTCACTTCGTTTTACTTTATCGACTTCTTCAGCCTGCTCTTCGATCGAGAGGTTTTTATGGATAATTCCGATTCCGCCGTGCTGTGCTAAGGCGATTGCTAAAGATGCTTCCGTAACCGTATCCATCGCCGATGAGCAAATTGGAATGTTAAGTGCGATATTTCTGGAAAAACGGGTGGTAGTATTTGTTTGACTTGGTAAAACTTCAGAGTACGCAGGTAAAAGTAAAACGTCGTCAAAAGTTAAACCTTCTTGTATTTCTTCAATTTTCATAATTTGGCTATCAAAAAAGCCCGCACTTTATTTGCGGGCGATAATCGCTCAGGTTTCTATAAAACAATATCTCTTTGCTTAAGCTTAAAAAGCAGCTTCATAGTATTTAGGGTGACGTATTCGCATTAGGGCTTGTAGCCGTAACTTTAGTACTCGCATTAATCTTTGGAGCACCCGTATCAATTTTTCCGTTTTGCAAAATCTGTTTGATATTATCCAGATTGATCTCATACTCGAATCCATTTTTCCTGTAATTCGGAGGCGGTAATGGTGTCTCAAGTTTTTTACCGTTAAGAGTCAGGACAACCGTGTCAGCAGCTCCTTTGTAATAACTTAGTTTTAGACTCTCATCAGCTTCAAATTCTTGTTCTTTTATTTGGGCGTTTAAAAGACGAGTCTCTCGCTTTCCATCGATTGTTGCGGTGATCGAAAGCTCTTCAGCCGTGGATTCCAACTTAACCTTGATCTCATCGGTCGAGGGAATCGTCCCATTATTTGCCAAATTGTTATTGGTGTTAGAGTTTTCGTTTGGTTTTTCAACCTTGACGTTATTTTCTGCGATGTTATTTGGAGCAGTCTGACTTTCACGGTTTTGTAGGTAATTTACCAAAGCGATTATGCCCCAGGTACCCAATCCTAAAATAATAACCGCAAAGATAATTGTTGGGAGCATTGATGGACCCGAATTATTATCCGTTAGAACCTCAGGACGATACGATTTGGTTGATTCGTTATTATCAACCAATGATTCCTGACTTGCCATCAAACTGGCGTAGTCCTGCATCGCCTCTTGTTCGTCAATTCCGACATGTTTCGCAAAAGATTTAACAAAGCCCTTATTAAATATCCCTCCGGGCAACGTTCGATAATCGTCGTTTTCGATTGACTCAAGATATAGTGCAGATATTCGCGTTTGCTCAGCCACTTCGCTTATCGAAATGCCCTGTGCTTCACGAGCTTCACGAAGCTTTTCGCCTAAGGATCCCGCCATATTTTTTGTAGTGTCCCCCAATTTACTCGCAGAAATAAAAAGAACTTTAACGTTAAAATATATCGTTGAAACACTAATAATGTCAATCTTTTAAGTGGATTTTATGCTGTGCGAATGCTTGATTGTTTTGCCAATCACATGATAGCTTTAGCAATTATCTTTTTCTTATATTAAAATCAATAAATCAAAAATAAAGTGAGGATTAGAGGATGACTCTCGAAGCACTTGGAATGGTCGAAACTAAAGGTTTCGTTGGCGCGGTTGAAGCGGCAGATGCAATGGTTAAAGCCGCGAATGTGGACTTGGTAGGAAAGGAATATATCGGAGCGGGATATGTCACAATTTTTGTTCGCGGTGATGTAGGGGCGGTGAAAGCCTCCACGGATGCAGGTGCAGCCGCAGCCCGCAGAGTGGGTGAACTTATTAGCGTTCATGTGATTCCGCGACCGCACAAAGAGGTTGAGGATATTCTGCCTGGACACGGAGTTGCCCAAGGAAAGTCAATTAAGCCGGGTTCTCGAGCCCAGTTAAGGGCGGGGAAGACAGCGGTGAAAGGCGCAGCAAAACGTACGACCAAAGCTAAATAAAAACTGCTGAACAACGCTTACAGCATAGCGGGTAGATATGGGCGATAAAGACCTTGTTTCGCAGCAGAATGCGAGAGATGCGGTGGAATCAGCGCATCTTGCGTTTTTGCAAATAGCGAAGTTTAACCAGAATAAGATAGATCGGATTTGTAATGCGATGGCAAAAGTCGCGTTGCGGGAATCGGCGCGTCTGGGGCAAATGGCAAATGAGGAGACTGGATTTGGTAAGGCAGTCGATAAGCAGGAGAAAAATCGATTTGCGGCTGAAGATGTTTGGAATTATTTTCGCGATTTGAAAACGGTTGGGGTAGTTAAAGAGGGAGAAAATATCGTCGAGATTGCGAGTCCGCGAGGTGTCGTGGCGGCTATTATTCCTTCGACTAATCCAACTTCCACCGCGATTTTTAAAATAATAATTGCTGTTAAGTCTCGCAACTCAATAGTTTTGTCACCCCATCCATCTGCAAGCCGTTGCATAGGAGAAGTAGCTCGAATAATGCGTGACGAAGGCGTTAAAGAAGGGCTTCCGCCAAGTGCGATTCATTGCTTATCCAGTTCTACGATTGAGGGTACGGAAACGTTGATGAAGCACAAAAAAACCGCCGTGATTTTGGCTACCGGCGGAATTGGTCTTGTTCGCGCCGCATATTCTTCAGGTAAACCGGCGTTCGGTGTAGGTCCGGGGAATGTGCCTGTATTTATTGAGAAAACGGCTAATATCGAAAAAGCTGTTTCAAATATTTTAATGAGTACGTGTTTTGATAACGGCACGATTTGCGCATCTGAGCAATCGGTGGTGGTTGATGTTGCGATTTCTGAGCAGGTTAGAGAACAATTTCAACTGCAGGGCGGACATTTTTTGGCTAAAGAAGATTCTGAGAAAATTGCCGAAGTTTTGTTAACGCCGCAAAGAACTCTTAATCCGAAAATTGTTGGTCAATCGGCTGAATTTATCGCTAATTTGGCAGGCGTTTCTGTTCCAAATGGTACCCGCTGCTTGCTTGCTGATTGTGGCGGAGTAGGAAGGGATTTCCCTTGGTCGATTGAGAAATTGTCTCCGACTCTGGCATTTTTTATCGTTGATGGGGTTGAGCAGGGAGCGAATCGTTGCGAAGAGATTCTGCGATTTGGGGGAATGGGGCATACTTCGGGGATGCATACTCAAAATCGCAGTGCTGCGATTCGATATGGTGACCAGATGCCGGCGGCTCGTGTAGTGATCAATTCACCGACTACTCATGGTGCGATTGGATTTTCAACCGATTTGTCACCCTCTATGACCTTGGGGTGTGGCTCGTGGGGAGGTAATGTGACTTCTGATAATGTTTCTCCGCACCATCTGATGGATATAAAGCGCATTGCTTTTGAAACAAAGGATGTTACAAAACCGAGCGTTATCCCCCATGTTCCTAGCAAATCCCGTAGTGTTGGTCTAAATGCTCAATCGGTTGAGCGTGAGGATATTGCAGCAATTGTTGATAAATTTTTGAGTGAGAAAATGGCGGACGCTAAACAAGTTGGGTTTGCGAAAAATGAAAGGGTAGATTCGAAGGCGAGAGCGGTTGTACATGACGTAAAGACCCGGGAGGCAGAAATTGCCGGACGAGCCGTCGATTTTGTGAGCGAGCGTGATGTTAGAGTTGCAGCTGAAAAAGGGCAAAAAATCTATATAAAGAAAAAGACTATTGTTACGCCGGCTGCTCGAGATTTGGGAGACGAAAAAGATATTTTTGCAAACGTCGGCTTTTAAGTTTTGACGGAACGATATCCCGTTTTTGACTGGGAATAAATCTCGACAACTAAAATAAATGGCTGGTACAAAAACTAAAAATGAAGTTTGTTCTGGATGCGGTGCTGACGTGCGTCCTAACGCTGAATTCTGCTATAACTGCGGGGAGGAGATTTCTCCGCCGTTAACGCCAGAGGAGCAAACAGTTGGAATCAGCGATGTTTGGCTCAAAGAAGATATTCAAGAAGGCGGAGAAGATATTGTACAGGCTTCTGGTAAAGGATTAGAGGAACCAAGTGAATTCGAAGCCGAGGAAAAGCCGGCGAATTACTCGGGGATTAATAAAGTAGCTAAAGATAGTGATCGAGCGATTAAAGGTAAAGATGGAACGGATGGGGAACCTGAAACGAAGGCAGATGATCCGATTCCGAAGCCCAAAAGCGCAGGCGAAGCAAAATTGAAGACCGCGGCTTCTATACGCAAGAAATCCAAGAAAGCGCTTGTCAATCAGGAGGAGATAGTTTGGCAGGAATATGATCAGAATCCAAATATCTTTTTCCTTTTAGTTGCGTTCGGGATTGTGTTGGGTGTCGTCGCGCTGTTTTATATCGCAATGTACTTGAAATAGATCATGGAGTTAGCAATTGGCATTTTCTTTTTGGCAATTCTGGGAGGAATAATTTTTTTGCATTGTTGTTAGTTTTGTTCTTACGAAAAAAGCGAAAATAGGGAATCTGGCGAACGCGATAAAATAAAACGGCAAAGGTTAACGTAAGGTTATCTTCGCCGTTTTTTTTGTTAAGATAAGAAAAAACCCTAGTTTTTTTGCAACGTGGGTTTGGACGAGGAAGGTTTTGCCGTTCGACCAGTGCGGGAAATTGCGATTCGTTTTTGTTTTTTCGGTCCGTCTCTTACGACGACTTTGATGTTTCGAAAGGAGCCGTCCTCTTTCTTATTGGTTGGAATATACCCAATTGAGTATTGGGTTCTAAGTTCGGCGGCAATATCTCGGGCAATGCCGGAAAGTTCAGCAACACTTTTGGGGAAATAGGCTTTTCCGCCTGTTTCCGTGGACAGTCTGGTCAAGAATTTTTTTGCCTTTTTCTGCGGACTTTTTCTTATGAAACTTCCGCCGCTGTCCAGATCTTCCACAAATCCAATTGTATAAATCTGAACATCAGCTTCGCGTAAAAGTTTAAAAAGCTGCGGCTCCTTATAATAACTGCTACGATCTTCACCATCAGAAACAAGTATTAACGCGCGTCGTTTTCGATCAACTGCCGAACGGCTTCGATCATATTCATCAACCTTTTCAGCTGCGAGATAAACGGCATCAATAATAGCCGTCCGCCCGCCTTCAATGTACATATTATCCAGAGCGTCATTTAGATCTACTTTGTCACCTGTGAAGTCCTGGAGGATTTCAATTTTATCCGAACTAACAAAACGAATGACACCTGTTTTATCACCCGCACGGTTTGTTCCGACAATCGTTTTACTGGCTTCAATAACTTTTTCCAATTGAAAGCGCAACGATCCCGAATTATCTATTACCAAAGCATAATTTGTAGGTACTTCGGATTGAGAGAAAAACTCGATCGGCTGTTTAACACGGTCTTCAAATATCTGGAAATCACTCTTTCTTAACTTCGCAACCGGACGATTAAAACGATCTACCACACGGACGTTAAGATTCACAAGCTCTGTGTCAATCTTAATTATTTCATCGTCTTTTTCCGGGAGTGGCGGCGGCGTAGCCATTGGCGGCGGCGTTTTAGAAGGCGTAGATGAAGAGGAACTTTGTGCGTTGCTTCTTGAAAAATCAAAAAAAGCCAGCCCTATAACCAAACAGGAACAAAGAGATACTAATATAATATTTGGTAACTTATGGTTCATTTTATTAACAATGCGCTTAAAAAAAATAATCTATTTTAGCGGAATCTTGATTTTGGAGTAGCGTAATATCCTTTACGACTCCGGACTGTTAGACGCGGAAGTCCCCTTGGGGGTTTGACCTTAACTTTAACTTTATGCCATTTTCCGTTAGGAACAAAATCATCAGGGGTGTAACCGATAGCGTATTGATGGCGAAGTTCCAGAGCAATTCGCTCAAAAATTTCGTCCATTTCGACGGTTGAACGGGGATAAAATGATTTTCCGCCCGTTACGCTTGAAAGTTCATCGAGAAAAGCCTGCCCTTGGATTCCGATTGCGCTGCCTGAATCTCTTCCGCCAATTATTCCTACCGAGTAGATAGTTACATCGGATTCTTTTAACAGTCGTCGCACTTCCTTAAAGCTGTATCTGGAGGCGTTGTCTTGACCATCGCTAATAATTAAGAGGGCTTTCTTTTGATGAGCTCCGCGAGTTACGTGTTCAACCCCTGTATAAACAGCGTCATAGAGTGCTGTGTTATTTCTGGGTTTGACCAATGTCAATTTATTGAGAAGTGCCTCGCCGTCACGGGTTCTGTCCATCAAGAGTTGTGGACGCTTATTAAATCCAATTAAAGTGTATTCGTCGCGAGGGTGGCTCGTATTTATAAAGCGACTCAACGCATTTTTTGCTTTGAGAATTTTTTCACCGCTCATTGAACCCGAAACATCGAATAAAATTGAAATTGAAACCGGAGCATCCGTGTCGCTAAAAAAGGTAATTTTTTGCTTCTTTTTGTTATCAGTTATTGAGAAATGTTCTTTCGTTAATCCAGAAACAAAGCGTCCATAGTAATCGGTCACTGTAAGAGTTAGTGTTACTAGATCGGTTTCGATTTTGATTTCTTCGTCGTTAGTTTGTCCCTGTTTAGGAGGAGTTGGCTTCGGGGTTTGAGCAAAAGCCGTAAAGGAAGAAGCAACAAAGAATAGTAAAAAGAAACTATAACGGGTAACGCACCTTAACCGACTGAAATCAAGAAAAAACTTTGCAGCCATAAAATCTCCAAATAGACCTTTCATAGTTTAAGAAACCTTGTGCACAATTGCAAAATATTTCTTATAAAGTCCGCGACTCATAAAAACTTAGGGATTAAACAACGTTATGATGTTCGATAATTAAAATACGTTGTTTACACCCGAAATTATTCCTCTCTTTAGACTTATGCAATCAATCTGTCTTTGCTGAGTTGTAAAAAAACTCGTTTTGGTTTGAGAAAAAAATACAAGTCCTAGTCAGATTAAGATCGCTTTGAAAGACGCAAATTCGAATAAAAGCAATAGATTACGTTGTCCTTTGCAAAACAAGGGTTTAAAATAGCTTTTCAGTTGAAACTTTTTGGTTAAGAGCATCGTAACCTCCTTGTATAATGAGAGCAAAAGCAATGACACTAGACAAGATTCAGGAGCTTGAGGATAGAGAGTTGATCGCGATATCGATTCGTGGGAGCGAGGATACCTTTGAGGAGCTGGTTCGCCGGTATCAAAGACCAATCGTTAGCTACATATATCGAATGCTTAATGATTACGACGGTTCTTTAGATGTCGCACAGGAAGTTTTTATAAAAGTTTATAAATCTCTTGAACGTTATAGTTCGGATTACAAGTTTTCAACTTGGCTTTACAGAATTGCTCACAATGCAGCAATTGATCACATTCGAAAGCGATCGGGTAAAGAGCAGAGTCTTGAAACTGAGAATCAGGAGGGTACATTCCAACTTCAATTGGAAAGTCCACGACCAAACCCCGAACAAGATCGCGAACAAAGCGAATGGAGAGTGGAAATCGAATCGGTCGTTAAGTGTCTTCCCTCGGTTTATCGCGAACTTATCGTACTGCGACACGCAAAAGACCTGAGCTATGGAGAAATTGCTGAGGTTACGGATTTGCCGCTTGGTACAGTTAAAAATAGACTTTTTCGTGCCAGAGAAATGATGCGGGAAATGTTTGTTGAACGAGGAATGAAAGGCATTTAAGGAAGTGTGAAATTATATGGATCAAATACAAAGTCGCCCTGAGACATCTTTACA
>Ga0114931_10005651_pt1 | contig 15463 bp, 13 predicted proteins | sample 2SBtaG_FD_89579 | JGI IMG/M metagenome (GOLD analysis project Ga0114931, IMG submission 89579) | Deep subsurface microbial communities from Kolumbo volcano to uncover new lineages of life (NeLLi) - 2SBTROV14_V59a metaG | ecosystem: Environmental > Aquatic > Marine > Volcanic | place: Kolumbo...
CCACAAGAAATCATCGATGCACTTGTGAACAAGGGATACCGTTCTGTAGAGGGACTGAGTATCACTCTCGCATCGGATCTTGCAGAGGACATTATGATATCGAAAGAGACTGCAGAGGAGATTATTGAAAAGGCAATTTCTGGCGTTGCACATCCCCCTATCACTGCTGCTGATCTTCTGATTGACGAGCAGAATCGAGGAAAATTGAGAACAGGTGCTCATGGTCTAGATACACTCCTAGATGGTGGTGTATGGGAGAAGGAGATAACTGAAATATCTGGAGGATACGCCACTGGTAAAACACAGATTTGCTTCCAGCTTGCAGTCAACGCTCAGCTTCCAAAGGAAGAAGGAGGTCTATCTGGAAAGGTCTTCTTTATCGATACCGAGGGAACATTCTCTGCAAAAAGAATCGGAACGATCGCTGTAGCAATGGGACTCGACCCTCAATCAGTTCTCAAGAATATTTACTATTCACACGCACTGGACTCCAAGCATCAGACAAGATTGGTCAAGAGTGCAGCAGATATGGCAAAAGACCACAATATCAAACTAGTAATTATCGACTCCATTGCTAGCCACTTCAGGACTGATTTCGTCGGGAAGGATCGGATGATCGAAAGGCAGCAACGCATTATGCAGCATGGAAGCTCGCTCACCAATCTCGCACATGTTCATGGAATAGCAGTCGTCGTGACCAATCAGGTCGTCGCCAATGTCGATGAATTGAGCTCATCCAAGGACAGTAGACCAGCACTTGGACAGGCATGGGCACACCGACCTCAGACGAGGATCCTACTGAGAAGATCCCCAGGACAGGCAAGGATTGCAAGACTTCTCGACAGTCCCCGTCATCAGGAAGGTGAAGAATTCTTCTACATCACTCCAGAAGGTATTAGAGATCGATTAAACCAATAAACTAATTCTAAAATACTTGATAATGATGGGACGAAAAGTCCCATGGATAGGTTAGTAAACTTGCAGAGAAGACATTCGGTAATCTACCGCAAGAACTACCGTACCTATATCTGTGCAGAGGTAGAGCACATATTTGGTCACATCAAGAGCCGAAGACCAATTTTGCGAGACCGCAAAATGAGAAACAAGACCAAAGCTATGCTAATCCCATTTTTGTGGTATAACCACAAACTGCTTCTAGAGGGGGTGAGTGCATGCTAGACTAATTTTGCAACAAGCTTATTCTTACAATTTCTTTCCAAGAAAATATCCATTGTTGGGAAGGATCGTCCAGCTGTCTAGTGGGTTATCCCTTTTCTCATGAACGATCGTGAGGTCATCTGTAAATATTTGGTAATAACTATGAAGCAGATCTAATACCTTCTTCACCCGCTCCTCCGGTGTGTTCATTCTCTCTGTCCACCATCTCAATGGCCACTTCTTCCCTCTCTTCTCTGTTTCGAGGACTTTTAACCCGTTCTTCTCAAGAAGCTCTACCCACTCGCTTGCAGGTAGATCACGTATGTGGGAACTGTCCCTCCATCTCTCTATCTCGTTGAATATCCGTGCCTGGATCTCATCCTCTGTAGCAATTGTATCCTCGATGAAGAGATATCCTCCTTGTTTCAATACTCTGGTCATCTCCCCAATTGCTTTGTCTATATCATGAAAATGGTGTGGTGCTATTCTCACTGATACTAGATCAAATGTGTATTCTGGGTACGGTATATTGTGGACGTCTCCTTGTTTGACAGCATAATTCTCGATTGATCTGTTCTTTGCCACTTTGAGTGACTGCTCTAGCATCTCTTCTGTGAGATCAAATCCGATAATGGATTCTAGATGGGGAGCAAGTGCTAGAGCTAGATGACCTGTACCCGTTGCTATGTCAATAGCTTTCCAATCCTTCTGTGGGCTGATGAGTTTCAGACAGTACTCAAGATCTTCAGGACTACTATGAATTTTAGAAGTCACATAACTTTCACTTGCAGCACCGAACTGCCGTCTGATGTCCTCATTCTTCTCGGATGGAGTGCTTCCCTCATCTGTCATGATGCAAGTTACAACTTGAAACTATAAATAAATATTGAGTTCGAAAGTGGATTATTTCATCAACAAGTCTTCATCTAAATCTTTTGGTGGCATTGATGTACTGATCTGATTTGTATGAGCACTAGTGGTACACAACAATTTTTCACAACTAGTGATATACTGAGATGTGGTTTATCCCAAGATTCTATACAGAAGTGTGGAAAATTCTATTGACAATAATAATCTCCTCAAATAAGTTCAGAATTTCATATTCGACATCTAAAATTCTTCTAGATCGCTTCTCCGAATATCGGAAAAAACCACAACGTTTAAATAATGCATTAACTAATTTATAGATGTATACTATTGGTACAATACCTGAATGACAATAGTACTCGGAGGATATATAATGAACGAAAAGACCGATAATGAGGAGAAAGTCCAAACTTCATCAGAATCAAAGATTGACGAGACAGTCAAGGACAAAAATGCTGAGGAGAAGAATGACGACACTCCTAAGAAAGAGATGGTCGAGATTGAGAAAGAGGAATATGAGAAACTTCTGAGGGCTAAAGAAATAGCTGACGAGGAAGTCAAGAGAGCTCGTGCAGATGCTCTCAACTTCCGAAAACGAGTGGAAAAGGAGAAATCGAGTTTCCTCGAATTCGCTACTGGAAATGTCCTCTCAAGGCTACTCCCTGTATCTGATGATCTCAAGAGACTCATTGAGAACGGAAAGGGTGAAATTCCTGAATCTCACTACAATGCAATCTTGTCCCTTGAGCAGAGGATCAATGAGATATATAATGCAGAGAGTGTCAGTCTCATCAAGATCACTAAGAAGAAGACTGCTTTCGATCCGAACAAGCATCACGCAGTTTTTGCACTTCCCACAGATGAATATCCCGCAAATGTAGTCCTTGATGTGACCTCATCTGGATTCATAAAGGGAGACAGAGTACTCAGACCTGCAAGTGTCGTTATTTCCAAACCGACTGAAACTGCAGAGGATGAGAAGAAGGATTCAGCATCTGCTGAATCAAAAGAACAATCTACAGACAAATCAAAAGAACAATCATCAGACCAGTCGGCTGACAATTCGACTGAAAAAGCACAGAACACAAACAAGGAGGAAAACTAAAATGGCTAAAGAAATAGTAATAGGAATAGACCTCGGTACAACCAACAGTGTTGGAGCATATTTAGATAACGGAGAACCAAAGATTATCCCATCTGCAGAGGGTGGAAATCTTGTTCCATCCGTCGTATCATTCAATGACAATGATACCAAGGTTGTCGGAACTCTAGCTAAGAGACAAGCAGTTTCAAAACCCGACAAGACACTCGCTGAGACTAAGCGTGATATGGGTACTCCAAAGAAGTACTCAATAGATGGCAAGGACTACACTCCCCAAGAAATTGGCGCCTTTGTCCTGCAGAAGATTAAGGCTGATGCTGAAGCATACCTTGGACAACCCGTCAAGAAAGCAGTTATTACAGTACCTGCATACTTTAGCGACTCACAGAGACAGGCAACAAAGGATGCTGGAAGGATTGCGGGTCTGGAGGTTCTCAGGTTAGTTGCGGAACCAACAGCTTCTGCACTTTCATATGGTCTTGACAAGGATGCAGATGAGACTGTTCTTGTTTTCGATCTTGGTGGAGGTACATTTGATGTGAGTGTACTTGAAATTAGTGAAGGACTCTTCGAGGTTAAAGCCACATCTGGAAATAATAGACTTGGAGGTAAGGACTTTGACCAGAGAATCGTTGACTGGCTTGTCAAAGAATTCAAAGCAGAGCAAGGTATCGATCTCTCGAAGGACAGTATCGCTATGCAGAGGCTCAAGGATGCAGCAGAAGAAGCTAAAATTGGACTCTCATCTATGATGCAGACTAATATCAATCTGATGTACATAACACACGATCAGAGTGGTCCCAAGCACCTGAATAAGACTCTTACCAGGGCCAAATTCGATGAACTAACCTCAGATCTGGTACAGGCTACCGTTGGTCCCATGAGACAGGCGATTGAGGACTCTGGGAAGAAGATATCTGAAATTGCAAAGGTTCTTCTTGTCGGAGGATCCACAAGAATTCCTGCTGTACAAAAAGCAGTGAAGGAATTTACCGGAAAAGAGCCATTCAAAGGAATTGATCCTGACCTTGTCGTTGCAATGGGAGCAGCTATCCAGGGAGGTGTCCTCTCTGGTGAAGTTGATGATCTGCTTCTTCTTGATGTCACTCCTCTCTCACTCGGTGTCGAGACGATGGGTGGTGTGACTACTCACATGATAGAAAAGAACACAACTATCCCCACAAAGAAAACTGAGATCTTCTCGACAGCAGCAGACAATCAGACAAGTGTATAGATACACGTACTCCAAGGTGAAAGAACTAGGGCGCAGGACAATATCACACTTGGAAGATTCCAGCTTGTGGGTATTCCACCAGCACCCAGAGGAGTTCCTCAGATTGAAGTTACCTTTGACATTGACTCAAATGGTATAGTCAATGTATCTGCAAAAGACACTGCAACTGGCAATGAGCAGAAGATTGTCATCACATCACAGACTTCACTCTCTGAAGAGGAAATCAAGAGGAAGATCAAGGAAGCAGAGCTTCATGCAGAAGAGGATAGGAAGATCAAGGAGAATATCCAGACGAAAAACAAGGCTGAATCACTGGTCTATCAAGTGAACAAGGCTTTGACTGATCTCGGTGACAAAATCCCTGAAGCGGAGAAAGCACCAATTAAATCACTAGCAGATGACCTCGAAGCTGCGCTCAAGACTGATGATATTGAGAAGATCAAAGCCTCAATGCACACTCTTGAGACAGAATTCCAGAAGATTGCAGCTCAGGCATATCAGCAGGGTGCTCCTACTGGAGCTCCTGGTGATTTCGGTGTCACTCCAAATTCACCACCTCCATCTGGATCTAACGAAGATTTCGTTGATGCAGATTACGAGATTGAGGAAGACGAGTAGAAGAGGTGTCAGGATTGGTAGAGGAAAAACGGGATTACTATGAAGTGCTCGGAGTGTCTAAAGACGCTGATGAAAAGACATTGAAAAGTGCCTACAAGAAGCGTGCAATGAAATATCACCCCGATCGCTACAAAGGTCCTAAGGAAGAAGCTGAGGAGAAATTTAAAGAACTCAATGAAGCCTATTCCGTCCTCTCCGATCCCAAGCAGAGAGCAAAGTATGATCGATTCGGTCATGCTGGGCTTGATCCAAGGATGAGTGCTAATGTTCATAATGCAAATCCATTTGACTTCTTTTCAAGTATATTTGGAGGTCTAAATATTGAAGACCTATTTGGAGGTTCTGGATTTAGCAATTTTGGAGGATCTGGAGGATCTGGCTTTAGAGGTAGTAGAAGACAACAGAGGGCTCAACCAACGAAAGGAAAAAATGTTGAACTTACCCTCAAGCTTTCCTATGAAGAGGCTTATTCTGGTGTGAGTAAGAAGATTAAGCTTCCATTCTACCAAAATTGTGATGTTTGCAACGGTAGCGGAAGTAATCCTGGATCAAATCTAGTCACTTGCAATGTGTGCGGTGGATCTGGAATTGTTGAGCAGAGAAAACAAGACGGTATATACATCAATATTTCACGGGAGAATTGTAAGAATTGTAATGGTACCGGAAAGGTTCCAGAAATTCCATGCAGAGAATGTGGTGGATCTGGGAAAAGCAAGAATCGTGAGACTATCTCTGTCAAAATTCCTCCGGGGATTGGAGACGGGGAGAAAGTTCGGGTAAAAGGAAAAGGGAATCCCTCCAAAAATGGAGGGAGTCCTGGTGATCTTATTTTCAAAATCACCCTAACTAAACATCCGAGATTTAGAAGAGAGGGGTTAGATGTTGTAATGGATCTCAAAATCCCATTCTATCTTGCAGCACTTGGTGGAAAAATCAAGGTGCCTGTTCTCGGTGTACCTAAACAAAAAACAGTTGCTGATTTGAAAATTCCAGCAGGAACTCAGTCCAATACCAGATTAATTCTTAAGGGCAAAGGATTTTATCGCCTTCGTGGCGGGAGAAAGGAAGTAGGTGATAGCTATTACCTCATTAGCATTGATGTGCCTACGAAGCTCTCAAGTGAGGAGAAGGAAGCACTTATTGCATTCAGAACTGCAACAAGGAAGAAGAAGCATTCATAGCTTCAGATTTGTTCAGAATTGCAATGAGGAAGAGGATGATTATGCTGAATTTTACTAAAGATACAAATGTGATAACTATCAATATCAGTATAGAGCCATCGCTCAAGGTGAATTAACATGTCTGAGAAACGTGATTATTACGAAGTTCTAGGTGTCTCAAAAGAATCTGATGAGATCACTATAAAGAAAGCATATAGGAAAAAAGCGATGGAATATCACCCAGATCGCTACAAAGGACCAAAGGAAGAGGCAGAAGAGAAATTTAAGGAACTCAATGAAGCTTACTCCATTCTTTCAGACCCTCAACAGAAAAGTGTCTATGACAGATATGGTCATCAAGGATTAGATCCACGTATGAGAGCAAGTGCTCACAATTCGAATCCATTCGATTTCTTTTCGAGTATATTCGGGATGGATTTTGGAGACATCTTTGGAGGACAGAGACAAAGATCAAGGGGACCATCAAGAGGGAGGGATGCACTTCTTGAAGTCTCCCTAAGTTATGAGGAAGCGTATGAAGGTATTTCCAAGAAGATAACTATTCCCTTCAAACAAGAATGCAAAACCTGTCATGGTACTGGTGGTAAGCCGGGTACTTCATACAAAACATGCAATAATTGTCATGGTTCTGGTGTCGTGGAGAAACGTGTTCAGACAGGAATCTTCATTCAGGTATCTCGAGATCGATGCTCCAAGTGTAGGGGTAGAGTGAAAATTCCAGAATCAAAATGCAAGGATTGTCATGGCTCTGGTCTCTCGAACAAGAAGGAGAAAATTTCTGTCAGAATTCCTCCTGGTATCAATAATGGAGAGATGGTTCGCGTAAGTGGAAAAGGATATCCATCAAGTGATGGAGGTACCCCTGGTGATCTCCTCTTAAGAGCAAATCTTCAGGAGCATGACTACTTCCAGCGGGATGGATTAGATGTCTATATGCTTCTTCCTGTTCCATTTGATGTTGCTGCCCTTGGAGGTGTCATCCAAGCTCCAGTTATAGGAGCTCCCGGTGAGGAAAGAACAGAGGAATTGAAGATACCGAAAGGTACCCAAGTTTCTGACACGCTCCTAATTAAGGGGAAAGGTTACATAAGGGACTACAGCGGTCGAAAAGTGAAGGGAAATATGATTTACAAGGTTACGATTGATGTTCCTACCAAACTGAATAAGAAGCAAATTAAGGCTCTTAAAGAATTCAGAGAAGCTAGTAAATGATTTGTACCTATAATCCATTTTTCTGTACGGCTGTAAGTTGAATTTTATTACAATGTCAAATTCAAACATGGAGAAATTATATTACAATTGATTTCCTTCCAGTTATATGTGATAAAGCCTCAATTAACATCCTAACATCACTTAGATCAACCGCATTGACAGAGGACAGAAGACTGTCTGAAAGATCAGTTATCTCACCATAAAGACCAGAGATTGAATTTCGCTCCTGCAATTCATTAAGCAAGGCCATACTGTCTGTATAGAGATCCTCCAATCTTTTTTGCGTCTGATTTAGAAGATTCTTTACTGTGTGTGAAAGACCGCCTTCTGCCAATGAATTTAGCTTCTGAATTTTTCCAACCTGTTCCTGTAAATTTGTGCTCAAATATGAACCAAGATCAGAAATTTGTAATTGGAGAGATGTCTCAACCTCATTAATATTCATTTGAAGATCTGAATTGGTACTTATTCTAAGTGTAGACAATTCATCAAGTCCCCTATCTGTTATATCTTGGATTTTACTTGCTACGTCTATATTCACTCCATTCACCTGAGACTGTAATCGACGAAGTAGCGCTTGTAGCTCATTTCTTAATGTATCAATTTCTATTGATGAGACCTGCTGCATCTTGAGAACTGATTCCTCAATTTTAGAGAGTTGAAGTCCAAATTCCTTGACTGGTGTATTTAGTTCTTCCTGAACGACGTCTGACACATATGACCGAACATTTTCTATATCTTTAGAGACTTGTGTGCGATGAATCTCAATAGACCCGAGGAGATCATTCTTATTCTTGGTAACAATGCTTGAAATTTGGGTCATGACACTGACCTTTAGAGCTTCAATTTGATTGTTGAGTATCATCTCTGTCATCTGAATTTGATCATTCAGCCTATCCCGATTTTTAGTTGCTTGTGTATAGATCTTGCTTATCAAGCTGGCAATAACATCAGCAATTCCAATAACTTTCTCCCGACTTATCTCAAAGAATTCAGGAGTTTCTACCTCCTTGAAATGCATAAGTCTCATATTTATTGGATCGATTGAATCATAGATGAAGCTGAATCCCATCTTTAAATCGTTTTTGAGCTCTTCTCTCAAGATTTCAGAATTATCAACCATCTCTGTAACTCTACTCTTGATAAACTCTGTAATCTGTTTTAGAGTTGAGGATAACTGTGCATTCAAATATTCTCCAAGTGTTCCAATAAAATCTGTAGTCTTTGTTAAAAGCTCCTGATGATGGTGCTGAAGTTGAGAAATAGAGTTCTTATGTAGTGTTCTGAGATCATCCTTTACTTCTTGTATTGAATCGCTAATTTTCTCATTAACTCCAATTTTCTCAGAAACCTGCTTTGCACTTGAGATGTTGGAATTAACAAATGAAGATGCCTCTGGTGTAATAGACGCAACCTTCACCCGAGGAATGATAATATATTCAGTGTCCAGGTGGTCAATAAATTTTGCAAATTCGGAATGAATGGGATCATCCAACTTCTCATCTGATTCTCCGAATATAGTAAGTGACTCATCAATAAATGAATCTAATTTCGTGGTAGTTAAGAAGGATTCTTTCGCTCGTGCAAATTGTTCTTGGAGGGCTGATTGAATTTCAGTAAAAGCAGTCTCAATTGAGATAATTACTTCATCAAACAATATTCTATTACTCTCGTCAGCCTTTTTACTTGTACTGAGGATTTTTGAATATGTTGTTTCTTGAATCTGTTTAATGTCGTCAACAGAAGCTTCCAACTGTTCAACGGATGATTCAACTTGCTCTGAGATACTCTTCTCAATAGTTGCGAGATTGCTGTTCAAACCAGATTTCATTTTTGAGGCGCTTTGGGACAGAATATCGAGCGCTTCAATGAGTTCCTCTACAACTTTCCTGTTGATTGTGAAAACTGAGGAAACGAGATTTTCAATTCCTTCCTTTGATTGCATTTCACTCTCTTGGACACTTTTAGATATATTTCCTGTGAGTGAATCGAGATTCTGTCTGAGATTGATGAAGATATAGTCCAAAATTTTCGAGGTGTTATTGCCTAGATTCGATATGCTTTTTTCAATGATCTGACCGATAATAGATTCAAGTGAGTTGATTAACTCAATCTGACCTTTTGAGAGTTTACCGACATCCAATTTGAATAGCTCTGTTGACGCGACCAACCTTTGATTGAAACTTGTGAAACGCTTTTCCAAATTATCATAAAAGATTTTAAAGGTAGAATCACTAAAACTGTTTTCCTCAGACAGTCCAAATGAATCCTTGGATAGGGTGTTCGTATAGACCTTATTTGCTTTATTAATAAGCTCTTCAATTTGGAGCTTTGTCATCTCTTGGAATTCATTGAGTGTATTCTTGATATTAATTTTTAACTGTTGGAGGTACTCAAGAACTTCAATTGGATTCAACTGAGGAATGATTGATCCATCTGTGTCTTTGAGTGTGCTGAATTGGTCTTTGAAAATATATTCTAATTCAATGGATGCATCCTTTATGCTCTGTTCTATGCTCTTACGCATATTTGTGTAGTTGGAGATACGACGCTTTTCATAGGATTCTAAACATTGTCGAAGTTTCGATTCAAAATTTTCTGTGTTGATCGGCTCTCCATTTTTCCAACTGCTTGTGCTTGTAATGTTCATGAAGGTCTCTTCAAGGATAAGCTGACTGAACTCAGGGAAACTAGGTATCCAAAATTCAGAGTAATTGCCGCTAAGAAAATTTGAACTTAACAATCTCGGGAGATGTATCTTAAGTTCTTCTCCAAAAAATTCCGTGGCTTCATCAAGTGTCCACTTTTCTTGATTCGAAGCAACGATATTCAACCAGAGGTTCAATGCATCATAATCTACAAGTGAAAAAAATTTAGATTTCATTCTATCTCCTCAACCGACCAACCGGCACGTAATTCATAATGGAAATATTTGTTATATATTATTAACCTTGACTGAGATGAACTAATGGAATTGCAAAACTTACTACTCTTCAATTTTTTAAAGTATTCAAGAGTCTAAATTGCATGATAGAGGATAGTTTGATAGAAATTTCTTAAATAGTTTTAGTCTCTATATTAATTAGGTCATGGTTGGTTTAGAAGAAGCAGTAGATTCAGAGGTATTCTTATCGAACCTTAAAGAGCGATATAAAAAAATCTACAATCGACTTTCCACCTGTTATGACCCAAATGAGCGAATTTATTCTGAGGAAGGATTTGATCCTCATCTTACAAAGATTGCTGTGATTATTGAGAAAGAATATGGAATTAAAACGAAAATTGTCTTGCAGGACTTTAAGTTTAAAATTAAGAGTCTTAATCTTCTGTCTGATGTCATTATCCCCACATTTTATGTGAGGTTTGCAATTGAAGAAGGAGCATGGACAGTAATCGAACGTGTTATAGCTCGAGAAATGCTCTTGCAGAAATTTGGAAAGCTTATTAATCTTGAAAATCAAATATGGAGAGAAAAATCTGCTAATCCAGAGGATGCGATCTTCTATTTACTGGAACTTCAGGATTTAGGTAAAACCTATATCAGAGAAATGCTTGAATACTGGAGATTGGATCATGGACTCTCAGAAATCAGCAAATTTCTTGACTACTTCGCTGCAATATTAGTTAACACGTACATCAATCGGGGTCACGAAATTGTTGAAGGAGCTATTCGGATTCTCCAATCAAAAACTCGAGATTTCATCGATGTGAGAAAAGGTGAATTCACCACTCACTGGTTCACGAGCGCTTTAGAGTATGTTAATAAACTAAGTGAGGATCTTGGAAAATACACTGAAGAAAGAATCGTTAGTCCTGAGCTTATGGAAGCTATTATTGTTCAAATTATACTACAGACTGAGATACGAAAAACGAAAAGTGGAATGTCTCTAACTCAGGATGAATTCCAAAGGAAAAAAGCAGTATTAGAAAATCTGAACTGGCAGGAATTTGACCCTGAGGATCCAGATCAAGTGAAGGCCTTTGAGAACAATACACTTGAAGCTCTCCTCCTTCTTGAAGGTGGGTCTCCGATGACTCAAGTCAACGAGCTTCTTAAAATTCTCTTTGAATCAGAAAATATTGATAAACCCATATCAAAGTACAGGATGCTAATAGAAAAGGAGATTGAATTGCAACGAGGATTGTCTGCATCTTCAATAATTCCCCAACAAATACTTGTGGCTTCAACCACAAAAAAGGCACTAGACAAGGTTCTTATACAACTGAAGAAAGAATGTTTATCTGAAGAGTAATCCAAGGAGTTAAAGTAGAATACTCGAGTTTTGAAACATGGTTGATTTTACATTCCTCGGAACAGGTAATGCATTCAATATGGGTGCCAGAAATAGCTCCTGTTATCTAATTCAGGGATCGAAGAATATACTCTTGGATGCAGGTCCTCAAGTTCTTCCAGCTCTACATAAACATGGAATACCCCCGTCCCAAATCGATATGATTGTCATCTCACATCTCCATCCTGATCATATGGGGGGTCTATCATTTATGATGTTAGATGACAAGTGGATTACAAAAAGAAAAACTCCTATCAAAGTCATCGTTCCCAAAGGGGGACCAGATCTAATAAAAGAAATTTGTAGTGTTTATTACTCGGAAGAAGAGGTAGAGCATATTCCGTCAGTCTATGAGTATCATACATTTGAGGTGGGTGATAAGATGGAAATTGATGGAATTGAACTTGAAGCCTTTGAAGCCAAGCATTCTGCAGAACCAAAGATGGTGAGGATATCTTTAGATGGTGTATCAATTGGATATTCTGGTGATAGTGCGTATCATGAAGAAAGCCTATTGAAAATTCTAGATGCAGATCTCACAATCCACGAATGTAGTTCCTATGACCTTGAAATTCCGAATCATGTCAATTACATTGAGTTCGAAACTCACGTTCGAGATCTTATTGACAAGGGATTCATTGACAATAATAAGAAAATATACCTCTCACACATAGATGATAGTCTTGAACAGAATTCTGCAAGAGTTGTCAATCCATTTATTTTGTCATATGATTCTATGAGGTTGAAGATTTAAAGAAACTCCGTCTTTACACCACTAACGTTAAATTCTGGATACTAACTTTCAGTTTGATGCTGATTGAATCTCTTATAGGATTGGGTGCACTTATGGTATTGGCATTCGTAGGTATAAAACTCTCAGCGAACAAAATTATGACTATATGGATCTTCATGATCTTCCTTTTCTACAACTCTCTCTATCAAATTGGAGCTTCTTTGCTTTATGGTATTATGTATCTGATTCCTCATGGTGATTCCAACATATTTGAAATATTTATGGGCAATTTCCAAGTTCTTCTCTTCATATTCTATGCAGTTATTCAACTTGGTGGGGAAGTTGTGAGATTCATTTCAGTGAAGAGGACTCATGAGAAAATCGGTTACATTCCCTTCGTTCTAATTGCAGCTGTTTCTTGGCTTCCACCTTTCTTCATGAATGAGCTTAACTTTCAGATAATCCAATTCTTCGTCTATTCCCCAAAATTTACGCAAATGGACGTTGTTGTTCTTTTTGGAATATTCACAGTATGGTCCGTGGCAATGACATATTTCAGCATTGAAGCTCTATTGAACACGAAATTTATTCTATTAGCGGCGTTATGTTTCTACTTCCTTGAATTAATTCTGGTCGCATTTGCAGGTAATTCCCAGCTTCAAGCTGATTGGCCTGATCCAGTCTTCTCATTGACTGTTGTTCTTCTTCTACTGATCCTTACGCATATTACAAGCAAATATGTTTCAAAGAAAGAGAGTCAGATATCGACACAATCATAATGTCAGCATTCAATCTCTCTTGTGGACTTTAGCTATGAAGATTTCTACTCAAGAAATATTCCCGTATTGGGAGCTGAAAATAAAAAGAGGCTCTCAAATCGTACTGTTCTTGTAGCAGGAGTAGGGGGATTAGGTACAACTTCTTCTCAACTGCTAGCATCAATGGGTGTTGGTCATATAAAACTAGTGGATTATGATGTTATTGAGCAATCCAATTTGCCACGGCAAGAACTCTACACATTAGAGGATGTAGGAGAAGCCAAGGTAGATGTGGCTTCTGAGAAGTTGAGCAAACGAAATCCTTCAGTTAAAATATCGACATACACAATTAGCATCGATGGTCTAAGCATAAAGAATCTCCTTGATGACGTCGATCTAATCATCGATGGACTTGATAGATTCAGACCGAGAATGACTCTTCACGGAGTTGCATATGAGCGTAAAATACCCTACATCTTCGGAGGTGCAATATCAACCCAAGGAAATGTAATGAGTTTTGTGTTTAGAGGTGAAAAACCTTGTATGGTTTGCGTTCTAGGGAATCCCCAGGATAATGAACAAAACACTTGTGCAGTCCGAGGAGTTCACCCTTCTATACTCACAATTGTTGCATCTATCCAAGTGAGCGAAGCAGTAAAGATCCTCTTGGATTTAGAACCAGCCCTAGATGAGAAGATGCTCTATTTCGATCTTGACACATTAGATTTTGATAAGATTGCATTCAAGAAAAATCCTGAATGTCCTGAGTGCAAACGAGTCGAATCCAAAAAGGACAGAGGATCTGATGGTGAGGTGAGAAGGGAAAAGCTCCAAATAAAGAATCTTGGTGAGGTCAACATGTCCTCTCTTTGTGGCAAGGATACTTTCATCTTTACTCCCAAATTTGAGTGGAAAATAACCCAAGATCGGATTCGTTCAATTCTGCAAGAACATTGGTCTGTGTATTCAAAAGGAAAGTCAGTCCTCGTGATCCAAGCTCGTGGAGTAATTTGTAGTTTGATGAAGAGCGGTGTAATGACAATTAGGGGTGCTGGTGATAAAGAGAATGCTCTTAAGCTCTACTCTGATATTCTGGATTTACTGAAGATATTGTGGAGTACAACTTGAGAAGATTTAATAAGCTCCTCTCAGAAAGTCACTTGTGCCACAAGAATATCAACCAATCATTAACGGGAATTATCTGACTGCAGCTCTTGTAATATTCTCTATCTTGTCAGTCGTACTTCTCTCATGGTACCTCATTTATCTCAATTATTCCAAGGAAAGGAATAGAACTACCTTAATTAGCGGTGCAATCGTAACAGCTATTACTATAGGCATTGAGATACAACTTGTCTTATTTAGCCTTTCAATTCCAATAGGATTCTAGCTCCTTCAAAATATCTACACATATTAGACACAAACGTTTTGAATACCGAGACCAAAGGAATAGTATGGCCAAAAAAGCGGCTAAGAAACCTAAGAAACCTAAAGTCAAAGCTATTGTTTGCAAAGGCAAGAAAGGCTGTGGATACACATTTATGCCAACAGATGTTCCCACTAATAAACAGTGGAATATGGTTTCACCGATGCCTGACAAGGATGGAAATGTGACAATAACAATTATGGCAACATGGACTTGTCCCAAATGTGGAAAATCCATCACTGGAGCCTTCGCAAAAACAAAGGGTGAAATGGATGGTGAATCTAAGAAGGACAAACTCATAAATGCCCTTAAATCTGGTAATCCTGTTAATCTTGCTGATTTTGCAAAAACCATTGGATACAAACCAGAGAATGTTGAGAAAATGGTAAACTTATTCATCAAGAAAGAATTGGTCAAAGGTAAAGTTGAGAATGGAATTTTCACATTGGAGTAATGTCAATGAAATTGAAGAGTTCTACCATCAGAAAATTGAGAAATCTATTATCTCTCTTGAGTGAGATGAATGTTCCAGATATTCCTAGCTCTGATGATGAGATAAAATCCTCAGAATTCACAAAACTCTGGAAATTTGCTGAATTGGCCAATTTATTAGATAGCTGGAACTCTCTCTATTTGATATCCTCTACTCCAAAGCGTTCTGAGATTGTTGAAAGGTTAAAATTACTTGAATACAAGGCATCAGAGTATTCTGTACTTCAGTTGAGTAAGAACCCAAAAATTATCATGATATGCATTTATGAACAATCCTTTGGCTCCAATCAGCAGAAGTTTCTCGCTGACCGTTTTCAGAAGCAGACAATTTATTACCTACCTAAGCAGGGATATTTCCTCTCATCAGACATATCCGATAAAGTAGCCAAG
>Ga0114931_10005652_pt1 | contig 15463 bp, 12 predicted proteins | sample 2SBtaG_FD_89579 | JGI IMG/M metagenome (GOLD analysis project Ga0114931, IMG submission 89579) | Deep subsurface microbial communities from Kolumbo volcano to uncover new lineages of life (NeLLi) - 2SBTROV14_V59a metaG | ecosystem: Environmental > Aquatic > Marine > Volcanic | place: Kolumbo...
GGGCCCTGCGTATTGCACCTGGAATCCGGCAGCTCCGCGGACTCCCGTCCCCTCCGCCTTGCCTGATTCCACTCACACACGAGTCCTCTCTTCCGCACCAGGTGCCTCGTAAACGCTAACTCCACATAAAGCGTGCCCATCTACTCTGGGCTTGTAATTTTTGCATAGAGGCCGCAGTTAGTTCACAGCATCGGCGCTATTCGCAAGGCTGGAGAGCCTTTGATTTCAGCTACTTAGCGTTTTTTGGGGTTTCGGTATGGCTGTTGCATCCAACGGATGCGTGCCTCTAGAACCCAGGAACCGACGCGACGGATTCACGCTGATCGAGCTGATGGTCGTGCTGGTAGTCGTCGGCGCGCTCCTGAGCGCGGCCATGCCGAGCATGAGCGCAGGTCTTACCGATCGGCGGGTGGCCATGGTGGCGCGCGACGTGGTGTCCTTGTTTCAACGCGCGCGATACATGTCGATGGCCTACGGCCGCGCCCACCAGGTGGTCTATACAAACGACTCGGGCGCCGGCCTCACGACGCAGGCCTATGCCTTCGAGACCCGTCGCGGAACCAGCGGCTCATGCTCCCTGACCAGCTTCGAAAACGCCGCCAACATCAAACTGACGGATCTGGACTGCGGTGCCAACTGGCGCTGCGTCGATAGTCTGTACGCGAACACCTATGACGCGGACCCGGGGGACAACGATCTGATTCGCGTCGACGGCTGGAAAGACAGCTCGTTCTGTTACGAAGCCGGCTCGAACGATCAGGTATTCGTCGACACCGTCTTGTACGCGAATTGGCAGAGCGCCAATGCGCAGGCTGGATTTGGATTCCTGGTGTATCGCCAGGTCGGTGGCAATACGGTCGGTGTGGCTCGAAAGGTCCTGATCCCACTTGGCAGCGGGTCTCCGCGGGTGCTGCGATGAACGGGATCGATCGACGAAAGCGATCGGGGTTCACCCTCATCGAGGTTATGATCGCGATCGGCGTCATGACCGTCGGCTCCCTCGGCATCCTCTCGATGCACCAGGCGGTGAGCAACGCGAACAAGAGCGCTCGGGAGATGAACACCGCGCTCGCGATCACCGAACGCTGGGTCGAACGTGTCGAACGGGATTCGCTCTCCTGGTCCGAGCAGGGTCTCAACAGCACCTCCTTGGCGGGAACCGCCTACCTGCAAGGCCTGAGTGGCACGGTCTCGACGACGGGTTGGTTTACGCCGCAGCCTGCCGACACCGATGAGTCCTATATGGCCGATTACTTTGGAGACGACGGTCCCGGTCGAGGCGCAACAAAGTACTGCACGAACTTGAGCCTGAGCTGGCTGAGACAGGGAAGCTCCGCCCGGGTCGACATTCGCACGTTTTGGTACCGAGAAGGCCATCTGTTCGGGGCCGCGAAGCACCCGCAATGGGTTGGCAGAGCGACTTTTCAAGGCGCAGCCTGCGACGCGGCAACGGCCGACGGTTGGGGGCTCGGCACTGCGCCCGATGTGAACGTGGTCTTTGCCTCGACGGTCGTGACCTGGCTGAGGAGGCAAGCGCCATGAAAAACGGCGGATTCACCCTCATCGAGCTCATGATCGCAATGGTCGTGGGGCTCACTGCGATCACGTCCGTGTACAGCCTGGGCTCTGCAATGAGCCGACAGTTTTACGAAGCGCAGCGCGTTGCGACCTCGCAGGGCTCATCGCGGGTTGCGATCATGCAGCTTCGCCAAGACGTATCTCGCGCAGGCCTGTTCGGCTCGCCAAACGGCAGCCTCGAGCCCACCTGCGACGCCAGCCCTCCTCAGCTTCCGAAGCTCGGAGGCGGCAACGGCCCCATGGGGGCGTTTCAATACTACGCCGATACCGACCTCGCGGTCCTCGACCCGGACGACCTCAATACAGGCGTCCATGCGGACCGGCTACGCATGCTGACCAGCCTGTATCTGAGCGACGAGCTGCTCGTACAATCCGCGAGCATCGATGGGCAGACGATCGTCTTGCAAACGGGGAATCAAGCGTATCGTCGCACGTTTGCATGGGGCCAGACGGCCGGCCCCTTCACCAGCGGCACCGCACCGACCTACCTGGAGGGCAACCTCGACTGGCAGAGCGCCTGGGGTGGCGAGTCGGCAAGCTGGAAAGGCATCTCCCAACAAGGCGCGCGCGCATTCCAGACAGGCTCGGTGCTTCACATCCAAACGCCCGAAGGGCGACACTTCTTCCGCGCGGTCTTTGGCAAGAACGGCAACACGCAAGACCAGATACGCATGCAGGTCACCCCGGCTCTGCCGATTGGGACAGCCTGTCTTCCGGGAGCGGCCGAAGGCGCCACCATCGCTCCTCTGCAATGGGTCGAGTACGCGGTGGTCGACCCCTTCGATGCCGGTGAAGTCGGCTCGGACTTCATGAAGTTCGACGGCTTGTTCTACATCGACCTAGATCCCGCCGATCCCTCTTCGAATCTGCCGGGCACGACCGCCGCGGACCTTCTCGAATCTCCGAACCTGGTGCTCGTGCGCCGCGTCCTGGACGCGACGACGGGAGCCGTGAAGCTGAGCTCCACGCAGGTGCTTGCGGAGTTCGTCAGCGATTTCCGGGTGAGCTTTCTGCTCGACGCCAATTCTGGCACCACGCTGGCGCCATCGATTTCCGCCGATCCCATCACTGGCGCAACGGCTCAAACCACTGTCAACGCGAACCCGGAGCAGGTCCGGACGGTCATCATCGACTTGGGGATTCGCGATCCGATGGAGGATCCTGCCATCCCATTCATCGCGAATGCACAAAAAACCCGCTTCGAGGTGGACCAGAATCAAACCGGTTCCGCACGCGTGCGTCACATGCGCATCGAGATTCCGGTCATGAACGTGGCAAGGAGGAACCTCTGATGAAGCACCCCCGCAAGCGAGAAGGCGCCGTGCTCTTCATCGTCTTGATGATCATCATGGCGGGCACGGCGAGCGCCGTGTTTGCCGCCAATAGCGTGTCTCACGAGGTCCGCGGCACGGGGTTCGCCCGGCAACAGATGCAAACCCAATACGCCGCCCGTGCCGGCTTGTTCGGTGCGCTCGACTGGTTCGACATCTTCGGCCCAGAGACCGTTCGGAACATCATGCTCACCCAGGGGAGCACCGAAGGCGTGCAGTTCAGCTGCGTGACCGGGAGCAACTGCTATCCAGAGCCGCCCCTCGCCGGCAATCGGCGCGCATACCGACTCTATCCCCAGCACTTCGAGAAGTTGCTCTCCCAAGACGGGGGCGTCACGCCGGGCTTGCTCGAGAACCTCCCCTATGACCCGTCAGCCTCGTTTGGCGCGACCTCGGCGCTCACGCCGATTGTGGTGGTCGACCTCTACGACGAGCACATCGTGAGCCAGCTCGCGCCGGGCGCGGCTGCGCAAGGCGGCACCAAGTTCAAGTACATGCGCACGACGCTCACAGCCCGCGGCCGCGCGCAGCTCAAGACGGCGGACGCCGCGGACCTCGATGACCAAGGCCGCCAGCGCAACGAGAGCGGGGCCGACGCGCGCGCATACATCATCAGCGGGCCTTTCGTGACGGGATCATGATGAGACTTTGGCTTTCTATCGTATCGACTGGCTTGCTCCTGGTTTTGCTCGGACCCGGCACGAAGGCTCAGGCGCAAAACCCCGACATTCGAAACATTCGTCCACACGTCATGCTCCTCGTCGACACCTCAGGGTCGATGGAGCGAAAGCCAAACTGTATCTGCAGCACGCCTGCATGCCTGGAGTGCCTTCCCGTTTGTGGCGCGGGAACCTTCGAACAGAACCGCTGGTCGGTCGTTGCGCAGGCGCTGACCGGCGAGTTCACCCCCTACGAGTGCAGCCCCCAGACCCGGATCGGCGGCATCTACACCGGTCAGTACGACGAGGGCTATTTCCTTCCGCACATTCAGCTGCCGCAGGAGATCGGGAGCTATACCGGCTCCCAAAGCGGCAACGGCGTGCTCGATATCTACCACGAGCGCATCAAGTTCGGCCTCATGACGTTCGACGCGATCGGCACCCTGAGCGACAGACCGCCGCTGGTGCCCCAAACCACGTTCCAGACCGCGCCCTTCCCCGCCGAATCGCTCGGAACCAAGGGGATGTACTCCTACGCGGGAGACAAGCCCTTTTCTTTCCCGGGCGCAGTGACGACGTACATGCTCAACAACGGCGCGCGCTCTGCCGTGGCGCCGGAGGGCGGTCTCGTGAGCGTGGGCGCCGACAGCACCGCATCGATGACCTCCACGAATGCCTCCATTCAAGCGACCATTCTGGGCGACATCGGGCTCGGCAAGAACCCCTTGCGCCCCTTTGGCGCGACGCCGACGGCGGCGATGGTTAGCGACTTGCAATACTTTCTGCAGACCAATGGCGACGTCATTGAAAAGACGGCCGACCCGGGCCCAGGCGATCCTTACTTCAACTGCCGTGCGCGTAGCGCCGTGCTGATCACCGATGGGTTCCCGAACGGCGACATGCGCGGCCCGCCGGTGAACTGCGAATTGCTAGGTCAACCGGTGGGCTCTACTGGATGCCCTTATGAGACGATCGCCAACACCGTGTCCGCGATGATCGCCGCCGGGGACCTCGACAAGTTTTATGTGATCGGCTTTGCATTGGACGGCGACCCTGCACAAGTTGCTGCAGTCAAAGCGCTTCTCGACGACGTGGCTTCCGTGGGCGGCACCGATCAAGCCTTCCTCGTCGCTGACCGCGCCGAGCTCGTCACGGCGTTGAGCACGATCCTCAACGAGCAGAACCCAGGCGCGACCAGCCGAACCGCTCCCGCCCTCACGGGGCTATCCCCAGGCCTCGTGCAGGCCGAATTCATCTCGGGGTTCAACGCGTCCTTCGATGCGAGCGACCCCTGGGACGGCATCCTGGAGCGGCGCCGTGTCGAATGTGTCGCTGGGGTCCCGGTGCCTCAAACCGTCGAGGACAAAGACCGCTTCCAGTTGGTGCTCAACGGGCAGTCCTCGGCCCCCGCCGACGTGCAGCCCTGGAGCTCGGAAGTGAGCGTCAACTTTACCGGCGGCTTCTCGAGAAACCTCTGGACGGTCCTGCCCAATGACCCTGCGGACATCCACGGACACCTGATCGGCAACGGCAAGACGAAGGTGACCGCTCTTAACAACGACGGCATGGACGTGCCCAATGATTTCACCGGGCTCGAGATCCGCGATGTGCCCAGCAGCGAGTTCAGCAAAGCGATCTCGCCTGAGTATTTCTTCGGGGTGGGCAGCGTCGACACCGCGCAGCGCGACACGGTCGTCGACTGGGTCCAAGGGGTCCCCGGAAGCGGGCGCGAGAACGAACGCTTGGGCGACATCTATCACTCGACGCCGGCCATCGTCGGACCTTTGGTCGACGACATCGAGGACCAGTCGTTCAACGACTGGCGTTTGGGACTGGCCCACCAGCAGAGCCCCGATCCACTGGAAGCCACGCCCAACTGGCAGCTCAACCAGCGTCCGCGCGTGATCTACGCCGCCACGAACGACGGCATCATCCATGCGTTTTTGACCGACGACTACGCTCCCGGGGCGTTTACGGCAGGCAATAACCTCGACGAATTTTCCTGCGCTGCCGACAAAGCTGCAGGCACGGAGCTCTGGGGCTTCATCCCGCCGATGTTCCTCGACCATCTCGACGACCTGCTGTCAGGAGGCAGCAAGCAGTGGTTTGCAGACGGCAACATCGTGGTGCGCGACCTCTATGACGTGCGCGCGTTCGCGCAGGCCGCTTCAGGAGGCGGAACGACCAACTCTCCTACGGGGCAAACCAACGTCTGGCGCACCGTCCTCTTCCTCAGCTTCCGAAACGGCGGCCCTGGCATGGTCGCGCTGGACGTCACCAACCCATGCAAGCCCGAGTTCCTGTGACAGTTTACCGACAGCGACCTCGGGGACACCTATGGGCAACCGACGGCGGCGCAGATCTTCCTGGGCGACACGGATCCGACGCCACAGGGAAACGGGGGCGGCCCGATCGTGTTCAACCCCAGGCAGTCGCACGGGGTCGTCATTCTGCCAGGCGGGCAGGGCGTGGAAGACGCGGGCGCAAGCCCCTGCACGTTCGTGACCGGGCCCGAGCTTCCTGAAGGGATGGACACCGCGACGGGCTCGAACATCACCCCGCGCTCGGACCGCCGCTGCTGGCGGGGCACGAGCTCAGTCCCCTCAGCAACGCCAAAGGGCAGGGCCTTGTACTTCATCGATCTGATCACAGGCACGGTCATTCAGAAGTTGGGGGAAAATACCTTCCCAGCGCCGCTCAACGGCGCGGTGTCGGTGTTCCGAGGCGATACCGGAACCGTTGGAAGCGCAGCGTACACGGTGGACGCGGACGGGGTGCTGTGGCGCATCGACATGTCGTCCTCGGACCCGGAAGACTGGAGCGCCGAAGCGCTCCACGACATGTACTATGGCGACGCCTATGACGACGCAGAGCCGACCTATTATCCCCCAGCTCTGAGTGTCGACAACGCGGGCAACGTCGTAATCCTGACGGGCACGGGCAACATCGACGTGCTCGACGATGCCTCCGCAAAGAACCGCGTCGTGTCGATCACGGAGAAGCTGACCTTCGATGGCCTTGGGTTCGTCAGCAAGCTGGAAGGCCGGCTCAACTGGGAGATCCAGCTCGCGGCCGGCGAGCAGATGACCGGTCCGCTCGAGCTCTTCGGCGGCCAGGTGTTCTTTGGAAGCTTCCTGGCTGGCGGCGGCACGGCGATCAACGCGTGTCCGTTCGGAGGCAGCCGTGTCTTTGGAGTCAGCTACCTCGACGATCCAGGAAGTCCGGGAAGCCTGGTCCCCTTGCTGCAAGATAGCTTGGGCAATTCTGTAACCAATCTCGACGCAACCGACCTCCCAGAGCTGGCAAATAGCTTGCTGGTCGGTCTCCAGGTCGCCCAGCAACCGGTCTGCACGACGACCCAAAGCGTCACCCTCACCGATCCATTCAGCGGCACATCCTCCACTCTCGCGATGCCTATCGCGTCGAGCGGTCGTCAGTTCAAGCTGATGGCTCACCTCAGCGGATCGGGTACGACCAGCGGCGGCTTGTCGATCAACATCCTCGAAAAGACGATCACGGCGCCTGAAGGTTTCACGGTGATTTCGGGCATGGCCGATACGCTAGAATGATCGGCATTGCGGTGATGACTCCTAGCCCCACGCCCCGATCCCAGGTGCTCGCCCTTGCTCTGTTGACAGCGCTCGCGGCTTGCACGTCGAAGCCACAGAGTCCTGCGCGAGAAGGGCCCGGGGATGCGCCGGCCGAAAAGGCGAGCGCTAAAAGGACCGCACATGAGCCCTTTACGCGAAACTACGATCCGCAGGGGCGCTTGCTGGCGTCGGACGACTACGTCGTGGGGATCCGGCTACCGCGGGGCGCGCAGCTGTTCCGCGAAGACGAGCTCCGTCACGTCTATCGAATTCGAGCCCCGATCGACAAGGTGCTCGCATACTTTGGGCCGATGATGGTCACGGGGAACGTCGAACGCCGAGGCAAGGGTGCGGTCTACAAGCGGGCAAGCGTTCGCGGCGCAGAGGTCAACCCTACGAAGGTCGACTTATCCATTCTCGACGTGGGGAGCAGCATCACGCGAATCTCGGTGACGGAGCTTCCGCCCCCGCCCAAGTATGTCCCGAGCTCCGACCAAACCAAGTCTGCCGCCAAAGAGTCTTTCCGCAGGCTCGACTGAGGAGCCCTCCCATCATCAGGGCTCCCGATAGGCGGCGAAGGTGCATTGCACGGCGCCAGCCGGCAGCGAATCCGTGACGACCATCCCGGTGGAAACCCGTGTGGGGTCTTGCATTTTCCGTAGCTGCTGGACCAACTTTGCAATGCGCCGCGCCCAAGTGCGGCTCCTGAGCTCAGGGACCGCGACTTGGCAGGCAACCGGACCATGAGGAAATGCCCCGAGGAGTGTGTGAAATCGTTTCACGGTGCGGCTCGAGACCTGCCCGCCGGAGGTGAAGAAGCGCTCGGAGCGAATCAGCACGCCGCTGCTCATGCGATCGGCGGCAAATCCCATGGCCAGGGCCGTTTCGACGAGCTCCGTCGAGGCCCCAGGACGAGGCTCGGGCCACTGGGCGCGCATTTTGCCGATCAGGGCATCCGTTTTGAACAAGAGCGCTTCGGCGGCCTTGACCGACGGGGGCCTTGTGCGTGCAATGACACGGGCGCGTTTGCGCAAGGGCTCTAGCCGCTCGTCGGTTGCGCCGAGCGCCTCAGCGAGGGCAAGGTTCACTTGTACCCGCGTCAGGATCGCGTCGAGAGTCCCCTCGCTTACGGTGCCCTCTTGGCTCAGCGCGGCGAGCCGCTCTGCCTCCCTGAGCGCAACAGCTCTGGCCTCGTAGAGAGAAATGTCATGCGCAACCCGCGCAGCGGCCTCTTGGTCACGGGCGAGTTGCTTGGCCCAGCGCTCCTCCTCGGCCTGAAGCTCGGCGCGGCGCCGATCCAAGTTCAAGCGATTCGCTTCGGTGATGGCCGCGGCCAGCCAAAGCCGCGCCTCGGTGCGATGATCGTCAGCGGCCCGGTCGTCTTTGAGCCGCTGGGCGTCGTGGGCCTCGGCCCAAGCGGTCTGCGCTTGCGCATATAGATCGGGCGCCTCCTTGCGCGCGAGCTCGGCGATGGGAGACGCAAAGAGCGAATCCGCAGTCCGTGTCGCCTGCTGTGCGGCGCATGCCATGACCGCCGCGCAGGACACTACCAGGACGGCCCGCAAGGTCACGGCTGGGCTCCTCCGCTACGTGCGAGCTCCGCACGCTCTTTCATCAGGGCTTGGAGCACGCGACGCTGCGCACTGGCACGTTCTCGCATTGCCGCGAGGCGTCGTTGCGTTGTAAATAGCTCAGCCTGCACCCGGTGGCGCTCGATCTGCCGCTCGGCCAACGCGAGCGCAGCGCGGGCGATTTGCTGGGCTCGCCATACTGCCTTTGGCGCTTCGGTCGGACTCGACGCCACCTGCAAGGCGCGATGAGCCTGCCCGAGCGCCCCCTCGGCATACTTCGAGTCTGCGCCTGCTTCGATCTGCGCGAGCCTATGTTGAAGCTGCGCCGTATGCGCAGGCAGGGCCACATCGTCGGCTCTGCCCGAGGCCACCACGAAAAAGCAGCCAAGCCCGGCGGCTATGAGGCACGCGCATGCCGCGCGCGCCCAACTGTCCTCATTGATACGTGAAACGAAGCTCGTAATCGCAGATGCGATAGATGTCGCCTTCATCGATGCGCTTGGATTCGACACGTTGACCTGCGAACTCGATTCCATTCGTGCTGCCCAAGTCCTTCATGAAGTACACGCCGTCGTGAAACACGATCGCCGCATGCCGTCGCGAAATGTTCCCGTCGCGAATCGCGAGATCGGCGCTTCTCGCGCCTCGCCCAATGATGAACTCGTCTTTCCCGACGGGAAAGCTCTGTCCATTGAACTGTAGCACCAGGACTCGACGCCCCGCAGCGTCGGAAGGCTGGCGTCCGGGAAGCGGCGGGGGCGCGGTCACGCGTGGTTGCGCCGTGGGGCGACGTGAGGGTATGGGCGTCAGCATTGGGGCCGGCCGAGCTTCGATAGGCGGCGCGCCCATGTGCGCTGCGCCTGCCACGGCCGAGCCTACGACCCCGGCCTCCTGAGCCTCCACAGCCGCGACGGTCTGCTCACGCGACCGTGCGTACTCGCGCATCGCCTCGTTGATCAGATAGTCGACCGAGCACTCTAACTCGGAGCTCATCCGGTCGAAGATCTCGAAGAGATAGTCGCGGCACTGAAAGGCACGCACCGTTTTTCTGTCGCCCTGATCACCCATCGCTTCGACCACTCACTGTTTGTCACCCTGCTCTCGCGTCCGAAGCGCCTTGATGGCCGCATCGGCAACCTGGCCCACCTTCTTCACGGGTGGGTTCAGCTCTGACCAACCGTCTCCCGAAACTTCGCCCTCGTCCGACACCATTCGCTTCATGACAGGAATGTCTGCCTCCCTGCCTCTGCGTTCAAGATAGCGCAATGCGACCACACGATTCCACCACTGTTGCGAATCGAGCAGCGTCATGACGGCGGATGTAGGCGGAGGTGTCATTTGACTCATCCGCGTAGCATAGCCTTCGAGCTCCTCCGGCTCGTATTGGATCCCAGCAACTGATGGTAATCGTTGGGCAAACGCCTCGATGACCGCAGACCCGCCCAAGGACAGCACCAGCTCTCCTGCTCGCCAACGAAGGCGTTTTGCAAGCTTGTCGGCGGAAGTACAAGAAGCGGCGGTACACCCCGCTCGCTCCACCAGCGGCCATAATTGGGGGATCGCCTTGCGGCTTCGAATCTCTCCGACGCGATCGAAGGCATAATCGCGAACCTCGATCGAATTGCTCGAATCGAGTGCGATCGAGAGTAGTCGATTGAGGTGTGCACGAGTGACATGCCCTTCGAGAGCCTTGAGCGCGGTGACTCGCCGCGCGTTGAGGCGTTCAATCCATGCCTTCCCATCGCTCTTGCCAGGCTTGGTGTCCGCGATACGCAGCAAGCGGGTGGCGACCAGTTCTTGGTCACCGAGGTACCGCATGGCGGGAAGCGCCCCTTGGTTGATGTAGTTCTCGCGATTGTAGAGCGCCAGCGAGCTTATGCGCTTGGTGTCCGCTTTGTCGCCCGACGCCTCGATCGACTTGCGAATCTGGCTGGCCAACCACTTGACGAACGCGGGTTTCTCCATCTCTTTTTCGATGGTCACGAGTCGACGGCCTGCACGCTTCTTCGTGACGTCGTCGCCGTCTTCCCCGATAATTTCAGCGATCTTGACCATCGCTTGCGGAGACATCTTCTCGTGAAGCGCATCGACCAGCATCCCTGCCGCCTCCGCCCCCAATGCGCGCGTCACCTGTTCGGCGCTGTAGTCTCCGGCAAGGCTGCGGCCCTGGAAGTCGGCTGAATACCAGCCCACGACGGCACGAATGAGTCCGTCCTTGGATTCCGCGGGAGCATACGGAATCAGCATGTATGCGGCGTCCTTCGCGCGGACTTGGGTAGGATCCGGACTCTTGTCCGCCCGGTCGGGTGTTTCGGACAAGAGCCCCTCCAAACGGGGAATCATCCCGCCCACAATCGTCTGGCTCACCTCCGGAGTGTCCGCGCGAAGATCGTCGAGTGCTCCCTTCACTAGGGTGAGACCGTCGACATCGGACCGGTCCATCTCGACGAGCGAGAGCGCTGCTTGCGTACGCAGCTCAGGAGTGTATCGATCGCTGCCGATGAGGGCGACGAGCCGGCCCGGGCCTTTGACGGTCTGTTTCCAGTGCTGGACATCGTCGCTATCGGCCTTACACCCGGCCGACAACGCGCCGATGGCCGAGCAAAGAATGATGATCTTTGTCGTCCAACCCATCCGACTTGCGGAACCATCCCCCAGGGGCATGCAACCCGGCAAGATAATAGAGGATTCTAGCAGGCAATCAAGGTTCTCTGAGGCTCGTGATTTCTTGACGCATCGTGCGCCCCCCGCATAGCCTCTCGCTGTAGGAGGCCGCTTACTTGAGCCCACATGACACCACCTCTTCGGGCGAGCTGATAGCGCCGGAGGGCAGGCGGCAGGACGTCCTTGCGATCCTGACCTTGACCGCAACTGTACTGCTCACCCTCGCGCTGATCTCGTACGACGCGCGAAACGGCGCTGCCAACCTGGTGGGCCCGGTTGGCTACAGGCTCGCGAGGGCGTTGATGCTCGCGTTTGGGCTCGTAGCTTGGTTTCTGCCGCTCGAGGGCGCCTTGCTCACTTACCGCTTGTTCCGCCGCCGCTCTGCAATGCTCGGCTTAGCGACGATGGCCTCGACTCTGGTACTCGTGGTGATGGGCGCAGCGCTCGCTCATTTACTGATCGAGCCGCAGGCGGTGTGGGGCGCATCGCCCGGGGGAGCCGTCGGAGAGCTCCTCGGCGAAGTCCTTCGCTCGCTCCTCGGTTTCTACGGCACGCTGATCGTCGGATTCGCGGTGCTGGCGACCGCCATCATTTTACGCGCGCCGTGGACACTCGAAGAGGTCGCTCAGGCCTTCGGGCGCATGGGACATGCCATCTGGATGAAAGCGCATAGCGTGCTCGTCGCCCTGCGCGAGGCCTGGGCCGAGGCGCGGGAGCTCCACGAGGAAGAGATACGCGCGAGCCAGCCCCGCATCATGGGCATGCACCCCGATGGCGACGAAGCAGGAGATGGGGAGCCCATCGCGCCGCCTGCCGTGCCGGCGGCCAAAGAACCGGAGCCCAGGCCTGCCGTGTCGCACGGCCCGAAGATCGTCGCTCCGAAGGAAACCAAGCAAAAGCCATTGGAGATTTCGATGCGCCCTAAACATGGGCACCGCGACTTCCGTCTGCCTCCAACCAGCCTCCTCGACAAGTCCGGTAAGTCGATCATCCACGTGGACGCTGATGCGCTCCGAGAAAATGCGGAGCTCCTCACCGAAAAGCTCGCGGCGTACGGAGTGCAGGGTCGCGTAGACGAGATCCATCCAGGCCCCGTGGTGACGATGTACGAGTTCGAGCCGCAAAGCGGGACGAAAGTCTCCAAGATTGCGGGCCTGGCCGATGACCTCGCGATGGCGTTGGCTGCGCAGAAGGTTCGCATCGTCGCCCCCATTGCGGGTAAGGCTCGCGTAGGCTTCGAGCTGCCCAACGACGAACGACAAATGGTTTGCCTGCGGGAGATCCTCGAAGACCGACGCTGGGAGAAACATGGCGGCGCGCTTCCGATGGCGCTTGGCAAAGACATCGCGGGTCAGCCTGTCTATGCGGATCTGGCAAGGATGCCGCACTTGCTGGTCGCAGGCGCGACCGGTTCCGGTAAGAGCGTCGCGCTCAACGTTATGCTGACCTCGATTCTCGCAAAGAAGACGCCGGAAGAGGTTCGAATGTTGATGATCGATCCAAAGGTCGTCGAGCTGCAGGTCTTCGACGGCATTCCGCACATGTTGCTGCCCGTCGTAACCGACATGAAGAAGGCCTCGCTCGCTCTGCGCTGGGCAGTCGATGAGATGGAGCGGCGATATCAAATGTTTGCCGACGCGGGCACCCGCAACATCGATACGTACAACCGGCGTGTCGATCGTGTGCTGCGCGGTGATCTTCCCCTCGAAAAGTTCATGCCGAAGCGCAAGGGCAAAGTCAGCGCACAGGATGCGAATGGACGGGAGATCTTGCTCGACCCCATCGACGGCGAGGCTCCAGATGCCGAACGATTCGCGCCGGAGAAGCTGCCCTCGGTAGTGGTCGTCGTCGACGAGTTCGCTGACCTGATGATGGTGGCAGCCAAGGACGTCGAGGCCTGCGTCGCGCGTCTTGCACAAAAAGCACGGGCTGCGGGTATCCACGTCATTCTCGCCACTCAGCGCCCGAGCGTCGACGTGATCACGGGCATGATCAAGGCCAACTTCCCAGCCCGAGTGGCATTCAAGGTCTCGCAGCGCCAAGACTCGATGACGATCCTCGGCCGCTCCGGTGCCGAGCATTTGCTCGGAATGGGCGACATGCTGATGATCCCGCCCGGTGCAAGCGAGCTCGAGCGCGTGCACGCGGCATTTGTCAGCGAAGAAGAAGTGAAGGCGATGTGCGACTTCCTCCGCGAGCAAGGCGATCCCGAATATCAGGAAGAGATCCTGAAGCCGCGCGAAGAGGGGGGACTCGGCAGCGAGAGCGACGACCCACTGTACGACAAGGCGGTCGCAGTGGTTGCCAACGCGGGCTACTGCTCGATCAGCCACGTGCAGCGGCAACTCAGTGTCGGATACAACAAAGCCGCAAAGCTCGTCGAGCGCATGGAGCAAGAGGGGGTCGTGGGCCCGCCGAGCTCTAAAGCAGGCGGCCGGCGAGAGGTCCTCGTCGGACCAATGTGACCGCATCCAAAGATAAGACGTTCCGCCGAAACGTCATCGTCTACTCGATGGCGAGCGCGATGGGGGGGATCCTCAGCCTTGCCCATGTGCTCTGGACGCATCTTCTGGACCAAGGAGACTATGGCCGCTTTGCCATTCTCGAAGGTGTGGTTTTTGGATTTGCCACCGCAACGGTCACGCTGGCGCCGCAGCAGTACATTCTGGTCTACCTCCATAAGAAACCACGGGCTGGGCTGGCCGCCGATCTCGGTGGTGTCCTCGGCCTCGCGTTTGCCACCGGAGGGCTGGCCACGCTCGCAACGCTGGTTCTTCCGGATTCGCTTTTCATGCTCGAGACCGAAGCGATCCCGCGCTGGGCTGTCGCGGGCGTGATCATCGCGGCGACCTTCGCCACAGGCCGCATGATGGCGCAGTCGATCAACGAGGCGCGGAGCCTGCCGACGCGCGCAGCTCTCTGGTCGGACTTCGTCGACGGCACCCGGCCGTTCATTGCGGTTGCGCTCTTCTTCCTGCTCGGTTGGACCTGGGAAGCGCGATGGGGCGGCCTGGTCCTGGCTCAGGGCGGGGCAGGACTGGTGGCGATCTGGATCTTGGGCCGGCGAGGTTGGCTTGGGCGTCCCCCTTCACTTGCTTCGCTGCGCGCGCCCCTTCGTTTTTCCCTGCCGATGATCCTCGCGATGCTCGCTTACGTTGGATACCAAAGCGCCGACCGCCTCTACGTGGCGCTCTGGGGCGGGATCGCCGCAACGGGGCGCTATGAGGCCTCGTACCGTCTTGCTTTGCTGGTGAACACCGTCAACCTGGTGACACTGAAGTCGTTCACCCCGCTGTTCTACTCGGCCTATGGAAGTGGCGACCACGAGCGCGCTGCAAAGCTCCTTCGCAAGACGAGCTTGCAGGTTGCGGTCTGGGCCGCGCTCCTGGTCGTGCTCTTGCCTTTGGTCGCGGTCTACACCCCCATCTTGGAACAATCCTATCGCACCTCGACCGGCGTCATCGTCTCGATTCCCATCCTCGCAGCAGGCTTGGGATGCCTCGGGGTCTCGTTTCTGTGGCAGGCTCCACTCCTGGGCCGCGGAAAGACCAAGACGGTCTCGGCGATCGCCGTGGCCGCCGCTCTGCTCAACCTCGGCGCCGACGTCATCTTGGTCCCTCGCATGGGGGAGCTTGGAGCAGCCTGGGGAACCTTCATCGCGCTTGCGTTCATGATGGTCGTGACGATGACGGCGGGGCGGGGCATGGCGGGGCACGACACCGGGCAGGGCGGCAGGGGCAGTGCCGGCCTCGATGCCTGATCCTCCCGGTGGACGGCTTGCGATGGGCCTGCTTGGACTGCTCCTGGCGCTGTAGCTGGCACTGGCGCAAAGTCCTTCGAGTGTCCTCTGATGACGAGCTGGTCGCGCTCGACCGCGCGCACCTCTGGCGGCCGTACACGTCGAGCGACGACCATGAAAAGCGCTCACTGCTCGTCGTGGACCGGGGCGAAGGGCCCTGGCTGATCACTGCCGATGGGCAGCGTGTTCTCGATGCGAGTGGGTCCTGGTGGTGCAACAACCTCGGACATGGTCACCCCCGCCTGCGGAACGCGATTGCCCGTCAGTCCGA
>Ga0114931_10005653_pt1 | contig 15461 bp, 23 predicted proteins | sample 2SBtaG_FD_89579 | JGI IMG/M metagenome (GOLD analysis project Ga0114931, IMG submission 89579) | Deep subsurface microbial communities from Kolumbo volcano to uncover new lineages of life (NeLLi) - 2SBTROV14_V59a metaG | ecosystem: Environmental > Aquatic > Marine > Volcanic | place: Kolumbo...
ATATACAATTTAACGCTAAAAATTTCCAAATAAAAGCCATTAATGATTATCTTACATCAAATAAAATAATATTAAATAAAAATAAAAAACGTCAAGCAGGGCACACAACAATATTAATAGCATTAGCATTACATAAAATGTTATTTTCAGCCGCTATAGAGACAGAAAACGTCTTAATAAGGTCATTTAGTTATAGTAGTAATGAAATTATTTTAGATAAAATTATGATTATTAATCATTTACTTGAAATTAATTGTCCGTTTTATAATAGATTAAATAGGCCAATAAATATTAAAAAAACATCATTGCAATTTATTAATGGAGTAATAGAATGTTTTATTGGAAATCCAAATATTTTATGTAGAGGTAGAAAAATATCAATGATTTTATTTGATGAATGGTGGCAATATTATAATCAAAATGATGTTGATTTAAATCCTTCATCAAAAGATTTAAATAATGGGTTAATAATAGCAAAAGTATTTAACTAATAAAAATTATAAAAATGGAATTATATGGCTACAAAAACGGAATTAATAAAACATGCTGATGTAACTAGTGAATATACAACAGAACAAATTTTAGAATTAAAGAAATGTGCTTCTGATCCTATTTATTGTATTTCTAATTATTTTATGGTTGAACATCCGGTTGATGGACTGGTATATTTTAAATTACGAAAATATCAAAAAGATATGATTAAAATGTTTCAGGCTAATACTTATTCTATTATGTTATGTGGCCGACAACTTGGAAAATCTCAAACATCTGGCGCTTATCTTTTATGGTTCGCCATGTTTAATAAAAATAAAACAATTTTAATAGCATCAGATAAAAATGATAATGCTGTTGAGTTGATTTATCGTATTCAATTAATGTATGAAAATTGTCCATTATGGCTTAAACCAGGAGTTACAGTGGATGGATTTAATGCACATTCTGTTAAATTTGATAATAAATCCCGTATACTTTCAGCAGCAACTACAGAAAAAACAGGTCGAGGATTAAGCATTTCACTATTATTTTGTTTAGGCGGCGATACAAAATTAACTGTTAGAAATAAAAATACTAAAAAAATAGAACAAAAATCATTTGAGGAATTATATCAATGTTTTTAGATAATAAATATACTAAATATTATTTTTCATTAATAAAATTTAGACAATTAAATCCTTGTTTAACCATATATACAGAAAAACATCATATTATACCAAAATCATTTGATGAATCCAATATAGTAAAATTAAGTGGCAAAGAACATGTTTTTTGTCATAAATTATTACCAAAAATAGTTAAATCATTTAAACATAGAGGAATGAAAAGATCTGATGAAACAAAAAAAATAATACATGTTAATAAAAAAGATCAATTATTATTGTCAGATGATTGGATTCCATTTAATCCAAATAAGGATTATAGTAATGTATAAAAAAAATATTGAATGGGAAATATTAGGATCAGATAATAATTTTTATGATTTTGGCGGAATATTATTAAATAAAAAAAAGTTAAGATATATTATTGTACAAAATGGTACAAATTTTTGGGCATCAAATGATCATATTTTTTTTCAAAATGATAAAAAAATAAAATTAAAAAATTTACCTAAATATTGTAAAATTGATGGAATTAATAATTCAAAAATATCTATAATAAAAACAAATAAATATAAATTTGATATAGTTTATGATATTGTAGAATGTAAACATGAAAATCATCAATATGTTATAAATGATAATATAATAACTTCTAATTGCGATGAACTCGCATTTGTTGGATACAAAAGAAAGGATGATGTTGCCAGAGAATTTTGGACAAGTATTTCACCTACATTATCAACCGGTGGTTCTTGTATTATTTCATCTACCCCAACTATTGATACAAATTTATTTGCAGAATTATGGAGAGGGGCAGAACAAGAAACAAATGGTTTTGCTTATATGAAAGTTTTATGGGATAAAGGACCTGGTAGAAATGAAAAATGGAAACGTGGCGAAATTGGAAGAATAGGATTAGAAAAATTTAAACGAGAACATGAATGTGAATTTATTGGTAATGATGATCTTTTAATTAATGGTATTACATTATCGAGAATTAAATCAGTTCCACATAATAATGCTATAAAAGATTTTAAATTTTGGGATGAAATAGTATCAGAAAATAGTTATATAGTTGGAGTTGATCCAAGTACTGGTATAGGAAATGATTATTCAGTTATAGAAATTTTTGAATTTCCATCAATGGTTCAAGTTGCAGAATTTAGATCTAATACAACATCATCTAATTATTTATATAAAGCTTTAAAAGGCATATTATTAATATTAGAACGAAAAAATTGTACAATTTATTATAGTATAGAAAATAATGGCGTTGGTGAAGGTATTCTTACAATGATAGAAAGTGATGAAAATGGACCAGAATTAGCAGAATTTATATCACAATCTAATTCTAAAAGACCTGGCTTTTCTACAACAGGTAAAACAAAAATGACTGCCTGTATAAAATTTAAAGAAATGGTTGAATCAAATAATTTAATAATTAATTCAAACGTGTTATTATCAGAATGTAAAACATATGCAAGATCTGGAAAAGGATATGAAGCTAAAAGTGGAGGTACAGATGATTGTATTTCCGCAGTATTAATTTGTATTCGAGTCTTAGAAGAAATAATGATGTATGATGATAAAGCTTATGCTACTTTTGCAAATTCTTTAGAAGGTGATTATTTTGATGATGATTCATATAATGAAAATTCAGATGATGCGCCATTACCATTTATACTGTAAAAATTATCAACTACCCCTAAGCTGAAACTTAATGTTAAAAAGCACAAAAGTTTAAAGTCGGCTACTACGATGAACGTAATCCGTTCTCAGTTGTTGAAGTTGTTTCCTGAAGCTGTTGAAACTTTTGGTTATGTGACTAAAGCTAATCGCTACCAATTTGGTATTGAGAAAACACACTCTAGTGATGCTTTTGTTATTGCTGGCGGTTCCATTCAAGAAAGAGAAAAAGAACAGGTCATTGGCTTTAAATGTAAAAATAATCGTAGTATACAGAAGAACAGGAAAGGCTTTGCACCTTCAATCAGAAAACAAAGATATTCAATACAACCGAAAAATTTGATTAAATTTGGAGGGAAACAGTACAGTGTTGTTGGTATGCAAAATAAGGGAGCTTATCTAAAAATGACGGATGGATTCAAGGCAATCGTTAAGTCTATGAAGAAAATAGATGTGGTCTTTCATCAAAAAGGTGTGGTTTATGGATGAGTAACGATTATAGAGGAAGTACATTGAAGAACAAGGTTAGCAGTGTCAATTCATCCCTCAGCTAAAGACAGACGGGTTTCTTGCCACAAAACCTATAAAAGCTAAATAATATAAAAATAAATTATAAATAATATTTAAATATTTAAATAAGGAAATAATATGTCATTATTACGTGAACTTATGGAATCTCAATTTAGCGGAAATTAGGTTATTTATAATAAAAAAACTAAGAAACTTTATAAGCCAGATATGAAATTAGAAACATATCCAATAGCTAAAAAAATGCTTCAGTCATTAAATAATCCAAATGATTGGAAATTAGCAGATGAAATATATTATAAAAATAACATTAAAGGAACAATATAATGTTATTAAATGAAATTTTAAAAGGTAATTCATATATGGATTCATCAAAAATTGAATATGATAAACCTAAACAATCAAAAAAAGGAACAAAAATGCAAAAATTGTATGCTAGAACTAGGAGAGCAGGTAATAAACCTATTATAGATACAGAAATTTAAAAATAATTTTTACATCTAGCTTGTCTAAAATATAACCGTTTAGCTAGAGCGGTTCGTAAAGGTAATTATTATGGTATATAAAAAGCACTTTGTGGCAGCAATTAAAGTTGCTGGTAATACTCTTAATGAGAAAGAAGATAATGTATATCTTCCTTATCAATCAGAATATTCTATATTCATGAAAAATCATCATGATAAAAGATGTTTAGTGACAATTGAAATTGATGGAAATAATATTTCAGGTAATGGTATTGTTATTAATCCAAATGATTCTATTAATTTAGAAAGATTTATTGATTCTAAAAGAAAATTCAAATTTATAGAACGAACTAAAGCCATTGAAAATCATCGTGGTATTAATGCTGAAGATAGTTTAATTATTATACATTTTGATTATGAAGTTACAAATACGACATATATTAAAACAATTAGAGGAATTACCCAAACTTGGGATGAACCACCAATATATAATCCAAGAACAAAACCATATTATATATTACAAGCTATTAATAGTTCAAATACTATTCATTCATATTCATGCAATTCAACAAATGATACTGGAATAACAGTTGAAGGTTCTAAATCAAATCAACGATTTAATACTGTAAATTCATTTAATACAGAATTAAATCCAACAAAAATAATTTTTAAATTAAATGCTGACGATAAACCAATAACTAAAAAATCTAAAAAAAGTTGTTCATCTTGTGGTAAAAAATGGAAAGCAAAACATAAATATTGTCCAAATGATGGAACATATTTAAAATAATTATGTACATTTCCTAGATATTTGGTATAATAAGTACTCATTCAAATATCTAGGATTTTTAATGAAGAATATTGAACTGCTTAAATCTTTCAAAATTCCAAACGAAAATTTGCCTAAACTTTTATCCGAACTTAAAAAACTTAATAAAAAAGCTAAAAAAATTAATTGTCCGGAAATTATTTGTACAATTAAAAATGAAGTGATTGAATGGGATCAAAAATCTAATATCTATCATAAATATTCTATGATAGATGTTATTGGACAAGCTCCAAAATATAATGATTGGCAATTTATTGCAAAACTTGATCATGATTATAAAAATCCAGTATTAACTTCAGCTCCTGGAGTAAAAATACCAAATAAATATTATAATCATTCTAATACTTGTGATCATTGTAATCATAAACGATATAGGCGTAATACTTATATAATACAAAATAAATTAACTGGACAATATAAACATATTGGATCTGCATGTTTGAAAGATTTCTTAGGTCATCAAAATCCTCATCATATTGCTAAATGGTTTACTTATATTACGGATTTTAATGAATTAGTTGATGAATTAAATAATAATCATGTAAATTTTGTAGAATTTATTCCAGTTAATGATATACTAAAAATAAGTACGTTTATGATTAGTAAATATGGTTATGTTTCTAATAGTAAAGCTGCTAAAGTTAATATGGATTGTGATGATAATGAAATTATTCCAACATCAGATCATGTTTTAGAATATTTATATAATCCAAAAATTGTTAAAAAATGTGATGATATTCCAAATCAAACAGAAATAATTAATGCTGCTATTAATAATGTTAAAACTATGGATCAAAATTCTGATTATGTTAAAACATTAAATAGTATTTTAGAAGAAAAATTTGTTAAAGCTAGACATATTGGTTATGTTGTATCAATTATTGGTGTTTACTTAAATAAAATAGAAAAAGAAAAAGAAATTACAGAAAATAAATTAAATGAATGGTTTGGTGAAATTAAAAAAAGAATTGATCATCAAGTTAAAATAATTTCTATTTCTACATATGATACAGAATGGGGGATTGCATATCGCATTAAAATGATAGATGATAAAGGTAGGTTATTTGTATGGTTTGCTTCTAATTTGCCATATGATGAATTTGGTCAAGTAATGTTAATAGAAGATCAATCATATATTCTTAAAATGACTATAAAAAATCATTCAGAATATAAAGGTAGAAAACAAACAATAGTTAATCGTTGTAAAATTGTTAAGCAATTATCATAAATTAATTATACATTTTGTATTAATGCATTAAATAAGTATATAAATATTCAAAAGTATGATATAATAAAAATTTTATTTAAGGCATATACAACAATGCATTTTTACGTAGTTGGTGGTGCAGTTCGAGATGTTTTAATGGGTAATGAACCTAAAGATATTGATTTTTGTGTCGTAGGTTCATCACACCAAGAAATGGTTAAATTAGGATATATTCCAATTGAAGCCACTTCATTTCCGGTTTTTTTAGATTCTCAAGGAAATGAATATGCCTTAGCTAGAAAAGAAAAGAAAATTGGAAAAGGTTATCATGGATTTGAAGTTAATTTTGATTCTTCAGTAACATTAGAAGAAGATCTAAAACGAAGAGATTTAACAATCAATTCTATGGCAGTCAATTATAATGATTGGGAAGCTTTTCTGTCAACAAAAGATTATTCATTAGTCATAGATCCATTTAATGGCATTAATGATATTAAATCTAAATTAATTAATCATACATCAAAAGCTTTTAATGAAGATCCTGTTAGAGCTTTAAGAGCCGCTAGGTTAGCTGTAAGATATGATTTTAATATATCTTATAATACCATTCAGTATATTGAAGATATGGTAAAATATGGCGAATTAGAACATTTAACCACTGAACGGATTTGGTTAGAAATATCTAAAACCATCGATGATAATAAAAATGTTATTAGATTTTTTGATATTTTATTTGATACTGGAGTATTTTATAAAATATTTCCTTTTAAAATAAATCAATTAAAAATTGAACATTTTTGTTTTGATCATCTTAAAAACCATAATTTTAATATACCAGAATATATTTTTATCTCTATTTTTAATAATAATCCATTAGAAGTATTAGAAAAATTATGTTTATATCTTAAAACACCAACTGAATATCTAAAAACAATTAGATTATTTTGTTTAATTAAGACATTATTGGAAGAAAAACAATTAACTGATGATTCAATAATAAAATTATTTAGAACTATTAATGTTTATAATGAAAAACAATCATTAAGATTTTTACAATGTTTAGAATTTATTAAAATTGGATGTTTATCCGATAATAATAAAATTAACATATTAAAACGAGCATATGAGGATACATCATATAAAATCGGTGATATTATCCCAATAAAAGAATTTAAAGGATTAAAAGGTAACCAAATAGGTGAAATTATTTGGAATCATAGGAAAAATTCAATTAATATTTAATAACAAGAGGAAATTTATGTCAACATTATCATTAATATTATCTGTTATATTAGCAATTTTGCCAATTATAATGATATATCAAAAGAAACAATTCGATAAAGAAAAAGAAGAAAATGCTATTAAAGCTACTGATAATAAGTATTCAGAAGCCAGAGTTAAAGGTATACGAGATGAAGAATTTTTTTGGACATCAAATTTAAATAAAATTTCTTATATTATAGCTTTTATATTTTTATGTTTTGGTTTATTTAATAAATTATTCTTTTATGCTAATCCGAGTTATAATTATCATATTAAAACTATAATGGGTGATGAAAGAGCGGTAACTACACTTGGTTATAGTTATTATGGTGCTGGAACTTATACTTCTTGGAAAAAAGGTATGACAGTTCAAGCTGCTTCTAATATTGGAGCAACTAATAAAGATCAAACTAATGAAAACGAAAAAGATGTTAGTGCAAATTTACAACCACCACGTTTAATCTTTTTAGATCAAGTTGATGCTAAAGGTAGTGCAACAGTTAGATTTAGAATTCCTGATGATCCAGCTGAATTTTTAAGAATGGCTAGAGAATATAGAATACCATCAAATCTTTTAAAAACCGAATTAATTCCAGCTTTTAAAACTACATTACAAGCGACTGCCTCATTAATGAGTGCTGAAGAATATTTTTCTGGTGCTAGAACAGATTTTATTAATGAATTTGATTCTCAAATTCGTGATGGTATTTATATTGTAAAACGCGAACAAGTTATTATTAAAGATGCAGCCGGACCTGCAAATGCATCAGCAAATGCCTCTAAAGGCATTCATCAAGATAAATTTGGTGATGGGACTAAAATTGTATTTAAAGTTAAAAAACAATATGATAATGGTGTATTGCGTAAAACAAAACAAACATTTGTAGATTTTGGTATTACCGTTGTTTCTGCTCGTGTAACTGATATGGTTCCAAATGATTTATTTATAAATCGTATGAAAGCTAAACAAAAAGCATCAGCAGATAAGGCAGTTGCCAGAGAAAAAAGAAGTTTTGAAGTACAATCCAGATTATTAGCAATTGCTAAAGGTGAACGTGAAATTGCTGAAAAACAAGCGGCTGCTAAAGTAGTACAGATTGAAAAAACAACAAATGCCGAAACAGCTAAACAATTAGCTCTTACTGTGGCAAATCAAGCTAAAGAACAAGCAATAATTGATAAACAAACCTCTAAAACTTTATTAGAAAAAGCTAAAATTGATGCTAATGCTATAAAAATTATTGCTGATGCTGAAGCTTATAAAAGATCAAAGATTATTAAATCAGATAATGCATTACAAGCTAAACTTGATACCGAACTTGCTATTCAAAAAGTTTGGGCTGATGCATATGCTAATAGAGCAGTTCCACAATATGTATTTGGTAGTAATGGTAATACTCCAACAGGTGGAGATTCAGAAACTTCAAACCTTATGAAATTAATGACTTTGCAAGCTGCTAAAGTACTTAATTATGATAGAGCTATAAAAGTTAAATAATTTAAAAATAAACCCAAATAATATGAAAAATTATGATTAAAATATATATTGGAACAAAAATTTATGAATTAGAAAAAGATTTTATATTTAGTGGTGGAGAAATACAGGTTAGATTACCAAATATTTTACCAAATTATTCACAAAATATATTAATTGAAACCCAATTATTATGTTCTGATGATATTATAAAATTGATTTTGGTTAAAAATGCTCTTGATACCTATTATGATGGAGTTAAAATAGCAAATGCAAAAATTAAATTTCATCTTCAATGTTTATATTTTCCATATGCGAGACAAGATCGTGTATGTTATAAAGGAGAAGCATTTAGTTTAAAAGTTGTAGCAAATCTGATAAATGATTTATATTTTGATAGTGTTATAGTAGCAGATCCACATAGCAATATACTTTATTATTATTTAAATAATATTGCAATAATTAACCAAATTTATATTCTTAAAAAAATTCAGCCATTTGTAGAATCTCATATATTAATTGGTCCTGATGCAGGGGCTGCTATAAAAACTAAAGAAGCAGCTAAATATTTTAATTGTGATTATGGTTTAGCTGATAAAATTAGAGATTCCGATACTGGTAATATAATTGGTATTGAACCTAAAGTTGATGATTTAGATGGCCATGACCTATTAATTATTGATGATATTTGTGATGGTGGTAGAACATTTATTGAATTAGCCAAAGTATTAAAAGAAAATCATAATCCTGGTAAAATATGTTTATATGTTACACATGGAATTTTTAGTAAAGGATTTAAAATATTTGAAGGATTAATTGATAAAATCATTACAACTAATAGTCTTCCTCAAAAAGAAAATAATAGTAATATTATTATAGATTATATTAATTTATAAAAAGGATACAATATGCAACTTTTTGCTCCACATGCTAAAGATTTTTATAAAGCTGGACATAGAGAACAATATACTATTGGTACAAATTTAGTTTATTCAAATTTTACTGCTAGATCTGGAAAATGGTCAAATATTCCTAATAATAAAGGAATTATTACAGTCGGTTTACAATATTTCATTTTAGATTATCTTATCAAAGATTGGAATGAAACGTTTTTTAATAAACCAAAAAATGAAGTTATTAAAAAATATAAACGCCGTATATCTAATGCATTAGGTTATAACTTTAGTATTAAACATATGGCTGATCTTCATGATCTAGGATATTTACCAATTAAAATAAAAGCATTACCAGAAGGTTCATTTGTTCCATATGGTGTTCCAACATGTACAATTTCTAGTACAAATGATAATTTTTATTGGGTAACCAATATGATTGAATCCGTCATGTCTGCCGAGAGTTGGATGATTACAACAAGTGCTACTACATATAATGCATATAGAAAAATGTTTGAAAAATATGCAATATTAACTGGCGGCGATTTAGAATTTGTTCCATTTCAAGGACATGATTTTTCATTTAGAGGTATGCCTGGTAGAATAGCTGCTGCAATGTCCGGATTTGGAGCTTTAGCAGCTGGATCTTGTGGAACAGATACTATTCCAGCTATTGATTTTGCTGAAGAATTTTATGGCGCTGATTCAGATATAGAAATGGTAGCAATGTCTGCAAATGCAACAGAACATGCCGTTATGTGTTCTGGATCAATGGCTGGTGAATTTAATACATATCAATATTTAATAAATGAATTATATCCAATAGGATTATTATCAATTGTATCTGATACATGGGATCTTACAGTTGTTATTAAAGATTTCTTAGCTTCTTTAAAAAATGATATATTAACTAGAGATGGCAAAGTTGTTATTCGTCCTGATTCTGGAGATCCAGTTCAAATTTTATGTGGATATGATAATTGGGATGATATTCCAAAAAATGTAACATATCCTGAAATACTTAAAAAAGGAATAATTCAATCATTATGGGATATTTTTGGTGGAACATTTGTAAAAGGACAAAATGGAAAAGAATATAAATTATTAAATAGCCATATTGGAGCATTATATGGTGATAGTATATTATATAGAACTGCTCAAGAAATACTTAAACGATTAGAATTAATGGGATTTGCTTCTACAAACGTTGTTTTGGGTGTTGGTTCATATACCTATCAAGGTGTTACTAGGGATACCCATGGCACTGCTATGAAGGCCACCTATGTTGAAATAAACGGTAAAGGAAGAGAAATTTTTAAAGATCCAGCTACAGATGATGGAACCAAAAAATCAGCAAAAGGTTTACTTAGAATCGATAAAGTAAATGGTAAATATGTTTTAAAAGATCAATGCACCAAAGAACAAGAAGCTGGCGGAGAATTAAAACTAGTATTCGAAAATGGTAAACTTATTAAAAGAACTACACTTGATGAAATACGGAAAATTGTTAGAAGTTTTGATTAATAAATAATATTTTTAAAATTTATTGAAAAAAATTAAGTAATTAATAAATAATTAAAATAATGAAGGAATATTAAATGGCAACAGTTACATATAAATTTTTACCAAATGATGTAGTATGGCACGTAGATTCGATATGTGGTATTTCGGAACAATTAATTCTAAATGCAACTATTATTGTACAACCTACTTTAAATACTATAACATATACAGTTAGAGATAAAAGTTCAAATGTGATTAAAGATGTTCCTGAATCAACATTATATGCTAATTTATCTGGTGTAGGTTCTGCATTAGAAGCATATGAAGCATTATTACTTGCATAAAATTATTATATTTTATAAATAGATAAAATTATTATATAAAGGAATACAAAAATGTCTATAACTAAATTAAAAGATGTCATTGAAGATATTATCAATGAAAATGACGAAACCGCTCAAATTAATTTTCATAGTTATTTAAGTGAAAAAATGAAAAATATAATTAATAAAGCTGCAAAATCTAATGAAGATTAAAAATAATTATTTACAAATATAAATAAATGATATATTATAGTTAAAAATCAAATAGGAATAAAAATGTTATTAACCAACACAATATTTACGTCAATTAACAAATGTAATGTGATGGATAAAACTGATAATATAAATGGTGAACCCGGTATTTGATTTTTAATTAAACATAAAAATTGAAAACCGGAACTTAAAACTTTCCGGTTTTTTTTGCTCTTTAACAAAATCTATGAATAATGGGGCTGTAGCTCAAATGGGAGAGCGCTAGTTTTGCAATCTAGAGGTAGTGGGATCGTTACCCTCCAGCTCCACAAAGATTTATTCCAACCTGGCCTCAAGGTGAGGCGGCTTCCTGTTAAGAAGAAAGAGCCAGGTTCGATTCCTGGGGTTGGAGCCAAAATTGGAATGGTAGCTCAAGTGGGCAGAGCACTCGACTTTTAATCGAGGGGTTGTCGGATCGTGGCCGACTCATTCCACCAATTAATTTTATAAATAGATCATATATTATTTAAAGGATTAAATCATGAAAGCATTTTTAATAAAACAATTAGCGATAATTTTAACATCTAAACAAGCTTGGAACCAAATAACAGATTTAATTACAATAATATTAGATGACGATTCATCAGGTAGTGAAAAACGTGCAATGGTTTTAACAGAAATGGAAGAAAGCGGAACAATGTTAAAATCATATCTAAGTAATTTGTTATTAGAATTAGCCTATACCTATTTACATTTAACAGGTATAGTACCAGATAAAGTATTAAATAAAGCTGCAGAATATGTCAACTACCCATCAGCTAAAGACTGATGGGTTTTCTTACCACAAGATATATAAATTATTATTTCATAAAAGATTGATTCATATATAAAGCCAAAACCAAAATTTAAAGTTGTATTGTTTCCATTAAAGAAACAGTTTATGTTATAATTTTACTTAAGTTATTGGTTATCATAACTATAAATAATAATATAAACTTTTAAATTAGGAGAAATAATGGAAATGTATGAAATAATAATATATAGAGCTATTACTATTGTGATTATTTGTATTGGAATGTGGTCATTTTGGAGTTTAGAATTATGTTATCGCAAATTGGAGAATACTAAATAATAATGCCATTATAGCTCAGTTGGTAAAGCAATCGGCCGATAACCGATAGGTCGCTGGTTCAAATCCAGCTAATGGTACCAAACTTAGCCTGTGTAGCTCAATTGGTAGAGCACTTGATTTGTAATCAAGAGGTTGTGGGTTCGATGCCCTCCACAGGCTCAATATTTTCATTAAACTTAAAATTATGGTATAATTATGACACAAGCTATTATATATTTAGGAATTATTGGTATAGTATGGATTATTACGAATCGTTATAATGATAAATTTGATGATGATCCATTTAAAGATTTTTTAAGATCTTCTTGGGCTGTATTTTTAACTTTATTAGTATTATTTTTTTGGAATTGGATTTAATATTTTTTAATTTATGAAAATAGTAAAATTATTATTTATTTATTTTTTATTATTTTTTTCTTTGGAATGTATTGCTGATCCTCAGTTTAATTATGATGTTGTTGCTAATTATATAAAAAAATATGGAAAAGATGCATTTGGAAAAATATTTGTTGATCATATAAAAACTAATTCTCCAGCTATTATAACTGATAATTTACGAAGAAAACGAATTTATTATTTTACAGCTAAAAATGAAATAATATTAACTTATGTTATTAATGTTGCTGAATATGAGAAAAAATCATTACCAACAAAAAAATATACTTATCAAGAATTATTAAGTTTTACTAATATATTTACATATTGTACAGCTAAATCAATTAGAGCCGCAATAGATAATGATATATTATTTCGTATTGAATATGAAAATGATAAAGATTATGGTTTGTATACAAGTATTGTTGTAAATAAACAATTATGTGTTGAATTTGATAAAATAAATTAATTTAGTCTCTTAACTCAGAGGCAGAGTGCAGCTTTTACATGGCTGAAGTCGAGATTTCGAAATTCTCAGAGACTACCAAATAAGCGTTTTAAATATTGTCGCGAATAGCATTCAAACAATATAATTTAGAAATTATTTCTAATATGTGAAAAGGGAGGTAGTTATTATCTCCCTTTTTATGTATATAAACCTTAATTATTAAAATATAATGTATAAATTTAGACTTATTTTATTACATATTGCTGGTATATTATTTACTTCAGGTATTATACTTGGTTTAATAACTCAAGATTTTTGGATATTTACTATTTTAGATATTGTTGGAATATTTTATGTTAATAAAGCAATAATCAATTTAAAAAATGAATATTAAAATACAAAAAATTAGTTTATAATATATTTTTTTAAAAACTTAATGAATTATTATGATAAATGTTAAAAAAGATAGTATGTGGTACCGTCTTGCTTTATACGGTGTTTTATTTGAAGAATATAAAATTGAAAAAAATCTTTGTCCTTTTATGAGACGAGTTATATTAGGATTATTTTTATGTTGCATATATAGTATTATAATAGCATTGTTAGTATTTTCATTTTTTTGGCCTATTGTTATAATTAGTCATACTATTTTATTTGGTGATTTATATTACCAAATACATAAAAGTATTCCATGGTTTGTTGGAATTGGAGAATATATATTAATAATTAGTGCATTTTTAGTTTATTATTTTACAGATACTAAACAAGGAATAAAATTAAAAGAACATTTTGATGAATATTTTGATGAATATTTTGATGAAAATATTTCTAAAAAAGTAGATGATAATTTAATATGGAAATGGATAGTTGCTAAACATAATCAAATATGTCCACAATTAACTTTTAATGGGAATTATAAAGATGCTAATATCAAATTATTTACCAATGATAAAAATTCAGATAAATAGTTTATTTAAACATATAAAGAGGATTTTTATGATAAAAGAAGATTATGATATGTTACATGAACATATGCTCGATGATGCAATAAATGAATTAAAAGAAGAATTTGATACTGATATTGAAAAAGCAATTAGATTTGTTAAATCAGTAATTGGTGATGATTGTACAAAAGATGAATTCAAACATTTTGTTAGAAGAATTGTTGATTTAAATAAAAATAAAGAAAAATAACAAATAAAAATGAGAAATATAAAAAATATAGATAGATTAATAGTAGCATTAGATGTACCTACAGTCGAACAAGCATATGAAATAGTTAGCAAATTAGAAGATTCAGTTACATTTTATAAAATTGGATTAGAATTATTTACCGCTAGAGGTATATATGAATTTATACAAGATCTTAATAGATTGAATAAACAAGTTTTTATTGATTTGAAATTATATGATATTCCAACTACTGTTTCAAAAGCAATTAAAAATTTAAAAAAATTTAATCCAACATTTGCTACTGTTCATGCTTGTAATGAAAATGTGGTAAAAGCTGCAACTTCTGTAGATTGTAATATTGGTATTTTAGGAGTAACAGTATTAACAAGTGAAAAACCAAATAGTCAAGAAGATCATTTAATATGTGTTAGAACCAATATTGCTAGAAAATTAGGAGCTGTTGGTGTTATTTCATCTGGAAATAATATTAAAATAATTCGAAAAATTTGTGGTGAAGATCTTCTTATTATTTGTCCAGGTATTCGTAATGCTGATGCTCCACAAAATGATCAATCAAGAGCTATATCCGCTCAACAAGCATTTTCTATGGGCGCTGATTATATCGTTGTCGGGAGACCAATTATTCAATCAGAAAATCCAAAACAATCAGCATTAGATATTCAATCACAAATTATAAAAGGTCTTAATGAAAATTAATAATGATAATCTTATATTATGTATAACAATATTTTTTTCTATAATATATTTATTTATTTTAGTTTATGGCGGAAATAGAAATGAAGCATTATTTTTATTAGGTATATATTTATTAAGTATATTTTTTAATATGTCGGTTAAAACTAATATAATTAAA
>Ga0114931_10005654_pt1 | contig 15458 bp, 11 predicted proteins | sample 2SBtaG_FD_89579 | JGI IMG/M metagenome (GOLD analysis project Ga0114931, IMG submission 89579) | Deep subsurface microbial communities from Kolumbo volcano to uncover new lineages of life (NeLLi) - 2SBTROV14_V59a metaG | ecosystem: Environmental > Aquatic > Marine > Volcanic | place: Kolumbo...
AGCAGGGTCAGCAGGGTGGAAGTGAACAATCCGCCGACGACTACCGTCGCCAGGGGCCGCTGCACCTCGCTGCCCGTTCCATGCGAAAACAGCAAGGGAAACAGGCCCAACGCCGTGGTCAGGGCGGTCATCAATACGGGACGCACTCTCAGGCAGGCTCCCTTGATCGATGCCTCGGCCACCGGCATGCCGTCCCTGACCAACTGGTTCAAATAAGTCACCAGCACCATGCCGTTTTCCAGGGCGATACCAAAAAGGGCGATGAAGCCGACCGAGGCGGGCACGGAAAGGTTCTGCTGGGTCAGCCACAGTCCGACCACGCCGCCGACTAGAGCCAGGGGAATATTGAGCAGGATCAACGCGGAGTTCCGCAGCGAATTGAAATTTGAATACAATAAAATAAAGATGATCAGCAAGGTGATGGGAATCACCAGGGCTAGGCGCTTGTTGGCTTCCTGCTGAAGCCGGAACTGTCCGCCCCAGGTGACAAAATAGCCGGTGGGCAGTTTGACTTGGGCGTCGATGGCTTGTTGGGCCTCCTGGACGAACGAGGAGATATCCCGGTCTTCGACATTGCATTGCACGGTGATGAAACGTTGGTTGTTCTCCCGGGTGATCTGGCGGGGACCGACGATTTCCTCAATGTCGGCGAGTTGCACCAGGGGCACGTTGGTGCCGTTCGGGGAAGGAATCAGGATTTGCTTGATGGCCTCGGGCGTATTTCTGGCCCGGGGGGCGAAGCGCACCAGGATTTCAAAACGGCGGATGCCCTCCAATACCAGTCCGGCAACTTCCCCGCCCACGGCGGCGCGGATCACTTCCTGGACGTCTGAAACGTTGATTCCATAGCGGGCTACGGCTTGGCGGTCAACGCGGATGAGCAGTTGTGGCTTGCCGCTGACTTGGTCCGGCTGCACGTCCGCGGCACCCCTTACCCGGTTGACGACAGCGGCGATTTCATCCGCTTTTTGTTTCAGGATGTTCAGGTCGTCGCCGAACAATTTGATGGCCAGTTCCGCCTTCACTCCCTCCAGGAGTTCGTCAACCGTCATGGCGATCGGCTGGGTGAAGTTGGTTAGGACGCCCTTGATTTCTCCCAGGTTTTGCCGAATTCCCTCCAGCAGGGCATTCTGGCTGGCGAAACGCCATTCGTCTTTCGGTTTGAGCAAGATGTACATTTCGGCGCTGTTGATCGGGTCGGTATGGGCGCCCACCTCGCCGCGTCCGATGCGGGTGACGGTGCCGGTGATTTCCGGAATTTTCACCAGCCGGCGCTCCACCAGCATGGTGATCCGTTTGCTTTCTTCCAGAGAGATCGAGGGTGCCATGGTGAGGCGTAAAACGAGAGTGCCTTCCTGAAGGGTTGGGGTAAACTCCGCTCCCAGCCTCGGGAAGATCGCAAGTCCGGTCAGGAGAAAAACCGCGACCAGGACGACGGCGGATTTCCGTTGGGCGACAAAGAAGGTGACGAGTGGACGGTAACCGCGTAACAATAAACGCAAAACTTTTCCTTCCCCGGCGTCGCCTTCTGCTTTAGGGTTTTCGGTTTTTCGCATGAGCAAATTGGACAACACGGGAGCCAGAAACAGGGCGAATATCAATGAACCCAACATGGCGAGAGCTACGGTATAAGCCAGGGGACGGAAGGTTTTGCCCTCAACTCCCTGCAGGGTGAACAAGGGTAGAAAAACGATGATGATGATGGATATGGCAAAAAGAATGGGGCGGCCTACTTCCACGCAGGCGCGGGCGACAACGTGAATGCGCGGTTCCGCCGGGTCGGCCTCGTGCAACATGCGGTCCACGTTCTCGACGATAACGATCGTGCCGTCTACCATCATGCCAATGGCAATGGCCAAGCCGCCCAGGGACATGAGGTTGGCGGAGATGCCCAGATAATTCATCCATAACGTGGCAAAAAGAACCGAAAAGGGAATCGCCAGCGTCACCACCACGCTGGGCCGGAGGCCACCCATGAAGGCCGTCAGAATTAAAATGACCAACACAATTCCCTGAATTAAAGCATCCGTTACGGTGGTCACGCACGCCGCGATGAGGGTTTTTTGCTCGTAATAAGGGACCAGCTTGATGCCTTCGGGCAACATGCGGTTGATCTTCTTGAGTCTGGCTTCCGTGCGTTCGATGATCGTGGAGGAATTGGTGCCAAACAGTTTGATGACCATGCCGGCGACAACTTCCTCGATCCCGCTTCGAGTTTGTAATCCCCGGCGAACCTTGCCGCCGGTACGCACGTTTGCCAGTTGCTTGAGGAAAATTGGCGTGCCATCTTCGGACTTGATGATGATGTTTTCGATGTCCTGGATATTCGAGGCAAGGCCGACGGAGCGGACGATATATTCCTCCGCGCCTTTTTCGATAAACTGGGCTCCTACGTTCAGGTTGTTGGCGCGGATCTTTCCGATAACTTCGTTGAGCGTGACTTCATAGCGCAGCAGGGCATCGGGGTCGATGACGACATGAAACTGTTTTTCCCAACCGCCGATACCGAGGATTTCCGTAACGCCGGGCACGGTTTGAAGGTTGAACTTGACCACCCAGTCTTGAATGGTGCGGAGTTCCTCCAGCGTTCGTTGTCCGGTTTCGTCGTCCAGATAGTAAAACAGAACCAGGCCCATGCCGGTGGAGATGGGACCCATGACAGGCTCGCCAAATCCCGCCGGGATATCGCGCCGCGCTTCCTGCAAGCGCTGGCCGACCACCTGGCGGGCGAAATAAATATCCGTGTCGTCTTGGAAATAGACATTGACCACCGAAAGCCCAAAATTGGAAACGGAGCGAATCAGTTTAAGATTTGGCAGGCCATTCATGGCCGCCTCAATGGGGTAGGTCACGTATTTCTCAATATCTTGCGGCGACAGCCCCTCGGTTTCGGTGAAGACTTGCACCAGCGAAGGGGAAACGTCCGGAAAGGCATCCACGGGAAGTTTCTTGTAGCTATAGTAGCCCGCGCTCATGACGAGGATGGCCATGACAATTATCAGCAGGCTGCTTTTGAGGGACAGCTGAATGAATTTTTCGACCATGAAGATCGTCTCCTTATCTAATGACTGTGGCCGGACGCGAAGCCGCCTTTGGCCAGTTCAGCTTTCAGGGTGAATCCGCCCCGTGCCACATAGCGTTGCCCTGGAGAAATTCCCGCCAGGACCTCGGCAAAATCTTCACTGGTTTTTCCAAGCGTTACAGGTGTGGATTGAAATCCCTCGTTTGTTTCGACGAAAACGACGGTTTGTCCATCGATGTTTTGCACCGCGCTTTTGAGAATCATTAAAGGAACCGAGACATTTCCCACGGCAACTTTTCCGGAAATAAACAGTCCGGGCCGCCAAAGCTTGTTCGGGTTGGGAAGAACGATGCGGGCCAGAGCCGTGCGGGTTTGCTCGCCGACCAGCGGCCGCAGGTAGGAAATTTTTCCTTTGGCATTCGGGATGCCGTGGCCTGCGGAAATCACCGCTTGCAAGCCTTCGCGGATCAAGGGCAGGTCTTTTTGATAGACGTTCAAGTCGACCCATACGGCGCTCAGGTCGGCAACAACAAAGGATTTGGCGTCTCTTTGCAGCATTTCACCCAGCGTGATGTGTTTTTCAATAACGGTCCCGGCTATGGGGGCGCGCATTTCCACGCGTGTCACCGGGGCCTCGGAGCGATTTTCATTGGCGAAGCTCTCAAGTTCCCGGTCGGTCAATCCCAAAACCCGGAGATTGCGTTCCGCTGCCTGCATGGCGATAGAGGCCACCTTTACGGCCCGGTTTTTTTCCAACAGGTCCCTTTTTATAAAGAATGAAACTTCGTCATAGGCGGCCAGGTAAACGGCTTGGGCGCTTTTGTACTCGCTTTCCGCGATCAGGAATTCGGCTTGGCTGGAGATCTTTTTTTCATACAGGCCTTTTTCACGGTTGTAAGTTTCGCGGGTCAAAAGAAAATGGGAGTAAGAAGAAATGAGGCGGCTTCGATTTTCACCCATGTCCAGTCCGGCTGTATCTTTGAGTGCCATTTCCGGATCGGGGAATGCCTTGAGATGATCGAGCAGCCGGCGGGTGTTGTCATGAATCGTTTGTGCGCGCTGCCGATCGGTTTCGGCGATATCGAGTTGCTGTTTGCTGTGAAAATATTCAGTTTTGGCCTTGCCCAGTTCGGCACTTTCCAAGACCGCCATGATTTCACCGGCTTTGACGTGGTCTCCGAGATTTTTCCGAACTTCGAGAACGACACCGGATACCCGGGGGACAATATGTGCCAATCGGTCGGCGTTGACCCGGACTTCTCCGGGAAGATTGACGTAGGTGTTCAACTCGCCTGGCCCCGCAGTTTTAATCTCAATGCCGAATTCAGTGATTTCGTTGGGTTTAAGAAGAACGATTTTTTCATCGTGATCGCTATGCTCTTCTTCCTCGTCGTGCTGATGCTGCGTTTCGCCTTTGCCGTGTTGCGCTTGTTTTTCTCCTTCTTCATGGTCGTCGTGACCTGTTTCAACGGAGGGGGATTGCGGCGGCAGCGTCGGCTTATTTGACGAGATCGTGGCGATGGCGAATCCGCCGGTCAGCAAGACCGCGACAATGCCGATGAGTTTTTTTATGGACATACGTTTCTCCTATTTTGACGTCGCCGCCAAGGCTCGCCGTTCGTTAACCGGCGCTCCGATTAGTCTTTCCACGTCCGCCACAGACTTGTGGTAGGAGGTCAGAGCGCGGACGTATTGGGTTCTGGCCTGGAACAAGGTGCGCTGGCTGTCCAATACGTTGAGGAATGGAAATTTCCCAAAGCGGTAGCCTTCGTTGATGGCGTCAAAGGCGTTTCTTGCTGCGGGGAGAACTTGGTTCCTGAGCGTTGTAGCCTGGGAATGAGCAAAAGCAAGGGCTTGATAGGCTTGTGCCAATGCCGTAGTTACTCGAACCTTACTGGCTCTTTTATTTGTCTCGGCCTTGGATACTCTGGAGAAAGCCTCTTGAATCGCCCCCTGGTTGCGGTTAAAAATCATCAAAGGTATGGAGAACCCGACAAGAAAGGCGTTATCGCTGGTTCGGCCCATTTTTTGATATCCGCCATTCAAGGTGATATTGGGGATGGCTCTGGACTTTTCCAGGTTCACCACGGCCTGCCGCTGGGCGATTTCCGAGGTCCAGCGGGCGAGGTCCGGGTTGTTGGAAACGCGCCGCGTCAAAGATTCCAAAGAAGGGACCGGTGAAATGGAAAACAAGTCCCCCCGTGCTGCGGCAAAACGCGGATTGGTGCTGCCCCAGGTTGCCGCCAGCCTTTTACGGGCTGCTTGCAGTTCCCGTTGTGCACGTTGCAGTTCGATATTTGTGGACGAGAGGGCGACCTTGGTGCGCATCGCTTCGATGGGCGAAACCTTTCCTGCTTTCACCCGTTCGGACACCGTCAGGTGAACTCGCTTGGCGAGGCTTACCAGGCTTCGCATGAGCTTCAGTTGCTCCTGGGCGCCCAGCACATCGGCGAAAGCTTTTGCCGCCTGTGTGAGGATGTCCATGCGTTTGGTTTCGTAATCCCATTGCGCCAGGTCTTTTAAAAACGAGGCGACGCGGACGCGCTTGGTTCTTTTGCCTCCCAGCAGGATCACTTGGCTCAGGGCAAAGGTGTTTTGTGATCGGTTAAAAGAGCTGAACGCCCTCTGTCCGCCGAAGTTTTCGGCGCTGGCCTCGAATTGGGGGTTGGGCAGGAATCCAGCCTGGACGATATTGGCTTCGCGGGCGCGGATTTCCTGGTCAAACGCCATCAATTCCGGATTTTGAAGCAGCACCCGGGGAACCACTTTTCGCAAGGTAATAGGTCCTGCGGGTTCTTCATTATTCAGGGTAATCGCGCCTCTCGTCACCTCTGGAGGATATTCAGGGAATGTTGTAACAGCATCCCCAAAACTATCTTGGGGGGAAAAAACCGCAAAAACCAGGCTATAAGTTAAAAGCTTAACGATGCTCTTCATTGAACGACCTCTGATTAAGGAGCTTCCTGATAACTTCGCTTGCCGCACAACTGGGGGCATGGAAAAAATTTTCCGCGAGCGAAACTATTTGCCGGCTATGGCCGGACCATAAAAAGTGTGGGGTTAGGGAAAGACTAAATCTGCAATGACGGGGGAGAGCGGGAGGAGTGAGCGCCGGAAGAATTTTGAGGCTCGAATAACGGTGTTGCCAATACAAAGGGATGTCGCTGCTGTGTTGCTTGAGGAATGCCTAGAGAGAATAAGACATCATAATCCGGTAAAGCAATGTCGGCCTTAACAGAAGGATAAAATTGTTGCGTGTTGATTTCCCAATTGTCGGAATCGTGCTCTGGAAGTGAGTGCGACTGATGAAGCGGCTGATCCCGGTCCGGGTCGGATGGGTGAAAGTGCGCCAGATGGGCAACGTTTTCCAGGATTTCCGAATGAAAGTGCGCCTTGTGTGTATGGGTTTGGATCTGTTGCGGATGTGCGTGGACATCCCCCGGATGAAAATGATAGAAGGGAAACAACAGAAACGGCACAATCAACACCGCAAACAGGCTGCCAACAAACCGGGGCATTTTTTTTATGAATTTTGCGATCATTTTCAAGTTGTTTGCACGGTGAATGACTTGCCGGATAAACTTTTCGACTCAATAACCCTTGAGCCGCTCATGACTTCGGCGTTCAAATGTCAAATTTTCAACAATGCCGCTGATCTTTAAAACAAGCAAATGTTATACCAAAACAATGTGCGATATCATTTTTTGCTGAGGTCGTGCAATGTTCAAAATAATATTCATCCCCCCAGCCCTCTTGCCGGGGAAATGCGAATTTATAACTTATTGAATTATCTTATTATATGAAAAGTATTAAATTTCTACAAGCGATTTTTGCCGAAATCCCGAGGTTGCTTGTCTTGGCTTTTTGATGGCTTCGTTTAGTGTGATCGCGGCGCCTGGGCGGATTTTGGTGCAGACTTGGCACAGCGAAAACCGGTATCCGCCAAGCGCATGGCGGGCGGCGCGGAGTTGCGATGCGGCAGAATGACGAATTCCTTCATGAACCCGTGTCGCCTTTTATAAAAGGAACCGCCGCGGATAACTTTTAAATGTTTGCCGAAGTTTTTATCCGCGTACTGCGAGCCGGGGTAGGGCGCGTAGGAACTGGCGGTCCATTCGGAGACGTTGCCGTTCATATCGTACACGGCGAACGGGCTTTTATCTTGCTCAAAGCTGCCGACCGGCCGGACGGTTTTCCCGAAATTGGCGTTATTTTCGTGAAACTCGTTTCCCCAGGTGAACAAACGTTCATCCTGCCCCCGCGCCGCTTTTTCCCATTCAAACTCCGTCGGCAGACGCTTGCCCACCCACAGGCAATAGGCGTCCGCCTCGTACCAGTTGACGCCGCGTATCGGCTCCGAAGGCTTGCCGCCCGGGTATTTGGCTTGCGGTTTGAAGCGCATGAACTGTTGGTAAGTCACTTCATGCGCATCAATATAAAACGCTTCGACGGAATAAGATTGCAAAGGCTGGGCATTGCCGTTAGCGGCGGCGCCGGGCAAAAATTGGGGCAGGTCCTTGACCGAAGCCACCCCCAGCCGAAATTCACCTGCGGGAATCAACACCATGTCCGTCGGCCGATCCCCGCAGGCGGATAGAACGATCATCAAAACGACGAACAGAAATGAATACTTCAATGAAGCGACGCTTTTTCCGCAAGCAGGGTTTTCGGCGGCGGAAAAAACCGGCTGCCGTCGGGCTGCGAAACATATTCGATGGTTAAACAGGCGGCGTTCTGCCGTGGACACATGATCGAGGCGCAATCGGATTCGGCGCGTTTGCAGTAGTAATTGATGATTTTCATTTTGACGTATTGGTTATTTGAGGTACGCACCACATAGAGATTTTTTTTCGATTCGATGTTGTGGGTCCGCGTCCGGTAGTTGTACCAGTCGCTGATGGCCTTGTTGGTTACATTGCCCCAGGCCTTGGCATCTTGAACATAGCCGGTTTCCGGAGCTTCCGTTACCGAATCCAAATCGACCGGCCCAAGGTTGACGATGCCGACATTCCCCCGTGGATTGGTGATGCCGCTGTTGCTGACGATTTTAGTACGCGAGAATGCCAAGTCCCAATTGAAATCGTTTAATTTTTCTTTGTCTTTTTCCAAGTCGGCGACCCGGTGGGTTTCGCTTGTCGTCAGGTCCACCAGGGTCCACGCATCGCGCTTCGTGGCGTCGATTTTCAGGATCGGGTGGGTGGCTTGATATTTCTCCACCTTTTTAGGTGGAAGAGCCACATTTTCGAAATCATCGATGTTTTCCGCCATGTAGTTGATGGACGTCTGGAACAAAAACGAGGCAAACAGCAGCATGGCGATGACTTTGAGCATCTGATTCATACGGATAGTTTAGCATAAGGTTTTGACCGGATTCGACTTTACTTTTGAGCCTTTTTTTTCTCCCCCTTGGCTTTCACCTTGGCAGGTTTTTTCCCTGTTTTGTCGGGCGCGGATTTTGGCGCATGTTTCCCCGGTTTTTTGGTTTTTTGTTTGCCGCTTTTTTTTGATTTTTTCGCGGTCGTGGTGGCTTTTTTGGATCGGTCGATTTTTGAAAGATCGGTTTCCGAAAAATCGGCTCCCTTCGTGATGGCCGTATTGATATTGGCTCCGGCCATTTTGGTGTCCTTGAAAATACCCAGACTGAGGTCCGCCCCGGAAAAATCCAAACCCGTGATGTCGGCTTTCGTAAAATCCGCACCGCTGAAATCCGCATCCTTGACTTTGGTTTTCAAGCGGAACGGCCAGCGCTTAAAGCTAAAATAGATGCCGCCAAGGATCGCCTTGCTCAGGTTGGCGCCCATCAGGTTGGCTTTTCTGAGATCCGCTCCACGGAGATCGGCTTCCGAAAGATCGGTCCCGCTCAGGTTGGCATCTTTCAGGTTGGCTCCCCGCAAGTTGGTGCGGCTCAAGTTGGAAATGGTGAGGTTGGCCTGGCGGAAATCGACTTCCGACAAATCGAGACCGGATAAATCCAGCCCGGTCAAGCCGGCATTGTTTTCGACTTCGGCTATTTTGCCGAGCAGTTCTTTGCGGGTATGATGAGTCATAGGGGTTTTGCCGCCGGACCTTTGTTTGGCAAAGGGCCGTTCGCTCCGTTTTCTTGAAATTCGGGTTTTGGTTGTAGAACGAGGGTAGTTTCACAAGACGGGGAAAACGCTTCCGGAGAAGCCGCACAATGCCCCAACCTCGTTTGAAAATACATGGCGAGCGCATTCCCCGTAGCTTGCAGGGTTCGCGAGCGCATCTAATAAAATTTCACCCTTTGAAAAATTTTCCGCGGTGTGCTGCGGGAAACTTTCAAAACCGATCTTTCGTTTTCGCCAAGATAAATTATAGGTTATAATGAGCACCTTGGGCAAACTAATTGACCGGTGCTTTTTGACTATTGAAAATAAAAGAGTTTCTGTCTGGTAGAGCAGGACCTAAAAAAAATGAAAGGTGAATCAAAAAAATCCCTGATGGGCGCCGGATTTACATGCCTCGGCTACGGCGGTTATCGAGCCGGGGCAAGATAGACGCACGATTTAACCGGTAGTTCCCGTTTCCTCGATTTTATGAAAGACGGTTTGGTTCCCATTATCGTTCCCACCCAAACCAAGTGCTGAGCAAAAGTTTGCGCTTCCCATCACGTTTCCCGATCGCCTCTAATAACCCGACGGCGGCATGATTAAAGTTTACGATATTTACAAAACGTACGGAGGAAACTCTCCCGCCTTGGTTGATATTTCCATGGATGTCAAGCCGGGTGAGTTTGTTTTTCTGACCGGGCCTAGCGGCGCCGGCAAGTCCACCCTTTTGAAAATCCTGTATCTCTGGGAGAAATTCGACCGGGGGCAGATCATCGTTCATGGCATCAATGTCCTAAAGATCAAGGAAGAAAACCTCTATGCCCTGCGGCGGAAAATCGGCGTTGTCTTTCAAGATTACAAATTGCTTTCCCACAAAACCGTTTTTGAGAATGTCGCCTTCGCCCAGGAAATACTGGAGACGGCTCCGGGTTCGATTCGTTTTAAAACATGGGAAGCGCTCAAAAAAGTAGGACTGACTCATAAAAAAGATTCCTATCCCTTGGAGCTATCCGGCGGCGAGCAGCAGCGCGTTGCCGTTGCCAGGGCGATAGTTAATTCGCCGGCAATTCTCCTGGCCGACGAGCCTACCGGAAACCTGGACCCCATTATTGCCATTGAAATCCTCCGCATGTTTGAAAAGGCCAACCAGCAAGGCATGACGGTTATCTTTGCCACCCACAGCCGGGAGATGCTGGATGCCGGCAACCACCGGGTTGTCGGCCTCAACCGGGGACGAGTGGTGACATCGTGAATCAGACCTTGCAATTTTTTCTCAGGGCGGCCCGGAGCACCTTTTTAAATATCCGCACCAACCGGGAAACCAGCCTGGTTTCGGTTGCCACGATTGCCGTGGCGTTTTCCATATTAGGATTATTTCTTCTGGTCCTGGTGAACCTGAGCGCCTTGTTGACGACCTGGAACCGGCAGGTGCAGCTGATCGTTTACTTGCAGGATAATATTTCCAAGGTGGAGCGCACGCGCCTGGAAAACCTGATCGTTGAAAATCCGGATATAGAATCCAGTACGTTTGTGTCCCGGAAAATGGCCTGGGACAAATTTAAAAAAACTTTTTCCGGCAAGGCGGAAATTTTGCAGAGCCTGGAATTCAATCCGCTTCCGGCCTCGTTCAACCTGCAATTCAAAAACTCTCTTGGCCGCCTGGAGTCCATCCGCCGGTTCGCCGCGGTGCTTGAGAGGCAAAGCGGCGTCGAATCCCTGGAGTACGGCGAAAAGTGGATTTCCAGGTTCGCAGCGTTTATGGTTTTCATGCGCTTGTTTCTTCTCGCCGTCGGCGGACTGCTGAGTCTGGGGTTGGTGCTGATCGTTTCCAATACCATCAAACTGTCCATTTATTCCCGCAAAGACGAGGTTGAGCTGATGTACCTTATCGGCGCCCGGCCGCGTTTCATCAGAGTCCCCTTCCTGATGGAGGGCGCAATCCAGGGCCTTGTAGGCGCTTTGGTGGCCGTTACCATAGTCAAGTGCATTCACCTGTACATGAAGTTTCAGTTCGAGGAAACGGTTCATTCCCTTCTCAAAGGAGCGAACATTCAGTTTATTTCCTTTCCTCTTATTATGCTCATGATTTTTGCAAGTGTGTTTATCGGCTGGTTGGGAAGCCTGCTTGCCGTCAACCAGTTTATGATTTCCGAGGTAAAAAAATGAATCGTCGCCTCCTCGTGGTGTGGGTTCTCGTCCTGTTCACGGGTTTTCATGCCTTTGCCGCCGCCGAGGAAAAATCCATCGAGGAAATCAGCCTTTTGCTTGAGGATGAAAAACGCGAACTGCAGCGGTTAAAAGAAAACATTGAAAAGCAAAACCGAAAAATCTCCTCCGCCGGTAAAAAAGAAACATCGTTGCTGCGCACCCTGAACCGTATGGAAACCCAGGTAAAATTGAAAGAACGGGAACTGGAAATTTACAAATGGAACATTGAAATCAATAAAAAGAAAGTTATAAAATTAACCCGGAACATAACCCACACCCAAAATTCCCTGGCCAGGCAAAAGTCCGTCCTGGCCAAATGGCTGCGAATCATCTACAAAGACGGCGGCCTGTATCCCGTTAAAGTTTTGTTTTCGGCGGACAGCGTGACCGACATGGTTCGGCGCATGAAATATATGAAAGTGGTGGCCGAGTACGATACGGCCCTCTTCCGGCAATACGCGGACAAACTTGAAAGCCTGAATAAAGAAAAAACCGCCCTTTTGGATGTGCGCACCGACCTCATTCGTTTGCAAAAAGATGCGGCAGGGAAAAAAAATGAAATTGAATCCCGGCGCCTTGCGCGAATAAAATTTCTGCGCCGGCTGAAAAAAGACAAAGCCCTGTTCGTCAAGGCCCAGAAGGAATATAACCAGCGTTCCCGTGCGTTGCAGGAGCTTATCCTGCGGCTGGAACAAAAACTGGAGCACGGGGAAAACCTGAATTTTGCCGACCACAAGGGACGGCTCGATTTGCCGGTCGCTGGAAAAATCCTGAACCGCTTCGGCCGGAAAAAAGATAAACAATACGATGTGTACATTGTTCACAATGGAATAAATATCCGGACCAAAAAAGGCACGCCGGTGCGCGCCGTTTACTCCGGAAAGGTTTTATATATCGGTTCCCTGGCCGGCTATGGAAACCTCATTATTGTCGGCCATGGAGAAAGTTATCATTCCGTCTACGGCCATATGGGCCGGATTTTCACCCAGGTGGGGAAAAAGGTGCGTAAAGGCCAGATTCTTGGGAAATCCGGAGATTCCGGGTCAATCGTCGGTGCGGCGCTTTATTTTGAACTGCGCCACGGCGGCAAGGCCATAGACCCTGCCGCCTGGTTTCGGTTGGCGAAGAACTAGCCGGTTGCTGAAAAAATCGATAATCCGCGGCACTTTTCTTATCTTTGGGTATTTTCGGCTAATTTTATAAGATATACTAACCATGCTTTGGACTTTTTTTAGGAGATACTGCATTGAGTATTCATAACGCCATTCAAAAAACGTTTCATCCAATCCTTTGCCGGAGCCTTGTCTTCCGGGTTTGCTTGGCTTTTTTGCTCCTCACCCTGGCGAGTCCGGCGGCTTTCGCCAGGGACATCGGCCCTGACCTGGACAAAAAAGCGGACACCTATCAGAAACTGAAAGTGTTCTCGGAAATAATCTCTCTCCTGGAGGAAAATTACGTCAAGGAGGTCGATCCCGACGAATTGATCAATGGCGCCATACGCGGCATGCTCAAAACTCTGGACCCGCATACCACATATTTGACACCGGACTCGTACAAGGAAATGCGAGTCGAAACCTCAGGAAAATTCGGCGGACTGGGCATCGAAATCAGCCTCCGCGACGGCATCCTAACCGTTGTCAGCCCCATTGAAGACACCCCCGCCTACAAAGCGGGAATTAAACCGGGCGACAAAATTATTCAGATCGAGGATGACCCGACCCTGGAGATGACCTTGCCCGATGCCGTCGATAAACTTCGGGGCAAACCGGGCGAACCCGTGAATATAACGGTTTTTCGGGAAAGCCTGCCCAACCCGAAAGTATTTACCATCGTGCGGGCGATCATCAAGGTTAAAGGCGTTAAACACAAAGTGTACAAAAAAAATATTGGCTACATCAAAATCCGCAGCTTCGCAAAAACCACCAGCACCGATTTGGACACCGCCTTGAAGAAGCTGAAACAGCAGGGAATTTCAAAGCTCATTCTCGACCTCCGCAACAATCCCGGCGGCCTTCTCAATCAGGCGGTGGAAGTGACGGATCGTTTTCTCGGAAACGAGAATCTGATCGTTTACACCAACGGCCGGAATGAAGATCAAAATACGCGGTTCACCACCCATGCCAGAATCGGGTACATGAAAGTAGATTATCCGATGATCATCCTCGTCAATGGCGGCAGCGCCAGTGCGTCCGAGATCGTTGCCGGCGCGCTCCAGGACCTGGGGCGGGCCGTTATTCTCGGCACGCAAACCTTCGGCAAGGGGTCGGTGCAAACCATCATGCCGCTCAGCGACGGCTCCGCCCTGCGCCTGACCACCGCGCGCTATTATACGCCGAGCGGCAAGGTGATTCAGGAGAACGGCATCAAACCCGATATCGTTGTGGAACAGCCCGTGCGCCTGGCCGAGGAAAAATCAAAGGAGGAAGCCAGGGAAAGCAAGGAAAAAGAAAAAATCCGCAGGTTCCTCCGCGAAAAGGATCTGAAAAAACACCTCAAGGGTAAAACGCCAAACGACGAAAGCCCGGATGAAGAAGTCAAGGACGAGCAAGCCGCCAAACTGGGAAAAGAATTGCGGGAAGACGCCCAGTTGCGGGAGGCTGTAGCCCTGCTCACCGGGTGGGAAGTCATGAGCAAAAACATACGTTGACAGCAAACGCTGCTTCCCTGTTGCAAAACCGAGAGGCTCCGCCGTTTACGGCGGAGTCCTCGTACACGCTTAAAACTCTCCTTTCTCTCTGAGTGTTGCCTGTTTTTTACCGGGCAAGGGTCCCCGTTCTTTTATGTTGGTCTTGGGAATCGAAACCTCCTGCGATGAAACCGCCGCCGCCGTTTTACGGAACGGCAATATCCTCCTCTCCAACGTCATTGCCGGTCAGGATGAAGTTCACGCCAAATACGGCGGCGTCGTGCCCGAACTGGCGGGGCGTTCGCATGTCGAACGTATCCACGCCATCATCCGGCAGGCCTTGACGGATGCCCGCGCCCGTTGGCAGGATATCGACCTCATCGCCGTTACTGCCGGGCCGGGCCTGGTGGTTTCGCTCCTCGTCGGACTCAACGCCGCCAAGGCGATAGCCTTCAGCCTGAAAAAACCCATCATCGGCATCAACCATCTTGAAGGCCATCTGCTGTCCATTTTTCTGCAAGAGACCGTGGCCTTTCCATACCTGGCGCTTGCCGTTTCCGGCGGTCACACCGACCTGTACCGCGTCTCCGCTTTCGGCAGTTACAAAACGCTCGGCAGAACCCGCGATGACGCCGCCGGAGAGTCCTTCGACAAAGTGGCGAAAATGTTGAACCTGGGTTATCCCGGCGGCCCTCTGATTGAACGAGCCGCCCGCTCGGGCAACCCCGCCGCCCACAAGTTTCCCCGCGCCTTTCTGGAAAACGGCTCCCTCGATTTCAGTTTCAGCGGATTAAAAACCTCCGTCCGCCGGGTATTGCAGAACCGCCGCGAGACCGGAGAGTCCCGCCTGTCCGATGCCGACATCGCCGCCAGCTTTCAAGAAGCCGTGGTCGATGTTTTAGCGGCAAAACTCATCACCGCCTGCAAAAGAGAATCCGTCAAACACGCCGTGGTGGCCGGCGGCGTTGCCGCCAATGGCCGGCTGCGGCAGCAGGTTGAAGCCGCCGCGCGGCAAAACGGCATTCAGGTTTATTTCCCCAAACCCGTGTTTTGCACCGACAATGCCGCAATGATCGCCTGCGCCGGCTACCATCGCTATCGGCAAGATAAAAACCATGCCGACAACTGCCTCACCCTGGATGCCCATCCCAACCTGGCCCTGGAGAAGTAATCCGCCATTACCCTGACCGCGTGAAAGCGGCACTTGCCTGTTGCAAAACGAGTTATTCCGCTTTCTTTGGCCGGCTGCCTGACCGGGCCGTTTTTTCGCGGAAAAAGAAACGCGGAAAAACGCGGAACAAAATAGACAAAACGTCAGGTGGTAAATCCGGAAAATCCTTGTTCTGCAACCCATTTCCCACCTTCCCGGTCAGGTAAAAAATGCGCGGTTTTAGCGCAAAAATAACCTAATAAAAAGATTTAATTATTAATAGATAACAATTTAATATTAAATAATTTTTTTATATATAATTATGGTATACCAAAATCGTTTTTTGAAGATTAAAATAGTCGTCCTGTTCAGCGTTTGATTTCA